>ERZ795062.1999-NODE-1999-length-13754-cov-6.053654_pt1 | contig 13754 bp, 10 predicted proteins | sample MGYA00375146_ERZ795062 | MGnify/ENA primary metagenome ERZ795062 (study PRJEB30191, sample SAMN05720281) | activated sludge metagenome | isolation source: Anaerobic digester | place: USA | collected 2015-07-16 ... | reverse complement strand
AATACTCTTCTTGATAAGTGTGATACTCTTATCATCGGAGGAGGAATGGCATATACATTTATCAAGGGCCAGGGTTATGAAATCGGCAAGTCTCTTGTAGATGATACTAAAATTGATTATTGCATGGAGATGATGGAAAAGGCAGAAAAGCTTGGTAAGAAGATTCTTCTTCCTATCGATGCAGTAGTTGCTGATGATTTCCCAAATCCTATTGACAAGCCTATTGAAACGCAGATCTGTGATATAACAGCAATCCCAGCTGATAAGGAAGCACTTGACATAGGACCTAAGACGAGAGAACTCTATGCAGATGCTGTTAGAAATGCAAAGACTGTTGTTTGGAACGGACCAATGGGAGTTTCAGAGAATCCTTCACTTGCTGAAGGAACAATAGCAGTTGCAAAAGCTATGGCTGATTCAGATGCTACAACAATAATTGGTGGTGGCGATTCTGCAGCAGCAGTTAATAACCTTGGATTTGGTGACAAGATGTCACACATCTCCACAGGTGGTGGCGCTTCTCTTGAATTTCTTGAGGGAAAAGATCTTCCTGGAGTTGTTGCAGCTAACGATAAATAAGCTAAAAATAATAAATTCAGAGACCGGAATATGGTCTCTGAATTTAATATTAAAATACATTTAATTTAATAGAAGCATAGAAGAAAGAAGGCATGTTATGTCAAGACGTAAGATTATTGCTGGAAACTGGAAGATGAACAAGACTCCCAGTGAGGCAGTAGCTCTTGTTAATGAGCTTAAACCTCTTGTTAAGAACGATGATGTGGATGTAGTTTTCTGTGTACCTGCTATTGATATCGTTCCTGTTGTAGAAGCTTGTAAGGGTACAAATATCCATGTTGGTGCTGAAAATCTTTATTTTGAAGAGAATGGTGCATATACTGGAGAGATTTCACCTGATATGCTTACTGATGCTGGAGTTGAGTATGTTGTAATTGGTCATTCTGAGAGAAGAGAATATTTTGCTGAGACCGATGAAACAGTTAACAAGAAGGTTAAAAAAGCTCATGAACATGGACTTACACCTATTGTATGCTGTGGAGAGACGCTGATACAGAGAAAACAGGGAATCTATATTGACTGGATCCGCATGCAGATAAAAATTGCATTTCAGGATGTTACAGCCGATCAGGCAGCAAAATCCGTAATTGCCTATGAGCCTATATGGGCCATCGGAACCGGAGAAACAGCTACAAGCGATCAGGCTGAAGAAGTATGCAAGGCTATCAGAGATTGCATCGCTGAGATCTATGATACGGATACAGCTGGAAAGATCAGAATTCAGTATGGTGGTTCTGTAAAGGGATCCAATGCTGCTGAAATATTTGGCAAGCCTGATATTGATGGAGGCCTCGTAGGAGGTGCTTCTCTTAAAGCGGATTTTGGTGGAATTGTTAATTACTAATTTTATTATTTGTGGGTGTCATTTTATTGACACCCACAATAGTTTTTGAGAAACAGAATATATGAAGAAATTATATCCAGTATTATTGCTTGCACTTGTAGTTGTATTTACAGGTTGTGGGCAAAATGGAAAAACAGAAAAAAATAATACAGAAAATCCAAAAGAAACTTCCGATAAAAATATAAAATACGAAGAACTGGATGCTTCAGCTCTGGAAGTTTATTCTTATGATGGTGATGGTAAGGCAGCATATGAACTTGCTACCCGTTATGATCATGGGACTAACGTTGATCAGAATTATTCTGAAGCATTAAAATGGTATACTAAGGCCTCCGAACTTGGCATTAAAAAGAGCAATATCGGCTTAGGCTATCTATACTTGTTTGGACTTGGCACTGATAAGGACGTAACAAAGGCTCAATCGTGCTTTCAATCAGCAATTGATGAAGGCGAGCCAGAAGGATATGTTGGAATGGGAAGAGTATATCTATATAACCCTGAACTACCTGATTCTTCGGTAAACTGTTACTATAATTTCAGAACTGCTGCAGACGCAGACATTCCTCTTGGAACATATTTCCTTGGACTTATGTATGAAAAGGGAATAGGTGTTCAAGCGAATGATAAACTTGCTATTGAAAAATACGAATCTTTGACAAAAGAAAAATCGTCTAGTACTTCTGAAAGTGATCTATACCCATATCAGAATGCTGAAATCAGACTTGGCTTAATGTATTCAAACGGAAAAGGCGTAACTCAGGACAGAGAAAAAGCACTTTCTCTATTTGAAAAGGCTGCTGAAAGTGGCTCAGCTGAGGGAAAATATTATGCCGGTATTTCATATTTGAACGGATATGGAGCAAGTAAAGATTACAAGAAGGCTATGGATTATTTTAATGGTGCCGAAAAATATGCTCCTGCGCTTAATCAGCTCGGGTATATGTATTTCAATGGATTAGGAACTGACAGTGATATTGATCAGGCTGAGTATTATCTCAAGCTTGCAGCACTTCAAGGCTATGCACCTTCTCAGATTAATCTTGGATATATATATGAAAATGGCTATGCGGAAAAAGTTAATCTTCAGCTTGCAAAGAGCTATTATGATATGGCGGCCCAAAGCGGGTATCAAGGAGCTGAGGAAGCCGCTACCGGAGTGGAACAGCTGATAAATGATCAGAATTAATCGTAGATTGATTTTCCCACAGGCTGTCCTGTGTTTAATTTTGGCTCTTACCTTTACTGGATGTGGTGTTAAACAGGCGCAAGGGACAAATGCAAAAAAGAAAATTTTAACCTCCGAACTTAACAACAGTTCTAATGATGTTAAGAACGGAGATACTTTGGATGATTATCAGAAGATGATGGATAAGATACTGGATTCTGGAACTTCTGTTTTTTTCGGATGCCATCCTATAGATGAAAATTTTCTTTCTTTTATTGCTTCATGGTATGGTATTAATGTTTTAAGAGACATTGTATCTAATAATAATTATTCTGATCCTGAAATATGGTTTACGAGAACAGGCAAGAGTATCCATGTTCTTTGGGATGAATACACTGGTTCTAGTAATTTGTACAAGGTTGATACAAATAGGACAAAGGAAATACAGCCAGCCTCAACAGATGAAACAGTATTAGATTTTACTGGCGATTTTGGTATGGCTGAGGGAATGGCAACAACGGTTTATCTAGATCAGATAGGTGATGATCTCAGAGGCTGTTTTTCAAAAGAACTTCTGAAGGAAACTGAAGGAGCAGATTTATTTGAAATAAATAATGAGTTTTGCTACTCTAATGGTGGGTCTCCACTTCAGGGTAAGGATTATACGTTTAGGGCGAATCCAGATAAGGCAAAGCTACTTTCCGAAATAGGTGTAGATTTTGTAAATCTCGCCAATAATCATGTCTATGATTATGGTCCACAGGCACTGCTTGATACTTTAGATACACTAGATGCGGATAAAATATCATATCTTGGTGCAGGCCGTAATTTAGATGAGGCTTCAAAACCTCTTTACTACATTGCAAATGGCAGAAAAATTGCTATTGTTTCTGCAACACAAATCGAAAGATCTCTTGATTATACAAAAGAAGCTACAGATGATTCACCTGGAGTTCTAAAAACCCTTGACCCGGAAAAATATATTAAAGTTATAAAAGAAGCATCCAAGAAGGCGGATGTCGTTATTGCCATCGTTCACTGGGGAACCGAGCAGAGTTCTACATATGGTAATGATCAGGTCAAGCTTGCAGAGGCTTTTTCAGAAGCAGGAGCTGATGCAATAATTGGATGCCATTCACATTGTTTGCAAGGTATTGAAAATATGAATGGGACTCCGGTATTTTTTAGTTTAGGTAATTACTGGTTTGCAACCAGTGGAAGCATGCCGAGTGATTACGCATCGGGCATTGCCCAGATCCGTATACAAAAAGACGGAAAGGTGAAGGCCAGATTCCTTCCCTGTGTTTTTAAAAATGGAATTACATCATTAATTACTGATGCAGGAGAAAAATCAGATAAAATTTCATACGTTCAGGGACTTTCCAAAAGCGTGAATATTTCCGAAGATGGAGAGATCAGCCCTAAGTAGTTGGATATATACGGGTCTAAAAAGATCCTTATATTATATAATCATTAAAAGTTTTTAGAAAGGAACGAATGATGCAAGACTACAAACCATTCAAAGAAGGAAAAGTAAGAGAGGTCTATGATATTGGGGATAATATCATAATGGTTGCGACAGATAGGATATCTGCCTTTGATGTTATTCTGAAAAATATGATAACAGACAAGGGAGCGGTTCTTAACCGTATGTCAAAATTCTGGTTTGATTATACCAGTGACGTTGTTAAGAATCATATGCTGTCCATTGATACCGCTGATATGCCTGAGTTTTTTCAAGACAAGAGATTCGATGGTCGGACCATGTTGTGTAAAAAGCTAAATATGATTCCGGTAGAGTGTATTGTTAGAGGTTATATTACTGGAAGTGGTTGGAAAAGTTATCAGGAAAATGGAACAGTCTGTGGAATAAAACTTCCGGACGGACTGACTGAATCTGCGAAGCTAACCGAACCGATTTATACTCCGTCTACAAAAGCTGAATACGGAGATCATGATGAAAACATTTCTTTTGAACAGTCAATTATTTATCTAGAAAAATATTTCCCTGGAAATGGCAGAAAATATGCCGAGAAAATCAAGGATTATACAATCCTTTTATACAAAAAATGCGCAGATTATGCACTTTCAAAAGGCATAATAATAGCAGATACCAAGTTTGAATTTGGACTAGATGATAACGGAGAAATCGTTATTGGGGATGAGATGCTTACTCCTGACAGTTCAAGATTCTGGCCGTTGGATGGTTATGAGGTTGGACATAGTGAACCATCATATGATAAACAGTTTGTAAGAGATTGGCTGAAGGCTAATCCAGATAGCGATTACATACTTCCTGATGATGTTATTAATAAAACAATTGAAAAGTATAAGGAAGCTTATGAAAAGCTTACCAGCGATAAATTCTGAGAAACAATTTGATTGTGTCTGTTTTTGACACTGATATATAAATAGGAGTTTTTATGCTGGATAAACAATGTGATATTAATGACTTGGGAAAAAAAGAACCTGAAACCGGACTTCGCGAAGAATGCGGAGTAATGGGTATATATGATTTTGACGGAAATGATGTTGCATTTTCTCTTTATTATGGACTTTTTGCTCTTCAGCACAGAGGACAGGAAAGTGCGGGAATAGCTGTAAGTCAGACAGAAGGACCTAAGGGAATAGTTAATTCTCATAAGGATATGGGACTGGTTAATGAGGTTTTTACAGAAGAAGATGTTGAAAACCTTCATGGAAATATTGGAGTAGGACATGTCAGATACTCTACGGCAGGAGAAAGCACCCGTGAAAATGCTCAACCTCTCGTATTGAATTATGCTAAGGGAACACTTGCACTTGGACATAACGGCAACCTTATTAATGCAGATACGCTTAGACATGAATTGTCAATGACAGGTGCTATTTTTCAGACAACAATAGATTCTGAAACGATTGCATACCTTATTGCAAGAGAGAGACTTAATTCGAAGTCAGTTGAGGAAGCAGTTGTAAGGACAATGAAGCATATAAAGGGCGCCTATTCGGTTGTAATGATGAGCCCGAGAAAGCTTATTGGCTTCAGAGATCCTTTTGGTTTTCATCCACTTGTTATAGGAAAAAGAGATCATGCCTATTTCATTGCATCGGAGACCTGTGCCCTTGATACAATAGGTGCAAAATATGTAAGAGATGTCAGACCGGGAGAAGTGGTTACAATTTCTCCAGATGGTATTTTCTCTGATACGACGAATTGTATTGATGAAAGAAAAGAAGCCAGATGCATATTTGAGTATATCTACTTTGCAAGAAACGATTCTTATATTGATGGAATAAGCGTCTATGATTCAAGGATCAAGGCAGGCAAGTTTTTGGCACAGGATTCTCCGGTAGATGCTGATCTTGTAGTTGGGGTCCCAGAATCAGGTAATGCTGCTGCACTAGGATATTCTATGGAATCGGGAATTCCTTTTGCCCAGGCTTTTGTAAAAAATGGTTATGTCGGAAGAACATTTATTAGACCCAAGCAGAGTGCAAGAGAGTCTAGTGTTCAGGTTAAGCTGAATGTTCTAAGAGAGGTTGTTAAGGGCAAAAGGATCATTATGATTGATGATTCAATTGTAAGAGGTACTACATCGGATCGAATAGTAGGTATGCTTAAGGAGGCAGGAGCAACGGAAGTTCATGTCAGGATTTCTTCACCACCGTTTTTATGGCCTTGCTATTTTGGAATTGATATTCCTATTAGAGAACAACTGATTGCATATAATAGATCAATTGAAGAAATATCCAAATTGATAGGCTCGGACAGTCTAGGATACCTTAGAATCGAGAGACTTACAGAAATGGTAGAGGGACTTCCAATTTGCAGAGGTTGCTTTAATGGAGATTATCCAATGGAGCCTCCGAAAAATGATATCAGAGGAAACTACGACAAATAGAGATCTATTACACTTAATGTAAGTACCTGTTTTTTAGTTTGATAGAGGATAGAAAAATGATAGAAGATCAGTATATTAGCCCACTTTCAGAGAGATATGCGAGTAAGGAAATGCAACTTATTTTTTCTGAAAATAAGAAATTTACTACTTGGAGACGTCTCTGGATAGCACTGGCAGAGACAGAGATGGAGCTTGGACTGAGCTCTGATTCAGGAGAACCTGTAATTACTTCTGAGATGATTGAAGAAATGAAGGCTAATAAGGATAATATTAACTATGATGTAGCAAGAGCAAGAGAAAAAGAAGTAAGGCACGATGTCATGAGTCATGTCTATGCCTATGGTAAACAGTGCCCTAATGCCGAAAAAATAATACATCTTGGAGCGACATCATGCTATGTTGGCGATAATACGGATATTATCATAATGAAGGATGCGCTAATATTAATTAGAACAAAACTGGTAAATGTAATTTCAAAGCTTGCAAAATTCGCAGATGAGTATAAGGATCTTCCAACTCTGGCATTCACACATTTTCAGCCCGCTCAGCCTACAACATTAGGTAAAAGAGCTACACTTTGGATGAATGAATTTATGATGGATCTAGAAGATCTTGATTACGTCCTTTCAACACTTAAACTTTTGGGATCTAAAGGAACGACTGGAACCCAGGCATCTTTTTTGGAGTTATTTAAGGGTGATAACGATATAGTAGATAAGATCGATCCGATGATAGCAAAAAAAATGGGATTTAATTCATGCGTGCCTGTTTCAGGTCAGACATATTCAAGAAAGACCGATACGAGAGTTCTAAATATATTGGCTGGAATTGCAGCCTCTGCACATAAATTTTCTAACGATATCCGACTTATGCAACATCTGAAAGAAGTAGAAGAACCATTTGAAAAGAATCAGATTGGTTCATCAGCAATGGCGTATAAGAGAAATCCAATGCGTTCTGAGAGAATCGCATCGTTATCAAGATATGTCATGGTAGATGCTCTTAATCCTGCAATCACGTCAGCATCTCAGTGGTTTGAGAGAACTTTGGATGATTCAGCTAATAAAAGGCTTTCAGTTGCTGAGGGCTTTTTGACGACTGATGGAATTTTGAACCTTGTCCTTAATGTATCAGATGGTCTGGTAGTTTATCCAAAAGTAATCAGAAAACATCTTATGAGTGAACTTCCGTTTATGGCAACAGAAAATATAATGATGGATGCAGTAAAAAGAGGTGGAAACAGACAGGAATTACATGAGAAGATCCGCAAACTGTCCATGGAGGCAGGTGCCAATGTCAAAGAAAAGGGAGAAGAAAATAATCTTTTGAATCTTATCGCTACAGATTCTGCATTTAATATGACAATGGAAGAGCTGGAGAAGAGTATGGACCCTGCACTTTATGTTGGTCGTGCACCTAGACAGGTGGAAGTATATCTACGAGATATTGTTAATCCTGTTCTTTATGACAATAGAGATTTGCTTGGAGAAGAGGCAATTATCAACGTCTGATATCATTGTTGAAAATAAATAAAATATCACATGAAAATTATTGCACAATAAATGGAAAAATAGTATGATTTTAAGAGTATTTATTTGATGAAGTTTATTATGCAAAAAAATTCATAAATGTGGGAGGTACTGCATGTCGGACACAGGACTAAAAAATGAGTATTTAAAGAAAATTTATGAGGGACTTCAGGATTATTATTCTGAGCAGAGTGAGTTCCTTGAAGCCGTCATTGAGGTTCTTAAATCACTTGAGCCGGTTGTTGAACAAGATAAGAGAATAGAAGAAGAAAATATTATTGGCAGACTTGTAGAACCTGAGCGTGTAATTATGTTTAGAGTACCTTGGGTAGATGATAATAATACGGTTCAGGTCAATCATGGATTTAGAGTTCAGTTTAATTCTGCAATAGGACCATACAAAGGAGGCCTTCGTTTTCATCCTTCGGTTAACCTTTCTATTGTCAAATTTCTTGGATTTGAACAGATATTTAAAAACAGTCTTACAAGTCTTCCTATTGGTGGAGGAAAAGGTGGATCTGATTTTGATCCTAAGGGCAAGTCAGACAGAGAAGTTATGCGTTTCTGCCAGAGCTTTATGACAGAACTTAGCAAGCATATAGGAGCTGATACAGATGTTCCTGCCGGTGATATTGGTGTTGGCGGCAGAGAGATAGGTTATCTATATGGACAGTATAAGCGCCTTAGAAATGAGTTCACGGGTGTCCTGACAGGAAAAGGACTTTCCTATGGCGGATCTCTTGCCAGAACAGAGGCTACAGGATATGGTCTCTGCTACTTTACCGAAGAGATGTTAAAAGTTATGAAAAATGATTCATTCAAAGGTAAGACAGTTGTCATCTCAGGATCAGGTAATGTTGCTACATATGCTTGTGAAAAGGCAACTCAGCTTGGAGCTAAGGTTGTAGCACTTTCCGATTCAAAAGGTTATGTTTATGATGAAAAGGGAATCGATCTTGATGTTGTCAAGCAGATAAAACAGGTCGAAAGAGGAAGAATCAAAGAATATGCCGATAGAGTTCCTTCAGCAAAATATATAGAGGGAAGTACTAATATATGGGAAGTAAAGTGTGATATTGCACTTCCATGTGCTACGCAGAATGAAATCGATGAAGCATCAGCCAAAAAGCTTGTAGCAAATGGAACATATGTAGTTGCTGAGGGAGCCAATATGCCTTCAACACCTGAGGCAATTACGGTATTTCAGAATGCCGGTGTGCTTTTTGGACCTGCCAAGGCAGCTAATGCCGGTGGTGTTGCAACATCTGCTTTGGAGATGTCACAGAATTCCGAGAGACTTCACTGGACATTTAAAGAAGTTGATAAAATGCTTGAAAAAATAATGATAGATATCTTTCATAATTGTTATGATGCTGCTGAAAAATATGGTTCCAAGGGTAATCTTGCTGATGGTGCCAATATTGCAGGATTCGAAAAAGTCAAGGATGCCATGTTGGCTCAAGGAATATCATATTAATTGATTAATTGTATGTCTGTTATAAAATTAAGTTGAAATTAAGTGAATTTTATGGTATTTTATTCAGAGTGTAAAAAATAAAACTCGAAATACTTTTTGGAGGATGCAGGCGTTGAGTACTTTAAAAATAGTTATAACAATTTTATTTATAATAGTTAGCGTTCTTATTTCAATCATCATTTTGATGCAGCAGGGTAAGGATGCAGGCCTCGGTTCACTTAGTGGTCAGGTTACTGATACATATTGGACTAAGAATAAAGGACGTTCCAAGGAAGGCATGATGGTTAAGCTGACAAGCGCGCTTGTCGTTCTTTACTTTATATTTGCCACCGTGCTGAACATCGGAAGCTTTTAATCAAAGCATTAATAAGGGGCCATCGCTTAGGCGATGGTCTTTTTTCTTGAAAATAGTTTTTATATCAAAATAGTTTTTATATCAATGAGAGGATACAGTTTGAAAAGATTACAAAATAGAACATTTAAAACAACAGCAGACAAAAGAGAAGCTCTAAAGGATAAATTAACATCCAATAAACGCTCTATAAAAAGAGTTGATAAAAGGTTTCAGGACAATACCGATCCTAATAAAAAAGGTAAGGTAAAAAACTTTATTTTTGATAAAGCATATGTACCAATGAAATCGAAACAGATAGCCGATATTCTTAAAGTTTCGAAAAAAGATAGATCTGAACTTCAGGATATTCTTGACATTTTAGTTAGAAATGGTGAGATATCACATGATGAGGATGGAAAATATTCACCGGTTAATGTAGAAACCATAACAGGAACATTTTCAGCTCACCCTAAGGGCTTTGGATTTGTCACCGCGGAAGGATTTGATTCAGACTTCTTTATTTCTGAAGATCATGTTAATAGTGCAATGAATCATGATACTGTTGAGATCGTTCTTCTTCCAATTACAGAGGGAAAGCGTAGAGAAGCAAAGATAGTTAATATAATTGAAAGAGGAACTACAGAGGTGGTCGGAAGATATGAAAAGTCTTCGAGATATGGGTTTGTAATTCCTGATGACAAGAAAATATTAAGAGATATTTTTATACCAAAAAGCCAGGATTTTGGTGCTTCCAACGGACAGAAAGTCGTATGTACATATATTCATTATGGTACAGATGATAGAAAACCAGAGGGTAAAATAACAGAAATATTGGGAGGCAAAGACGATCCTGGAATCGATGTGATCTCAATAGTTAGAGCCCTTAATATTCCATCTGAGTTTAAAACTGAAACATTGAACGAGGCGGATAAGGTTAATGTACCGGTCAAATTTGATAACCATTCAGAACGAGTAGACCTTAGGGATGTTCCTATGGTAACAATTGATGGAGCAGAATCTAAGGACTTGGATGATGCAGTATCTATAGGTATTGATGGAGAGGACTATCTGTTAGGCGTACATATAGCTGATGTTTCAGAATATGTAAAAGAAGATGGATCCTTAGATAAAGAAGCCAAGGAACGTTGTACATCTGTGTATCTTTGCGACAGAGTAATACCTATGCTTCCGAAGAGTCTTTCAAATGGTATTTGCTCTCTTAATGAAGGCGAAGACAGACTTGCACTTAGCTGTTTAATGAGAATTGATAAAAAGGGTAAGGTAAAAGAACATCTAATATGTGAATCTCTGGTTAATATTGACAGAAGAATGACATATGATGCAGTAAGCTCTGTTATTAAAGGTGATGATCCAGATACACTCAGGGAATATAGACATTTTATAGTTATGTTTCAGACAATGGCGGAGCTTTCACATATTATTAGGCAAAGAAGAGAAAAGCATGGTTGTATTGACTTTGATTTTCCTGAGGCCAAGATTATTCTCGATGAAGCCGGAAGAACAAAAGATATTGTTCAAAGAGAACGGGATGAAGCATCGCTTATTATTGAGGACTTCATGATCACAGCCAATGTCACTGTTGCAAAAGAATATGCTGAGGCCGAGTTGCCATTTTTATATAGAAGTCATGGAGAGCCTGATCCTGATAAATTGGTTAATCTATCTACCTTTATGGCCAAGACAGGTGTTACATATAGATATAAAAAGGGTGAAACGGATCCAAAAGACATTCAAAAGATGTTAAAGAAGATCCAGGGACTTCCAGAAGAACCCGTTATCAATCAATTTGTTCTTAGAGCAATGCAACAGGCAAAATATACAGTTGATTGTGAAGGGCATTTTGGACTTGCAGAAAAGCATTATTGTCACTTCACTTCACCTATCAGGAGATATCCGGATCTGCAGATTCATAGAATAATCAAAGAGAACTTGAGAGGTAAGTTAAACAAAAAGAGGGTTTCTCATTATAAGTCACTTCTTCCTGATATTGCCAATATAACAAGCCAGTATGAAAGAAGAGCTGATGAGGCAGAGCGTGAGACAGACAAGATGAAGAAAGCTGAGTATATGATTTCCCATAAGGGAGAGACTTTTGATGGAGTGATATCGGGAGTGACAGCTTTTGGTTTATATGTTACACTTCCTAATACAGTAGAGGGATTAGTGCATATCTCGACACTTAGAGATGATTATTATACATATATGGAAGATTCAATGGAGCTTATCGGTGAACGTACAAGACATGTATATAAAATGGGTCAGACAGTGAAGATAGTTGTAGACAATGCCGATAAAGAAACAAGACTAATAGACTTTGTTTTGGCGGAGAGATAATATGCCTGATAAGGACAGAAAATTACTTGCAAATAATAAAAAAGCCCGACATGAGTATTTCCTTGAAGAATATTTTGAGGCTGGAATAGAACTGAAAGGAACAGAGGTAAAGTCACTCAGAACCGGAAAATGCAGTATAAAAGAAGCCTATATCCAAATAGATAAAGGTGAGATATATATCTATCAGATGCATATTTCGCCTTATGAAAAGGGTAATATTTTTAACAGAGATCCCCTTAGAACCAGAAAACTTCTTATACATAAGCAGGAAATAACCAAACTTATGGACAAGGTTAAGGAACAGGGGTATACAATTGTTCCTGTAGAGGTCTATATAAAAGGATCTCTTGTCAAGTTGGAAATTGCCCTTGCCAAAGGTAAGAAACTTTATGATAAACGTCGGGATATTGCTTCAAAGGATCAGAGACGAGAAGCAGAACGTGATTTCAAAGTTCGAAATCTAGGATGATCTCTTTTACATTTTTAAAATTTATTTTATTATGACATTTTCGTATTTATAATATTATGAATATTATGTGAACCTACTTTAAAAATGCTAAATAAAATGTTATTCTATAATAAAGCTTGGGCTAGTAAAGGTTTCGACAGGGATTCTGAAGCTGGTGAAGCGAGTCGTATGGGATGCGTTAAATTCCAAAATTAAATTTTAAACGCTGAAAATAATTTAGCAATCGCTGCCTAAGGGCAACGGATCCGCCCGTTTGGACCTGCACATTCGGATACGGGTCTCAAAAATCGCAGGAAACGACATTTTCAAAGCTTTGAGATAATGTACGTATTATGAAGCTACTGAAGTATGAAGAGTGTTCTTTCTCGTCATATGGATGGAATCTTAAATAAAGAACTACACTCGTAGAAGAACAGGGGATGGGTTTTTGGACACGGGTTCAATTCCCGTCTAGTCCACTATAATTAGGCACGGTGATCCGTGCCGATTTTTATATATTTATAAATATTAAAAAGGTGCAACTATGGAAGAAAACAGAGGAATTCATATTAATGGATTTTACTATCAGGATGTTGAGGCTGGAGAAATCGCCCAAAGAGAAGAAAAGGCAATTGATTATTTGAGAGAGCAATGTTTGACGGCTACGCCGGAAAAGGTTCTTGCGATATATGATAAATTGCTAGATTCCAGTCTGTTTAAAACAGAAAGCGGCATAGTCTTTTTGCATCAGCTTAGAGAAAGTCTTTTGGTCGATGGATCAATAGATGCATCTCTTATTAGAGATATTCCTATTTCAAGGGAGATCAGTGATGATGAGAAAGAAAAAACACTTAAGAAACATGAATTAGAAAAACAAAATAATGAACTTGCCTTGAAGAAAAAGGATGAGATCATTTCTAAATATAGAAATAGATTTAGAGTAGGGATGATTTTTTCGGCGCTGTGTGTGGTGGCAATTGTAGCTATGTTTTTAATATTGAAGTCAACAAAGATGCCTACGATCATGAATTATGAAGATAAAATAGTAAACAAGTATTCTAAATGGGATGAAGAGCTTAAAGCCCGTGAAAAAGCAGTGCGAGAAAAAGAAAATAAGCTTGGTATTGTTTACGATAATT
>ERZ795062.1998-NODE-1998-length-13756-cov-5.636377_pt1 | contig 13756 bp, 7 predicted proteins | sample MGYA00375146_ERZ795062 | MGnify/ENA primary metagenome ERZ795062 (study PRJEB30191, sample SAMN05720281) | activated sludge metagenome | isolation source: Anaerobic digester | place: USA | collected 2015-07-16 ... | reverse complement strand
GCTAAGTATTTACATATATAATATATCATGTCTTTTTCTATTTTACTCCTTATTACCGCAACAAAGTAACTCTCAAAGAAGAATAACAAATAAAAAGGCTACAGACAACAATCAGGCAACAACAAATTAAACCAGAAAAGACCGTCGGGAAAACACTTTTTCCTTATACTCTTTAAGAAAAACGCTCACCCCCATGGAAGAGATGATATAATTGAAATGATTTATACAACAGTACCAAGCAAAATCAAAAACCAAAGAAAGGAGCGGGCAATATGGCAAAGCCAAAGATAGCACTGCAACTTTATTCTGTACGGGAGGACTGCGCTAAGGACCTACGGGGCACCCTTAAGGCAGTAGCGGAAATGGGCTATGAAGGGGTGGAGCTGGCGGGAGATTATGGCTACAGTGTAGAGGAATGGAGGAAACTACTGGACGAGTTTGGCTTGAAAGTAGCGGGAGCGCATCTTGGTATAGACACTCTTCTGGGTGATAACTTCGCCAAAACAGTAGAGTTTCAGCGTACCATTGGCAACATTAACCTTGTCGTTCCCAGCCTTCCCCAGGAGATGACCTGCTGCAAGGAAGCCTGGCTGGAGACAGCAAAGCTCTTCAGCGAGATAGCACAAAAGGCAAAGGCGGAGGGGATGCGTCTTGGCTATCACAACCATATGATAGAATTCCAGCCGATAAATGGTGAGATTCCCTGGGACATCTTCTTCCAGAACACCAGCCCCGATGTCTTTATGCAGCTGGACACCGGTAACGCCATGCATGGTGGCATCTCTGCTGAGGAAGTTTTGAACATAATGAAGCGCTATCCGGGCCGCCAGATAACTGTTCACCTTAAAGAATACTCTGCAACAAACGATAAGGCAATCATCGGGGAAGGAGATATGAAGTGGAAGGAGTTTCTCACTCTCTGCGAGACAACCGGTAACACAGAATGGCTCATTATTGAGCAAGAAAGTTACGCCCATCCTCCCCTTGAGTGCGCTCGTCTGTGTTTTCTCAACCTGAAGAAAATAATGGAGGAAATGGAAGAAAGGGAAAGAAAATCCCCTAAGGGCGACAAGGTAAAGGTAGGCATAATAGGTGTCGGGCAGATCGGAAAGCACCACATTGAGAACTACAAGAAGATAGAAGGAGTGGAAATAGTTGCTGTTGCAGACATCAACGAGGAAGAAGCGAAAAGAGTGGCCTCTCTCTATGGCATCCCCTATGTCTATAAGAACTTCCGAGACCTTCTCAAGCATGAGGAAATAGAAGCAGTGGATGTTTGCCTTCACAACAACTTCCACATGCCAGTGACAGTGGAAGCGCTGAAAGCGGGGAAAAATGTTTACTGCGAGAAGCCCATGGCCGGTTCCTACCACGATGCCCTTCTGATGTATGAAACCGCCAAAGCGACAGGTAAGATGCTGAGCATCCAGATCTCTACTATCTTCTCCCGGGAGGCCAAAGCAGCAAAACAGATAATAAAAGCCGGGCTGGTGGGTGATATCTATCACGCTCGCTCCGTTGGTATGCGCCGGCGAGGAAGACCTTTCGTTGACGGCTATGGAAGTCCCTCCTTTGTTCAGAAAAGCCAGGCAAGAGGTGGAGCCCTTTACGATACCGGTGTATATCAAATCTGTCGTCTCCTCTTTTTGATGGGTAATCCTCAACCTCTTCGCATTTCTGGCAAAATATACCAAGAACTCCCCATGGATGAGAAAAGAAGAGAAATAAGCAAATATGATGTGGAGGAGTTTGCTGCTGGCTTTGTAAACATGGAAAACGACATCTCTATGGACATCATTGAGGCCTGGGCGGTAAATTACAGCCCCTCAGAAGGCTCGGCTGTCTTTGGTAACCTGGGTGGAATAAGACTTGAGCCCTTTGCCTTCTTCACCAATTTAGCTGATCTGGAAATGGATATAACTGTGAACCTCGACTCTGCTGTCTGGCGCTGGCACACCGTCAGCTATCCCGATGTGGCCGATGCTTACGATAGTCCCCAACAGCACTGGGTTGCTGCTCTCCAGGGAAGGGTTCCGCTTCTTCCTACAGCTGAAATAGCCCTTACTTCTATGCTCATTTCAGAAGGTATATATCTTTCTTCCCAATTACAAAGGGAGCTAACAGCAGAAGAGGTCAAGAAGATGTCTCAGTCCACTGCTCTTCCCGTTTAGAATGAAACCCAAAAAGGGAAGAGAATGATGGGGGTTTCAAAACCATTTCCTAGATGTTGAAAAAGGAATGGATTTGTTTAAGGAGAGGGGCAGAGACTATCCGTGCAGGGAGATTACCGCCCCTCTCCTCTTCATCGTCATCTTCACCACCAATGGAAAATATCAGAAACCCCTCCGGGGAAAAAGAGTTGCCCCGGGGCCTTTAAAAAAATTGTATTTTTAATAGCAATACTCTTTCCTATATCCTATAAGGAGTGAAATGGAAAAACATCAGAGTCACATAGTTTTGAGATTTCATAGCGATGAGCTGTACTTTAACTTCAGATGGGAATCCGAAAATGGTAGGATTTTTACTAAATACAATTACAGAATTCTATTGGAGATTGGTAATACTGAAAAAATGCAATTGGGGAGAGTAAAATTAGGACAACTTTTATAAAAAATTTCAGAAACTGTTTAAAACTCATAATCATAAAAAAAAATGTTATGGATAAGACTGTAGCAATCAATAAAACTACTGTATTTGAGAATACAAAATTCGCTAAAAACCATCTGATCCCCAGTTTAAAATGAGCTGTAATTGAAAGCAAAAATGCTATCAATAACAACTAAAGGGATAACATTATACTGAACCAAGAGGTGACCTGGAATGTCAGAAAAATTAGTCAATAGCGAACCGTTAGAGCGCAGCAAGTTTAAAAATCCTTCGAGAGAGCTGGGAATTTTACCTTTCTGGTTCTGGAACGGAGATTTGCGTTATGATGAAATGGAATGGCAACTAAAAGAGTATTATGATAAAGGAATGCCTGGTTTTTTTATACATTCCCGTTTTGGACTACAGGTTGATTACCTATCTAAGGAGTGGTTTGACAGGGTAAAGTTTGTCTGTGAAAAAGCTGAGGAGATTGGTATAGAAGCCTGGATATATGATGAGAAAAACTGGCCCAGCGGGACAGCTGGTTGGGAAGTACCCCGACAGTATCCAGATTTACAGCAAAGATATGTTCAAATGGCTATTTTATCGGTAAAAGGCCCGTTCTTTACCTACTTAGAAGGCACAGACTCCAGATATATCGATTTAGAAAAGTCAGAGCCAGTTGCTGCTTACGCAGTGAGAGCAGAGGAGTTTGATGGGGAGATTAAGGAGATTATTGATTTGACACCCAATATCTGCTTCGAAAAAATAATTTCCTGGGAAGCTCCTCCGGGAGAGTGGAAAATTCTATATTTCATCGAAAGGAGAGCAGATTATTATATTGATGCTCTTAATCCGGAATCAACCAGGAAATTCATTGAAATGACCCACGAGAAATACAAAGAAAGAGTGGGTAAATATTTCGGCAATGTTGTCCCCGGTTTTTACACCGATGAACCAGCCTTACACTATTTTGAAACCGGAGTGGATAATTACATAATACCCTGGTCAAAAAATATGTTTAAATTATTCAGACAGAGAAACGGCTATGGACTGCGCAAATATTTACCAGCTTTATTTTTAAACATGGGTGAAAAGACTTCTAAAGTCAGGCTTGATTTCTGGCAGACGGTCAGTGAGCAGTACACTAAGGCTTATTATAAACAACTAGCTGATTGGTGCCATGACAATGGTCTTTTATTTACAGGACATTTGCTGTTTGAAGACATGTTGCGGTTGCATGCCAGAAATGAAGGCAACATATTTGATCATCTAAAAAATCTGGATATTGTGGGAGTCGACCATTTATACCCAAGAATAGGCACAAGGGAAATGCCAGAACAACACGTTCCTTCCAAGATAGGAAGCTCCGCTGCCCATCACTTTGGTTCCACCCGTGTTTTATGTGAATCTCTTGGTGGAACACACTGGGATGTGACAATGGAAAGGATGAAATGGATAGCCGATTGGGAATATGTGCTGGGCATTAACCTCTTTAATCCTCATGGATTTCACTATTCAATTGAAGGAGAAAGGAAGAGAGATTGGCCTCCATCTCAGTTTTATCATCATACCTGGTGGAAACACTATAAAAGATTTAATGATTACCTGACCCGTAACAGTTATATGTTGAGCGGGGGAAAGCATGTGGCAAAAATTGCCCTGCTTTATCCCATTAATAGCATGTGGGCCAATTACCAGCCCCAGGGTCATAATCAATTATCAGAATTAATAGAGAACGATTTTTACTACCTTACCGACACCCTGTTGCGTTTACACTTTGACTTCGACTACATCGATGAAAAGGTGCTAGCCGAAGGAGTAATTGAAAATGGCAAACTGAAAATCGCAGATGAAGAGTACGAACTGATAATCATGCCTGGTATTACCAACATATCATTTCCAGCTTTAGAGAAAATAGCCGATTTTTATCACAGTGGTGGGAAAATAATAGCAGACGCCATTTTACCTACAGAGTCACTGTCGGGGGGTGACGAAGCTGTAATCAAGATTATGAAAGATATTTTTGGCATTGACCCTGTTGCGGTAAGAGAAAAGTTTTTAAGCGGAGATGAAAACAAAGAAATCTACCGGAACTTAAATCACTCTGGCGGCAAAGCTATTTTAATGCGATCTGTCGGCCTTCACAAGGTCTCCAGCCCCGAGTGGCTTGATAGCACATTAAGAGAATGTATTACTCCTGATGTTGAAATTGATGATAGCGAGGTATTTTACCTACATCGGATCAAAGATGGGCATGATATATATTTTTTTGTTAATCCCACAAATGAACCCCGAAAAATAAATTGCAACTTAGAAAGGAAAGGACGTCCAGAAAGGTGGATCTCTGAAACCGGAGAAATAGAGCCTCTTTTTATTTTCAAAGTAAACGACGGCCATACGGAATTCCCGCTGGAATTAGCTCCTTATGAATCTGCCTTAATAGTGCTACAAAAAGATATTCCTGAATTAATGGTCATAGAGTCAAACGTTAAAATAGAAGAAGTCACTACTGACACTATTACAGCTTATAGTAGAGGGGTGGAAGAAATCAAAATATTGGTCAGCTCCAAAGACGGATTCCAAGAACTCAATGTTCTGGCCCGAGAAGATAGAGACATTATCAAATTAAGTGGCCCCTGGAAGTTCAGAATCGAAGGTTCTAATGCTCTTTTGCTCAATAGCTGGAAGGTAAACATAGATACTGAAAGGCAAGGTGATAAAGATAAATACTATAGCGTCGGGTTGGATGACAGCAAATGGCTGGACTTCACCCAGGGTATCTGGGAGATGCAGCTACCGGAGGAGAGAGACGAGAAAACTTATCCGGTGACCCTCTGGTACAGAAGCACTTTTGAATGCGAATATATACCAGAAGACCTTCGTATTATCATTGATGGTATAAAAGGCGATAAAGAAATTTACCTCAACGAAGTAAAGCTTGATACAGAGGAAAAAAGAAGCGAATTCGATGCAATGATGAGAGAGCTGGATATTGCCAGAGCAGTTAAAAAGGGTAGAAACCAAATAACTATTAGGTTAGTGGTCAATAAATTTGATGACGGTATCCTTGACCCCTTGAGAATTGTGGGCCACTTTAGCTTAAGAAAAAATAAAGCAGGAGATTACCTTATTTCACAACCAGTATCATCAGTGGAAAATGGTAGCCTAACAGAGCAGGGTTATCCATATTTCTCTGGTGTGGCGGTTTTGGAAAAGGAATTCACCATTGATGAACCGCCAATAGAGGACAAGTTAAAACTTGTTGCAAATTGTGGCGATGACCTGCTGGAAGTAATTATAAATGGCCGGCAGGTGGGTCTGTGTACCTGGCATCCTTATGTTCTGGATATAGGTGATTATGTACAGCCCGGTGAAAATAAGATAACCTTAAAGATAACCAACACCCTTGTTAACTTTCTGGAAGGCAAGGATAAGGCCTATGGATTGTTTGATGAAGTAAGGCTCGTTCCTTACCATTGTTATAAGTTTGATATCAAAGGTTTATAAATATGAAAAAGAAAATATCTGGTAAATGAGGGATACTGATGAGGCAATCAATTATAATTAAGCCCAAAACCAGCAAGATAGTGGATAAAGATATGCCGGATTTTGGCGACAACGAAGTCTTGGTTCGGGTAAGGGCCTGTGGTGTTTGTGCCTCCGAGCTTCATGGAGGGTGGCTCAATGGTACAAATTATCCACTAGAGGCAGGACATGAGGCAGCAGGCGAGGTAGTGGCGGTCGGCTCTGCAGTTAAAAACATTTACCCGGGTATGAGAGTAACCGGTTTATTCTCAAGCGGTTTTGCAGAGTATGCGGTTGCCAGAGCAGATAGAGTTGCACCAATACCCGATGGAATCAGCTATGACATAGCTGCCGCTTTAAGTGAGCCCCTATCTTGCGTGGTAAGCTCTACCAGGAGAACGCCTGTGGAAATAGGAGATACTGCTGCTATAGTGGGTCTGGGCTTTATGGGTTTATTGAAGCTACAAACCCTTTTACTCAAGGGAGTAACTAAAGCTATAGCCATTGATGTTCGAGAAGAGGCCCTTGATACAGCAAGGAAGTTTGGAGCTGAGGAGAGCTATCTACCTTCCAATGTTCCTGAAGAATATAAATTGAATAGCTGGGATAGACTGAACGGGGATTGGGGAGTAAATCTTGCGGTTGAGGCTTCAGGAAGTCAGCCCGCTCTATCTCTGGCGGTACAGTTGCCTAAAGCCCACGGGTATTTAAATATCCTCGGGTATCATCAAGGTGGGAAAAGAGAAGTTGATGTTGAACTATTGAACTGGAAAGCCGTAACTGTCATCAATGGTCACGAACGCAGAGACGACTACAAAATGGATTGCCTGAGGCGGGGTTTGAATCTTCTCATAAAAGACAAAATTAATTATAAACCTCTGGTTACCCACCGCTATAGTCTGGAAGAGGTTGACAGGGCCTTTGAGGCCCTGCTAAATAAACCAGATGGATTTATCAAAGCTGTGATTGTCATTGATTGATGGTCACACATCTCAGAGAATATGAAAGGTTTTCAAAAGCCAGGGTTACACCCAGTCGGGGATGGCGATAAACTGTGGTATTTTATCTTCTGGCATAAAGCAAAATTGGGGGTGGTGTAAACCTAGAAAAAGGACCGAGCTTACTTCTGAATGATGCAAAGCCAGCAGTCCTGTACACGCTGAGGAAAGTAGAGATTTAGAAACAGGCTTGCCAAGATTACTAACTTAATACCTACGCTGATGCTCTGGGCACCGGATAAGTTCCTTGACCTAAGTCGCTTTTTGCGGCAGAGTTACGGGCTCTCCTCAGGTAGTTTATAACAGTGGTATAGTTTATTTACTAATCAAAAATTTAACGACCTATTACTCAAATCAGGAGGTTATAAAATGTTAAAACCAGCAATTTTAATTAGTCTATGCTTGCTTTTTGTGGTGTGCTCTCCCTGGTTGGTGGGGGAGGCTTTTCCAATAACTTTTTCAACAAATGAAGACTATGATATTGTCATGTACGGAACACCTGAAGGATTAAAAGAAGTAGAAGAAGACTTCAAGTTAGTAAAAGAACTGGGACTTTCGAGATTAAGAGTCAGTTTTAGCTGGATCAATTATCAACCAGAACCAGGCCAGTTTAGTAATCTCGATTGGTTACATCAGTTTGTAGACCTGGCTCAGGAATATAATATTACCCTGATGCCATATTTATGTTATACCCCATATTGGGCTGCCAAAACCGGTCAATGGAATGATCCACCAAAAAATTATGATGATTGGTATAACTACGTTTATAAAATGGCCAGTGAATTCAGAGATGAAATTTATTACTGGGAAATATGGAATGAAGAAGATTCTAAGCAGTGGTTTAGCGGTACCAAAGAAGAATTTGCCAAACTGGTAAATGTTGGCTCTGAGGCAATCAGGAAGGCCAATCCGGAAGCAAAGGTAATTTTAGGAGGATTAACCTGGGGAGAGCAAAAAGACGATTTTGTCGAATATATAATAGAGAACTGCCCGGGGGCTATTGATATTGTTGCCGTCCATTGTTATGCTGAAAGCTGGAACCCATCTTATCTGGAAGATAGCTGGAGACCTGGCTGGTCTGAATTTGATAGCATAGCCAGAATATTAGAAAACAAAGCCGAAGGACAACCCATCTGGGTTAATGAGATTGGCTATCCAACTGTGAACGGCAGAACCGAGCAGGATCAGGCCAGCTACATCCGGAGGGCAGTTTCTACCATTTTAGCCTCTGAAAAGGTCTCCTTGATTAGCTGGTATGAGATAAAAGATTTAGAGCAGGACAATCCTATCGGAGTAATTGGCGATTATTTTAATTACCATTTGGGGTTAACGGATTCAAAGAGAAATAAAAAGCTTGGTTTTTATACCTATCAGAATATTATTGCTCTCCTTAATGAAAAAGAATTAGATTATTTAGAGACAGTTTCATACCAGGCTAGAGAAGAAGACCAAAACTCGTATTCCTCTTTGAGAATATATGTTCATCCTTTTCAAAGAGTGGATGATAAACACATCATCCTTTTTGCCTGGTTGTATGGCCCAGCTGAAGAAGTCTTCATTGACATTGAACTGCCAGGAATTATTAACTCCATCAGTGAGTATTCTTTTAAAGGGGAAGAAAGTTCCTATAATAATTTTAACCAGTCCCAGATGAAGAACGTACAGCTCGTTCGGGATAAACCACGTTTATTTGAAATTATATTGAATGATAACTACACGGAATAAGATAAAAACATTTGAAAAATTCTATTGAACTTACTACCAATACAGGGGAAGGTTCACTTAGTTCGATTTGTGACTTTCCCCCAGAAAGAACTCCCTTTAAATACAGGGATAGGCCCCTATGATAGAAAAATTCTGTGTTACAGAAAATAAGAGCCCTCCAAAGGAGAGCTCGATACAGGCCAATTCCCTAATAAGGTTCAAAAAAGGAGGAAGGCATCAAAGTTAGAATTAGATATCTATAATCTAAATATACCAGCCCTTAGTTTATCTCTATCTCTTTTTTCTCCTCTACTGATCTGTGTATGCCTGAGACTATCTTGGTAACCTCCAGTCCGTCCTCTAATGTCGCTATTACGGGTTTATTGTTCTTTATGGAATCTATAAATGAATCCAGCATCCATACAGGAGCCCCCGTAGCCCTACCGTGGATATCGGCCCATAAGGTAGGCATACCAGCAACATAATATCTTTCACTAACATTTGTTATAACCGAGTTTGTAAAGTCTATATTCGAATAGCCTTTCTCTCCATAAATCTCAAATTTGAACTGGGCAACAGAGGGCATGCTTTCAGGAAGAATCCAGGATGAGAATATATGGGATAGACTTCCATCTTCAAACCTTAAACTAGCGTCTATCATGTCATAAGTATCTATTCCTTGTTTCCTCAGTAAGTTTTTTGTCCCTCTACCATCCACACTTTTTACCTTCTTTTTAGTTAACCACAGAGCCATATCTACACAGTGGCTGATAAGAAACCAACCGGGGGTGGTTTTGTCAGCCCAGCTTATCATTCTGGTGGGAACATAGATGGAATCATTCAGAGTTATTCTCATATTATAAATATCTCCCAATTCTCCATCTTCTATGGATTTCTTAACCATAACAAATGGAGCGTTCCATCTATTTTCAAATGCCACCTGGGCTTTTATTCCTCTTTTTTCAGCTTCTTCCAATATTCTTTCAGCCTCATCTATGCTTGTAGCCAGTGGTTTTTCAATCATTATATGGTATCCTCTCTTTATAGCTTCCAGAGCAGGCTCTGTATGGGCAAAATCAGGTGTTGCTATTATGACTGCGTCTATATCTTCGTTTAATAACTCTTTATAATCTAAAGTTCCCTGGATGCCGAAATAATCTTCCACCTCCCTGAGTGTCTTGGGATTTATATCGGCAAAACTCACCAGTTCAGCATCCGGATTCTGTAATATCGCCCCGGCATACAGTTTTCCCCTTATTCCCATTCCAATTATCCCTACTCGAACCATAGATATCACCCCATCTTTCATGTTTTAAGATTTTAGAGAACTTTAAAATCTCTCGTAACCTTAATTAAACTCAAGAACTATGACTTCATCCCTCACCTCTCCAATCCCCCAGGACATTGCGAGAGTTACTTGATGCTTCCTGTAGTAATCTCGTTTTTTCTCCTCCGCAAGGACAAAAGAGATATCGCTTCGTCGCTGGGGTGTTTTCCCCTAACGCTATTGGTTTTTAGTTTTTCCATATCTTATGCTTTTAGTCTTGCGCCGTAGCCATTGAGGGATATTTTCTCCCTCAGTATTCTTTGCTTTTAATCTTTTAATTCTTTATTCTTTATTTTTTCTTTAGCGCCGCAGGCTGCCTGTTTTCCCTCCCTCAGTTGTTTTTTCTTTATACTTTCTGCTTTTTACTTTTGTCCTTTTCCAGGGGTTACAAGGAGTCTTCCCCTTATTACTGAACCCCTGATAGAAACATTCAGGGGCGACAGAAGGGAAAAAAGCGAGATTACCCTCTCAGACACTTCTTGTGATGACAGCTGAGGAACTGCCAGAGAGTGCTCCGCCTTTGGCGATAATAAAAAAGGAGATCCACACCGTATGATTTAAACTCCTCCATTAACTACTAAAGCTTTTGGACAAAGGTTGGTCATCTACCCTCTTTGGTAGTGTTTTCACTATAATTTTTCCACTATCCTGACTCCATAGGGGGCAATTTCTAAATCATTTTCTATTTTCTCACTGGTTAGCAAATCTGATAACTTAATATCTCCCAATTTTATATTTTTGGCTTCCGGAGTAAAATTCATAACAAAAATAAAATTTCTATCACCATCTGTCCTCCACTGAGCAGTAACTCCCTGCGGGAGTTCAGCTTCCAGCGCTCTTTTCAACTGGAGTTTGCTTATCAGATTTCCATAAAAGTCTCTCAAAAGCTCTCCATTATCCCGGAAGGCGATGTAGTAAGCTTTCCCCTTTCCATAATTATTAACAGTTACTGCCGGGAACCCAGCATAAAAGTCTCTCTGGTATTCCGCTAAAACCTTGGCCGCCTCGGCATGTATCAAATCACACAATATCTCCGCTTTATACTCTTTTTCTAAATACATATCTTCGTTGGGGATGAACTTTACAAGATTATAATCTTCATCATACAAGGCATCTATTTCTTCTGACCAGATACCAAGAACACTCCGCAGGGGTCCAGGAAACCCACCCAGGAAGCAAAGGTCGTTTTCGTTGACTATGCCACTCCAGTAGGTAGCTACAAAAGTCCCTCCATTTTTGACAAATTCTTCTACTTTCTCACCCACTCCCGATCTAACCATATGGAGCATGGGAGCTATTAATAATTTATATCTTGAAAAGTCTTGGTTCATATCTATTACGTCCACCGGAATACCTTTTTCCCAGAACGGCAGATAATGCGCCTGACAGGTGGGTAAATAATCTTTCTTTTCTCTTCTTGGACCATAAGCTCCATCGATTGCCCATTTATTTTCCCAATCGTATATTATCGCTACTTCTGGATTGATAGTCGTTCCCACGATATCATCGAGTTTTTCCAGAGTTTCTCCCACTTCTTTAACGTCATTAAATACTCGAGTGTTTTCATGACCACAATGATCTACAACAGCACCGTGGAATTTCTCACTTCCTCCCCTGCTCTTCCGCCATTGAAAATATTGAACTGAGTCTGAACCATGAGCTACTGCCTGAATGGAAGATAATAGATGCATGCCTGGCCTTTTTAATTTGGCCACCTCCATCCAGTTGGTCATGCTGGGAGTGCTTTCCATAAGGAGGAACGGTTTTCCATGTTTCAAGCTTCTATTTATGTCATGTACAAATCCCACTTCACTGGCCAATTTCCAATCGGGTTTTTCTCCATGCCACCGAGGATAGCTATCCCAGGAAACGACATCCAGATAGGGAGCAAATTTCCAGTAATTTAGCCCTTCATATGTCCCCATAAAATTAGTGGTTACAGGGATATGGGAGGTAATTTCTTTCAGGGGCTTGATTTCATTTTTATAAAAATCAAGAGTTTGGTCAGTAACGAATCTTTTCCAGTCAAGATTTAATCCGTTTAAAGTTACCTGTCCCCTAGGAGATGGCGACTCTATTTGAGACCAATCCGTATATTTCCTGCTCCAAAAATTGGTCCACCAGGCAAAATTTAATTTATCTAAATCATCATCATATTTTTCTCTGAGCCATTTTCTAAAGGCATCCTGGCATAGTTCACAATGGCACTCGCCACCATACTCATTCGATACGTGCCAGCCAATTAAAGCGGGATGGTCTTTATATCTTTGAGCTAATTTAGTATTAATTATAGTAACTTTTTCTCTGTATATGGGAGATGTATAGCAGTGGTTGTGCCTTTCTCCAAATAAATTTCTAAGTCTGTTCGCCCCCACTCTTAAAACTTCAGGGTACTTTTGAGCCATCCAGGCCGGTCGAGCACCACTGGGAGTAGCTAAAAATGCGTATATGCCGTTGGCAGCCAGTTTATCCATTACCTCATCTAACCATCCAAACTCAAAAACACCTTCTTGAGGTTCTAAATTTACCCAGGAAAACATTCCTAAAGAGACTACGTTACAATGGGCTTTTTTCATCAGTTCCATGTCTTTGTCTATTATCTCTGGTGTTTCTAGCCACTGTTCCGGGTTGTAGTCACCACCGTGAAGAAAATGGGGAAATTTCTTGCTTACAGGTTCATATTTAGTAGCCAATTTTTATTATTCCTCCTTTGGTTTATTTGTTAACCCTCTCTCCATATAGAGTAGAGGGCTTTTTTATTCTCCCTGTTAGTCCGGGGAAGGAAAACATATACCTTGCCAGCAACAAGCCAGGTACATGGATTTCCAATCAAAGATGTCTATTCAACTTCACTTCTTGTTATTCAGACGGTGTTACTTGATAGACATCTTTATTGTATAGGAAATAACAAAAAATAAAAAGAGGCCGGGGAAGCATAGATAGCATCAACCCATTGTAGGAGTATTTTTGTTTTTCCCTTTGCTATTAGCTCCTAAGACTCTCCTCATTCAATATTAGGTAGTATCATTTTTTAATAGAACCACTCATCCAGGAAAAGTCTTTAGTTAAACTTTCGGAACCTGAGAGAAATTAGTACCTGGTCCTTTAAGGATGGGAATATTGTCATAGATCTCTCGAAAGCCTTCTTTTTCTCTTTCTTCTTAGTTATCAGATTTTTATTCCTCTAAAAGATTTACTTCTTTTACTGGAATATCTTTATCTTCGGGAACCAAAAAGCTCTTTATCTCACAGGGAGAAAAGGTTGTTTTCCAGCTTCTATCAAACAAATTGATATTTACTTCTGTTTCTGCCCCTTGAGTCTCGTAAGCCCTAATAATGGTCCCCTCCCCCGTTTCTGCTTCTTTTATAACAGTAGCTATTATATTATCCTTATCAATACTCATAAAGCTCTTGCTGGGAGGAAGGAATCCTGCATGGTTATACTCTAAAAAGGCCACTGGTGGGCTGTTGAGACTCTCTGCCAGCTTTACTACATCGCTGGACTTCCAGTCTCCACTATGAGGATAAAGTATGTATGTGAATTCCTGTTCTCCCTGATCTATGTATTTATAATCTTCGCTGGGATCTAATTCTCTTGGTATATGATGTGCAT
>ERZ795062.1994-NODE-1994-length-13772-cov-5.800831_pt1 | contig 13772 bp, 10 predicted proteins | sample MGYA00375146_ERZ795062 | MGnify/ENA primary metagenome ERZ795062 (study PRJEB30191, sample SAMN05720281) | activated sludge metagenome | isolation source: Anaerobic digester | place: USA | collected 2015-07-16 ... | reverse complement strand
CAGGAATTGATTACACTCAAATAAGCAAAGCGCCAACGCCACACATAAGAATAAATGCATCATTAAACAATACAGCGGTTAGACAATTTGTCTTAGGATTTATGGATTCTGCTATTGATGGTCTTGATAAAGCTGATGCACTATCGCCAGATAATGAAGCTGATTTGCCTTTTGATGCTTATTTGGTTCTAAATGATGAGCAGTATGTTTTGTCAACAACAAGTTTCAATATTGACAAAACTTTTCCTGTTGGGTTTAAATCTTCTTCGGCGGCAATTTATAGAATTCAGGTAGCAGATTTTATTAATTTTGACCTTGCGGAGAATGTTTACTTGCATGACAAAGAAACCAATGTTTACTATGATATAAAAAATCAAGAAACTCAAATAGCTTTGCCTCAAGGTGTCAATAATACAAAATATGAAATAACATTTAAAACAAACGCTCTTGGAACGGTTGATAATCTTAAAAAAGATTTGTTGATTTTTCAAGACAACAAAAATCAAGAATTACAAGTTCTTAACCCTAATAATTTGAATGTTAATTCAGTTGCATTATTTGATTTAGCAGGCAAAAAGATATTCAAAGAAGCAAAATTATCCCTTTCTGATAACTACAAGTTTTCAACAGCTAGACTTAGTCAAGCGGTTTATCTTGTAGAAGTAACAACAGATGATGGACAAAAAATAAACCAGAAAATTCTAATTTCAAACAAATAAAGCAACTTCGGTTGCTTTTTTTATTTTGCAAAATTGTTAATAGTTTTGCCAAATATGAATGTTCCAGAACAAATAATAACATTTGAAGGTGTTTCCATCAAAATAAAACGAGAAGATTTGCTTCATCCTTTTGTTTCGGGAAATAAATTTAGGAAATTAAAATACAACTTACTCGAAGCAAAAAACCAGAAGAAAACAGTATTACTAACCTTTGGTGGAGCATTTTCAAACCATATTTTAGCTACTGCTGCGGCTGGATTTGAGAATGGTTTTGAGACAATTGGCGTAATTAGAGGAGATGAATTAGTTGAAAAAATTAATCAAAATCCAACCTTGAAAAAAGCTTCAGAATTTGGAATGACTTTTGAGTTTGTAACTAGAGAAAAGTATAGAAAAAAAGCGACTGAAGAATTTATCCAAAAACTGACACAAAAGTTTGGTGATTTTTATCTTTTACCCGAAGGAGGAACGAATGATTTAGCTATAAAAGGCTGTGAAGAAATACTAAATAGTGATGATTTAACGTATATAAATGTATGCTGTGCTGTTGGAACTGGAGGAACTATATCGGGTGTTATTAATAGCACTAGTAATGTTCAAAAAGTTTGGGGATTTCCAGCTCTAAAAGGTTCGTTTTTGAAAGAAGATATTCGTAAATTTGCAAATAAAGATAACTGGGAATTGGTTGATGGGTATGATTTTGGTGGTTATGGAAAGATTTCAGATGAATTAATTTTTTTTATAAATGAATTTTACTCAAAGTATAAAATACCTTTAGACCCAATTTATACAGGAAAAATGATGTTTGGAGTTTTTGAAAAAATAAAACAAGGTTTTTTTAAAAAAGATGAAAAAATTTTAGTCATTCACACTGGAGGTTTACAAGGAATTGATGGTATGAATATTGCTTTGAAAAATAAAAACTTTAATACAATACAATTTAATGATTAAGCGATTTATCTTATTGGTTTTTGCTCTTTTTTTATTCTCATGTTCTACAAATAAACCAGTTGTTAGAACAACAAAGAATGTTCATACAAAACCACGAACAACTGTAGTAACTAAACCAAGAACAACATCAACTTCGACAACTGCAACAAAAACATCTCCTGTTCAAACTACAAAACCTGTTGTTGCAAAAACAATTGAAAAACCACAAGAAACAAATAACACAAGAGAAAATCAAACAGTTATTTTGGAAGCTACAACAAAAGTAAAAGTAACCACCGAAATGGTTTTAGCATACATTGAAAAATATAAATCAGTTGCTAAGGAAAACATGGTTAGGTCAGGAATACCAGCGAGCATTACACTAGGACAAGCAATTTTAGAATCTGGTGCAGGAACTGGTCCTTTGAGTGTTCAAGCTAATAATCACTTTGGTATAAAATGCCATAAGGAATGGACAGGTCCAAGTATTAGTCATGACGATGATGAATCAGGCGAATGTTTTAGAAAATATGATGACCCAAGTCTTTCTTTTAGAGATCATTCATTTTTTTTAACTAGCAGACCTAGATATGCTGAATTATTTAAGCTAGAAAAAGACGATTACAAATCATGGGCAAAAGGATTAAAAATGGCTGGTTATGCTACTGATCCTAAATATCCTGATAAATTGATAGGGTTAATAGAAAGATATGGTTTACAACGCTTTGATGCTGAAGTTTTAGGCAAGGAGTTTGTTCCTGTTGCAAAAACTGAACCTATCGCTTACAGTGAAGTGTCTGAAAAATATGTAGTTACAAAAGGTGATACTTTGTATTCTATTTCAAAAAAATTCAATATTTCAATTGAAGACTTAAAAAAGAAAAATAATTTAGTCGATAATTCGCTTTCACTTGGTCAAACCATAATAGTGAAATAGTTTTCTAATAAAATAATACAATATGTTATATCAAAGAAGTAGTCAGCTTTTTGCTGATGCTGAAAAAGTTATTCCTGGAGGTGTAAACTCGCCAGTTAGAGCTTTCAAAGGAGTAGGAGGAACACCAATATTCGTTAAAGAAGCCAAAGGCGCATATCTTTTTGACGAGGACAATAATAAACTCATAGATTACATTAATTCTTGGGGACCAATGATTTTAGGTCATGCTTTTGAACCAGTTGTAAATGCTGTGATTGAAAAAGCAAAGAAAGGAACTTCATTTGGAATGCCAACCGAATTAGAAACTGAAATAGCTTCATTAGCAGTATCAATGGTGCCAAATATTGATAAAATACGTTTTGTAAACTCAGGAACCGAAGCTTGCATGAGCGCAATTAGATTAGCACGCGGATATACCAAAAAAGATAAGATAATTAAATTTTCAGGATGTTATCATGGTCATTCGGATTCCTTTTTAATTGCAGCTGGAAGTGGTTTAAGTACTTTTGGAATTCCTAATTCTCCAGGAGTTACACAAGGAACGGCCAAAGATACTTTGTTAGCAAATTATAATGATGTTGAAAATGTGAAAGCTTTATTTGAAGCAAATAAAGGTGAAATAGCTGCAATAATTATTGAGCCAGTTGCTGGTAACATGGGTTGTATTCCGCCGAAAGATGGTTTCCTAAATTCATTAAGACAAATTTGTGATGAAAATAATGTGTTGCTCATTTTTGATGAGGTAATGACGGGCTTTAGACTTGCAAAAGGTGGTGCACAAGAACTTTACAATATTAAAGCAGATATTGTATGTTTTGGAAAAGTTATTGGTGGAGGATTGCCAGTAGGAGCATTCGCTGCAAGAAATGAAATTATGAATTATTTAGCGCCGATTGGGCCAGTTTATCAAGCTGGAACACTTTCTGGAAATCCTTTGGCAATGGCAGCAGGAAAAGCTATGCTCGAAGCGTTGAATGATGATACTGAAATTTTTAACCGATTAGAAGAAAAAACAGCTTACTTAGAAAAAGGTATCAGAAAAGTTTTAAATGATAATCAAATTGATTTTACAATCAATAGAGTTGGATCAATGATTTCTGTTCATTTTGACAAAAATCCAGTTTTTGATTTTAATTCAGCAAAAAATGGTGATAATGAAACTTTCAAAAAATTCTTTCATGGTTTATTAAAGGAAGGTGTTTACATCGCGCCTTCGGCTTATGAAACTTGGTTCATAACTGATGCACTAACTTATGAAGATTTAGATTTTACTATAAACGCAATTAATAAAGTTGCAAAAGAACTATAAATAAAAAAGTCCCGAATTTTCGGGACTTTTTTTATAAGTATTTGAATAGAATTAGTTTACTAATTTTTTCAATAAATCAGGATTTTTATCAAGTGTATCCATTCTGTCAGCGCTCAAAGTAGCTCTAATTTTAGCATCAATTACTCTAGCAAGCTCAGTTTTTCTTTCTTGAGAAAGTCCTTGTTCTGCTAATATTCTATGTTTAGTTTGAAACAAATCACTAAATATTTGAAATTCTTTTTCATCCAATTTTACTAAATCAGACAATGCTTTTGCATCATTTTTCCCAGCAATCTCAGGAGTAATAGTTTCTTTAGCAGCTACTTCTTTTACTGTAACTTTCTTTTCTTGAGCATTTGCTGATATGCTGAAAGCAAATAACAAAGCCACTACTGCAATTATTTTTTTCATTTTTTAATAGTTTAGAGTTGAATTAATTATCCAAAACTACTTTTTTTTTAATACAACTCAAAATTTATTTTTAATTTTCTTCAATTGCTTCAGGTTTACGCTTTTTTGAACCACCTTCTTTTCTTTGTTTAAAATGATCTTTCATTTTATCTTTTTTGGCTTCACGAGTAGCTTCCCACTTTGTATATTGTTCTGGAGTTAGGAGTTTTTTCATTTCTCCTTTAAAAGCAATTTGTCTATCAAGCAATTCATTTTTCATTTTAAAAATTTCATCTTGACTAGGCTTAACACCGCTTTCTTTTTTTGCTTTCATTGTTTTACGAACTTCATCTCCTTTGTTTTGTTGTTCTAATAAAAGTTTTTTTACTTCAGCAGTTTGCTTATCGTTCAGGTCCAAGTCTAGTTTCATTTTTTTAGATTCTAACTCAGCGCGTTGTTCGTTTGTCAAACGCTCTTTTTGCATTTCTTTTTTCTCTTGTGAAAATCCCACAAAACTTATTGCAAGTAGCAATACCAAAACTATTTTTTTCATGTTCAAATTATTTTAATTTAACGTTTGAATTTAAATCTTTCAAAAGGTTTAATTGTTAACAAAAATTTATCACTTTAGTTAAGTAGAATGGTTTTGTTATCACCATCAACAACTACTTTGGTTAAACCATGTTTTGCTAAACCTTTCATGGCCGCATCCCATTTTTTTCCGCTTAAACCTGTTTTTTCTTTTAAAGTTCCTAATGCTTGGTTGTTTTCTGCTTTTAGAAGACTAATAATTAATTTTTCATCTTCGGTCAATTCTGGGCCTTTTTTCTCTGGACGCATTTGCGGGAAGAATAATACTTCTTGAATAGAAGGATTATTGGTTAAGAACATAATCAATCTATCCATTCCAATTCCTAATCCAGAAGTTGGCGGCATTCCATATTCTAATGCTCTTAAGAAATCTTCATCAATTATTCCATTTGCTTCGTCATCGCCTTTTTGAGCCAATTCCATTTGAGCAACAAAACGTTCTCTTTGGTCAATTGGGTCATTCAATTCAGAATATGCATTGGCGATTTCTTTTCCGCAAACCATTAATTCAAAACGCTCCGTTAATTCAGGATTATCACGGTGCGATTTACATAATGGCGACATTTCTTTTGGATAATCTGTAATGAATGTTGGTTGAATAAAGTTTCCTTCACATTTTTCTCCAAAAATTTCATCAATCAGTTTTCCTTTACCCATAGTGTCATCTACTTCAATTCCCATAGATTTTGCAGCTTCGCGCAGTTCATCTTCTGATTTTCCAGTGATATCAAATCCCGTGAATTGTTTGATAGCATCAGTCATTGTTATACGTGCATAAGGTGCTTTGAAGTTTACTTTGTGTTCGCCAAAAGTTGCTTCTGTAGTTCCATTTACTTGTCTAGCGCAATATTCTAATAAGTTTTCAGTGAACTCCATCATCCAGTTGTAGTCTTTGTAAGCTACATATATTTCCATTGCAGTAAATTCAGGATTGTGCGTTCTATCCATTCCTTCATTTCTAAAGTTTTTTGAAAACTCATAAACACCATCAAATCCACCAACGATTAATCTTTTTAAGTACAATTCGTTAGCAATTCTCATGTATAACGGAATGTCCAAACTATTATGATGCGTAATAAACGGACGTGCTGCTGCTCCACCAGGAATAGATTGCAAAACTGGAGTTTCAACTTCCATATATCCTGCATTATTGAAGAAAGTTCTCATGGCAGTGAACAATTTTGTTCTTTTAATGAAAACATCTTTCACGTGTGGGTTAACAACGAGGTCAACATAACGCATTCTGTATCGCAATTCTGCATCATTAAATGCATCATGAACTTTACCTGTTTCATCGGTTTTTGGCAATGGAAGAGGTCTTAATGTTTTGCTTAGAAAAGTAAAATCATCGACACGAATACATTTTTCACCAACTTTAGTTAAAAATAATTCTCCTTCAACTCCAATAAAGTCACCTAAATCGGTCAGTTTTCTAAAAACCTGAACATATTTTGTTTTATCTTCTTCGGGACAAATTACATCGCGATTAAAATATAATTGTACTCTTCCTTCACTATCTTGTAGTTCAGCAAAAGCTGCTTTTCCTTGATCACGAACACTCATTAAACGTCCAGCTACGATAACCTTCTTGCCTTCTTCAAACTGTTCCTTAACCTGTTTAGAGGTGTGATTTACCGGATACAAATTTGCAGGATATGGGTCAATGCCCAATTGGCGTAAAGCTTGTAGCTTTTCTCTTCTAATGATTTCTTGTTCTGACAATTGCATAACTTTATATTTTAAGCGTGCAAAGATAGCTATAATTTGAAAATGTGCCAATTTGAAAAATTGAAAAAAATAATTTTACAGAACTAATGTGAGATGAGTTTTTTTGTAGGGTTTATGAAAGTTAATTACCTATCTTTGAAAAAATTTTAAAAATATCTTGATGAAAACCTTTAAACTTCTTTTTGCACTTGCTTTAGTTTCATGCTTAACAAGTTGTTCTATTACCGAAAAAATGATTGTAAACGATAATGGCTCAGGGAAATTTTCATATGAAATTGACGGGACAAAAATGATGTCGATGATGGGAAGTGCTTTTAAAGAAGAAGGGAAATCAAGTAAAAGAAAAAATAAAAAGGAAAAACCTAGCAAGGATATTGATAGTACATTTACTTTCAAAGAATTGTTCGCAGGAAAACAAGACAGTATTGCCAAATTATCACCAGAAGAACAAGCAAAAATTAAAAAAATGGAAAAGTTTAGCATTCATATGGTGATGAATGAAGAAAAAGGAATTTTAAACTACAATTTATTTACTGATTTTAATTCGATAGCAGAATTGCAAGATGTAATGTCTCCAATGGAGTCTATGAAAACACTTTCACCAAATGGTCAAGCTGGCGGTTTGGGTATGGCACCAAATACTCTTCAAGATAATTCTTCAACAAAGTTTTATTATGATGGCAAGAAATTTTCAAAAACACTATCTAAATTAGAAAAGAAAGAAGAAACCGAGAAAAGGGAAATCAGTAAAGAGTCTGAAGAAATGTCTGAAGACTTAAAGTTAAAACAATCTTTGGAAATGTTTTATGCGCAATCTAGTTTCAAAGTGGTTTATCAATTCCCAAAACCAGTAAAAAAAGTTTCAGTAGAAAATGCACTTTACAGCCAAGATAGAAAAACTGTTACAATTGAATATCCTCTAAAAGATTATATGGAAACTCCTGAAAAGGCTAGTTTCGAAGTAGAATTTGAATAAAAAATGAACAAAAAAATTCATCTACTGGATTTAGGTAGAAAAGATTATAAGGAAACTTGGGATTTTCAAGAAAAGCTTTTTAAAGAAATAGTTGATATTAAATTAGAGAAGCGAAATAATCCGTCACTTATAACTCCAAACCATTTTCTTTTTGTTGAACATCCACATGTTTACACTCTTGGAAAAAGCGGTGATATTTCAAATTTGCTTCTTTCAGAAAAACAACTTGAAGCTAAAGGAGCAACATTTTATAAAATTAATCGTGGAGGCGATATTACCTATCATGGTCCAGGACAAATAGTAGGATATCCTATTTTGGATTTGGAAAATTTTTTTACCGATATACATAAATATTTACGTTTATTAGAAGAAACAATTATACTCACTCTAGCCGAATACAACATAATAGGAACAAGGAGCGAAGGTGAAACTGGAGTGTGGCTTGATGTGGGAACTCCATTTGCAAGAAAAATTTGCGCAATGGGAGTTAGAGCTAGTCGTTGGGTTACTATGCACGGATTTGCGCTTAATGTAAATGCTGATTTAGGTTATTTTGATAATATTATTCCGTGTGGAATTAGAGGTAAAGCTGTTACATCTATGCATGTTGAACTTAATTACAACGTAGATGAAGAGGAAGTAAAAGAAAAAATTCTAAACCACTTCTCAAAACTTTTTGAATCTGAGTTTCAAATTTGAACAATCAATAATCGTTAATTTTTAATCAAAAATCCAGAGAAAGTTGTTCGGGCAACAACCGGAATGACATTCTGTGATATTTTGTCGTACCATATTTCTTTATTGCTTCTCTGTGTTCATTTGTTGGGTAACCTTTGTTTTTCTTCCAATTATACATTGGGAATTCTTCATGTATTTTATTCATGTATTCGTCTCTGTATGTCTTTGCTAATATTGAAGCAGCAGCTATACTCATATATTTACTGTCACCTTTAATGATGCTTTGATTTGGGATGGATTTCAAGCATTCAATTTCTTCTACACTGAAATTATAACCACTCAAGGTTTTAATGCCAAGTTTTGAAAAAATTGGTCTATTGCCATCTACAATTATAAAATCTGGTTTGATAGAGAGTTTCAAAATGCTTTCCTGCATTGCTTTCATAGATGCATTCAATATGTTGATTTCATCAATTTCTTTATTATGTATATGTGTGAAGGCAAAAGTCAAAGCCTTGTTTTCTATAATTGGTTTAAGTTTTTCTCTAATTTTTTCAGATAATTGTTTAGAGTCATTTAATTCTTCAATATAGAAATTTTCAGGTAGAATTACAGCAGCTGCTGTAACTGGACCAGCAAGACAACCTCTTCCAGCTTCGTCAGTTCCACATTCAGTAGGAAATTCAGTTAATTTATTTAGTAACATGAATGCAATATGCAAAAAAAAGTAATTTATACGCAACCCATTTAGCAAAAATGTATCAATTAGAAGTATTTATTGAAGTGTTTTGAAGAATTCATCACTAATTTTAACACAATTCAAATACGTTAATGTTATAAATTATTTGTTTGTTTAAGAAATTATTAAGAAGTTTGCAGAATAACTAACTCAAATAAATTTAATATGAGATCGAAGTTCAAATGGATTTTTACGCTTTTATTGGCGTTTACAATGCAGTTTTCTTTCGCACAAGAGAAAACTGTTTCAGGTGTCGTTTCTGATGCAACAGGTCCGTTACCAGGAGCAAATGTTGTTGTAAAAGGAACAACTAGAAGTGCACAAACAGATTTTGATGGTAAATATTCTGTCAAAGCAAAAGTTGGAGAAGTTTTGTTGTTTTCCTTTACAGGTTACAATGACTACTCTGTTGTTGTTGGAGCTTCAAATACTTACAACGCAAAATTAAGTGAGGCTAAAACGATGCTTTCTGAAGTAGTTGTTTTAGGTTATGATAAAAAAGCTACAAAACCAAAATCTGTTGCAGCTGTTACCACTGTTACTGCAGAAAATTTTGAAAATAGACCTAATGTTACTTTGTTACAATCTCTTCAAGGTTCTGCACCAGGTCTTAATGTTTCTACTTCCTCAGGATCACCAGGTTCTGCAAAAATAGATTTATTGATTAGAGGTATAGGTTCCTTAAATAGTTCTACTGAACCTCTTTATGTGATTGATGGTGTTGCTACTAATTCGGTTGTTTTCAGAAATATTAACCCTGAAGATATAGAGTCGGCTTCAGTTTTGAGAGATGCAATCGCAACTTCTATATACGGTAATAGAGGGGCTAATGGTGTTATAGTTATTACAACTAAAGGTGGTAAGTATGATTCTGGTTTAAAATTCACATACAGCAGTTCTACGGGTTATTCAGAATTACCAAGTCAACATTATAACTTGGCTGACTCTCAAGAAGTTTTGACTATTGAAAGATCTTCAGGCAATGGAATTGGTAATGGAGATTCAACGGCATTAATATCTAACACTGGAGCTCCATTAACAGATCAAGAGATTAAGGCATTCGGTAATCACAATTGGATGAAAGATTTTTTTAGAACTGGGGTTACTCAAAATCACAATTTAGGTATGTCTGTTGGAGGAAAAAATATTAACAATTTTTCTTCATTAAGTTACACTCATCAAGATGGAATCGTTCCTACAACTGATTTTCAGAGGTTTACATTTAGATCGAATATTGACGGTAAAAGTAATAATGAGAAGTTCACTTATGGAACCAATTTTACCGTAGCATACTCTAAAAGAAATCAGTTAGATCAGGAAACTAGTACTACTATTAACAACAATTCTATACAAAATCCATTGCTTGGATCATTAACAGCATTACCTTACCTTAATCCTAGTATGTATCCTGGTACAGGTCAAGGTTTGTATGATTTGATTGGGACTGATTTTACTTATGGAAATAATACTCTTGTGCTTTACGATATTTTAAGAGAAGGAAATTTACCAAATAGAATTGATGATATTAAATTAATAGGAAATGTTAATGCTTCATACAAGTTGACAAAAGAATTAACTGCCACAACTAAATTAGGGGTTGACTATACGAATTCTGAAAGAATGTTTGCTAGAGCACCGTGGTCATATTTAGCTATCGCTGTTAGAGAAAGTAATTCTGTTCCTTATGGTGGATTTGAAAGAAGAAGTTATGATAGAGATTTTGGTTTTAATATTGTAAATAGCCTTAAATATTCAAAATCATTTGGAAAGCACAGTTTGGATATAGGATTGTATATGGAGTACATAAAAGCTCATAGAAATTTCTCGCAGTTGCAACAAAATGGATTAGATTTAAAAACATATTCTTTTGGAGCAGGTACTGGTTGGACTAATGTAGGAGCAAACTACCCAACTCTGAGACCTACAGTTTCAGGGTTTAAAGCTGATGCAGGAGCATTTTCTTATTTTGGAACTGCTGGATATGAATATGATGATAAGTACGGGGTTGATTTGTTGGTTAGAAGAGATGCAAGTTATAGATTTGTTGATGATTATACTTGGGGAACATTTTGGTCAGTTGGTGGTAGATGGAATTTGAATAATGAGAACTTTTTAAAGGACTCAAAATTCAACTTACTCAAATTAAGAGCTTCTTACGGAACACAAGGAAATCAAAACATTTTGTCTCCTGCTTTTGGTGCTAACCCACTTTATCTAGGAAACGATTTAGTTAGAGATTTAGTTGCCTCTGGAACAGGATATGGAAATACTGGATCTTACGATTTAAGTCAGTTAGCCAATACTACTTTGCATTGGGAAACTCAGACTATGATAAACTTTGGTTTAGATTTTGAACTTTGGGATAGTAGATTTGGTGGTAATATTGATGTGTATAGAAAGAGAACATCTGACCTGTTTAATGATATAAATTTATCTGCAGTTGTTGGTTGGGGAACAAGTATTTCTGGTAATCAAGGTGGTATTGACAATCAAGGTATTGAATTGGCTTTAAGATATAAGTTAATCAAAGACTTGAAAGGTTTTAAATTCAACATATTTGCGAATGCTTCTTATAACAAGAATGAAATTACTGACTTAGAAAAAACTATTGCTGGTGCTTACATTTTAGAAGAAGGACGAAAAGTTTATGAATATTATTATGTACCTTATCTCGGGGTTAATCCTGATAATGGTAATCTTCTTTTTCTAGATAAAGATGGAAATATTACAGAAAATCCTGACGATACTGATAGAAGGGCGACAGGAAAAAGTGGTACTCCTGATTATGTAGGTAGTTTTGGTTTTAACTCCGAGTATAAAGGTTTCTTTTTAGATGCGCAATTCAATTTTGTTGCTAATGTATGGAGACAAGATACTGCACTATTTTGGTTGTATAATCCGAGTTATGTGGGAGATAATAATGTTTCTGCTGATTTGTTAAATGCTTGGACACCAACAAATACTATAACTGATATACCATCGTTAACGGCTACAAACTTTACATCTGGTATTGGTTACTCAGATATGTTCCTTAAGGATGCTTCTTATATTAGATTAAAGAACGTTTCTTTTGGATACACCTTTAGTAAAGAAATGTTGAGAAAATCTTTCATGTCTTCCTTAAAGATTTATGTTCAAGGAGAAAACTTACACACTTGGACTAAATGGAAAGGATTTGATCCAGAAAGTGCTGAAGCATCAAATTTGGGAAGATTCCCTTCGCCAAGAGTTATTTCTTTTGGTTTAAATGTTGAATTCTAAAAAAAAAAAAATATGAAAAAATTTCAAAAATTATTTTTTTCAGTTACTCTGCTTTTGCTTTTGAATGCCTGTGAAGATGCATACAAAATTACTCAAGATGGAGAATTGAATGAAGATGTTGCAATAGCTTCTGTATCTGATATGCAGGCATATTTGAATGCTGTTTATTCTTATGTGACAATTAGTAATGAAATAGCTTTTACAGCTATCTTTACTGATGAAACTGGAACAGGCAGAGGTTCTGGTGGTCAAAATTTCGATACACATAGATTTCAGTTAACTTCAGCCAATGGTTATGCTGAAGGAATGTGGTATGGACATTATGCTGCTATAAACAGAGCTAATAGATTGATTAAATCCGCAGAAGGTGTTGAACCTGCAGCAGGAGAAGAGGCTGATTATTATTCAATACTAGCTCAAGCAAGAGCAATAAGAGCTTTTTGTCATTTTCAACTGTTGACATATTTTTCAACTAATTTGGAGGATGATAATGCTGAAGGAGTCATCCTTATGGATAGAGTACCTTCTGTTGGAGATGATTTGCCAAGAAACACTAATGGTGAAGTTTTTGCACTTATTGAGGATGATTTAAATTTTGCATACGACAATGTTTCAGACCAAACATATAAATTCATCTCAAAAAGGTTTATTGATGCTCTTAGAGCTAGAATGTATTTATATAGAGGTAATTATACTTTAGCTCAACAATATGCTGAAGATGTGATTAACGCTACACCATCTGCTAATCAGTTAGTTTCAGCTACTCCAGTACCAAACGGTACAGTAGGTTCTTCATCATGGAATTCATCATTTTATGGGACAGCATCAACAAATCCTTACCGAAAAATGTTTAATGACAGTAATCAAGGTGAAATAATATTTGCTCTTGATAGACCTAATTCTGGAAATTGGGAAAATATAGCTGGTAATTTTGTTACTAATACTACTGCTGTAAACGGATCTCCTTTTTTTGAGGTAGGTAGAAATTTATTTAACTTGTTAAATTCAACTCCAGGTGATGTGAGACGTTATGCTTGCGTTGACCCAACATCGCTTATTAATCCTAATTATGATCAGCAAGGTGTTGATTATATTGCTACAGATGTTTTAATCATTGATAAATATCCTGGAAAAACTGGAGCAGTATTAAGAAATGATATAAAAGTTGTAAGATTGTCTGAAATTTATTTAATACTAGCTGAATGTTATGCACATTCTGGAGATATAAATGGGAGTAGCAATTCAGTCGCCTCTGTGTTAAAGTTGATTAGAGATAAAAGAAATTTTTTAAATGTTCAACCTTTACCAGTTTATGCTGATGAAACTGCTGCACTTAAAGATATTTTACTTGAGAGAAGATTAGAACTTTGTTTTGAAGGACATAGATACATTGACTTGAAACGTTTAGGTAATGATGTAAACGAATCTATTGATAGAAATATAACTGATGATGAACTGCAAGGTCTTCCTTTAACAATTCCTATCACAGATTACAGATTTACTATGCCTATTCC
>ERZ795062.1989-NODE-1989-length-13791-cov-5.061517_pt1 | contig 13791 bp, 2 predicted proteins | sample MGYA00375146_ERZ795062 | MGnify/ENA primary metagenome ERZ795062 (study PRJEB30191, sample SAMN05720281) | activated sludge metagenome | isolation source: Anaerobic digester | place: USA | collected 2015-07-16 ... | reverse complement strand
ATGTGGTAGTAAGCCAAGGTGAACACACACAAACGCTAAGAATGGTTAAGAGATAATCAAAATCCATAAAGAGTAAATAGAAACCGCTTCGGGAAACCGAAGCGGTTTTTTTGTAATAGATATTTTATCATAAAGTGAAATAAATGTTGTATTTCATCGATTTGTTAAAAAAGTATAACAGGTATTTTTGACTGTTTCAAAAAAAAGTTTATTTTTGCTTGCTTAATATGTCCTGAAAATGAGGGCAAAACATTAATTTTTAAAAAATTAATTTCATGATAAACAAAATTACTCAAACCCGTATGATTACGGAGAAAAACAGTTTTGGAAAATTTACGGCAATTTGTTGTTTGTTACTGGTTTCATTATTTTCTTTTAGCCAGACAAATCCTACAGCTCAAACATTGCCATATACTCAAAATTTTGGTACTGCAACTTTTACGACAATGCCAACAGGAACTGCTGCTTGGAATGGTTTGAATGGAGGTTCTGTAACAACTCAAGCATTAGCAGAAGCATCTACACCTACTGGAAATGCTACTCTTAGTGCGGCAACTGCTGCAACTGGTACAGGAGGTAGTTATGGATATAGCGTTTCTTCAAATGCTGCATATTATATTCAGACATCGAGCAATGCTACAAATGGAGTTAATCAATTAGTAACATCAATTAATACTGGTTCCACTACTTCGGTAGTAGTTTCTTATGATATAAGAGTTATTAGTATTCAGACAGCGATAATGGGTGTTGTTTTGCAATATAGGTTGGGAACAAGTGGTTCTTGGACTACTGTAGCAGGATCTGCTGTTTCGTATAATAATGCAACATCAAATAAATCTGATGCAGATTCAAACGGAGATACTGATAACTACTCTTTTACTATCAATGGTTTGACTGCAAGTTCAGCATATCAATTTAGATGGGCGACTTGGAAAGGAACAGGTACAGGAACTGGGTTAGGGATAGATAATTTGAGTTTTACAGCAGCTGCATCTGTTGATTGGTGTAATATTCAATCACCAACTTCACAATCCATAGAAGAGAGTGGCACGTTTACAGTTTATGCTCAAGCCTATGAGCCAGGACTAACTGAAGCTGCAGGAGCAGGAAGTGGACTTTCGGGTTGGATAGGTATTAGTCCAATAGGTTCAAATACAAACCCTAATACTTGGACAAATTGGGTAGCTGCTTCTTTCAATGTTCAGTCTGGTAATAATGATGAGTTCATGGCAACCATTGGTTCTGGTTTAACTCCAGGTACCTATTACTATGCTTCACGTTTTCAAATAGGTTCTGGCCCTTATGTTTATGGTGGAACAGGTGGTGTATGGAGTAGTAATAGTGGAGTTTTAACTGTTACATCAAAATTGGTAACTTGGGGTAATCTTCAATACCCAGCATCTGGTACTATCACTCAAGGTGGTGCATTTAATGTGTATGGTCAAGTTTATCATGCTGGGATAACTGATAGTGCAGGACAAGGTTCTGGTATTACAGCTCAAGTAGGATATAGCACAAATAATACAAATCCAAATACATGGACAAATTGGGCTTCAACAACATATAATGGTGATTCGGGAAATAATGATGAATATGTTGCAAATATAGGAGCTTCATTAGCGCCAGGAACATATTACTACGCAACTCGTTACCAAAGAACAGGAAGTACAGAGTATGTATATGGAGGAACTGGAGGTATATGGAATAATGATAGCGGTGTATTAACTGTTAATCCTGCGGCGCCAGTTGTTACGGCTGGTTCCCCAACAGGAACTTATAATACTTCGTTTACCTATAATATAGTAGCTTCTAATTCACCAACTTCTTATGCGTTGTCTAGTGGATCATTTCCTCCAGGCTTAACACTTAATACTTCTACAGGTGAAATTAGTGGTACGCCAACTTCAGCTGGATCATTTATTGCAAATGTTACGGCATCTAATGCTGGTGGAACAAGTGCTCCAGCAGCTCTTAACTTTACAATAAATAAAGCTAACCAAACCATTACTTTTGCTGCTTTGTCTGCAAAAACGTATGGTGATGCAGCTTTTACTTTAACTGGAACTGCTTCATCAGGCTTAACTGTTTCTTATGCAAGTTCAAATACAGCAGTTGCAACAGTTTCTGGAAATACTGTAACTATTGTTGGAGCTGGAACAACAAATATTACTGCTTCACAAGCAGGTGATGCTAATTATAATCCTGCAACTGATGTTGTACGTTCTTTAACTGTAAATCCTAAAGCATTAACAATAACAGGAGTTACTGCTAATAATAAAGTACAAGACGGTACTACCGCTGCGACACTTTCTGGTACTCCAACACTCAATGGAGTTGTAACTGGTGACGAAGCTGATGTAACCATAAGTGGAACTCCAACGGCAACTTTTGCTTCTGCTACGCCAGGAACAGGAATAGCCGTTACTGTAACAGGTTATACATTGTCTGGAGCAAAAGCTTCTTTCTACACAGTATCTCAACCTACTGGATTAACAGCAGATATTACAGGTTTGGGCGCACCAACAGCTAATGCTGCAACGGCAATTTTGCCAACAGGGTTTACTGCGAATTGGAGTGCTGTTACTGGAGCATCAAGCTATAGACTAGATGTGAGTACGTCAAGTTCGTTTATTCAAAATCTTACCAGATCTACTGATGACTTTGAAAGTGGGACATTATCAAATTGGAATAATACTTCAAATTGGTCTTCAAGTAATTCGGTTCCAGTTTCAGGAACATACTCTCTTAGACTAAATGCACCTGCTGCTCAAACTACTTCTTATATTTACACTCAACCAACAAGTTATAATCTTTCAAATGGAGATACTACTTGGAGATTTAATATCAAAACTAATTATGCCCCATCGACTAACAATAGAGCGTTTTATTATTTAACATCAAATCAAACCACATTGACTTCTGCAAGTGGTTATGTTGTTGGTTTTAATTTTGTGGGTAGTGATGACTTGATTAAACTATGTAAGAGTGCGTCAGGTACCGGAACTGCGTTAATATCTTCCACAACTGCTGTTACTAGTGGTACTGTTTATGGGATTGAAGTTACAAGAAGTAAAACTGGTTTATGGACTCTTAAAATTAAGAGCGGAGGAGGTTTTACTGGTATGACTGTAGTGGGAACTTCAACAGATACAACATATACTGACACTTCTTATACAGGATTGGTTTCTTATAGTAGCTCAAGTAATAATCAAAACTTAAGATTTGATGATTTTTCAATTACACAATTAGTGTCTGATGCTTTACCTGGTTATGATGATTTGAATGTTGGTAATGTTACTTCATATGCAGTTACAGGTTTAAGTCCTGAAACTACTTATTATTATAGAGTTAGAGCTGTAAACGGTTCAGTAGCTTCTGCTAACAGTAATGTTGTTAGTGTAACAACAAAACCAACTTCATGTACATGGAATGGCTCAGCGTGGTCTAACACTACTGGTCCAGATGCTGATATTGAGGCAGTTATTGCAGGAGTTTATTCTACAACTGCTAATGGTGAGTTTACAGCTAAAAAAGTAACTGTAAATTCAGGTTCATTAACTGTTAATACTGGAGATACAATAACTATCATTAATGAGTTAGTGAATACATTAACTGCTGCTGATGTTGTGGTAGAAAATAACGCAAATTTATTACAAGGTGGAACAACTAATTCAAACAGTGGTGCAATAACTGTTAATAGAAGCAGCTCATCATTGTTAAGATTGGATTATACTTTATGGTCTTCTCCAGTTGCTTCTCAAAATTTATTGAGTTTTTCACCTAATACACTAACTAATCGTTTTTATACTTACAATACAAATACTAATTTGTATAATGCAATATCTTCTCCTTCTACAACAAGTTTTGATACTGCAAAAGGATATTTAATTAGAGTTCCAAATAACCATCCTTCTGTAACACCTACTGTATACAATGGTGTGTTTGCAGGTGTGCCAAATAATGGAAATATTACATTTACTATGGTTGATGGTGGAGCAGGACAACGTTTCAATGCTGTTGGAAATCCATATCCATCACCAATTGATGCTGTTGATTTTGTAACTGGAAACAGTAACATTACTGGAACGCTTTATTTTTGGAGAAAAACTAACAACACAGCAAGCCCTAGCTATTGTACTTGGACTACTGGAGGTTTTGTTAGTAACAATGAAGCACAAGTATATGATCCAAATGATGTTATCCAAACAGGTCAAGGTTTCTTTGTTGAGGCCAATGGTTCTGGAACATCACTTAGTTTTGACAATAATATGAGAATTGATAATCATGCTAATCAATTTTTCAGAGTAGCCAATACACTTGAAAAACATCGTCTTTGGTTGAATGTAACTAATGGAGCTGGTTTGTTTTCTCAAACTATGATTGGTTATATAGAAAATGCAACCAATGGTTTTGATGCTGCAATAGACGGAAGATACATTAATGATGGCGAAGTTGCACTTACAACTATGATTGACAATGTAGATTATGCAATTCAAGGTAAATCATTACCATTTGATGCTACAGATGTTGTGCCATTAAAATTGAGTGTAACTACAGCTGGGAATTACACAATCAGTTTAGATCATGTTGATGGCTTATTTTCAGCTTCACAAGATATATTCTTGAGAGATAACCAGACAGGATTTGTTCAAGATTTAAAAGCGGGAAGTTATTCATTCACTTCAGATGCCGGTACATTTGCATCAAGATTTGATGTAATTTATCAAAGTCCACTTGGTGTAGAAAACCCTAGTTTGAACAATCAATTGGTTGTGTACAACAATGGAGTAGGAGAGTTTGTGGTGAACAGTGGTTCAATAGAAATGAAATCTATCAAAGTATTTGATTTAAGAGGTAGATTGCTTAATGTATTTGATAACATCAATTCAACACAAACTAAAGTTTCTGGCGGAAATGCAAATGGAGTGCTTTTACTTCAAATCACTTCTACAGATGGAGCAGTAGTTACAAAAAAGGTTATTAGATAATTTTAACCTAAATACAATATAAAAATCCCTGCCTTAATTAGGACAGGGATTTTTTTTGAACTTTATTAACACTTAAAGAACTGAAATTCAATTCATTTTTATTTTTTTTAAGTGCGAATTTTTATAATATTTGTTAGGTTTTTATGCATTTAATTTACAAAATAGTATAAAAACAATAATGTTTTATTAACAATCTTTGTAAACTACTGATTAATTGTTATTTTAGCGACTAATTTTCGTGAGTTATATCTTGACGATTGTGTGTTTGAGAGAATTTCTTTCGGAATGTGCTATTAGTAGTACAATTTTTTATCGACGAACGGCTTATGAAAGTTCATACATCGAAAATATTGAGTTTTTGTCGAAAAAAATATATTATGAATAGTTATAAATTTTGAATACTAAATCGGCATAGTATTTTTATTTGCTGAACCTATTAATAATTTTGTCTTAAAATAGACATTAAAATACCATAAATAAATTGTTATGATAAAATCATTACTTTATTCTTCTAGTAACTTTTCGCTAAGAAAAACAACTGGAATTTTGTTGTTTTTACTGTTAACAACGGTTGGTCTTCGTGCTCAGGTAGCTACGAACTACACGTATGCTGAGTCTACTGATAATCCAAATACGTATGCAAACTTAGATTCTAGTTTAAAGACGATTCTAATTCCTGGAGCAACACCTGCAGCATGGACAGGGACAGGTGTTACGCCAGTTAACACACCTATAGGCTTTAACTTCGTTTACAACGGAACAACCTATACTGATATGTGGGTTTCGGGGAATGGTTATATTACTTTTGGAGCTACGCCAACTGCAGCAAATATTTTACCTCTTAGTACTACCACTGGAGGTTCTTATACAGGAGCAATCTCAGGATATTCAGGACCTTTGACAACTGGTACTGGTATAATATTATATGATGCAACTTATCCAACCATACAATCGAATTGTATTTCTAAATTAGTAACAGGTACTTCACCCAATCAAATTTGTAAGATTGAGTATCGTCAAGTTAGAAGATTGTCAACAAGCAGTTCTATAATGAACTTTCAGATATGGTTATACGAAACAACTAATCAAATTGAGGTTCGTTTTGATGTAGTTCCAATTCCTGGATTTATTGGAAATCCACCAGCTTCGACTGGTCAATGTGGTTTAAGAGGAACAGCAAATACAGATTATAATAATAGAACTAATACTGTTGCTAACTGGACTACAACTTCGGCTGGTGTTGCTAATACAAACACATTAAGAACTGGAGCTGGTACAACTATTCCTGTAACAGCTACCAGAATATTTCAATGGACACCAAATAATTGTGTATCACCGGTAACGTTGACAATGTCAAACGTTTTAATAAATTCAGCTACTGTAAATTTTACAGACCCTTCGCCAAATCCTTCGAGTGGTTATCAATATGAAATTAGAACGAGTGGTGCAGCGGGAAGCGGCGGAACTGGTTTGGCTCAGTCAGGAACTATTCCTGTTGGAGGTTCACCTTATAATTTTACTGGTTTAACAGCAAATACTGCTTATACATTATATATTCGTTCAGATTGTGGTGGAAGTTATGGTACTTGGACATCAGTGGCATTTACTACTTTGTGTAATGCATTGAATGTTCCTTATTATCAAGATTTTTCTTCGGCAGTTTCTCCTGCTTTGCCTCCGTGTACTTCAAGACAAGCAATAGGAGCAAGTCCACTTTGGACAACAGTTAATATTCCAGATGCTGAATCTAACTTTGCTGATGACCACTTGATTTATAATCAAAGCGGTACTCAATCTGCAAATGTTTGGTTCTTTACCGAAGGTATTAACTTAACGGGAGGAAACACTTATGGAATATCATATACCTATGGAGGTTCTAGTATTCCGTCAACGATAACCAATAGATTAGAGGTGAAATATGGTACTGGTCCTTATGCATCTAGTATGACATTGCCAATTGATAATCATCCGAGTATCAAAGGTTCACCTAATACTAATTTTGTAACTTTTACAGCGCCTTCAACTGGAGTTTTCTATTTTGGATTTAGAGCATACTCTGTACCAGCACAAGGAAAAATTTTCTTAGATGATATAGAAATTGTTAACAGTACTTGTAAAAAACCAGGTACGCCAACTGCTTCTAATATAGCATCAACAAGTGCTGACTTGAATTGGGCTGCTCCTTCACCAGCACCTGGAAGCGGTTACACATATTATATAACAACAACAAATCCGGTGGTTAATGCTTCATCATTAACAGTTGGACAATCCTATACAATTACTTCAGTTGGAACAACAGACTTTACATTATATGGTGCAAGTTCAAATACAGTAGGTACTCAGTTTGTAGCTACTGCAGCTCCAATAAGTTCTTCTGCGTTGGTTATTGGTCAAACGTACACCATCAACTTCGCTGGAACTACTAACTGGGTTGCTCTAGGCGCAAGTTCAAATACATCTGGAATTCAGTTCGTTGCTACTGGTTCTGGAACTGGAACAGGAACTGCCGTTGCCAACTATGTTGGTGGTGGAACAGGTACAGCAACTATTGTTCTAAGTAACAATCAAACTCCAACAGGAACTACTGCGGCAGGTATTAATTTGGTAAGTTTATCAGGTTTAGCAAATAACACGACCTATTATTTTTGGGTTAGAGGAACCTGTGGAGGTGGAATTTATAGTGAATGGTCGAACTATGTGTCATTTACTACATTGAATGTTCCTCCTTACTGTACTCCATCTGCAAGTGTTTCAACATCTTATTTTTCTAATTTTACAACTACAGGAGGTATTACTAATATTAACAATACTACTGCGTTTGCTACTCCATCAGGATATGCAGATTATTCGGGAATGGTTGTTACACAATCTGTAGGTCAAAGTATTAATTTCACCACTACAATTGTTGGACCAACAGTAGGTGTTGCTATATGGGTAGACTGGAACAACAATTTTACTTTTGAAGCTGGAGAAAGAATGTATAACACAGGAACTTATGTTTCTGCAGCTTCTGGTTCGTTTACAGTTCCTGGTGGAACTCCAAATGGTTCTTACAGAATGCGTGTAATGATGGATTATTGGGCTACTAGTCCAAACCCTTGTTCTATAAACAATTTATTTGGATATACTCGTGGTGAAGTAGAGGATTATACGTTCAAAGTATTGCCTCCACCGCCACCATTAACATTGTCTGCTACTAGTAGCTCACAATGTGCTAATGTGAATTCACCATTAGTAACATTAACGGCTGGTGGACCACCAACATTTAATGTTTACAATTGGTCGCCTGCAACTGGAGTTACTGGTGATGCAACTGCTGGTTGGACATTCAATGCAACAACTACAACTGTTTATACTTTAACAGCTACAGAAACTGTTTCTCCTTTTAGAGTTAATACAGCAACATATACATACAATGCAACTGCTGCTCCAACAGCTGTTAGTGTAACGCCTGCAACAGCAACAGTTTGTCAAAGTGGACCTGCACAACAATTAACTTCTTCTGGAGGAATTGTTTTTGGAAGTGTAGTATTAGATCAAAATTTTGAATCAGGAACTACTGGTTGGACATTATTGAATAATAGTGGAGTTTCAAACCCTCCAACATCTGTTCCAGCGCCACAACCTGCTTGGACCGTTAGACCTAATGGATATAATAGACCTCCAGTGTTTACAACAAATGATGCTTCAGCGTTTATTTTTGCTGATTCAGATGCACAAGGTTCAGGAACAAATACTGATGTAACAATGATTTCTCCATCTTTCAGTTTGGCAAATTATTCATCAGCTAATTTAAGTTTCTATCATTATTTTAGAAGTTATCCAGGTGAAACAGGTTTGGTAGATATTTCTACTGACGGTGGAGGAACATGGACAAACTTATTAACATATTCTGGAACTACAATAGGAACTGCTACTGCATTCAGTAACGCTACATTTAACTTAGCAGCATATCTTGGACAAACAAACTTGATGATTAGATTCAAGTTTACGGCCACTTGGGGTTGGTATTGGGCAATAGATAATATCAATATTTCTGGTACACGTCAACCACAAATTGTTTGGAATACACAAACTACTCCTGTAGCAAATGGTGTTGCAGTACCTGGTTTATATACTGACCTTGCAGGAACTACTCCATACATAGCAGGTACAATCGCAAGCTCTGTTTACACTATGCCAGCGGCAAATGCTACTTATGTTGCAAGCACAAATGTTGCTTCATGTTCTTCATCGGGAACTACTGTGATTACAACAACTCCAGTTGTTGGTGGAACTGCAAATGGAACGCAAACTAATTGTGATTCAAATTCTTTGACTAATATTACTTTAACTGGACACACAGGAACTGTAGTTCGTTGGGAATATGCAAATGATGCAGCATTTACAATTGGTGTAACACCAATAGCAAATACAACAACTACTTTGACTCCTGCTCAGTTTGGCACTTTTTATGGATTAAGATATTTTAGAGCTGTTGTTACTAATGGTTCATGTAATAATGTTTACAGTTCAGTAGCTTCAGTAAATATTCCTGCATCTACATGGAATGGATCGGCTTGGTCACCAAGTGCTCCAGATGCCTCTAGAGTTGCAATATTCAATGGAAATTATTCTTCAACTGGCAACTTAACGGCTTGTTCAGTTGTAGTAAATAGTGGAAATGTAGTTTTCAATACCAACCACACCTTTACTGTTCAAAACTCAGTTAAAGTGAATGGAGGAACATTTGTATTTAATGATAAATCTAGCTTATTGCAAGTGAATGATGTTGCTAATGCTCCAGGAGTTTATACTGGTGGTAATACTGGAAATATCAGTTATACTAGAGTTTCAACACAAGTATATGAGTTTGATTATACATATTGGTCAACACCAGTTAATCCACAAACAATAGCCGGATTTACACCTCTTTCACCACTAGCTTATGAATTTGATGCTCCATCTCAGCAATGGGCTTATGCAAATCTTACCGGTAATATGACACCTGCTCGTGGATATATTGTTAGAGCACCAAATAATTATCCTGTTTCACCAGCACCGCCAATTACTTTCTCGGCTACTTTTACAGGAATTCCTAACAATGGTACAATTTCTGTTCCTGTTTCTACTGGCGCTACTAGTATGAACTTACTTGGTAATCCTTATCCTAGTGCATTATCTGCAAATGCTTTTCTTGTTGATCCTGCTAATGCAGCAACTGTTGGAGGAACCATTTATTTATGGACACATAATACTCCTATCGATGCGTCATATCAATATACTGGAAGTGATTATGCAGTTTACACTTATTTAGGAGGAACTGGAACAAGTGCAGCTACTAATCCAGGTTTGAATACTAATGTTCCAAATGGAAAAATAGCCTCTGGACAAGGTTTCTTTATAAAAGGATTGGTTAATGGAACTGCAACTTTCAAAAATAGTATGCGTATCTCAGGAAATAACGATCAATTCTTCAGATTAAATGGCCAACAAACAGTATCTGATTTAGAAAGCCACAGATTATGGCTAGATATTTCTAACGCACAAGGAGCATTTAAACAAACGTTGATTGGGTATGTTGAAACGGCTTCAGATGGAGTTGATAGATTGTTTGATGGAGAATTAGCAGAGACTGGCAATGTAGTACAGTTATATACTTTTATAAATGAAGATAAAATGACTGTACAAGGATTAGCATTGCCGTTCGAGGTTTCTGATATTATTCCGTTAGGTTTAAAATCAACAATAGCTACTACTTACACAATTTCATTATCAAATTTTGATGGATTGTTTGAAAATCAAGATGTTTATTTAGAAGATAAATTGCTTAATGTAATTCATAATCTTAAAGAATCTAACTATGTGTTCTCTACTGAGATAGGAACATTCAATGATCGTTTTCAATTACGTTTCAGCCCAGTTGCCCTTGGTAACCCAACTTTCAATGCTTCAACAGTTGTTGTCTTCAAAAATGATTTAGGAATATATGTTTCTACAGGTAATCAAGACATAAATCATGTGTCAATACACGATGTAACAGGTAAATTAATATTTGATAAAAACAATGTTAATGCTAACACATTGCAGATATCAAGTTTGCCAAAAGCTACTCAAGTTTTGTTAGTAACTGTTGAGAATGCTCAAGGAGTTAAAGTCACGAAGAAAGTTATTTATTAAACTTCCTTTTAAATACTTATAAATTAAATGCTTTGCTTATGCAAAGCATTTTTTTTGTAGTAAAAGTTACCTGACGATTTCGGTGTATTTCGTCGATATTATAAGTATTTTATCGGAATCAGATATTTTTTTTTTATTAATTAAATGTTAATTCATACTTTAACCTCTCATTTTTTAACCCAATTTTTTATAAATTATGATGGATAACTACAATTCATTGAGTTGGCGTCAGCGAACGACACTCAAAGAACATGCGACATCAAGCAGCGAAGCCTCACCGCCTCGCGGATTTGTGTCCTATTGTTCAAAGTTTATTCTTCTTCTTTTGTTATTGGTTTCTGGGGTTAATCTACAAGCACAAGTAGGTTATGTTCAGGATTTCCAAACAAACAACGGAAGTTTTACTGGTACTTTTACAAGATTTACCGGTACTTCGGCGTGTGGAGGCTTAGCGGCTTCTGCTGCAATGAGGATGAATCTGTATAGTACAGTTACAACGGGTAATCTTACTTCTCCAAGTTTAGGTACAGCTCTCGGAACTGAAACCTATACTATTAGTTATGATTACAAAGTTGCCAACTGGTCTGCTAATACTACAGGTACACCAGCTACTTTTGGTAGTTTTGATGTTCAGTGGAGTAATTCATCTGCTGGACCTTGGACTACAATCCAAACTATTAATTCATCCAACCATGTTGTGTCTGGTACTTGTGCTAACAAGACAGCAACATTTACACCAACAGCTGGAACATTGTACATACGTTTCAATGCAACTTGGGCTGCTGGTGATTATTATTTGAATTTTGACAACATTTCAGTTACTGTACCATGTTCTGGAACACCAGCAGCTGGTACAGCTACTCCAGCGTTGCAAAATTTATGTTCAGGTTCTACACCAACTGCCATTACGGCTGTTGGAGGTTTTGTAGGTAGTGGTCTTTCAAATCAATGGGAGCAATCTACAGATGGTGGTTCAAACTGGATAAATGCAGTTGGAGGTAGTGGTGCAACTACTACAACTTATACACCGCCTGCATTTGGTGGTACTTCTATTTTGTATAGACTAAAAACAACTTGTGCAAATGGTGGTGCAACTTCTGATACGGCTCCTGTGTCCGTAAATCCAGTTGCCAATCCAGTGACACAGGTCACATCTACAACAACTTCAGCCCTTGGGTATAATGGTTTTACTTTGTCATGGACAAACGGTAGTGGAAATAGACGTGTGGTTATTTTGAATACAGGCTCTATTACAGATCCTACTAATGGTAACGCTGCGGCTTTAACAGCTAACGCAGTTTATGCTGGTTCAGGTCAACAAATTATGTATGACGGAACTGGGACTTCTGTTGCAATTACTGGTTTAACTGCTGGTACAACATACAGTTATAAAGTATATGAGTATAATCGTTGTGGTTCAGGTCCATACGATTATTACTATAATGTAACTTCAGGCACTAATACTGGTAGTGTGTCAACATATTCTGCAGTGTCAATTCCATGGAGTGATGGTTTTGAAGGTTTAACATCGACTGGCGCAGGTGTTGTTCCTGCAGGTTGGGCTCATACCGCAGGAACTAGTACTTGGACTGCTGCAAATGCAGCGTCTAATACATACAATGATCCAAGAACAGGAACATATTATATGACAATATACTATGGCTCAACTCCTGATTATTTATGGACACCAGGGTTCAATTTAACTGCTGGTGTTTCTTATGATTTTAGTTTTTATTTTGTTGGTGATGCAACTTCAGGATGGAATGGTGATGTGTTGCAAAATACATTGCAAAGTGTAACTGGAGCAACTGCTCTAGGCGCTTCTTTTGTGGTGGGTACTACTACTACCTCTGGAGGTACTACATATACTAAAGTAACTAGAACGTTTGTTCCAACTACTTCTGGTCTTTATTTCTTTGGAATTAAAGCTTATACAAGCACATTTTCTCCCTACTATTTAGGAGTTGATGATTTCACTTTGGATTTAACACCAAGTTGTGTTGCTCCAACAGCTTTAACTTCTTCTGCTGTAACTAATAATTCTGCTACTATAGGTTGGACGGCTTCAACAACTCCGCCCGCAAATGGTTATGATTATTATTATTCAACATCAAATACTCCTCCTACTGGGTCAACAACACCTAGCGGAAATGTAGGAACAACTACTTATTCAGCTTCTATATCTGGTTTATCTCCAACCACAGTATATTACTACTGGGTTCGTTCAAACTGTTCTGGTTCTGAACAATCAAGTTGGGCTGGTTCAGGAACTTTTACAACATTGTGTGATCCAATCGTTTCTTTTCCTTGGACTGAAACTTTTGAAACTACATCTACATCATTGTCTTGTTTTAGAGTAATTGACGGAAATGCTGACGGTGATGCGTGGTCTATTTCTACTACTGCTCCTTACACTGGAACTCGTCATGCGTCTTTATATACCGATTACAATACGTCAAATAATGACTATTTAATTACACCAAGATTAACATTAGACGCACAGCCAAAAAGATTAACTTTCTGGGTTAGAGCAAATTCTGCCAGTGAACCGGATGAGATTGCCGTAAAAGTATCAACTGCTGGTAATGCAATTGCTGATTTTACTAGTGTGGCCTTAGCTTCTACTCCAGTTAGTTCAACTACT
>ERZ795062.1988-NODE-1988-length-13795-cov-11.665648_pt1 | contig 13795 bp, 9 predicted proteins | sample MGYA00375146_ERZ795062 | MGnify/ENA primary metagenome ERZ795062 (study PRJEB30191, sample SAMN05720281) | activated sludge metagenome | isolation source: Anaerobic digester | place: USA | collected 2015-07-16 ... | reverse complement strand
CCGCCGCACCACGACATCTACTCCATCGAAGACCTGGCCCAGCTCATCCACGACCTGAAGAACGCCAACCCGCAGGCGCGGATCCACGTCAAGCTCGTCTCCGAGATCGGCGTGGGCACGGTCGCCGCAGGCGTGGCGAAGGCGCACGCCGACGTCGTCCTGGTGTCGGGTCACGACGGCGGCACCGGCGCCTCGCCGCTCACCTCGCTCAAGCACGCCGGAGCGCCGTGGGAGCTCGGGCTGGCCGAGACCCAGCAGACCTTGCGGATCAACGGTCTGCGCGACCGGATCGTCGTGCAGACCGACGGGCAGCTCAAGACCGGTCGAGACGTCGTCATCGCGGCGCTGCTCGGTGCCGAGGAGTTCGGCTTCGCGACCGCTCCGCTCGTCGTCAGCGGTTGCATCATGATGCGGGTCTGCCACCTGGACACCTGCCCGGTCGGCGTCGCCACGCAGAACCCCGAGTTGCGCGCGCGCTTCTCGGGCAAGCCGGAGTTCGTCGAGACCTTCTTCAAGTACATCGCCCAGGAGGTGCGCGAGCTGCTCGCGGAACTCGGCTTCCGAAGCCTGCAGGAGGCCATCGGTCACACCCGCTCGTTGCTCACTGACGACGCGATCGAGCATTGGAAGGCCTCCGGACTGGACCTGTCCCCGATCCTCGCCGAGGTGACCGACCCGACGGGCGGAACGGCATACCAGTCCGTCGGACAAGACCATGGGCTCGAAAAGGCCCTGGACCACCAACTCATCGCGGCCGCGGCGCCGGCTCTCAACGGAGCCGAGTCGGTGCGCAGCCAGTTCGCCGTGCGCAATGTCAACCGCACGGTCGGCACCATGCTCGGTCACGAGGTGACCAAGCGACACCCGCGGGGTCTGCCCGATGGCACCGTCGCCATCGACTTCACCGGCTCGGGTGGGCAGTCGTTCGGGGCATTCCTGCCCGCGGGCGTCACGCTCACCCTGTGGGGCGACAGCAACGACTACGTCGGCAAGGGACTGTCCGGGGGTCGGGTCGTCGTGCGGCCGGACCGCAACGCTCCACTCATCGCTGAGGAGAACGTCATCGCCGGCAATGTCGTCGGCTATGGCGCCACGAGCGGCGAGCTGTTCCTGCGCGGACGCGCCGGCGAGCGCTTCTGCGTGCGAAACTCGGGCGCGACCGCGGTTGTCGAGGGTGTGGGTGACCATGGCTGTGAGTACATGACCGGTGGCACCGTCATGGTCCTGGGCACGACCGGCCGCAACTTCGCGGCCGGCATGTCCGGGGGCGTGGCCTATGTCCTGGATCTCGTGCCGGAGCTGGTCAATCCCGAACTGGTCGACCTGATGCCGCTGCGGGAGGCCGACCGTGCCGTGGTGCACGAGTTGCTCGAGACGCACCACCGCTGGACCGACTCGGCCGTTGCGCAACGGCTGCTGTCCGACGGTGACGCCGCATTCGACCGCTTCACGCTGGTGCTCCCGCGTGACTACCAGCGCGTGCTTGACGTCCGCGCCCAAGCCCAGGCCGAGGGCCTGGACGTCGACGGCACCGAGGTCTGGAACCGGATCATGGAGGCTTCCCGTGGCTGACCCCCAAGGCTTTCTCACCGTCCGCCAGCGCGAGCTTCCCGCGCGTCGACCGGTGCCGGTCCGATTGCGGGACTGGCGCGAGGTCTACGAGGCCCAGGTGCTGGGCCAGCTCCAACGTCAGGCCGGGCGGTGCATGGACTGCGGAATTCCGTTCTGTCACAACGGTTGTCCACTCGGCAACCTCATCCCTGAGTGGAACGACCTCACCTGGAAGGGTCAGTGGTCGTCGGCCATGGAGCGGCTGCACGCGACCAACAACTTCCCAGAGTTCACCGGCCGGCTGTGTCCCGCCCCATGCGAGACCGCCTGCGTGTTGGGGATCAACCAACCGGCCGTGACGATCAAGCAGGTCGAGGTGACGATCGTCGAGGAGGGATTCGCCCACGGCTTCGTGGCCCCGCAGCCTCCCGAACGGCTCTCCGGAAAGACCGTCGCCGTCGTCGGCTCCGGGCCGGCCGGGCTGGCGGCCGCCCAGCAGCTGACCCGGGCCGGTCACACCGTCGCGGTCTACGAGCGGGCCGACAAGCCCGGCGGTCTGCTGCGCTACGGCATACCGGAGTTCAAGATGGAGAAAGCAGTTCTCGACCGCCGCATCGCCCAAATGGAGGCCGAAGGCACCCGGTTCCGCTGTGGCGTCGACGTGGGAGGCGAACTCACCGGTCAGCAGCTACGCAGCCGCTTCGACGCCGTCGTGCTCGCCATGGGTGCCACGGTGCCACGTGACCTGCCGGTGCCGGGTCGGGAGTTCTCCGGCGTCCACCAAGCCATGGAATACCTTCCACAGGGCAACCGCGCCGCGCTGGGGGAGACCGTCGACGGCCAGATCCTCGCCACCGGCAAGGACGTCATCGTCATCGGTGGTGGCGACACCGGGGCCGACTGCATCGGCACCGCACTGCGCCAGGGCGCGCGCTCGGTCACCTCGCTGGAGATCATGCCGCGGCCCTCGGACGAGCGCCCGAACAACCAGCCCTGGCCCACCTATCCGATGATCTATCGCGTCGCCAGCGCCCACGAAGAGGGCGGCGAACGCGTGTATGCCGTGTCGACGACCGAGGTGCTCGGCGATGCCGAGGGCCGGGTGCGTGCGCTGCGCCTGGTGGAAGTGGCCTTCGAGAACGGCCGCTTCGAACCCGTTCCCGGCAGCGAGCGGGAGCTGCCGGCCCAGCTCATCCTGCTGGCCATGGGCTTCCTCGGGCCGCAGCAGGTCGGCTTGCTCGAGCAGCTCGAGGTCGAGCGGGACGCCCGTACCAACGTGGCGCGGGACTCCTCCTACATGACCTCCGTGCCCGGTGTCTTCGTCGCCGGCGATGCCGGCCGCGGCCAGTCGCTCATCGTCTGGGCGATCGCCGAAGGGCGGGCTGCCGCTCACGGCGTTGACAGCTGGCTGATGGGCTCGAGTCAGCTGCCTCGACCGATCAACCCGACCGATCGACCGCTCACCATCTGACCCAGGCGGTGGCCCGCCTGGCGTTTTGGGTCGGGCCACCGTCGCCACCTAGGGTTGTCGCTCATGCGCCGCGCTAAAATCGTTTGCACCCTGGGCCCTGCCACGTCGACCCCGACGCGGATCCGCGACCTCATCGTCGCGGGGATGGACATCGCGCGACTCAACCTCTCGCACGGCGAATACTCCGCGCACGAGAAGGTCTATCGGGCGGTGCGCCAGGCCAGCGATGCCACGGGGCACGCCGTCGGCATCCTCGTGGATCTGCAAGGCCCCAAAATCCGCACCGGCCGTTTCGCCGACGGGCCGGTGACCCTTCACGTGGGCGACCGTTTCACCATCACGACCGATGACGTCCTCGGCGACCAGCACCGGGTCTCGACGACTTTCAAGGGGATGCCCGGCGACGTGCGCACCGGTGATCTGCTCCTCGTCGACGACGGCAAGGTCACCTTGCGGGCCGTCGAGGTGACGGACACCGACATCGTCACTGAGGTCGTCGAGGGTGGGGTCATCTCCAACAACAAGGGCATCAACCTGCCCGGGGTCGCAGTGAGCGTGCCCGCGCTGTCGGAGAAGGACAAAGAGGACCTGCGCTGGGCACTGCGCCTGCGCGCCGACATGATCGCGCTGTCCTTCGTGCGCTCGGCCTCCGACATCGAGGATGTGCACGCGATCATGGACGAGGTCGGCGTGCGCCTGCCGGTCATCGCCAAGATCGAAAAGCCCCAGGCTGTCGACAATCTCTCCGAGATCCTCGACGTGTTCGACGGCCTCATGGTGGCCCGGGGTGACCTCGGAGTCGAACTGCCGCTGGAGCAGGTGCCCCTGGTCCAGAAGCGGGCTGTCGAACTCGCGCGCAACCGGGCCAAGCCGGTCATCGTCGCCACCCAGGTGCTCGAGTCGATGGTCGAGAACTCTCGGCCGACCCGGGCCGAAGCCAGCGACGCCGCCAATGCTGTCCTCGACGGGGCCGACGCGGTGATGCTCTCGGGCGAGACGAGTGTCGGCGCCTGGCCGATCGACGCCGTTCGCACCCTGGCTCGCATCATCGAGAACACCGAGGAGCACGGTCTGGAGCGTCTCGGCAGCCTCACCGGCTCGCCTCGGACGATCGGGGGGGCGGTGACCCTGGCGGCATACGAGGTCGGTGACCTCATCAACGCGAAGTACCTCGTGACGTTCACCGCGTCGGGTGACTCGGCCAAGCGGTTGGCCCGGTTCCGCTCGAAGATCCCCATGCTGGCCTTCACCTCCAATCCCGCCACGCGTAGCCAACTCGCGTTGGTCTGGGGGATCGAGACCTACCTTGGCCCCGCGGTTGCTCACACCGACGAAATGGCCGCCCAGGTGGAAGCCAGCCTGGTCGCCGAGGGCCGGTGTGTCGAAGGTGACCTCATCGTCATGGTCGCCGGGTCACCGCCTGGCATCCCCGGATCGACGAACATGATGCGGGTGCTGCGCGTGGGCGGGCCGGGCGACAATGCCAATCCGGCTCTCTACCACTCGGATTGACGCCCCCAGCGTGTGGTGAGCGGGGACGGCATAACCAGTGGGCGGCAGCAGCCACCAGCTTGGGTATGCTGTGCAGCGCACCCTGCCGGGGTGGTGGAATGGCAGACACGGGGCACTCAAAATGCTCTGATCGAAAGGTCGTGCGGGTTCAAGTCCCGCTCCCGGCACGCATGTCTGGATCGTGGCGCGGTCGGCGCTGACCCAGGGTGCGCGACTAGGCTTCGCCCATGACCACGCAGACCCCTGGCGGGACCACTGCTGCGCCATTGCGCATCGTCGTCGCCGAAGACGAAGCCATCATTCGGTTGGACCTGTGCGAAATGCTCGCCGAAGCGGGCTACGAGGTCGTCGGCCAGGGGGGCGACGGGCAGCAGGCCGTCGATCTCACTCGAAGCCTGCGACCCGACCTCGTCCTCATGGACGTCAAGATGCCGGTCATGGACGGCATCACCGCCGCGGAGATCATCGGCGCCGAGGGATTGGCGCCCGTCGTCATGCTGACCGCCTTCAGCCAGCGGGAGCTCGTCGAGCGAGCGCGTGACGCTGGTGTCATGGCCTATGTCGTCAAGCCGTTCACGCTGGCCGACCTCACCCCCGCGATCGAGGTGGCGAACAGCCGCTGGAGCGAGCTCAAGTCGCTCGAGAGCGAGATCGCGGATCTTGGCGACCGGCTGGAGACCCGCAAGCTCGTCGACCGGGCCAAGGGCCTGCTCATGACCCAGCTGAAGATCTCCGAACCAGACGCGTTCCGGTGGATCCAGAAGACCGCGATGGACCGCCGACTCTCGATGCGCGAGGTTGCCGATCTCGTCATTACCGGACTGCCTGCCAGCTGACGCCAGGAGGCCGAGCGGAGGGCCGCCGACGGGCAGCCGGGACAGTGGCGGTCAGCGCAGCGCGACGACGACCTGAGTGAGGATCGGCGCGACAAGCAGGGCGGGAAGCATGTCGGCCACCGGGATCTCGCGGAACCGCAGCAGCCGCAGCCCGATCCCGACGAGCAGCAGCCCGCCGGTCGCAGTGAGCGCCGCGATGTGGGCGGCGGGCAGCAGTGATCCGAGGACGATGCCCAGCACGGTGAGGGCCCCCTGGACCACTGCGACCGACACAGCGGACAGGAGCACCCCCAGTCCGAACGAGGACGCGAAGGCCAGCGCTGCGAAGCCGTCGAGGACGGCCTTGAGGGTCAGTTGCTCGATGCCATGGCCAAGACCGTCGGACAGGGATCCGAGGATGGTCAGCGGCCCGACACAGAACAGCAGCGAGGCCGTGAGCCACCCCTCGATGAAGCGTTCCCGGGCGGCGTGGGCAGCACCGGGCGTGGTCGCGCTCCGGCCGGAGACCTTGGCCTGGATCACCCCGGCCAGCCCTTCCAGCCGATCGCCGATCCGCAGCAGCGATCCGGGAATCGCGCCGATGAGCAACGAGCCCAGGACGATGAGCACCGGGACTCCGGCGCCGACCGCGGCCGACAGGGCAGGATCGGTCACGGACACGCAGGACAGGCCGGCGACGAGGATCGTCGTGAGCCCCAAGCAGTCGGTGACGACGGCACGGACCCGCTCGGGCAACCGATGGCCGACCCACATCCCGAGCAGGGCTCCGACCACGACCGTCGCGACGTTGATCACTGTTCCCAGACCCGGAAATCCACCAGTCACGGCGCTCACCTTAACCATAAGCAACTGTGCCACGCGGGCCGGTCCACGAGGGGTTTCGCGCCCCCGCCCAGAGGTCGTAAGGTCGTGAGTCAACAACGGGCGCAAGCCCGTCCGTCACACGGGGCGACGGTGCCGAACTGTGCTTTGGAGGAACCGTGTCACGACCGACCGTCATGGTCCGCAAAGCGGATACCGCGCTGGTCGACACCGTGTGCCAGCTGTGGGAGGAGTCGCGCAGCGACGAGGGGGCGGTGCAATCCGACTCAGGGGTCCGCAAGACCACGTCTGAATCGATCCGCAGCGCACTTTCCCGGCCGCAGATGCTGGCCTTCGTCGCGTTCTGTGACGGGCGGCCCGCCGGATACGTCGTCGTGGACGACTGCTCGCTCAACCCGTTCAGCGAGAGCTCGTGCCTGTGCATCGAGCAGATCTACGTGCGCAAGGACGACCGGGGGGTCGGTGTCGCTCGAGCCCTCATGCAGGCCGTTGCGACATTCGCGGATTTGCAGGGAGCCACCGAGGTGGCCTGCATGGTTCCTTCCAACGTTCGTGATGCCCACCGGTTCTATGCACGGTTGGGCTTCACGCCGCTGACGGTCCGCCGGGTGGCTTCGACGGCTGCCTTGCGCCGCAAGCTCGCTGGAGACCAGGTCGGCCCTCGCCATGCCCTCGATCAGGTGCTGTTGCGTCGCAGGATCGCTCGCATGCGCGCCACCGGCGGTGGCCTCACTGCCCACTGAGCGCGGTTTCCTCGTCGAGCTCAGGCGGGGTATGCCGGGAAACGTTCCGACTCGCCGGCAAAGCCGACAACTCAGGGCCCTGTATGCCGGGAAACCTTCCGACTCGCTGCTTTCGCCCTCGGCGCCAGGCTCCTATTCCAGCTCGATGAGTTCGTCGTGGGCTGCCGCGAGCAGGGCGCGCAGCTCGCCCGGGTCGGGCACGAGGGTCGCGCAACTGGCCACTCCGACATCCAACCCACCGGCATACCCTTGAGCGCAGATCGTCAGCCCGAGCCCGTCGACCAACGGAGGGAACGGGTGGGTGCCCAAGACCGCTGCCCGCCGGCCCACACTGAGTCGTTGGGCGGGCGCAGGCACGTTCGAGATCATCAGGTTGAACGGCAGGTGCACTCGATCGGCCAGGTGTAGCTGGGCAGCCGCCTGGGTGAGCAGCGAGGCCAGTCCGGGCCCGGTCACCGCGGCGATGTCCGTGAGTGTCGTCGACGGGATGGTGGGTTCCCGTTTGGCGTGCTGCATCGCTGCGTGGCTGAAGGCCAATCGACCCCGTGCTGTGCCGACGTGGGTGGGCAGTGGGCACAGGGTGAGGGTGAAGCGGTTGAACTCTCCCGCAGCCAGGTCCCCACTGATAGCGATCGGCACCAGCGCGATGAGCGGAGTCTGGGGCAAGGCGTCCCGGGCCGCCAGCCACGAGCGCAACGCGCCAGCACAGGACGCCAGCAGGACATCATTCGCGGTGACCCCGGTGGAGCGGCGCAGGCGTCGGCTAGCTGCCAGGGGGAAGGTCACCGTGGCGAAGGCGCGATCGGCGCTGATCGCCGCGTTGAAGGGCGTCTGGGGAGCAGGCCCGGTCCGGGTTGCCTCTGGGATCGGAGTCGGCCGGTCATCGTGTTCGATGAGCCGCTCGAGACCGTCGGCGAACGATGCGGCGGTCTGTCGGGTCACCCGCAGCAGGGTGCTGGGGGTGACGCCGAGGGCCTTGCCCTCGAGGCGCCAGGCCGAAGCCACCCAACTGCTGACATCGGTGACCCGGTGGGCGAAGCGTTCGGTGCGGCCCGGGCCGTCGCCAGGAGTCCACGACGGAGCGGGGGAGTCCGGGGGGATATCGGTGCCGAAGAGCAGCGCCAGCAGATCGCGCCCGCCCACCCCGTCGACCGCGCAATGGTGCATCTTGGTGACCATCGCGCCGCGGCGACCCGCCAGCCCGCGCACCAGACGCAGGTGCCACAGCGGACGATCCCTCGGTAGCTGCTCGGCGGCATACCGAGCCACTTCGTCGTGCAGGGCCGCGTCGTCGGCCGAGCCACCGAGGTCGACAGCGCTGAGGTGACGATCGAGGTCGAAGGAGATGTCGTCGATCCACCACGGCCGCCCCATCGGCAACGTCGGCATCCGCAGCCGCCGACGCAGGATCGGCGCCAGATGCAGCCGGGCGGAGATCTGGTGGAACAGCTCCTCGGGTGCCACATCGTCGTCGAGCCGGGCGAGCAGGCAGACATGACCGGCGCTGACCGGGCCGTCCAAGGCCAGGAAGGATGCGTCGAACGCGGTGAGTTGGCTGGGTTCCAGGGGGAGATCACCCCATCTCGGCTGCGACTGGCGTCACGTTAACAGCGTGGCGCCCGATCGGCGAGGGACGAACGACCTGCGGGGCGGTTTCGGCCCCACTTTCCGGTCAGCCCCGCTGCACCGGGGGAGCGTCTCGCAGCGAGCAGGTGAGGCGGCAGGTGCAGGTGCGCCGGCCCTGGTCGTCGGAGATGGCGATCTCGTAGCTGCCCATGCTCCGACCGACCGAGATCGGAGTGGCCACGCCGGTGACGATGCCCGAGGTCGCGGGCCGGTGATGGGTGGCGTTGATCTCGACCCCGACCGCCGCGCGGCCCGGGCCGGCCGTGATGACCGCGAGGATCGACCCGAGGCCCTCGGCGAGCACCACGGAGGCACCGCCGTGCAACAAGCCGTAGGGCTGGGTGTTGCCTTCGACCGGCATGGTGCCCACGACCCGAGCAGGCCCGGCCTCGGTGAGCCTGATCCCCATCCGGTTGTGCAGGGCACCCATACCGACCGCATTGATCGAGTCGACATCCGACCAGTCGACCGGGCCGGACATCGCCGGAACGGTAGGCGAGGCGGGGGTGCTGGGGCGATCGGGAGACACGCTGTCGGACATGGGCCCTAGGCTGCCATACGTGTCCAGGCTCCTGTTGCTCGACGGCCATTCGCTCGCCTACCGCGCGTTCTACGCGTTGCCGGCCGAGAACTTCTCCACGCAGACCGGCCAACACACCAATGCCGTCTATGGCTTCACCTCGATGCTCATCAACCTGCTGCGCGACGAGGATCCCACCCACCTGGCCGTCGCCTTCGACGTCTCGCGGCGCACCTTCCGCTCCGAGACGTACGCCGACTACAAAGCCACTCGCTCGGCCACCCCGAGCGAGTTCGAGGGACAGATCTCGCTCGTACAGGAGATCCTCGACGCCCTGGCCATCCCGTTCGTCCAGGTCGAGGGTTACGAAGCCGACGACCTCATCGCGACACTCACCACGCGCGCGACGGCAGCGGGCATGGACGTCCTGATCAGCTCAGGCGACCGCGACTGTTTCCAGCTCGTCACCGACAGAGTCACCCTGATCTACCCCGTACGAGGGGTGTCCGAGGTCTGGCGCATGACGCCGTCGGCGGTCGAGGCGAAGTACGGCGTCCCACCGGAGCGCTACAGCGACCTCGCCGCGCTCGTGGGCGAGTCCTCCGACAACCTTCCCGGCATTCCGGGTGTCGGACCCAAGACGGCGGCCAAGTGGCTGCACCAGTTCGGCGGGCTCACCGGAGTCGTCGCCAACGTCGACCAGATCGGCGGCAAGGTCGGCCAGGCGCTGCGCGACCACCTCGACCAGGTGTTGCGCAACCGCAGCCTCAATCAGCTCGTCACCGACGTGCCGCTGGAGGTCGAGCTCGACGACCTCGAGCGTCGCCCCTGGGACCGCGAGAGGGTACACGCGGTCTTCGACGCCCTCGAGTTCCGGGTGCTGCGCGAGCGCCTGTTCAGCACCTTCCAGGCGGCTCCCGAAGAGGCCGACGCGGGGTTCGAGGTCCTCGGCTCGGCGCTCTCCGGGCCCGAGTTCGTGGGGTGGTTGCAGCGGTATGCCGTGCCCGGCCAGCGGGTGGGTGTCCACGTGGTCGGCCGGTGGGCTCGAGGCACCGGCGATGCGCGCGGTCTGGCCGTCGCCACCGATCGCGGCGAGGCGGCATACCTGTCCTTGGAAGACCTCGACCCGACCGCCGACGCCGCGCTGGCCGGCTGGCTCGCCGACCCGCTGCGTCCCAAGGCGATGCACGATGCGAAAGGTCCGATCCAGGCGCTCACGGCCCGCGGGTATGCCGTAGCCGGGCTCACCAGCGACACGGCGCTGGCGGCGTATCTCGTCAAACCCGACCAGCGGGGCTACGACCTGGCCGATCTCGCGTTGCGGCTGCTGCGGCGTGAGCTGCGCACCGACGTCACCGACACCGGGCAGGGGCTGCTCGACTTCGGCGACGGTGACTCGGAGGCGAGGGAGGCCATGCTCACGGCGAATGCCGTCGCGGAGGTCGCCGACGCACTCGACGCCGAGCTGGAGCGCACCGACGGCACGCGGCTGCTCAGTGAGGTCGAATTGCCGCTGGTCGGCGTGCTGGCGCGGATGGAGCGGGCCGGTATCGCCGTCGACGTGCCGGAGCTGACCGGCCTGGAGGCCGAGTTCGCAGCCGGGGTGCGAGAGGCTCAGGAGGATGCCTGGGCCGCGATCGACCGACGCGACGTCAACCTCGGCTCTCCCAAGCAGCTCCAGGAGGTGCTCTTCGACCAGCTCGGGCTGCCCAAGACCAAGCGGACCAAGACCGGCTACACCACCGATGCCGACGCGCTGACCGAGCTGTATGCCAAGGAACCGCATCCGTTCCTCGAGGCCTTGCTGCGCCACCGCGACGTGTCGCGGTTGCGTGTGACCGTCGAGGGCCTGCTCAAGTCGGTGGCCGACGACGGCCGCATTCACACCACCTATCTGCAGACCATCGCGGCCACCGGACGGCTCTCCTCGACCGACCCCAACCTCCAGAACGTGCCGATCCGCACCGAGGAGGGCCGGCGGATCCGCGAGATGTTCATCGTCGGTGAAGGCTTCGAGTCGCTCATGTCGGCCGACTACAGCCAGATCGAGATGCGGGTCATGGCCCACCTGTCCGGTGACGACGGGCTGATCGAAGCCTTCCGATCAGGCGAGGACCTGCATTCCTTCGTCGCCGCGCGCGTCTTCGGGGTGTCGACCGACGAGGTCACCCCCGCCATGCGCTCCAAGATCAAGGCGATGTCCTACGGCCTGGCCTACGGGCTGTCGGCGTTCGGCCTGTCTCGCCAACTCGCGATCTCCACCGGTGAGGCCAAGACCCTCATGGACGAATACTTCCTGCGGTTCGGCGAGGTCCGCGACTATCTGCACCGGCTCGTCGACGATGCCCGGCACACCGGCTATACCGCCACCATGCTGGGCCGACGGCGATACCTCCCCGACCTCACCAGCGACAACCGGCAGCGCCGCGAGATGGCCGAACGGATGGCCCTCAATGCCCCGATCCAGGGGTCTGCTGCCGACATCATGAAGGTCGCCATGCTCCGGGTCGACGAGGCCCTCACCGGGGCCGGGTTGCGCTCGCGCATCCTGCTGCAGGTGCACGACGAACTCGTCCTGGAGATCGCGCCGGGGGAGCGGGCCGACGTCGAGGAGTTGGTGCGCCGCGAGATGGGCGCGGCGGTCGCCCTGGATGTGCCACTGGACGTCTCGGTCGGTGTCGGACGATCCTGGCACGACGCAGCGCATTGACCTCGGGTGCGTCGGCCGCCGGTCGCACTCAGGCCCTGCGAGGCTTCTCCGCCACGATGATGAGGGTGCCGGGGATGAGCCGTCCGCGCAGCGGCGACCACCCGCCCCACTCCTGTTCGTTGGTCTCCGGCCACTCCGGCTCGACGACATCGACGACGTGCAGCCCGGCGGCCACGACGTCCCGGATCCGATCGCCGATCGTGCGGTGGTGCTCGGCATAGGTCGCCTGGCCGTGAGCGTCCTGCTCGACGTACGGGGTGCGGTCGAAGTACGAGAGACGCACCGTCAACCCCGTGGCATCGGGCTCGTCGGGAAAGGCCCACCGGAAGGGGTGCGTCGTCGAGAAGGCGAACCGGCCCCCGGCCCGGAGCACCCGGCATACCTCGGTCATCACTCGCTCGGGGTCGGCGACAAAGGGCACCACTCCGTATGCCGTGAACACCGCATCGAAGCACTCGTCAGGGAACGGGAGCTTACGGCCGTCGCACTGGACGAGAGGGATGGGCGGGCGGGTAGCGCGGGCCGCGTCGATGCCGGCGCCCTGCAGCAGCATTCCCAGCGACAGGTCCGTCGCGACGACCCGGGCACCCTGGTCCCGCACCCAGCGGCTGCACTGTGCGGCCCCGGCTCCGATTTCCAGGACATCTCGACCGGACAGCTGGCCGAGCAGCTGTGCCTCCGACTCGCGCAGTCCCTCCGGTCCCCAACAGAAGTCGTCGTCACCGAGGAAGCTTCCGTGCTCCGCGTAGTAGTCGTCGGCCTCGGCGTCCCACCACTGCCGATTGGCGTGGACCGTCTCCACGCTGCCCGCAGTACGCCGCAGCGCGATGGAGTCCATGCCGCCATTGTGGCCGAGCCGGGTCGAGCGGCCCACAAACGCTTGCGCGGGTCGTCGCGCCCGGACCAGGTTGGCCGAGGCTGACGCCGACCGGTAGGCTGACCCGGTGCCCGGTCTGGGCATTCGTCGTGCTGCCCTTCGGGTCAGCGTGGCGGGCGATATCGGCGCTGCTCGCGCCACCCTGTCCATCCCGCTGGCCACCCGGCCCAGCGGCATACCGTCCCTGTCCACGTTCGGAGTTCCTACTACATGACCACCACTTCGGTCGCAAAGACCGCCCCTCAGGTTGCCATCAACGACATCGGCACTGAGGAAGACATCCTCGCGGCGATCGACGCCACGATCAAAGACTTCAACGACGGCGACATTGTCGAAGGTCGCATCGTCAAGGTCGACCGGGACGAGGTCCTGCTCGACATCGGCTACAAGACCGAGGGCGTCATCCCCTCGCGCGAGCTGTCCATCAAGCATGACGTCGACCCGGCCGACGTGGTCAAGGTCGGCGACGAGGTCGAGGCCCTGGTCCTGCAGAAGGAGGACAAGGAAGGCCGGCTGATCCTGTCCAAGAAGCGCGCCCAGTACGAGCGCGCGTGGGGCACGATCGAGAAGGTCAAGGAAGAGGATGGCGTCGTCACCGGCACCGTCATCGAGGTGGTCAAGGGTGGTCTCATCCTGGACATCGGCCTGCGTGGCTTCCTGCCGGCCTCCCTGGTCGAAATGCGTCGGGTCCGCGACCTGCAGCCCTACGTCGGCAAGCAGATCGAGGCCAAGATCATCGAGCTGGACAAGAACCGCAACAACGTTGTCCTGTCCCGCCGCGCGTGGCTTGAGCAGACCCAGTCCGAGGTCCGCACCACCTTCCTGCGCGAGTTGCAGAAGGGCCAGGTCCGCTCCGGTGTGGTCTCGAGCATCGTCAACTTCGGTGCGTTCGTCGACCTCGGTGGGGTTGACGGTCTGGTCCACGTCTCCGAGCTGTCCTGGAAGCACATCGACCACCCGAGCGAGGTCGTCGAGGTCGGCACCGAGGTCACCGTCGAGGTGCTCGACGTCGACATGGACCGCGAGCGGGTCTCGCTGTCGCTCAAGGCCACCCAGGAAGACCCGTGGCAGCACTTCGCCCGCACCCACGCGATCGGTCAGGTCGTGCCGGGCAAGGTGACCAAGCT
>ERZ795062.1983-NODE-1983-length-13844-cov-4.663500_pt1 | contig 13844 bp, 12 predicted proteins | sample MGYA00375146_ERZ795062 | MGnify/ENA primary metagenome ERZ795062 (study PRJEB30191, sample SAMN05720281) | activated sludge metagenome | isolation source: Anaerobic digester | place: USA | collected 2015-07-16 ... | reverse complement strand
AACCGACGTCGCCGGTGGCGCCAAGCTTGAGATTCCCGATTTGGGGTACTCAAGTCCCACGCTCAAGGTCCGCAGCATCCCGCGCAGCACGCCTGGGTCTGGCGTCACCAACCCTGCCGCACCAACAGCATCTGCACCTGGAGCAGTCGGCAACATTGCGGTGGCGGGAAAGGCTAAGAAGGCCGCCCGCACGATCACCTGGACTGCGCCGACGTCGAACGGTGGCGCCGCCATCACGGGCTACCAGGTAACGGTTACCCGAACCTTCAAGGCGAAGGTGAAGAAGAAGTCCGTCACAAAGACCGTGCAAGTGGCATCGACCACGACGACCGGGACTCGGTTCACTTTGAACGTGGTGAAGAAGAGCACCTACACGGTGAAGATCGCGGCGGTCAACAGCCAGGGTTCGGGTCCGACAACACAGAAGGGTTTCGCAGGCCGCAGGTAGTTCCGAATCAAATACGGCAACACGCTGCGAGCCGCTGGTCCGACTGCACCGAAACCGCTGGCATCCTTCTGCCATGCCTCGCCTGACTGTGTCGACGACCCGTGTAGTCCGCCTGTCCGCAATTGCTGTGACCATCGGCCTCGCCCTCACGGCGTGCTCCTCGGGCAGTTCCGACAGCGGATCGAACTCCTCGAGCAGCCCGTCAGTCTCAGCGAGTCCGAGCCCATCGACCACGGGATACCCAGTGGCATTCAAGGCCACACTGAACTCCACCGTCACCAAGATCAACCAGGTCGGCAAGGGCGACAACCAGTCGTACGGCGTGCAGGTCCTAGAGGGGACTTCGCAGATCAACAAGACGTCCGTGCGGGTTCGGATGCTCGGAACGTTTGACTACACAGACAAGGGCGGACCAGTCGGGGGCTTCCTAGAACTCGTATGGCGTGACGGCACCGTATTGGGACTGCGCCAGAAGGGCACCGCTACCTACGACTCTTCATCAAAGGAGACCTCGATCGAAGCGGATCTTGAGGTCATCAACGGGTCCGGCAAGGCCGTGGGAACGACCGGAACGGGCAAGCTGACCGGGACCCGCAAGGGATCCAGTACATCCCCGTTGAAGATCGAGGTCGAGCTGGATCTGACGAACGCACCCGAGCTCATCACGGGCGATTCCGGATCCCGTGGAACTCCCACCCCGTCTTCCACGTATTCGGCGACGATCGCCCCGTAAATACCGCTTCTCAACAGGCCGCTACCTCAGAAGGATCTTGCCGCTTCACAGCGGGCAAACCGCCAAACTGCGGCGTACAGTCCGTTGCGTTGGCGGTTCACTGCACAGAGTCGGCGCATCCAACGAGCCACACCGTCATCCCTTCGGGTGATTTGGTGACGCTGCGTTGATGTCTGGTCACCTTGTGACGACATATCGCAAATTCCGAGTTCTAATGAAGTCGGCGGAAATCTTTCGGCGCAATGTAGTGAGAGGAGCAGGTGCGTGAGGCGCGTATTCCTGTTCGGCGGGGCCTGTTCGGTACTCGCCTTCTTGATCATCATGTCTGGCCAGTTGCTGAACTTCAACCTTCAGAATGTGCTTCTCGGCCTCGCCCTTGGTGCTGCGACGGGACTAGTTCGCACACATAGCCCGCTGGCTCGCATCTCCGCGTTCCTCATCGGGTTCGCCCTTGGTATGGCGTTCTACGTCCTGCGCTTGGCCGTCCTGCCCGCCACCTGGCTTGGAAATGCAATCGCCGTTGTCATCGTGCTGATGCTCATGACGACCATCTCTGCGCTTACCCGTGACCGGCTGCCGCTGTGGGCAATGTTCATCGGAAACGCAGCTTTTGCCGGTGCCTACAACGGCTACTTCAACACCACCCCATGGTTGTTCGAAACCCAAGCAGTCCAGGTTGCTGCAGCGATGCTGTTCAGCGCTGGAGCCGGGTTCCTCGTCTGCCTCCTTGTCGAATTCCGAGTCATGCGCGGTGGAGTTAACGCCGTCGATCCGATGGAACCCGACGGGTACAGCACGATTCCGGGCGAGACCGGCGACGCCGAAGCTATTGCCGCCGGAGCAAGCACGAGCGCTGGTCTTTCTGTGCTCGATTCGAATCAGAATAAGGAGAACTGACGATGCAGTCACGAGCGCGGCAGCGCAGCATCGCCACCAGCATTCGCCGCTCACGCGGTGTACGCCGGACCGGAGCGACCCTGATCTCAGCAATGATCCTTGCCAGCGCGGCAGGTCTGGCATCCCCGGCTCAGGCAGCGGGCCCGACGCCGGAAAGCCTCAACGCCACCTACGACAAGGTGAAAGCCGCACTCGAGAACGCCACGAAGCCGAAGGCAAGCCCACTCGACGGGTTGATGCCCGCGGCTGGAAGCCCGCTTGACGAAAGCATCTCCCAGCTTCAGTCCGACCTCAAGGAGTTCATGCCCGGCGGGAAAGCGCCGGCAAAAGACCCCAACGATCCGAACCTGATCAACCAGAACCCGGGCAGTGTGTACAAGTCGGGGCTCAACATCACTGTCGCTAAGAGCGTGCTGGTTGCCGCCGAACCGTCCGGGAACCCGAAGATGAGCGTGCTGCTGGCAAACACGCAGGCCTCGGGTGATGGCTCCGCGACTGTGAAGGTCCCAGTCGGCACTCAGAAGGCTAAGAACAGCTCCGGGTTCAACGCACCGGTGATGGAAGGCGACGACATCGTCTACAACGTCGAGAACTCTGGGAACACCCAGCAGACGTTCGGTGCATCCAACGGAAGCTTCCAAGGCAAACTGCCCGTCAAGGTCCAGGTTCAAGCTTGGGTCAACGGCGAGGAGATCAACCCAGCCGACATGGTCAATGTGACCGGCAAGGTGAAGTTGACCTACAGCTTCACGAACATGACCGCCGAGAAGACCAAGATCAGCTTCAAGGGCCCCGATGGGAGCCTGATCACGCAGGAGAAGGAAATTCCGGTTCCGTTCGGCGGAGCTTTCATCGTCACGTTGCCCCAACAGTTCGCTGATGTGAACGCACCGTGGGCCGAGGGTGGAGTCTCACCCGCTGGCACCACCTTGTCCGGCACGATCATGATGATTCCGCCGCTGGGCAAACTCACTCAGTCGGTCACGATTGAGGCACGAGCTGACGGCGCTTCCCTCCCCGGTTCCTCATTCCAGGCACTGCCAATCACGCTGACCGACAATGGCCTCGGAAAGACCGCCTACGGCGCGCTGCCGATCGCCGGAGACGTCACCAACGTGGCGACTGCGGCAGGCGCGTTCGGCCAGACCGACATCATCAAACTGCAAGCGCTCGTCATGAAGTACGGCGCTATTGCTGCCGGAATCTCCAACAACTACGTCAAGCCGGTCATCAAGGCGTTCCAAGATGGCGCGATTGACGAAGCAGTCGCCAAGGGCGAAGAGCAACTCGTGCAGCTCGATCAGGGCGCCCAAGCAATCGGCCAGTTACTCCCAGAGGCGACCGCAGTCATCAAACTCGTAGACGAAGCGGTCGATTACGCGGTGCCGCTCTTCGAGGACAACGTCGGCAATATCAACCAGTTGATTGACCTGCTCAGCAAGGCATCAGCGATGCTCGACAACTTGCTGCCGAAGCTGAAGAACACAATCGCGATCATTCAGGATCAACTCCTTCCTGCCTTGACCAAGGGCGAGAAGCTCGCGAAAACCGCTGAGAAGATCTGCCCACCGATCAAGAACTTCCTTGACGGACTCGGGAGCACTGAAGCCGAAATCGTCGCTGCTCTCCACACGGTTGCCGGATTCTTGCCAGAGCCGTACAAGACCACGATCAACAACTTCGCCGACAACATCAGCGAGTTCTACGGAGATGCTGAATCGGGTCTCGGCTACTGCGTGAAGTGGGCGCCAACGATCGCAGTCGCGCTTACGTTGGCGATCGACAACATCGACACGATTCAGAAGGCACTCACGACGGCGAGCAAGGACCTCACGACGCTGTCTGGCTACCTCGACACTGCCTCGGATTACGGCCAGGAATTCAAGGCACTTGAGCCCGCGATCATCAAGGCACTCGACAACAACAATTGCCCGAAGACGCCGGCAGGCATCAGCAAGTGCGGCGTGATGCAGCAGCTCAACTACCTGCTGTCGCTGATGAACCAGGCAACAAATGCAGTCAATACTCAGATGGTTCCCGGACTCAATGGGGTGGTGGCGTACCTCCCCGCGGTCAATAAGTTCGTGGGCCTTGCGGACACCTATGTGCCCATATTCGGCGAGAAGATCGAATCGATGATCCCCAAGGTCTTCGGCAGTGCCGAAGGCGCGTTGGAGAAGGGTGACGCGGCACTGGCGAAGTTCACCAGTGCCGCTGACAAAGCCCAGATCACGGTGGCCAGCTACACCGCGCAACTCGAGATCATGAATGCGCGAGCTCAGTCGGGTCAGGGACTTCCTGCCGGACCCGCCCAAGGTGCCAACACCAACCTCGGCGCCTACCAATACCAAATCGCGGGCGCGAACGCCCAGGCCGATCAGACAATGATCATGCTTGGACTGGCTGCATTCCTGATCGTGCTCAGTGCCGCAGTCGGAACGGTGATGTACAGCCGGAACAAGCGCTAATCACGCACTAACGAACAATGCCCGCCCCTGCCAAACGGCATCGGGCGGGCGTTGTTGTTGGCGGTCGTTATCCGACGTGCGCGGGGATTTCCGACTGTGCGTTGTTGCTGGGCTTTGCATTAATCATCGTGACCGTCACGACAAAGCCGATGGCCATGATCACTGCGGCCCACTTGAATGCTGTGGTGTAACCGGCGACCTGCGCTTCGGCAATCGATTGAGCCCCATTTGCCAACACGAAGGCCGTCGTCGCGGACGCGGCGATCGTGTTGAGCAACGCGGTTCCGAGGGAACCACCGATCTGCTGCGTCGTGTTGACGGTTGCCGATGCGACACCAGCATCGTGCGGCGCGACTCCCGTGAGTGCTGTGCTGGACAGCGGAACGAAAGTCAGACCCATGCCGACCGACAACAGGAGCTCCGATGGCAACACGTGCGTGACGTAGGCCGTGTCGACCCCCAGTTGCGTGAGCCAGACCATCCCCATCGTTCCGAGGAAGAGGCCGGTCGCCATCACTGGGCGCGGACCGAAGCGCGGCAAGAGTTTCGATGCAAGCCCTGCCGACAGGATCACGCCTGCGCTGAACGGCAGGAACGCAAAGCCGGACTTCAACGCGGAGTACTGCAACGTTCCCTGCATATAGAACGTCAGGAAGAGGAACATCCCGAAGAGGGCGACACCGACGAGTAGCGACGTAAGGAACGAGCCACCGCGGTTGCGATCCAAGATCACACGCAACGGCAACAACGGGTGAGAGGTATTCGCCTCAATGATGAAGAAGGCGGCTAGCAGCACGATCGAGGCACCAATGAAGAACAGCGTCTCTGGGGACGTCCAACTCTCGGTCGCCTTCGTGAAGCCGTAGACCATCGACACGAGGCCGAGAGTTGCTGTGATGGCGCCGGGAATGTCGTATCGGCGGTCGCCTTCAGCTCGGCTTTGCTTGATCAGCGGCACGGCGAGAATCACCGCGATGATCGCGACGGGGATGTTGACCAACAGGCACCAGCGCCACGAGAAGTACTCGGTGAGCACGCCACCCAGGATGAGTCCCAGAGCGGCGCCACCACCCGCGATCGCGCCATAGACACCGAATGCCTTGGCGCGTTCGTGCGGTTCAACGAAGGTGACGGTGATGAGCGCCAGCGCGGATGGTGCCAGCAACGCAGCGAACGCACCCTGCAGGCCACGGGCGGCGAACAGCATCTCCTGGTTTTGCGCGATGCCGCCAAGAGCCGAGGCGCCCGCGAATCCGATCAAACCGATGATGAAGGTCGTCTTTCGGCCCACGTAGTCAGCAATACGTCCACCAAGCAGCAACAGTCCGCCGAACGCGAGCGTGTACGCAGTGACGACCCATTGGCGGTTGGCATCGGTGATGCCAAGGTCGCGCTGCGCCGAAGGCAGGGCGATATTCACGATGCTGGCGTCAAGGACCACCATCAATTGGGCAATAGCGATGACCGCGAGGCCGAGCCATCGTTTGTCGTCGACTGGTTCCGCTTGCGTGGGCTCAGCTGTCGCGGGAGTTGGGTTCGCCATGGAAGTCCTTCGCAGATAAGGATCGTGGGTGCACAAGTCGGTCGGATGCAGAGGACACAACTGTCCACTATTGCGATCAAGTCGAAAGGGATGGGGAGATATTCCGGTGACCGAGCGAATGTGAGCACTGTCTCGTTACGGTCTAGTGGTGGGAGGGATCCGAGTCCGGCGGCGCAGAAACATGATCGCCGTGGCACTCATGCTCGCAGGGTGCCTCGGCGTCAGTGGCTGTTCAGCCCTCCAACGCCTCATCCCCCCAACCTTCGACACCGAGACACTGAACGCCACCAGTGTGAAGCTGGACATGCCTGTGGTCGATGGGAATCGACCATTCATCACGGTCAATGCAACTGTCGGGGGCGGACCCAGCGTTCCCCTACTGGTTGACACCGGGTCACCTGGAGTTCGAATCTTCGCTGACAAAGTTGGTGCCAACGGCGTTGTGGCAACGCAGACTCCAGTGGACGTGACTTTCGCCGATGGGACTCGGTTCGCTGGGGTTGAGGCATCTGCGCCCGTCACCTTCGGGGGTCTCGAGACGAAGGGCCCGATCAACGTTCAGCTCATAACTGCGGTGTCATGTGCCGATGGCAAACCCGACTGTGCGGGTTCCGTCGGGATCGCCAAGTTCACTCAAACGCAAGCATTCTCCGGGATTCTCGGAATCGGAATGCAGGCCTTCGACATCTACTCTCCGATCAGCCAACTTCAAGGTGGCTCACCCAGATCGTTCTCGATTGCAGCGAACTCCAGCGTGGGGTCAGCGACGATGACCTTCAATACCCAACCGCCTGCTCCGCAAGCTGCGTTCCGGATCCCGCAATGGACGGATCCACAGCTGGCCAACGGTTACCCGGCGTGGGCGAGCAATCAGGTCCAAGCCTGCTGGGCGTACCGGGGGCAGTCGACCAGTTGTGTGCCGACCGCATTCGATACCGGTTCACCGACACTGTTCACGGATGGGAGCGTTCCGGGGGCACCGAAGTCCACCGGCCCGGTTCCCCCGGGGACGCCTCTGAGCTTGTCGGCTGAGGCTGGCGGCCCATCGATTTGGAGCCTCACTGCAGGCAGTACGCCCGGCAAGAACACCGTGCAAGTTGCACCCCTGGAAGGCGGCACCAGCGTGAACTCCGGCATCTCGATCTTCCGGTCGCGGCTGGTCACGTTCGACCTGCAAAACGGCAACATCTTTGTGAGCCAAGCCGACTGAGCGAACGTCGCACGGCTTAGGCGAAGATCGCGTTCTACGTGGCCAAAAGGGCATCGAGGTCGCCGTGGACCTCAAGCCCGGCGCAGTCGCCAACCTCATCGAAGATCACCGCGCCCTTAGCGGTTGTAAGTCGCGCGCGGATCGTCGCATCCAGGGTTTCTTCGACTCGACGGTGCATCTCGGTTCGGATCGGCGCGTGCAGCAGTCCGCCAACAACGCGGTCAGCCGTCAGCGCCAGGTGCAGCCCGGAACGACTCGTCATTGACCACCTGACTTCGTCGTCATCTATCTCAAAGCGTCGAGTCTTCGCGCCCGTGTAGGTCGCGAACTTGTGCAGCTTCCCCTCGTGCCAGAGGCCAACGATGAAGCCGCGAAATGCACTCCGGCGCCAGGGAATGATGGCCACGGACGCCGACAACGACGTCCCGGGTGTCGCGAAGTTGTTGGATTGCATCCAGACGTACCCCGAGGGAAATGCCTGACCCCAGTCCTTCTCGATGTAGCCGCGGCCGCCACTGAAGTCGAAGGTATCGCCGTCCAGGGTCAGCGACCCATCAAGATCGTGATCGAAGGACAACAGCCCGTGGTAGCACTCCATCGTTGGCACCCAGGCGTACCAGCCCATGATTCCTGGGGATGCAGGAGTGATCGGCCACGGCTGGAGCGGGGACGTGTAGCGCACGTTTCCTTGCAGCCCCGGCAAGTCGAGGGATACCCCGGTCTCGGTGAAGTGGTTCGGGCCAACGCGAACGTCAAATTCGGTCGCGCTCGTAATGAACTCCGAGCGCGGGTACTGGTGATACCAACTATTGCCCGTGGCTCCATCAAGGACTTGAACGAACGCATCTTCTTCACCGTTGGGGCCGAGGAAGAGACCGGGAATCAGGGCGAGCCGGCGACTTCGATCAGCACTGACAAGTTTGACGTACCAGCCCTCGAAGAAGTCGCGGGTCTTCGCGTCGCCGTGGAATCCCGCGGGGTGCATCGTGTTGTGGACGTGCGCGGAAATCTTCGAACGCATGGCGCCTAACGGAACGATCACCGTGCCATCCTCCCTGGTTTCTTAGGGGCACGCCCGTTCGCGTCCGCAGGCGAGTGGTGGTTACCAACCCAGCGCCGCGATCCACCCGTCGATCTGGAATTCGAAATACGCCGAACGTGAGGTCTCCGTCTCGCGAATCACGTTGTGCAATTGCCCACCGAGTTCGAATGAGATCGCGCCGAACAAGGCCGAAAAGGTCGATAGGCCATTCGCCATTTCGGCGTCTGACACGAGGTCAGGCACGGAGGATCGCATCGGTGAAAGCGCCCGCCGCAATTCCGCGGGCGCGGCAGGTTGTCTGCCGCTGGTCGCATTGGCGGCGGCAGCCTCGACCAACACGGTGATCATCAGCGTCGCAACTCGCGTCGCTGGAGCGATCGTGTCTTGCGGTGCCTTGTAGCCGGGGACTGGAGTGCCGTAGATGAGGAAGTACTCGTGCTGATTGTCGAGCGCCCAGCGTCGCGTGCTTCGGCAGATGGCTCGGAAGCGTCCGGTCAGGTCCTCCCGCGGAACCCGCGACTCAGCGGCCTCAACGGCGGCACCAAGTGAGTCGTACGAGTCGATGATCAGCTTGGTGAGCAGGTCGTCGCGGCTGGGGAAGTAGCGGTAGATCGCCGAGGACGCCATTCCCAGTTCGCGGGTAATCGCCCTCACGGACAGCACGCTCGCGCCGCTGTGAGCGATCTGGTCACGCGCGGCATCCAAGATCGCCGCTGTGATGCGTTCGCGGTTTAGTGCTCGGATCGAAGCCGCCTTTTCTTTTGCCACTCGGACATCTTGGCATGAATCAGGTGCGGCGTAAACATTTGTGAGCACTGCTCTTGACACGGCCATGTCGTCGGGTGCATTCTAAATGCGAGCACCGCTCTTGTTTTGGTTCACTGCTAACGATTGGAAATGCGATGAGCAAGCACTTAGTCTTCGGGGCCGGGCCGATTGGATCGGCGACAGCCCTCGACCTCGCACAGTCAGGGCATGACGTCACTGTCGCTTCACGGTCAGGGCGCGGCCCGGCCCACGACAACATCACGCTCGTGTCCGTTGACGCGAGCAATGCGGCCGCGGTGTCAGAGCTCGCGAACGATACGGCCGCGATCTACAACTGCCTGAACCCCACGTACACGAAGTGGGCCACCGACTGGCCGCCGATGGCGAACTCCCTGCTCGCTGCGGCGGTCGCGAATGGATCGGTCTACGCAATCTGTTCCAACCTGTACGGCTATGGGCCGGTCGACGGACCCATCAGCACCGACCTCCCACTCGCTGCCACCGGGGTCAAAGGCAGGGTGCGCGCACAGATGTGGGCGGATGCGTTGGCCGCTCACGAACGTGGCGACGTTCGCGTGACCGAGGTGCGCAGCTCGGACTACGTCGGACCCGGAGCCGAAAGTCACTTGGGCGACCGCATCGTCCCGAAGCTCCTGGCCGGCAAAGGTGTACGCGTCCTCGGCAACCCCGACGTGGCACACAGCTGGACGTATACCCACGATGCCGCGCGCACCCTCGTCGCCGCGGCCGCATCGGAGCAGGCGTGGGGCAAGGCGTGGCATACCCCGTCGAACCCACCGCGCACGCAACGGGAGGCCATTGGCGACCTCGCGCAGATCGCGGGAGTCGACATGGTGCCGGTGAAGGGCATGTCGCGCGGCATGATCACCGGAGTTGGACTCTTCGTGCCGATGGTGCGCGAGCTCAAGGAGACGTACTACCAGTTCGACGCGCCTTTCGTCCTCGACGACTCAGCAGCGCGAACCGAGCTAGGCATCGAGCCGACAGATTGGAAGATCGTGCTCAACGACCACCTGTCCCCGTTCGAGTAGTTGGGACGTCAGCCGTGGGGGTGGGTCATATCGGTCGGGATGACAATGCGGTCGAACAGTTCTGGATCAACCCCTTCGGCGAGGGCTGCGTCGCGAAGCGGCAGATCGTCGCGCGTCGCTCGGTGCGCGATCGCAGCGGCCTTGTCGTAGCCGAGGATCGGAGCCAGAGCCGTCACCAACATCAGTGACCGGCCAAGATCGGTCGCGAGTTGCGCGGTGTTGAGTTCAGCGCCTTCGATCATGAACTCGCGGAAACGATCGCTGCCGTTCCCCAGCACCAACGCCGAATGGAGATAGTTGTTGATCAGCAGCGGCCGGAACACGTTGAGTTCAAAGTTGCCTTCGGCGCCACCGAGTTGCACTGCAACGTCAGAGGCCATGACCTCGATGCAGATCATCAGCATCGACTCTGCCTGACTTGGGTTGACCTTCCCAGGCATGATCGATGAGCCCGGTTCGTTGGCCGGAAAGTTGATCTCCATGAGCCCCGCGCGCGGACCTGAACCCAGCCACCTCATGTCGTTTGCAATCTTGAAGAGGGTCACTGCCGTCGCCTTCAAAGCAGAATGTGCCCGCACAACCCGGTCGAGCGTCGCCTGTGCCGCGAACTTGTTCGGCGCGCTCACGAAGGGGTCTCCCGTGAGCTCAGCAATCACGGCCGCGACCTCAACGTCGAACCCTGCGGGCGCGTTGAGGCCAGTTCCGACCGCGGTCCCTCCCATCGCCAGCGGCAACAAGCCCTGGGTCGCGTACTCCACGAAATCGATCGCATCGGCGAGCGCGGCCGCGTATCCCGACCATTCCTGACCGACCGTCAGCGGTGTCGCATCCTGAAGGTGGGTCCGGCCAACCTTGACGATCGACATCCACTGGGCGGACTTGTCGGCGAGGGCCGATTGCAACCTTTCCAATGCGGGCAGCGTCAACCTCGTGGTCATTTGATACGCCGCAATGTGCATAGCGGTGACGAACGTGTCGTTGCTCGACTGACTCATGTTGACGTCGTCGTTCGGGTGAATCGGATGCTTCGAACCCAGCTGCGCACCGAGTAGCTGGATGCAGCGATTTGAGATCACCTCGTTGACGTTCATGTTGGCCTGCGTACCGGATCCGGACTGCCACACGTAGCCCGGAAAGTGGTCGTCAAGGTCTCCGGCGATCACTTCGTCGCACACCTGCGCGATGACGTCAGCCTTCCATCGAGGGAGCAGACCTGCGCGGGCGTTGACGATCGCGGCCGCCTTCTTCAAGTATCCAAACGCGCGATAGACCTCGACCGGCATCCGGTCGTCACTCACGTCGAAGTGGTGCAGGCTGCGTTCCGTCTGCGCACCCCAGTAACGGTCAGCGCGGACTTCGACGTCGCCGATGCTGTCCGATTCCGTACGAGTGCCGTCGGCATCGATCCCAATCGGGACCTGCAGGACCTCCCACGGGTGCTCGCCATCAGCACTCGATGCTTCGTCAGCAACGCTCGCCATGCCCACGTTCCTCTCCTCGAACTGCCGCCCGTGATCTCACAGTCAACGACTGGGGTGGGGTGAGTCAAGAGGACAGGGGATTGGGGATGCCGAGGGCATGATGGGCCGCCATGACGGCTTGACCCGAATACCCGCCGCCGAAGAGCACGGTGTGAACGAGTAGCGGGTAGACCTGATGCAGTGGGATGCGCGATCGCCAGCCTTCCGCCAACGGATTGGCTTCGCAGTACGCACCCACGATGCGGTCGAATTGCGGGGCGCCAAAGAGGGCGAGCATTGCGATGTCGGTCTCGCGGTGGCCGCCATAAGCGGCCGGATCCACCAGCCACACAGCGGGTTTGCCGTCACGGTCCGGCGCCCACATGAGATTGCCGCTCCAGAGGTCGCCATGGATTCTCGCGGGCACCTCTGCGGGTCCGACAAGCTGCGGATCCTCAGCAAGGAGCCGATCGCACAGCTGCTCGAAAACCGCGAACTCTTGCGCCGAGAACGCCTCGGCTTCACGCGCCAACTTCAGGTAGGGGCGAATCCGAAGCTCTGCGTACATCGGGCCGAAGCTGTCGAAGATTCCGTATGGCATGGGGACGTCGGCGATCCACCCAGATCCCGGAGCAGTTGGCGGCCCGACCCCGAACCCTTCAGCGCCGCTGGCATGCATCGTGGCCAGTGCTGCGCCGAACGCCTCTGCGGCCTCACGTGACGGGCTCGATTCAGTAATACGTTCCATCTCAAGCGCGGCCTGCCCGATCGAGATCACTTCGGGAATCGGTGGCCCTGCCAGAACCCGCAGCCACTCAAGCCCTGCCGCCTCCGCCGCGTAGTACATCGCCCCCGCTCCAGGGCGGACCTTGCGGAAGTTTGAGGTGGGCATGGCTCATCAAAGCATCGGAATTGGCGATTGCGATCCCGGAAACATGCATTTATTCGAGTCGTAACGCAGCCAACCGTTGCGGCCGCGGGAGTTCATCGCTGACGCGCGAGCTGCGGACTAGCTTGGCTGACCGGACTTCAGTGCCTCAAGCATCTCGACCATCTTCTGACCCACGATTTGGATCCCCTTCATCGGTCGCAGCATCACCTTGAAGTCGACAATCTGGCCGTCGTCGTTGAACTCGATCATGTCCACGCCGTTGACTTCGATCCCGTCGATTGTGGTGGTGAATTCCAGGACCGCATTGGCACCATCGACCACCTCGCGGACATAGGTGAAGTCATCGTTGCCCAGCACATGCAACGCCCCCGTGAGATACATGGTTGTCCGCGCCCGGCCAACTTGAGGTGTGTGAACGATCGGCGACCGGAACACGACCTCGTCGGCCAATAGGTCAGAAAGCCCGAGCGGATTGCGGCTGCGCACGAGGTCGTGCCAGTTCGCGAGCCCCGCTGCGGTGCCTGGATTGCCTGCGCTGTGCGATTCGTCGGTCATGGCGCCAGCCTAATCGCGCAAGCCGAATCACGACGCGATCCCTCTAGACAACTATGGTTCGGCCATGCACGTTGTCGCTCGCGGCTGCATCGCCGCCGTGGGATTGTCGGCGCTCGCGCTCACCACGGCCAGCTGCGGTACCGCGCTCATAACCAACGAGTTTTCGGCGACCGTCGTGGATCCAGGTAAGCGCCTGCCAGCGGGGCCAACCCAAATCAGCATCTTCGATAGTTCGATGGGCCAGAGCGACGAGTGGGCGCGCAAGTCGATGGGGTCAACGAGCCCCGGGTACCCCTACACCACAAGTTTCACGACGACCGGCACGAAGTTCGTCGGCGACAACAGTCCCTCTGCACAAGTAACGGCGGGCCTGGCAATTCCACAGTTTCAGGCCAAGGGTTACTTCAGCATTCAGCTGACGCCCGTCGACGGGCAGGCAGTCATTCTTCAAGCGCCCTTCATCGGCTACTACGACTACAGCGCCGCAACCGATGGTGCGGTGAAGCCCCTGCCGGTGACGGTCACGGCCAAGTCAGGCAACCTCAGTTGGCAGCTCACCGTCGTCGCCGCGATCCCCGCGAAGTAGCGCCTTTCGCAGATCCCCACGATGTTGCCCTTTTTAAGGTCGAAATGCCGCAGAAATGGGCAACACGGTGGGGATCTGCGAAAGGCGGGGCCGCCGCTTCCGGGAGGTGCGCCGACTAGCTGCCTTCGGCGGAAAGGGAGGTCTTAGCCGCCTTGAGGTGGTCTTCATCCGCGGGGGTCAACACCGGGTA
>ERZ795062.1981-NODE-1981-length-13856-cov-302.781103_pt1 | contig 13856 bp, 6 predicted proteins | sample MGYA00375146_ERZ795062 | MGnify/ENA primary metagenome ERZ795062 (study PRJEB30191, sample SAMN05720281) | activated sludge metagenome | isolation source: Anaerobic digester | place: USA | collected 2015-07-16 ... | reverse complement strand
ACGTGAGCAGAGCATCCTTACCAGCATCTACGATGGTTGGAGTAACGGTAACCTTCAGATCCTGAGCAGGTCTAGCTGGAAGGATCTGAGTGCTAATCTTGTAATTGGTGTTGTCGGTTTGGCCAACAAGTCTGTAGTCAATAACTTTCTGCTGATCAGGTCCATAAACAAGCTCTGCAACCATGTTACCAGCCACACTTAAGGTTACGTTACCAAAGTCGGCAATACCTTCGGCGTTAGTGGTCGCAGTCTTCTCGAAGTAGCCAAGCTCGGAAAGTTCTATGACAGCACCCTTGATAGGATTGCCAAGAGCATCTACGAGCTTAACCTGCACTGGTACAACATCTCCTGCATACAGTGTTGCAGTGTTAACAAAGCTCAGCTGTGGATGTTCAACTGCAACTGTTGTAGGAATAATGAAATTACCATACAGCAAGCGCACTACGGCGTTCGAACATGCACGCAGTTTGTGAGCCGTTACAGTAATAGTTGCAGTCTGACCACTTACGTCAAGGTTATAGTAGGGCACACTTATGGTTGTAACACTTTCGGGATTGAACTTGTCATTGACCACTTGCAGAACCGCCCTAGAAGTTTCTCTAAGCTTCAGCATGCTTGCACTCATACCTGTAGCAGTCATCTGAACCACGAAGGAGCTCTTCAAGCCATTAGTCACCACAGTGGGTGTAATCGTAGCAGGAGCAATCACATTGAAGGTTACTTTTGCACTGTGCGCATTATCAGCAGATTTTATAACCAATGTATATTCACCAAGTGGAAGCACTTTACTTAGTGCACTTGCGAAATTGGCAGTGTCCACAGTAAGCCGTCCAGAAACCACGGACCCATCTGCTACTTTATATAATTCATAGTACGGATCTAAGATTCTCCATGTGCCATTAATTGGGTTTCCATCCTTATCGGTTACTGCAACATCAAACTTAGACATGGCATTAACTGTTGCAGGAGCTGTTACCTTAAGATCAGCAACTGCCTTCACCACAAAGTAGGCACCTTCACCGTCTCCGGTATAATCTTTGTCATCAATTTTTACTCTATAAGTTCCCGGCTTTGCAGAGGCTGGTATGGTGTAAGTGTATGTGCCGAAATCACCCTTGATAAACGTATATTCGGTGCCATCTGGTCCTACCAGCTTTACATTTCGATCATCTGCGTAGCTACCGTACCAATCCTTAACTACAATCTTTACCGTAGTGGCTGTTCCATAAGTTGTTGAAGCTGGAGTGATGCTGTCCACTCTGTAGTTCTTCACAATATAGGTCGCAGTATCAGTAACGAAGGTTCCATCGTTCAACTCAGCTCTAGCTGTGACCTTGAAAGAGCCACCCTGTACTGCCAAACCTGCTAAGTTCACCGTCTTTACCGGAGTTGCTGTTTCCCAGTAGAAATCGCTTACTTTAATACCGCAAGCATCAGCATTAGCGTATTCAAAAGTAAGTTCAAAGCCAGATGCAGGTTTGAGAGCCATATCAACTTCATCACCGTTTGCCGCATATTCATAGTAATAATAAGGATAAAGAACTTCGTTAGGATCTTCAACAGTAATCCACAGTTTCTTTATGGAAGCTCCAGTAGAACCCAAGCCAATGGTAACTGGAACTATTGCAGTAGCATTATCTGCATAGTCAATATCACCTAGTGCAAATCCACCAGCATAGGAAACGTTAATGCCAACTACACCGTCGACGTAAGGTGAAGTTGTCTTAACAGTGTAGATAGTTGCAGTATAAGTTCCGTATGCGTATGGTTGCAGGAAGTTCAGTTTTACTTTGCCTTCAGCGTCAGTCTGAGCTATTACAGCGGGTATAGCTTTACCATCTGCATCCTTATAACCGTATTCAACTTTTACCTGAGTGTTCTTCAAAGGATAGCCAAACTGGTCATAAAGGTAAATTTCCTTGTTTTGAGCTGGTGCATTTACCGTATCCGGGTTAGCTACAAGCTTACCCTGAGTCAGGGTAATTGTTGCGTAACCGAACTTACTCACCGATACACCGCCAATACTCGTGGAAGGAGCATTGACTTTGTTGTAGATTTCGTCAGAAACAAGATACACATTACCTGCTGGAGCAATGAACCTAAATGCACCGTTAGCAACAGAGAAGGTAGCAGTTTTCTTATCACTGCTAAGTGTAGCAGTTATCGGAGCAATCTTACCAGCATAGCTTTTGCCGTCAGCATCTTTCCAAACAGCGACCAAGCCCAAACCAATTGTTGACGTATTTGCAATTACCCCGCCGCTAACTGTGGTAATGGTACCAGTTACTTCACCCACAGGTTGACCGCTAACATAGGAGTCTTTGAATGTGGAACTAACTTTGAAGAAACTTATAGGTACGACTGTGGAAGCAGTATACCCTTCAACCTGGATAGTAAGCACATTATCGCTTCCACCCAAAACGCCATAAGCTGCATCAAAGCTTGTTGAAACCTGGCGGAAGTTCAAAGCAGCCTGCCCAAGTACTTGGTCGCCATATTTCAACGACACAGTAGCCGATTGAGCATTTGCAGGCGCATTGTAGACATCGTAACTAACCTGATAGATCCATTGGCCATTTACGTTTTCCCACTGTCCGCTGGCATTGCCTATGCTTAGCGTGGCTGCCAAAGGACTAACTGTCACAAGCATCGTAGCCGTCTCACTGTAAGGTGCAGAAGATGCTGTGACACTCAATACCGTTTGCCCAACTCCCAAAGCTTGCAAGACAACGCTGGACGATGTTGTATTACTTGTAATCTTTGCCACATCTGGGTTAGACGATGACCAGGAGTAAACAACGGATGCACTGTTGAAATTAGACGGCATACCTGTTGGAACCACAGTGGCTGTGTAAAGCGCCGTTGCACCAACAATTAAGTTTGTAGATCCACTTATGCTAACATTTAACTTGGGTGTGGGCACTGGTTTAATTGCAATGGTAGCTGTGTAACCTGTCCCGTAATAATCAGGTCCACTGACATTAGCAGTTATCGTGGCAGTGCCTTCCGCACTCGGAATAAAAGTAATTGCATACTCACCACTGGAGTTAGTTACTCCAGAACCAAAGTATAGTGGGCTACCGTTCAATGTCACCACGGCGTCTACATTAGCACCAGAGATCGCGCTGCCTCCCGACTCAAATGTAAGTGTCACGGTAGTCGCAGTGTCGCCAACAACTAATGACGTAGGTGTCACCGAGAGGCCAATATCTGCTTTGTCAACTTCTATAGTTTTGTACGGAGCTTCGTTATATGCGGTGTTACTAGCCTTTTGCACAGTAATATAGAATTCTGTTCCCGGAGTAGCACTAAACTGGAAGTTAGAAAATGTGAATTCACCATTTACATCTAACGCCTGAGTACCAGAAGCCGTTGAAGCTCCTTTTCTCCAGAGCATCGCTGAGTAGACTGTCCAATCAGAAACAGGTTCTCCTTTGCTTGTTACGGTGCCAGTAATTGTAATCGTTGTACCACTCGGTACCGTGTCGGGTGCGTCTGTCTCGACATTGAAAAACCGGATAATTGTGGTAGCCGTAGGAGCGGTATCATATGCTACTGTGAAAAGTCCATCGTCAATAACATTGGCACTAACGAGAGCGCTCCACAAAGCGTAAATGTCGAAAGCACCAGTAGCCTTATTGACGGCAACAGTAGCATTAGTTACTGGTACTTGACCAGGCCTCCGATCGTATAATTTGAACTGGGCTGCGTCTAAAGCTGCAGGATCAGATATTTCTGCCGTACCGGAAATCTTTATGACGGATGCAGTATTATCGAGACCACCACCATCAACATCATAGAGAAAATCTGCCTCTGTGCCAAATTCAACAGCGGTAATAGTGAGAGTTGACGGCCATGCTTGTGCGGAAACTGGTGTGACCATGGGCGTTAGTGTCAAAGCCATTGTTAGTACGGCAAGCAGCGCAAATAATTTCTTCATGCCTTTCATTGTTTTCCCTCCTTCTTCTTAAGGTGTTTGAACACACTATTAGATGTTCTAAACCCTTAGCAGGTGATCAAAAAGCAACTTCTTTTCGTCTTAGGTCATCAAAAACCCATACTGTCTTAGGTAATCAACCTTACGCTTAGTTCGTCCCTTCTTAGGTAATCCAAGGCTTTGTTGTTCTTCTCTTAGGTGGTCAACCCCGCCGGAGGTGATCAAGATCATAAAGGTATATACCCCACCTCGGGGTGTTCTATTACCTTTATGCGCAACAAACGTGCCACACATCGTTGCCCTTCACACCCGAAACAAAAGGGCACCCCGCCCCCGGAAAAAAGAGGGGGTGGGATGCCCAACAACAAGGAAGGAGTTTTTGCTAGTTAGGGCTGCTCCTTCTGAGTCAATGTAACCACGCCGTCTGCCCACTGCACTTCAAAACCGAGGGTTTCGGCAATGAACCTAACAGGTACCATGGTTCTACTATTTACTATTTCAGGTACTGCATCAAGCTCAACTTCCTGCGTTCCCACCAAAGCTTTGTTGCTGCCAATGGTTAAAACAATATCCTCCACGGCATGCACAGTAACGATTTTGTTTGTGGGGTCAGAAAAGTCGTAGTCCACAGAGAGGCCCAGCGCCTCAGCAAGGAATCTAACAGGCACCATTACACGTCCATCTTTCAGATAAGGGGCTACATCCATTTCAACGGCTTCTCCGCTCACCTTTAAGGTGTTTGACCCCACTGTGAGTTCTATTGTGATGGTGGTGGGCTCTTCGGGTTCTGTGGGTTCTTCAGGTGGCTGCGGCTCCTCTTTCTCGGGCAGATCGGTTATGGTGAGTTTGAACACAGCTTTATCGAAGTTGATCAAACTTACTTCGCCTTCAAAACTGCCGCCACCCAGCTCTTCCATGGCGGAAGCTGGCAAAGTGAAGGTTACTTTACTGTTCTTTCCAACAGCCGCAGTTGCCGTTAAGCCATCCACTGTTAAAGTAGCAACGAGTTGTTCATCATTAAGGCTGTAAGGCACATCGTTTCCATCAGCATCCGTTAATGTGGCTGTGAATACCACGTCTTCAGTCCCCTTTACGGTAAGCTCTGCAGGCTCCACTTTCAAGGTGCCAGCGTTGACCTTTACTGGCACGCTTAACGGGTTGTAGCCGTCTGCTTTCACACCAAGCTCCGTGGTTTCTCCCACTTTCAGCACATCGGCATACAGTGTAACGGTAGCACTGCCTTCTTCACCAACGGTGACTGTGTCAGTGTAATCGCCAAAAGTCAGCCAAAGTACAGTGCCTTCAGGCAGTGGTGTGCCTTCCTGCTCTTGTTCCTCAGCTTCAGCGCTGGGTTTTTCTACAACTTTGAAGGTCAGCGTAACAGTTTTTGCAAAACCCACTTCGAAAGACTCAGGAGCCGCTATTAGGTTGCCTGGTTCCACATTAAGCACTAAGGGGGCGTCTGCGTAACCCTCCACACCTACAAAGACTGTTGAAGTACCTACTACTAAATGGTCAGGGCCCTTTACGGTGAACTGCACCAAGCCCTCGTCACCCACGGTAGCTGTTACTCCACCTTTGGGTAGTAAAAGGAAAGCCTGCGTGCCTTTTTCCAGTGGCTTTTCCTCCTCAGCATCGTACAAAGTGGCTTCCAGTGTTAGTTCTTGTGCAAACACCACAGTGGCTGAAACTGGCTCCAGGGCAAGTTTCTTACCAGCCACTTCCAAAGTGAAGGTGCCTTCCTCATAACCATCAACTACTACTTTACCTGTGAAGGTGCCTACCGTGAGCTTGCTACTGGGCAGCGTAGCTGTCACAGAGCCTTTTGCTCCAACTGTGCCAGTGATTGCAAAACCCAGTGCATCAATGTTTATGATTACCTGCGTTCCCTCTTTCACAACCTGCCCATCTTCGCCAGCCATGGTCAGCGTAATGGCTGCATCCTCGCCCACATAAATAGCGGAGGGCGTAGCAGTCACCACCACGTTGGGCAGCTCTTCCTGGGCTCTGGCTGGAACCAACGGTGCCAGCATAAGCACCATCATTGCCAGAACACCCATGAGTGAAAACAGCTTTCTGGTTGTTCCCTTATTTGCCATTTCGGTGATCCTCCTTTTTGTTTCTCATAAAACACCCATTACCATGTGAATCACACAACCGGTTATTGTTATGAACACGCTTATTATTCCTCTTTTATTCACCTGCTGACTCCAGCACCGCTTCAGCAGTGGCAGCGTTACCGTAAATGTCAGTGACGGTAACTTTCACCGTAAAGGTACCAGCACCGGGTAGTTTCACAGCGGTGATGAAGTCGTAGTCGGCTGTGGTAACTACTCCACTGGTCTTGTAAACACTGCTGCCATCAACCTTAGAAAGCACTTCCAAGGTGAAAGAAGCTCCGGGAGCATGAGCAATGTTCAGCTTAACCGTGGCTTTATTGCCTGCCACTTCGCTCTGCAGCGTGGCAGTGGGCTTCGTAGATGGGTCATCGTAAACGATGTAAGTAAACCCAGCTGCTGCATTTCCAGCACCATCAACAGCAGATACAGGCAATGCTACGCGCTTGCCTTCTTTACCAATTATGTCGGCCACTTTCAAAGCCATGGTGGCTGTGTTTTCTTCGTCAAAGCCAGCGGGTAATAGCTCTTCACTAACCACATAACACAAGATGCTGGATTCATCAGCACCCGTTAGCGTTAAGGTAACCACTGACGATGTGGGCACGTACACGTTCTTGGTCACAGAAACAGCCTCTTTTAAGCTGGCAGAAACCTTGGGCTGAGTGCGGTCAATCTTAACTGGCATACTCATGACCTGCGTTGCTGTGTCTTGACCGGTGATGAGCTTGCCCGGATACGCCTGCACACGCACGAAGTATTGACCTTCAGGTAGCGCTTTGCCTTCCTCATCGGTACCGTCCCAGAACCACGGATGATCCCAGCCGTCGTACCAAGAGGGGTTCTCTTCGCTTTCAAGGTAGTTGCCGCGCACGTACTTTTCTTCTGCAATGGTTTTTACAACGTTGCCCTTTTCATCAGTTACCGCTATGTTAAGCTTTTCAGCATTTCTGAGCATGGTGAGCAGCACTTGAAGGCTGTTGTTCATCACGGAATAGGGTGAACCAGCACTGATTGCCAAAGCTGCGGGTTCAAAACCGTCAGCTTTCATGCCCAAAGCCGCATACTCGCCGGGCTGCTGCGGCCAGTAAAGGCCAGTGGAACCCGTCCAGGTGTAATCTTCGTTCCACCAAGGTAAATCAATGATGTTGTTGTTGTCGGGGAACCTGGGGTCACCTTCCATGGTGTCTTCTTCACTGTAAATGCTCCAGTCGCCCAAGTAGCCCATGAACGGGAACACCAAGTCGTAATCCTCGCCTTCAAACAAAATGCGTCCATCAATGAAGGTGTTGTCCCAGTCTGGGTCAGCAGCTACTACCACATCAAGGGTGGCTGTTTTCCCAGCTTCCACCGTTATGGTTTCAGGTGCCTCCAACGTGCCAATTTCAGCCAACCTACCCTGGTTTGACGTGTTGTACTGTGTGTGGGACGTGGTCACATAACCATCAACGGTCGCTGTAAAGGTTTCACTGCCCACATTCTTAATGGTCAGCGTCAACGTGGTACTGCCTGTGAACACTCCCAGTTCGCCGTAGGGCTCACGCGTGGCTTCGCTGGTTATGAAAACGCTGTTTTCAATGGCTTTTGCCACGTTGATTCTGCCTGCTCCTTGCACGCGCGGGCTGTAGAACAGTACAGGCTCTGCTGTGTTTACCAAAGCTGTTTTTACCTGCTGAGGTGTCCAGTCAGGATGTGCCTGTTTAATTACTGCCACGGCGCCAGACACGTGAGGCGCTGCCATGGATGTTCCCTGCATGTTTTCATACTTTCCGCCGGGTATTGAAGAGAAAATGCTCACACCCGGAGCTGCCACGGTGGGTTTGAATGCCAAGTTCGGAGAAGGACCCCAAGAGGTGAAGTCAGCTACCGTGTTAGGGTTTGCAGCCGCATAGCTTATGGCCTCTTCATCACTGAACACCACATCCAAGGTGCCGCCAGCCTCTTTTATGGCTTTTCTTAAGGTGAGCTTGTCAGGACCATTAACAAACACTGCTGGAATGGTATTGGCTACAGAACCAAGCGCCATGGAAACCAATGTTCTGTCAGCATCATTGTTGCCCATGACCACACCAATGGCGCCTTCTTCCTTAGCAATGCCCACTTTCACTTCAAAGGTGCAGGTACCTCTGTCAATGAGGACAACCTTCCCCGTATAATCCTTTCCATCTTTTTCGCACAAAATACTGCCCGTATCAACAAGTTTTACTGGCTCTTTCTTAAACGCTTCCACGGGATCGGGGGACTGTGTGCTGAGCAGGTAAAGTACGTGACTGTCGTTAAAGACCAATTTCTTTCCCTGAAGCACGTTTCCTTGGTTGTTTACTGCCGCCACCGTTATGGCTGAGCGCGTGGTACCCGGAGAACCCACAGTGGCAACGTCCTTTACGTAGGTCGTACTTGGAGTGCCTTCTTCAGGGTCTCCCGGTATGACCACCGAGTAGTTGCTGTAAGACTCATTTCCGGCAGAAATAACCATGGCAATGCCGGCTTCCACAGCGGCATTTACCGCTTTCTGCTCGGGGTCTTCTGGGTCATCAAAACCCTTGGTGGAACCCAGTGACATGTTCGCTGCAACCACATTCACTCCGCTTTTCTTCAAATTGATCAAGTACTCAATGCCAGCAACGATGTCATCATCATAGGCGTAGCGCCCCTTGTCGCTGAATACTTTTACGGCGATGAGCTTGGCTTCTGGTGCAATGCCCTTTATGGGTAGTTCATTGCCATCTTTATCTGGTGCCACGCCTTTGCCCACGCCTGCAACAGTACCCGCTACGTGGGTGCCGTGCCCTCCAATGTCTGGGTTGGCGTCCATGGGGTCAGGGTCGTTGTCGGCAAAGTCGTAGCCGTAAGGAACTTTCTCATTGGGGAACGTGTCATGCCCGCCCAGGTTTTCGTGTTTGTAGTCGATACCGCTGTCGATAATGGCAACGTATGTGCCAGAACCCGTGTACCCCAAGTCCCAAGCTTCCACTGCACCTATGAGGCTAGCGGAGTTCACCATGTTAGGCACTACACCGTCATTAACAGCAGCAACTTGGTCGTTTATTACGTTGCGCCCTGCCAAGGTAATGGTCTTAACAGCACCTTTGCCTTCCATGGAAAGTACATTCTTTAACTGTGAAAGCGGAACCTCCGCAGTAAAACCATTCATGGTGTAGTAAAGATCAGAAGTTTTTTGAGCATCTGGTGCCAAAAGTTTTAAGCGAGCGAACGCCAAAGCATGAGCTGCAGCAGCTTTTGTTTTATAAGTGGGGTCCTTTACGTCAACAGCTTGGTCAACCTCCACAATGATTTTTGCTTTTCCATCATTTTCTAAGATGCCTTCATAAACGTCTTTAGGTAAGGTAAGACCATCTTTTAGTGTTACCACATTGCTTCCTTGCGCAGTGGAAACACCAAAATCTCCCTTCTTCAAAGCATCTAAAACAACTTTCTGAGTCGCTTTCAGAGATGGACTACTGCCGTTCTTGCCGTTACTTGCGCCCACTGAAACGGGCACTGCGGTGAACAGCAGAGCAAAGAGGACAACAATACTGGTGGTTAACGAAATTAACTTGGCTCTTCTTTTGCTCCTTGCGGAGCTGCTTCTGTTACCCTTCATTACTTGTGCCTCCCTTCGTTACTAAAAGCATGAAGCATGCACACCGAAATTGCACGTGCACCAGCATGCCTCAAAGAGGTGGCTCAGGGTACCATTTGCTTTCTCCTTATGCGCTTTCTCCCCTGTGCACAGCTACAACCCTTGCTTCGGCACTGTTCCATAAACTACAAGACAACAAAAAAGAGCTCATAAGTGTTAACAATTCATCTGCCAACAGGTAGTTAGAATAGCACCCTTCTTCTTAGGTCGTCCACCGCAACGCAAAAAACCACACAAGCACAAAGCTATTAGGTTGTCACGCACTCATGTTGCAGTGTCCAGCAAATTACTCATAGATTACGCACACACATTTTTTGCATATTGCTGCCACCGCAACCTGTTATTGTAGTGAATTATATAACAAGAAAACAGTTTTTGTGCAGTTATCTTTGCATACAAGTGGTAGGTACAAAAGTAAGCAGGAGCACTACTCATGAGAATTCCCAGAAAGATTTTTAAGGCGCAATGATTTTTGTTTCTACAGGGTTCGCTGCTACCAGGCAGCTTTTAGATTAACTACAGGGTCTTTCCAATCTACGTAGTAGCCAAGTGTTTGAGCTACAAAACGCAGGGGAACCATGGTGGTTCCTCTTACCAGCTCAGGGGTGGTGTCCATCTCCACCGAGATGCCACCGATGATAACTGTGGTTTGATCGATGAACAAGGTAATAAAAGGTCTATTATTCTTCTCTGACTGCTGTTCTTCATCCATGGCAGCATTTGATACGTTATCGGGGGTGTAAATCATGACCTTTTTCATGGCGGGATCAGAAAAATCATAGTCGACAGTGTAACCTAGGACTTCTGCAAAAAACCTTACAGGTACCATGGTTCTTCCTTCTTTTTGGTATGGAGCCACAGGCAATTTGGTAACTTTGCCATTGACACGGCACCAAGGCCTTCCTATTTGAAGCTCCACCTCCAGAGGAGACCGTTCTGGAACAGTTAATGCACTTTCTTTTAGCTGCATGGGTTTAACAATCAAAGAAAACACCATTCGCTGATAACCGGGAACGATTACCACACCCACCAAGCGGCTTCCAGTAACTACTTCGGGAGGCAATGTTATGCGGGCTTTACCATCCGTTCCTACTGTGGCAGTGGTTGTGTAATTGCCCACCATAACCGTTACCAGTGAATCAGGCGCTATGGCGGTGGGCGTACTGGCACTGGTTACATCACGCAAAGTAAGGGTGACACTGGCTTCTGTGTTCTCCGTAACAGCCAATGGATATGCGGTAACCTCAAGGGCTTTAAGCGCAAGTGGTGCAAAAAATGTCTGAGCAGAAACATTTTTCATAGGTAGTAGGCTGTAGCCCAGAAGAGATAAAGACAAAACAATGCAAACAACTTTACGAAATACCCTTTTCATTGCCATTTACTTTAATAACTCGCAACGAACGTGCCATCATAGGCTTATAACTCTCCACTTTTTTACTTCAGCGTTTCCAGTAAACGGTTGTAGGCTTCCTCACCAGGTAGCAGCTCCGCACTGCTATTCAAGAAGAGCAAAGTGGGCACCTTTAGCCTAAGTAGCGTGTCCCACTGATGCGTAACCAAGAGTACCACAGCTTGATTTCCGTATTCCTTAAGCGTGTTCTCAATCATGATGGTACTGGGCTGGTCCAAATGCGCAGTTATCTCATCCACCAAAAGCGTTTTTGGCATAAGCGCCATAACTTGTGTCAAACCCAGCATGGCTTTTTCACCACCGCTTAGCTTCATGGCATTGAGGCGTTTTTTACTTTGCAGAGGACTATTATCAGGCAAGTTTTTCACATCAAAAAGACGCAGGTTGTCTTCCACGGAAGCGTTCAGTGGCTGGTAGTGTTGTGGAATGTATCCAAGGGGCTTGTCCATGTTAATTGTGCCTTCAAAAGGGAATAAACCCATCAGTACACGTAAAAAGGTGGTCTTACCAGCACCATTCGGCCCCATAACAAGGTACAGCCCCTCTTTAAGCTGTAGATTCACTGCAAAATGCTTCTGCGCAACGGTGAAACGCACATCAGCGCTGAGCACGGCTGGTTACCTCCAAAACCATGGAAGGAACTAAGCTTATAAGCAGTAGCACTACTCCCATGGCAACAGCATTAGCAAACTGCCCCAGGTTTGTTCGGTACATGATCTCTGTTGCCAAGGTGGCGGTATAACCCACTATGGCTCCACCGCTCAAAGTGGCAGCACCTACTTCGCCAAGGATTCTGCCCCAGGTTAAGAATCCGATGTTCACCAGGCTGCCGCGTAAATGCAGCATCATGGCTTTAACACGTCTGCTGGGCAGATTAACCTGTATGAATTCTTCCATGTCCCGAGGCAAATTCACACGCTGCTGCAAGCACAAACTTATTGCCATGGGCATGGCAAGTAAAAACTGCGCTACCACCAATGCCTTGGGAGTAAAGAGCCAGCGAAGGAAACCCAGAGGGCCTTGCCTGGAGAAAAGCAAATAAACCAACAAACCCACTAACACAGGTGGAATACTGCTTATTGCACGCCAAAAACTCAAATGAGACCACGGGCTTCTAACAAAAGAAGCGTAAAGAGTACCAACAAGCAGAGCAAAGGCGCACGCCACAGCCGTGGTTAAAACCGTAAAAACGAGCGTGCGCCCAATAAGTGCTAAATCCACTGTTCTTTAGCTTTCAGCTGTGTCCTGGGTGTTTATTCCTCGTCTAAAGGCTCAAAGAAGAACTGCTGCATGAGCTCTCGTGCTTCATCGGTTTTCAAGTAGTCAGCCAGCACTTGGTACTGTGGGTCGTTATAAAGGAAGCTGTAAATGTTTTCTCCTTCTGCTGAAGTGGTTATGAAATCTAAGTTGGTGAGCTGATCTTTGTTATTCATCCAAGTAGATTGGTCGGTAAGAATGTAAGCACCTTTCTCATTTGCAATCTGCAACGAATTGAGCATTCCAGCTTGGGTTTTTATGTACCATTCACCAAAAGTGTCCGGATCAAGCCCAATGCTCTTCCAAATGTTTCTTTCCTTTACGTCGGTACCGCTGTTGTCATTGCGGTTAACAAAAGGCAGCTGTTTTTCATAAATGGCCTGAAAAGCTTCGGGTAGCGTTTTCTCTTTCACACCGGCTGGATCGTCTTTCGGACCCACCAAGTAGAAGTAGTTTTTCATAAAAGGCATGCGAGTCCAACCTGCATCAACCAAAGCTTGTTCCAGATCAGGTGCATGTGTGATACCCACCTGTGCATCGCCGCGCTGCAGCAGTTCAATGGTGGCACCAGACCCCTGAGCCACTAAGTTGATTGTGTAACCGCTCACTTTTTCCATTTCCTTAACCAGCACCTCAGCTAAGCCTGAATCCCTAAAGGACGTTGTGGTGGCAAGCACGATGGTGCCTTTGCTACCCGCCTCAGGATAACCAGTGGACTCTCCACCTGTTTCCGTTTTTGGCTTACTGCAGCCCATCAACGTCACCCCCACAGCAACTAAAGTCAAGCAAACCAAAGCGATTTTTAGCCAACCCTTACGCATATTCAAATGCACCCCCTTTTAATATGGCTTAAGTTATTATAACACTGGCTACCATTTTAGACATGTTCATATATATCCACAAACTACAGGCCATAGTCACATTTGCAGCACGTTGACAATTTCTAAGCGCATACACACCGAGGTCTGCCACAGAGCAGCAATGTGCGACAATTTATGGGTTATAACAACAAAAAACCGTGACTGAAAGGAGACACCGATTCACATGTCGGCAGAAAGCAGAAATAATGCACCATTGAACATGGGCAGTAATATGAGCTTGAGTGAAGGTAGTGAAATAAATCATGTAATTGCCGTGGTGAGTGGCAAGGGAGGCGTGGGAAAGTCCACAGTTACCGCTCTGCTGGCAGTTGAACTTGCCAAAAGAGGGTACAAGGTGGGCATACTTGACGCAGACCTCACAGGCGCATCCATTCCTTATCTGTTTGGCTTGCAGGGACTTTTGAAAGTAACAGAGAAAGGCTTACTTGAACCCATGAAGACAGCACAGCTTGACATTAAAGTAGTGTCCATAGCACTGGTAATGGAGAACCCTGAGATGGCAGTCATATGGCGTGGGCCACTGCTGTCGAAAGCTATTCAGCAGTTTTGGACAGACGTAAACTGGGGCGAACTGGATTACCTGCTTGTGGACATGCCGCCTGGAACCAGC
>ERZ795062.1978-NODE-1978-length-13870-cov-3.852045_pt1 | contig 13870 bp, 10 predicted proteins | sample MGYA00375146_ERZ795062 | MGnify/ENA primary metagenome ERZ795062 (study PRJEB30191, sample SAMN05720281) | activated sludge metagenome | isolation source: Anaerobic digester | place: USA | collected 2015-07-16 ... | reverse complement strand
TGCGCGGCCACGGCGACTCCGACTGGCTCGATCCCGCACCCGAAGAACTCCACCGAGCAGAGCATGCAGCATTTCTCAAACCCCTTATCGACGACTTCTCCGACGGGGCAATCAACGTCGCGGGCAATTCGATGGGAGGTTGGATCGGACTCGAAATCGCCGCCAACGGATGGGCGGCGTCACTGACAGCGCTCTGCCCAGCGGGCCTGGAGTTCGATCCGTGGGTCAGCCGCAGCGACATCTTGGTGCTACGGCGACGGATGTCCCAGGTTCTCGGGCCACTCATGCCGCCAGCGACTGAGTTGGTCGGCAAGACCCCCTTCCTGCGGGATTTGCTGATCGGTGATGCCACCGCGAACTTCTCCACCCTCGACACCCAAGTACTGGGTGACGCCGCGACCGCGATGCGCCAAGCCCGCGGCTTCTATTCAAGCCACGACGGCATGCTGCACACCCTGTTCGACCGAGCCCTTGAGATTTCACACGAGGTGCCGGTCAGCATCGTCTGGGGCACACAAGATGAGTTGCTTCCGCCAGAACGCCAGCGTCGAGTCGCCGGGCCCCCACACGCGAAGTGGATAGTCCTCGATGAATGTGCCCACGTACCGATGTGGGATCAACCACGCCGCACGGTTCAAATCATCACGGATGCTGCTCAGGCGGGAATCATTTCGGCCGCCTGAGACGTTCGACTATTGCCAGCGCGGCATCAAATGGCACACTGAGATGACGACAACGAAGGGCAACGCGAATGTCACGGCGAGATCTGTGGGACCAGGTTGATGGTGACCTGTACCAACTTCTCGGCGTCGAAAGCAGCGCATCTGCCGACGAAATCCAGGTGGCGTGGCGATCTACCGCCAAGCGCCTGCACCCTGACCGTGGTGGATCGGTCACCGAATTTCAACAGGCGGAAATCGCCTACCAGGTCCTCAGTGATCCACTTGAACGTGGCCGCTACGACCGCACGCGTCGGCAGTCCCAGCCCAACTCCGCGCCGAATCCCGGCGCCCGCCAGTATGCGTACTCGTATTCGTACACTGCCGGTGGCCAGTCATCGCGGCCGACAAATGCGCCCTACTTCGATCCGGACAGTCCGGACCCCTACGGCGACGCACGATCCAACACAACACGCAAACCACGGAATCCGTGGTTTGTTGCGCTCGCGATCTTGCTCGGCATCCTCGCTGTCGTTGCCGCAGTCATGCTGGCGCTAGTGACGTTCCTTGTGCTGTTTGCCGGCGTCATTCTCCTGGTGGGCCGTGGGCTCACTGGACGCGCTAAGCCAGACCGAACGTCCCCGTAAGACTGCTTCCACCAGCACCTAACTCTGCGCTGCCGACTCCTTGTGCAACTTGGCTGGCTTCGGCATCGGCTCGGTGAGTTTCACAACCGTCCACACGCCGAGGACGCGATCGACGGGTAGCCGTAGGTATACGGAAGGGTTGAGCGCGACCCGTTGCATGAACGCGTACAGGTACTGACGCCGCATCCACATATGGGCACTCTTGGAAGGCTCGATTGACACTTGGTGCACGACGTACACGCACTCATCGGGCAGGATCGGGACACCTTCGGCCGCAATCGCATCCATCACGTCCTCCGCCCGCACGCGCTCCATGAATCCAAGGTGCACCGCAACCTGCGTGACATCCGGGTAGGGACGATGGACGTCCAATCGCTTATCTGGATCAACCCGCGGCACAGTCGCGGTCACGAACTGCAGCAGGACGATCTGGTCGGCGGCGCTGCGCAGTAGCCGAGTCTGTTGAACGAGGGCGAAGGGCGTCACGTTCAGGTCGGTTGCCAAGTAGACCCGAGAACCAGGCACTCTCACGATGTCGCTGGCGTTCAGCTCATCAATGAAGTCCTTCAACGGCGGGCCAAGAGTCTTCATCTTGGCCTGCAGCAACGAACGACCACGACGCCAGGTCATCAGGACGCTGAAGACGATAAATGCGACCGCAAGCGGGAACCAGCCGCCATCAGCGAACTTCGTCAGGTTCGCCAGGAAGAAGGCGCTGTCGATGATGAAGAACACCACAAACACTGGCCACACGAAGATGGGCTTGACCTTCCAGTAGTTGAGAGCAACCACCGTGATCAGACAGGTTGTGATGACGAACGTCCCCGTCACCGCGATGCCATACGCCGATGCCAAGCGCGAGGAGTCCTGGAACGTGATCACCAGGATCGCCACGGCAATCATCAGCATCCAGTTGACGGCCGGGACGTAGATCTGGCCTCGCTCCGAGCTTGACGTATGGCGGATCAACAACCGTGGCAAGTAGTCGAGTTGGATCGCTTGGCGCGTCATTGAGAACGCGCCTGAAATGACCGCTTGCGATGCGATGACCGTTGCCAACGTCGCGAGGATGATCACCGGCAGTTGGATGGAGCTCGGGACGAGCAGGTAGAACGGGTTGGTCGACGCCTGCGGATCCCGAACAACGAGCGCGGCCTGCCCGAAGTAGTTCAGGTACAAGGCCGGTACCGCGATGACGAACCACGAGAACCGGATTGGCCCGCGACCGAACTGCCCCATGTCGGCATAGAGCGCTTCAGCACCCGTCACACACAGGACCACAGATCCCAAAGCCAGGAATGCCAGCATGGGTTCACCGCTGAAGAAGCTCACTGCATACATCGGGTTAATCGCCGCAACGATCTCCGGGGTCTGGACCAGGCTGACAAGGCCGAGTACAGCAATCGTGACGAACCAGATGAACATCACTGGACCGAAGGCTGCACCCATCTTCCCGGTCCCATGCCGCTGCACCATAAACAGCGCGACAAGAATCACCACAGCGATTGGCACAACCCACGGAGTCAGCCCCGGATCAACGAGCTCAAGCCCTTCAACGGCCGATAGCACGGAAACGGCCGGGGTAATCATGCCGTCGCCGTAGAACAGCGCCGCACCCAAGATGCCCAGGCCCATGATGAGCTTTCGACGGTGCTTCACCTTCGAAACCGCGAGCGAAGCGAGCGCCATGATGCCGCCTTCGCCATCATTGTCGGCCCGCATCACGATGAGCACGTACTTGATCGACACAATGAGTGTCAGGGTCCAGAACACCATCGACGCCGCGCCATAGACGCGGTGCTCAACAGCTGGAATGTCGTGGACACCGTCGAAGATTTCCTGGAACGCATACAGCGGGCTAGTACCGATGTCGCCGAACACAACACCGAGCGCACCTAGTGCCAAAAGTGCCTTGCGATTCGAGCGTGGAACCTCAGCGCTCGTCGCGACATCCGTTACTGCGCTCACAGCGGCAAAAACTACCGCGCAACGGCCCCGCGTTGCTGAGTACGAAGATCCCGTAACGCGGTGTTGGCAAATCGTTCGACGGGTTCGGTCATGGACGGAGGAAGGGGCGGACTCCTATCCGGCACCTTCGAGCTGCTCGGCGAGCTCCATCCACTCGAGTTCAGCCGCATGCTTGCGCTCTTTGCTCTCAATCAGAGCCGAGTTCAGCTCAGCGCATTTTTCGTAGTCTGTAGCGTGCTCAGCGAGCTGGTCATGCAGCTTCTGTTCTTCTTTGTCGCAGGCCGCGATCGTGCGTTCGAGCCGTGATAGTTGCTTCTTGGCAGCGCGTGTCTGCGTCGCGTCAAGGGCCGCCGCCGAGGCGTTGCTGACGTCGGCGTCAGGAGTGAATCCTGGCTCGTCTGCCATCAGCGGGACGTGGTCGGTTTCCTGCCGGATCTTCAAGTACTCCGGAATTCCGCCGGGCAGGTGACGGACCGTCCCGTCGCCAAGGAGTCCGAACACCAGGTCGGTAACGCGCTCGCAGAAGTACCGATCGTGCGACACCACGATCAGGGTGCCACCGAAGGAATCGAGCAGGTCCTCCAAAGCCGTAAGGGTCTCGACGTCGAAGTCATTGGTCGGTTCATCCAAGATCAGCACGTTCGGACCGTCCATCAGCAGCCGCGCCAACTGCAAGCGCCGACGCTGACCTCCCGACAACTCCGCGACGCGGGTCCACTGACCATCCGAATCGAAGCCCAGCCGTTCGGCTAGCTGCGAGGCAGTCAGTTCTTGACCCTTACCCAACTCAACACGATTCGCTACCCGTTCAATCGCTTCAAGTACTCGCCAGGACGGATCCAATTCGGCGAGGTGCTGCGACAGGTACGCGGCCTTCACTGTCTTGCCCGCGATGACGTTGCCGCTATCGGGTATCAGTTGCCCCAACATGACTTTGAGCAAAGTCGTCTTGCCTGCTCCATTAACGCCGACCAGCGCAATTCGATCGCCCGGGCCAACATTCCAGGAACAGTCACGCAAGATCTGACGCGGGCCCAGTTGGACGGAAACGTCCTCAAGTTCGTAGACGACCTTGCCGAGCCGCGATCCGGCGAAGGCGAGCAGTTCAATGGAGTCGCGCGGTGGTGGTTCGGCGGCGATCAGCTCATTCGCCGCATCAATCCGGAATTTCGGCTTCGTGGTTCGGGCCGGTGCACCTCGGCGCAGCCAGGCCAACTCCTTTCGGATCAGGTTGTTGCGCTTGGCCTGTTCCGTGGACGCCTGCCTGGCTCGTTCCGCCTTAGCGAGCACGAAGGCCGAATATCCGCCGTCGTACTCTTCGACGCTGCCATTGACGACCTCCCAGGTGCGATCACTGATCTCATCAAGGAACCAACGATCGTGGGTGACGACAACCAGTGCCAACGACCGCTGTGAACGCAGGTACGTCGCTAGCCACGCGACTGCCTCAATATCCAGGTGGTTGGTCGGCTCATCCAAGATCAGTACATCAACGTCGTCGAGCACCAGGGCAGCGAGTTCGACGCGACGCCGCTCACCACCGGACAGCTCGCCCAGCTGTCGGTCGAGGCGCTGATCATCGAAACCGCCGAGCAGCGCCGTCAGACATTGCCGGGTGCGTGCCTGCGACAACCATTCGTAGGCCTCGCGATCACCTGCCAGAAACGAACGAACAGTTTCTCCGGGGCGAATGTCCGCGGACTGCGTGAGCACCCCAAGGCGAACTCCGCCGGTGCGAGTGACTCGACCCGAGTCCGGTTGCACCAGGTCAGCCATGATCTGAAGGAGGGTGGACTTGCCACCGCCGTTCCTGCCGACGACACCAACTCTGTCGCCGACGTGGATTCCGAGGGACACCTCATCGAGCACAGGATCATGGCCATAGGCCTTGGATACCTTCTCAAGGTTCAACAGATTCCGCGGGGCCACTGCCTCAGCCTGTCAGATGGGCCGTCGCCCACTCACCCGTACCCAAGTTCGTGCAGGCGTTCCTCTCCGATACCGAAGTAGTGGCCGACTTCATGAACGACCGTAATCCGAACCTGGGCAATGACCGCTTCGTAGCTGTCACAGATCGCCAGGATCGGATTGCGATAGATCGTGATCGAATCGGGCAATACGCCGCCGTACGACGAGGCGCCGCGTTCGGTGAGTGGAATCCCGCGGTAGAGGCCCAGCAGGGTTGGTGAATCCGGGGGTGACTCGTCCTCAATGATCACAGCCACGTTGGTGATCTTTGACGACAATTCGTCCGGGATCATCTCAAGGGCGCGCTCGACGAGCAGCTCGAAGTGGTCGCGATCAATGTCAATCATCGTCTGACCATTCTGCCGACTCCGGCAACAACCGTCCAAACCAGCCGGATCGCCAGCCCGATCGCAACGCCTGCCAAGAGGCCAATCACGTTGGTCTCAATGTCATAGAAGGAGCATGTCCGCCCAAGCCTGGTCAATGAGTACTGCGCGTATTCGATTGCCACAGGCAAAGCCAACGCGATCAAGAAGACGCAACAGACTGCGATGACTGGTCGCAACCAGGTGAGGAGAACACCAACCGGGAACAGGAGCAGGAGATTCAGACTCACATCGGTCGGCTCGACAAGGTCAGCGCGGGTTGGCGTCCCAAACTGCAAGTAGCAAGTCCCTGGCGCCCCGTATACGCGCAGTCGCGGGGTCAGCGTGAGCACGAGAACTGCACCGAATGCCCCCAGGAGCAGCCCCACGATGACTGGATTGCTTCGCAGCAATTTGGCCATCGGCACTGCCAGCAGCAGCGCGATTACGGCAACTGCTACAAATCCTGCGCGTGCCCACGGGGTCTCGGCGTAGGCCCGGCCAAGCCAGTAGAAGCCCTGGTCGATGTAGTCGAACACGTGATGAGGCTACTTGCGTCGCGAATCCTGAAATCGCTTGAGTTGGAGTCCGGCCAAACGCTGCATCGAGAACTCCGGAAGAACCGGCACGTATCCCACAATCTTGCCGGGAAGCCCGAACGCCTGGGCAGACCACTTGTCGAAGTTAAAGTCATCCGTATGCCGGATGATGAGGCCATCGGCAAAGTCGAAACGCGAATCAACAACGTTGTGGACCTTGCGTCCGGTGCCGAACGTGTAGTCCGCTTCCCAGTGGGCCCGACCTCGGCCGTCTGAGGCATGGATGTCGCTGGCCGACACCACCAAGTCCTTGCCGGATCGGCACAGCATGCGCCACATGTCTCCGGCGGATTCACCGCGCAAGGTGCCGAACGCTGGATCGTGAAACACGATGTCGGGGTGATAACACGCAACCATCGCTTCAGCATCACGACGAGAGAACGCCTCGTAGAACTCGCTGATCAACTTCTCTTGGGCTGTATTCGCGGCTTTTGCGGCAGATCCGGAACCTGATGACGTAGACATGAGTTCCACTCTGGCACTGCGACAGACCAGACGCCAAGTGCAGCAGCTCTATTCCCATTCATAGAAAACGCGTTCAACCACACTTCGGGCCTTCCGCGTGACGCGCAGGTAGTCCTGGGTGAGTTGGGCACGCTTCTCTGGCGGGTACCCAAATAGGAACGCAACAGAGGTCAGCACGGCAAAGTCCGCAGGAACTTGGTCGCTAGGCCTACCAGTCACCGAGTAGACAGCGTTGCGCATCCGCGTGGCAAGGCACCAGGCGGCTTCCAAGGCGTCGCGGTCTTCAGCAGTCATCAGGCCAAGATCCGTGGCAGCTTCAAGTGCATTGAGCGTTCCAGTCACCCGCAATGCCTCAAACCCCGGTTCACCGGCATGACGCATCTGCAGCAACTGAGCCACCCACTCGACGTCCGAAAGCCCACCGCGACCGAGCTTCACATGAAGCGAAGGATCGGCACCCTTTGGCAGCCGCTCGGATTCCATGCGCGCCTTGAGCCGTCGGACTTCGCGGACATCGGGATCGCTGATCCCATCGACCGGCCAGCGGAGAGGATCAATGAGCTCCATGAACTCCGCACTCAACGACTCGTCTCCGGCGAGCGGGCGGGCACGCAGAAGTGCCTGCGCCTCCCACGGCGATGACCAGCGCGCGTAGTACGCGGCGTAGGACGCGATGCTGCGAACCAACGCGCCGGAGCGACCCTCTGGGCGTAAGTCGGCGTCGATCACCAGTTCGGGATCAGCGCAGGGCAACGACAACAGTCGGCGAAGTTCGTTGGCCACCGCCGTGGCCGCTTTCGTCGCGGTTGCCTCATCGGCGCCGGGAAGCGGGTCGTGCACGAAGATCGCATCAGCATCCGACGAGTAGCCGACATCCTGACCACCCAGACGCCCCATGGCGATGACGGAGAAGCGCGTGGGCAGCGGCGACCCGAGCGTTGCCTCAACTGATGCCACCGCGATCTGCAGGGCAACCGAGATTGTGGCATCGGAGATATCGCTGAGTGCTTGGCAGACGCCAGGAACGCCGAGCAGTCCGTTGGCATCAGCGGCGGCGACTCGAAACAGTTCACGACTCCGCACTGTCCGAATCGCCTGTACGGCGCGATCCGGTTCGTCGTACCGCATGGCCGTTGCCGACATTTCCCGCAGGAGGTCCTCGAGTGACTTGGGTTCGAGTTCCTTTACGTCACTCAGCAGGCCGACAACCTCGGGCGCACGTAGCAACAAGTCCGTTGCCAGGCGTGAGGCCGACAGCAAATGCGCAAGACGCTCGGCGGTCTCCGACTCATCGCGCAGTAGCCGCAGGTACCAAGGCGTCCCACCGAGTTCCTCCGAAACTCGACGGAATCCCAACAACCCCACATCGGGATTTGGGGCGTCGGCGAACCATCCGAGCAGCACGGGCAGCAACGTGCGCTGAATCGCCGCACGCCGACTGATACCCGATGACAAGGCCTCGATGTGCCGGAGCGCACCGTCGGGGTCGAGGTAGCCCAGTGCGGTCAGGCGCTCGCTGGCGGCTTCGAGGCTAAGGCGTGCATCCCCAGAATCAAGGCGTGCGACCGCGTTGAGCAACGGCCGGTAGAAGAGCTTTTCGTGTAGTCGTCGAACAGCAACCCGATGACGCTGCCACTGTTCGACGAGTTCGGTTTCATTCCGGTAGCCCATCGACCGGCCCAACCGCCTCAGCGCGGCCTCGTCATCAGGGACGACGTGCGTGCGCTGCAAGCGGTACAGCTGCAACCGGTGTTCCATCATGCGCAAGAACCGATAGGCCTGAGCCAGAGTCGCCGCATCGTCGCGGCCGACATAACCCCACGTGGCCATGCTCTCCAGCGCCGACATGGTGTTCGGACTGCGCAGCATGACATCAGAGCGGCCGTGGACCAGTTGCAGCATCTGCACGCTGAACTCAACGTCGCGCAACCCACCCTTGCCCAGCTTCAGTTCACGCTCGGACTTGTTCGCCGGAATGTTCGCCTCGACCTTGCGGCGCATCTCCTGAACGTCATTGACGAAGTTCGGTCGATCCGCGGCCGACCACACCAATGGCTGAATTGACTCGATGTACTCCCGCCCGAGTTCGGCGTCTCCTGCCGAGAATCGCGCCTTGAGCAAGGCCTGGTACTCCCAGGTCTGGGCCCAGCGTTCGTAGTATCCGACGTGGCTATCGAGGGTCCTCACCAATGCTCCGGACTTGCCCTCCGGGCGCAGCGCTGCGTCGACCTCCCAGATCGAACCCTCGGGCGTTGTGTCGTTCGCCGCGCGCATAACACCTCGCGCAAGCAACGTCGCTGTCTTGAGCGCTTCGGTCTCGTCTGCGAGCTGCCCGTCCGGCAACTCCGCCGGTTCGGCTACAAAGATCACATCGACATCGGAGATGTAGTTGAGTTCCTGCCCACCACACTTGCCCATCGAGATGATCGCGAGCCGACAAGGAGCGGAGCCTTCCGGCAATTGACATCGTGCCAACTCCAAACAGGCAGCCAGCACGGCGTCTGCGAGGTGGGCGAGTTCATGGGTTACCTCAGAAAACGACGAATGCCCGGACAGATCACGGGCGGCGAGCGCGAGCAGTCGACGGCGATAAGCGACTCGAAGCGCGGTCGCACCGTCCAACCACGGAGCGCCATCGATCGCCGAACAGTTGACCGAGGCGATGAATTCGTCTTTCAGTTCCTCAGCGCTCGGCGGCCGGTCCATAAGGTCATGGTCGACGAGGGTGCGGTAGTGGTCGGGGTGACGCACCAAGTGCTCGGCCAGCGCCTCGCTGGCACCCAGAACGAGCGCGAGCTGAAGCCGGAAGTCGTCGTCCTCGAGTAAGTCCGCCACAAGTTCGTCGCGGATCCCGGCATCGGCCGCAGACGCCAACACACGTTCAAACGACAACAGCCCCTGGTCAGGATCTGCTGACTGGCTGAAGGCGTCGAGAATCTCAGGACTCTCGCGCAGCCCGTCATAAGCCGACCCGGACAGCAGCTTCTCGGCCCGCTCGATGTTCGTGAACCCGAGGCGCGCGAGCTGCCCGGTCAGGGAGTTGTAGCGACTGGTTACCACTGTCGCCACCTGCACTCTGGCGTCATCACGGCGGTGCTACAGAACCGGCAGGTACTTCATACGTTCGAACTCGGTGACTTGGCGGGCGTACTCATCCCACTCCGCACGCTTGTTGCGAAGGAAGAAGTCAAAGACGTGCTCGCCGAGGGTGTCCGCCACAAGCTCACTGCGTTCCATTGCCTGGATCGCACGGTTGAGACTGGTCGGCAGTGGCTCAAGCCCCATCGCCCGGCGCTCGGCGCTCGACAAAGCCCACACGTCGTCTTCTGTCCCCGGCGGCAGGTCAAGTCCGTCCTCAATGCCCTTGAGGCCGGCAGCAAGCAACAACGCAAGCGCAAGGTACGGGTTGCACGCACTGTCGAGAGCGCGGTATTCGATGCGGGTTGAATTGCCCTTGTGTGGCTTGTACATCGGAACTCGCACCAACGCTGATCGGTTGTTGTGGCCCCAACAGATGAAGGATGGCGCCTCATCGCCGGCGACCAGGCGCTTGTATGAGTTGACCCACTGATTGGTGACGGCCGTGATTTCAGGAGCATGCCGCAGCAGGCCCGCCATGAACGAGCGCGCAACCTTCGACAGTTGCATGTCCGCGCCGGGCTCGTAGAACGCGTTGCGCTCTCCTTCGAACAGGCTCAGGTGAGTGTGCATGCCTGACCCCGCGAAGTCCGTGAACGGCTTCGGCATGAACGACGCCTGCAGCCCCTGCTCAAGCGCAACTTCCTTGACGACCAGTCGGAAGGTCATGATGTTGTCAGCGGTGGTGAGTGCGTCGGCGTAGCGAAGGTCGATCTCCTGCTGACCCGGCGCGCCCTCGTGGTGGCTGAACTCGACGGAGATACCTAGCTTCTCAAGCATCGTGATTGCGGTACGACGGAAGTCCTGCCCACCGCCTTGTGGCGCGTGGTCGAAGTAGCCAACGTCGTCGACTGGGACCGGTGGCTGACCCGGCAGCAGTGGCCGTTCTAGTTCGCGATCCTTGAAGAGGAAGAACTCGATCTCGGGGTGTGTATAGAAGGTGAACCCCATATCGGCCGCGCGGGCCAGCGTTCGCTTGAGAACCCAGCGAGGATCCGCGTACGACGGAGAGCCGTCTGGCAGCGTGATGTCGCAGAACATCCGGGCAACGGCCTGGGTGTCACCACGCCACGGCAGTGGCTGGAACGTGGCGGGATCCGGCTTCGCCAGCATGTCCGCCTCGCTCACCCGGGCGAACCCCTGAATCGCAGAACCGTCGAAGCCAATGCCCTCACTGAAGGCACCTTCAAGTTCGGCCGGGGCCACCGCCACCGACTTGAGCATCCCAAGGACGTCGGTGAACCACAGCCGCACAAATCGGATGTCGCGTTCTTCGATTGTTCGCAGGACGAACTCGGTCTGCTTATCCATGCTGGACATCTTCCCATGGCGCACCCAACCCGCGCAGCGGGTGATGTGCCCGGCGGCCCACGTCGCCATGTTTGGGCAGATACTCTCGGGGCGTGTCCACCGTCCGATTTGCTGGCGCCCAGGTCAACACCACTGTTGGAGACCTTCGGGGCAACGTTGAACTGATCCTGGCTTCGTGCCATGAGGCAGCCGCTTCCGGCGCCCAGCTCGTGGCGTTCCCAGAGATGGCGATCACGGGCTATCCGGTGGAAGACCTAGCGCTGCGACCCTCCTTTCAGGCCGCCGCAATCTCGGCAACCGAGGAACTGGCCGCCCAACTGGGCCGCGATGGCCTCGGACACCTCGCGGTGGTCGTTGGGTCGCTCGCCACCTCAGCTGATGGTCGGCCGCAAAACGTTGCGGCAGTACTTAGAGGCGGAGTGGTGGAGCGCACGTACGCCAAACACCGCCTGCCGAACTACGGAGTCTTCGATGAACGCCGACTCTTCGAACCCGGAGACGAACCGTGCCTGATTGAGGTTGACGGTGTGGTTGTGTCGATCGCGATTTGCGAGGACCTCTGGGAACCTGACAGCCCGCCGCAACTCGCCGCAACCGACGGAGCCGACGTGTTGTTGGTGATCAATGCGTCGCCATTCGAACAGGGCAAACACCACCAGCGACTTGCGTTGTGTCAGACCCGCGCGGATCAAACGGGCGCCACCGTCATGTACTTGGCTGCGGTCGGTGGGCAGGACGAGTTGGTATTCGACGGCGGTTCCATGGTGGTTCGACCTGGCGGATCGATCGCGGTGAGTTCTCCCCGCTTCGTCAATCACCTGTTGTTCTGCGATCTTTCTGTCAGCGGCTCGGCGCCGCTTGACCCTTCCGCAAAGCCCCTTCGTGTTGGGGTTACTAGCGCCGATTCCGGTGCTGTAACCCCAACACGAAGGGGATTTGCGGAACAGGGTGCGGTGGCGCCAGATCTTGATGAACACGCAGAGGTGTACCAAGCCCTCGTCGTTGGGCTCCGTGACTATGTGACCAAGAACGGCGTCGGCAGTGTTGTCCTCGGATTGTCCGGTGGAATCGATTCGGCGCTAGTCGCTGCGATTGCCTGCGATGCCCTTGGCAGCGCGAACGTATTTGGCATCGCGATGCCCTCGAAGTACTCGTCATCACATTCCGTTGAGGACGCTCACGATGCCGCTGAGCGAACGGGGCTGTCAATCCGCCAAGTTCCGATCTCTTCCGTCTTCGACGCGTACCAAGAACTGCTCCACCTCACAGGCTTGGCAGAGGAGAACCTGCAGGCACGCATCCGCGGCACCACGTTGATGGCGATTTCCAACGCTGAAGGACACCTCGTGCTCGCCACTGGAAACAAGAGTGAACTTGCCGTCGGCTACTCCACCATCTACGGCGACGCGGTCGGTGGATTCGCGCCGATCAAAGACGTCCCCAAGACGTTGGTGTGGGCGTTGTCCCGTTGGCGCAACGAGCAGGCGGAGCTCACTGGCGAGACTCCCCCAATTCCACCGCGATCCATCGACAAGGAACCAAGCGCAGAACTGCGTCCAGACCAATTGGATTCGGACTCGCTTCCGGACTATGCGGAACTCGACGCCGTTGTCGCGCACTACGTCGAGGGTGGAGTGTCAGCAAGCGAATTAGTGGCTGCAGGATTCAACCCGCAAGTCGCTCGACGAATTATTCAGCTGACCGATGCAGCAGAGTACAAACGGCGGCAATACCCACCAGGAACGAAGATCACCAGGCTCGCGTTTGGCAGGGACCGCAGAATGCCGATTACTAATCGGTGGTCAGAGCCCGGCGAAGGCGACGAGTAGTCCGACGAGACGCCTTGGGCGTCCGTTCGATCTGCCCTTCGGCAGACTCTGCACTCGGCGCGAGCCCGTGCAGCGCCTGCTTCACTAGTCGGGCAACAAAATCCTTGCGCCCACGGCCGCCACCTGAGTTGATGATGTTGTACATCAAGACCGGCGACACCAGCATGCTCGCGGTGATCTCGATATCAAGATCGTCGGCCAGTTCGCCACGATCAATACCCAGCTTCAAGGCTTCTTGCACACGCTGCCAGCGAGGCAAGATGACCCGCTCGTGGCACAACTGAAAAAGCTGCGGATTGCTCTTCGCCTGGGCGAAGATCCTCGGGAGGAGCTCGGCCCCCGACGTCCGTGATGTGCGAACCCACTCGAGCATGTCGATCAAGACGGTCGCGGTACTCGCCTGCTTGTCGATCGCCGGCAGGTCATCGTTGAGGGTCTCGAGCGCGGAGTTGATCAACTCATTGCGGTCCGCGTATCGGCGATAGATCGTGGCCTTGCCAACGCTTGCGCGGGAGGCGACTTCCTCCACGGAGAATCCTTCAATGCCTCGATCAGCGATAACTGCGAGGGTCGAAGAGACGATCGCTGCGTCTACTTCTTCGCTTCGCTGTCTGGCCACTCGAGAACATTAGACGCGAGCGGAAAACACGATCGGGTGACCCCGAACCAATGTGATCTGACTCGCGTTTTGGGAGGCCGTGAAAGGCAGCCGTTGCGGTGCGTGCAAATGCGCTGCCCTGCTCTGCCATTTTGGGCAGATTCGTGCCACCATTGTCCTCGTCCGGGGACTGCACCACGCAGCCTCGAGATAGGAGAAGCGCCATGTCAGTCGAACGTGCCCTCTACGGCGGGCAATCGGCAAGTAGCGACGGCCCAGTCCGTCGGGTAACGGTTAACGATCTGGCCGCCGCAAAAGAACGT
>ERZ795062.1977-NODE-1977-length-13873-cov-5.262701_pt1 | contig 13873 bp, 10 predicted proteins | sample MGYA00375146_ERZ795062 | MGnify/ENA primary metagenome ERZ795062 (study PRJEB30191, sample SAMN05720281) | activated sludge metagenome | isolation source: Anaerobic digester | place: USA | collected 2015-07-16 ... | reverse complement strand
TAAATCGGTAATTTCTGTTTCAAAATGGAGATTTACGCCTTCTTCACGGCAACGTTGATGAAGCAGTTGCAACAAGGTTTTGCGCGAACAACCACAAAAACCATTTCCAGCAATGCTTACAGATTTTCCATCGCGAGCCACAACAATATCATCCCAATAGGCAAAATTAGAACGAATGAGTTCATAGGATTGCATATCGCGTTTTAGGAATTCGCCAAGAGTTTCATCTGAAAAGACTACTCCAAAACCAAAACTATCATCTGGTTTGTTGCGTTCATAGATGTCTATTTGGCAATGAGGCATTGCTTTTTTGGTTAATATCGAAAAGTATAGTCCGCCTGGACCACCACCAATTACAGTTATTTTCATATTGTCATTGCGAGACACGAAACAATCGTCTCTATTTTAATTTTGTTTTGAACGCTGATAAAACGGATTTTCAAGCGCTGATTTTTACGGATTTTCTTGTTTTTTTTCTGTTTTTTTCTGCGTTTTGCTTTAGCAAATCAGCGTCATCTGCGTTCCATTTGTTTATTAGTTCTTATTTTTCTTGAATTTTCAAAGACTTTTCTTTTAAACTCTGGTTTTTTTCCAAAATTAAGTAATAGGCCTACTTCACAATCAGTTGCTCTTAAGTAATTAATAATTTGGTTTTCAAATTCTTCTACTATGTATTCAGCTGCTTTTAATTCTAGTATAACTTTGTCTTCTACAATTAAATCGGCATAATATTCTCCTACTTCAATTCCTTTGTAAAAAACTTTAATTTTCTTTTGTGCGATGACCTCTAATCCTTTGTTTTTTAATTCTAAATATAAAGAATTTTGATATACTTTTTCTAAAAAACCATAACCCAATTCATTATACACTTCGTAAAATGTTTTAATGATTATATCGGTTAAATCTTTATGTAATAATTCCATTTTTATTAATTTAGTACGCTGATTTCTACGGATTTTTTTATCTGTTTTTCCTGCGTTTTGCTTTAGCAAATGATCTTCATCTGCGTACAATAATTTATTTCTTCAACTTCTTTTGATGGAAAAAATCTCTCCAATTTTACTATAATTTGAGCCTGCTAATCGTGCTACTGGTTTATAAGTTTCTAAATTTATTTTGTAATTATCTAGTAAGATATTATCGTCAATATGAATCATCAATACTCTTCCAATCAGCACACATGCGCCACCTTGTTGATGTCCTTCTAGAAAATAATGATGCACTAATACACATTCTAGTTGTACTTTGCTTTCTTTTACTCGCATTGGTTTTATTTTCTCGGATGGAATAGGAGTAACGCCAACTAGTTCAAATTCATCCACTTCTGGAGCAACACTAGCCGAACTAGCATTCATAGCTTCAACCACATCTTCATTAACGAGGTTTACCACAAATTGCTTGGTTGATAAAACATTATTCAAGGTGTCTTTATTCTTGTTGTTGTCTCTACGTGTAGAAAACATGACATGTGGTGGATCATCACCAAGTAGATTAAAATAGGAGAAAGGAGCAAGGTTATTAATGCCATCTTCGCTTATAGAAGATACCCAGCCAATAGGTCTTGGGATTATAGTTCCCGTAAGCAATTTGTAAATAGCCGATTGGTCTAATTCTTGCGTGTCAAAATGCATGGTTTAGTTGGTTTGTGTTACTACAAACATAATCATTTTGACTTAATAAGTAAACCTAAAAATAACTTTTGTGCCCGATGGATGGTTCTCAGAATCTACCAAGTCTTCGATAGCAAATTGGTAATTGTATTTTTCTTTTTTATTAAAATAGTTGAGCCTTTCTTTGGCAAATTCAATACCTAGAGAATCTTTTTTAAACGTCTTTTTCTCTCGATACTCATTGGCTTTTTGTCTTCCTATGCCATTATCAATTATTGAAAGTTCAATGTTTTTTCCCTTTTTGGCAACCGTAATTTCAATACTTTTTAAACCATCTTTGAGCATTAATCCATGCCAAATTGCATTTTCTATAAAAGGTTGTAAAATGAGGCTTGGAATTTTTACAGTGCTAAGTGAAATGTCTTTTTCTTGCGAAATTTTGAAATTGATTTGATTATCAAATCGAATGTTTTCAATGCTCATGTAGAGTTCAATGATTTCCAACTCTTCCTCAAGCGTGATGCTATCTGTTCTTGAACTTTCGAGTATTTTTCGAATGAGTTTAGAGAATTTATTCAAATAATAAACCGCTTTTTCTTTGTTGTTTTCTATCAGATAAACTTTTATCGAATTGAGCGCATTGAAAATAAAATGAGGATTCATTTGACTTCGCAAGGATTCTAGCTTGAGTAAATTTACTTCATTTTCAAAATTCAATCGGATGGTGTTTACCTTTTCATCTTCCGATTTTTGAAGTGCAGTTTTCAATTCGTTTATTTTCTGCTCGAGTTCTTTTTCTAGAATTTTTTGATGATTGTCTCTCAAAAGTTGATTTGCTCTCTGTTCTTCAATAATCTTTTTTTGAGCATTTATTTGTTCATCATAAATCAGTTTTACTTTGTATCCTAGTCCTAATATGAAGACAATAGATTCCAAAATAATCCCTATGTAGAAGAAATTCAATGGTTCGGTGCCAGTTTTGTGATGAAAAGATTCATACAATGAGAAATAGGCAAATGCATTATAGAGTATAACGCCAACCACAATAAAATACCCAAGTTTATTCGGTATTTTCAAAGCAATATACAAAGCATATAAGACAAAAGCCGACATAATAGGGATAAAACCAAAAAAGAAGCAAATGTTGAATACCTTATGATTCCCTGATACTATGGTGTATAAAAACAATAAAGAAGCAATGCTTACTTGCACAATCAAAAACCTATGGAGTATTCGATTAAATCTTGGATAATGCACTTCAAGGTCTAGAAAAGCCCTGTAGAACAAGAAAAGCATTGAGTTGTAGATGACTTGCGAAAACCAGTTATAGGAAATTAAATCATTGGCTCTCATAAACTGATGAATAGCTACGACAAAAAAAGGATTTTTGATGTTCAAATATGTCAGCAAGAAAAAGTTGTACAACCCGTAATACAAAAAACTTTTTTGTTTAGATTGCATGTATATCAGCATACAAAGCAAGAAGTATATCGCAACTCCAGAAGTCACAAAACTCCAAAATTGGTAGTATGTAGTACTGAATGGAGCCATTTATAGTTGGTTCAAAAAAGTGGATTTTTTGTGTCTAGAAACAGGAAGTTTTACATTATTAGTAAGTACAACAAAATCATCACTTTTGTGAAATTCTTTTACCTTGTTAAGGTTGATTAAATAGGAATTATGAATTCTGAAAAAATAGAGATGAAGCAATTTTTCCTCCATAAACTTCAATTTTTGAGAAATAAAAATCTTGTCTTTATTTTCTAGAAAAATGGAGCAATAATTTCCATCGCTTTCACAATAAACAATGTCGTCTGGGTTTAGGAAAATGATTTTACCATCACAAGAAACACTTATTTTTTTGCTAGGATGACTTTTTTGAATCATGTTTTCAAGTGTCTTTTCCAATCGCTCATGAATAGACAGTTCTTCCTTGAATTGCGTTATTTTTTCAATACAACTTTTCAAATCATCTGAGTCTATGGGTTTCAATAAGTAATCTAATGCCTTTTCTTTGATAGCTTTAATTGCATATTGATCATAAGCCGTAGTAATCACAACCGAAAAATTCCTGTTTTTAAAAGAATCTAAAAACTGAAAACCATCCATTTCGGGCATTTCAATATCAAGAAAAACACAGTCCACGGTATTTTCGTTCAAGAATTTTTTAGCTTCCGTAGCACTCGAAAAACTACCTACAATGGTTACATCTTCACAAAAGTTGGTAATTTCCCATTGCATGCTTTTCAAAGCACTTTGCTCGTCGTCAACAATAATAACTGAAATCATAATGAGTAAATCAATACTCTAAATATAAAACAAAATACAATATGTTGGCTTGATTTTGTATTGATGGTGTTTTTTCATCAATAAATGGTATGAAAATTAGTATAACTGGGATATTTTCTGTAAAGATTGATTCAGAACGAAGCGCATCCAATTATCATGCTAGATAAGCCATCAATAAAAAAGTTACTACCAATGGTACAAAAGCGGAAAACTACATGCTACTACTCTTTTAATTTTAAGCGTAAAAATTATTGATATGTGCAATGAAAATGAAATCATGATGTATTATGAGTATTTCAATAAATTTTTATCAGAGAGCATTTAACATAATTTAAAAAAACAACAAACATGAAAAAACTAAATTACTTACTGTTTTTAATATGTAGTATTTATCAATTACAAGCACAAAGGTTTGATTGGGTTTCAACAGGTGGATATTCTGGTGTGGCTAATAGTTTTAATGGCGCTATAACTACAGTCAGAGATTCTCAAGGTAACTTATACATTATTGATAGTGCGAATGGACAGCAAATTTGCCAAGGAATAACAGCTAATCCTAATCCTTCTGGTTCTACAAGTACTTTTTTGTACAAGTTTAATTCTGATGGAGAGTTACAATTCATTAAAGTAATAGGTCAAAATTTTATTCCACTGAATCTGCAAATAGGGGAAAATGATAATCTATATTTATTGGGTTCATTGGCTGGGAATTCGAATTTGTTGATTGGAAATGAGACTTTTGTAGGGGTTGAAAATCGCAACTATATAATCAAGTTTAGTCCAGATGGAACTCTTATTTGGACAGCTTTTAATAATCAAAGTTTTTCAGGATTTAGTGCTTCAACAATGCTTTTATTTGCCAATAATCATATTTATTTTCAATCAGGTAATACAACAATAAGTAAACTAAATATAGATGGACAGGTTGTAGCAACATTAACCCCAGATAATTTTACACCCAATACAGCCAATACAGGAATAAGTTTCAAAGGAGCAGGCATATTATCCAATGGAGATTTAGTATTTACTGCGGTTTCAAGAGGAAATATCACTTATGGATCAACAACTTTGACCTCTGTACTTGAAACCGGAACAACTCCAATTTTACTATTAAGAACCAATCAAAACTTATTGGTAGATTGGGCTATTTATGTTGAAGGATTAGGAAATCCGCAAGGAAATAACATGCCAATTACTATTGGTAATGACAATGGAATTTATATGGGAGTAATGGTTAATACAACAACTACTGCGGGTTTAGATACTATAATAAACCCAAATCCTAGTACCACAAATTATGTAGATGCTGTAATCAAAATAAATGAACTAGGAGAGAAAGTTTGGATTAAATCATTAACAACTAGTGCTTTTGTATATTCAGTTCTCAATAATCCTGATGGATCAGGAGTGTTTTGTGGAGGAGATTTTACGGGTAGCATTGTACTTGGAAGTACATCAATTAGCGAAACAAATGGTCGTTCATTTATTTCTAAAATCAGTTATGATGGTGTTTTTATAAATTCATTTGCTTTTGGGGGTAATTTGGTTGGATCTACTTTAAAATCAATGGCTACAGATAATAATGGGACATTTTATGCAGGAGGTAAATTGCTAAGCAATTCAACTCCAGTTTTTAGTTGTGTGGCTCGTGAAGCTCATCCTGGTTTTTATTTGGGAAAATTTGCAGAACTGCCCGATCGTGCTCCAATTCCTGTGATTACAATAAGTGGAAATGAATTGACCGCATCACCAGTGTTTTCAGGTAATATTCAGTGGTTTTTAAATGGAAATCCAATATCTGGAGCAAATAGTCAGTCTTTGATTGTTAACCAGAATGGTAATTATACTGTTTCTTACACTTTGCCTGATTACACTTTTTGTGTTTCTTCATCGTCCAATTTTACAGTATCAAACTTATCTAATGCAGACAACAGTTCGTTAAGTAATTTATATAAAATTTACCCTAATCCTACTTCGGGAAATATTTTCATTGAAACTGCCGAAACCAATCAAATCTATTCAGTCGATATATATGATAGTCTAGGCAGAAAAGTTGCTGATACTATGCCTATAAATAATCAAATAGATTTCTCAGATTTTTCAAAAGGCATTTTCATAATTAAAATAATAAATACTGATAATCAATTGCAAATTTTTAAAATTGTTAAACAATAAAAATATATTCTTTTTAGTGTGGTCTTGCAAAGTGTGTTTATAAAACCTATTATCAATAAGAATTAAATGAAATGCACATTCAAGAATTGGTATAATGTAAATGCTCATTAATAGAGTTTAATTGGAAAATAAAATAAAATTCATAAAAAATGCTCTTTATTAATACAACAAGAATAACGAAAACAAGTTTTCTGATATTCTTCTTAGTTATAGTTAACATGACGAGTGCACAAGTTGGGATTAATACAACTACACCCAATGCGCAATTGGATGTTCGTTCCACTAACCAATCTGCGCCAAACAATACCGACGGAATTCTAATACCAAAAGTCGATGCTTTTCCAGCTACAAATCCTACTGCAGCACAGCAAGGAATGCTCCTGTATTTAACGACAACCGTTGGAACTGATTTGCCTGGATTTTATTATTGGGATAATGCAACAACTTCTTGGATTCCTATTGGCAATAACAATAACAATAGTTGGGATTTGAGTGGAAATACTGTTTCAGGAACCGAATTCATAGGAACTACAAACAATTTTCCATTAAAATTTAGAGTTAATAATGTTAGTACTGGATTACTTGATAACCAAAATGACAATTATGCCTTTGGTGAAAATGCACTATTACAAACATCTCCCGGAATACAAAGCATTGCAATAGGAACCAGTGCTGGATTGAACCAACAAAGTACTGCTTTTGGAAATGTGTTTATAGGACATCAATCAGGTGAGAATAATACAACAGGTTTACGCAATACTTTTATAGGATTGAGAGCAGGAAGAGCCAACACAACGACTTCTAACAATACCATTATCGGATTTAATTCGGGTGTTTCATCCAATTCATCGGGTAATTCATTTTTTGGATTTGCTTCGGGTTTTGCTAACACTACAGGTGGATTAAATACTTTCATAGGTTCTAATTCCGGTGGTAGTAACACTACTGCGAACTTAAATACTTTTGTTGGAGCTTTGTCGGGTTTTGACAATACAACAGGAAGTAGCAATACTTTTTTAGGACATCAATCAGGTGTGTCAACTACAACAGGTGGCAATAACACCTTTGTAGGGCAACAAACTGGAAGTATGATTACAACTGGTTCTAATAACACGGCTATTGGAAGAAATGCCAATTTTGGTGCAAATAATTTAACTAATGCAACTGCTATTGGAGCATTAGCTCAAGTGGACTTAAGTAATTCGTTGGTTTTAGGAAGTGTCAATGGTGTAAACGGAGCCACTTCTTCTGTAAAGGTTGGTATAGGGATTACTACTCCACAAAATCCTCTTCATCTGCATACTTCAACTGAAGGGCAAACATTTTTGCAGTTTACCAATGCAGACACTGGTGTTACATCTTCTGATGGATTGGTGATTGGAAATAAAATAGGTACACAAGAAGCCGGAATTGTAAATTTTGAAGATGCTAACCTGTATTTAGAATCAGGTATCAATGGTGCTCAGATTACAGTGGGTAAAAATGGAAATATAGGAATTGGAGCATTTGACTTCACCAATCTTCCTCTTGATAAATTGCATGTTCAAGGAAACATCCGAATGGTCGATGGCAATCAAGCAACAGGAAGAGTTTTAACTTCAGATGCCAACGGAAGAGCAACATGGCAAAACGCCTCAGCAAATGCTTGGGGATTATTAGGAAATAGTGGAACCAATGCCTCTACTAATTTTATTGGAACTGTAGATAATGTGGATTTGGTTTTGAAGACAAATAATAGTGACTCATTTAGAATTAAAAATGATGGAAGAATAGAAATAGGTAATAAAGGCTCAAATCCAGTTTATTTAGGGCAAACAACTACATCAAAAAAACTTTATGTAGCTTCAAATGACAGCAATAATAATATTGTTTTTCAGTCATCAACAGCTACTGGTGATCCACCATCTATGTATATAGGAAATTCGAGAGGAACTGTTCTTTCACCTACAGCATCAGGAGCATCAGATAATATTTCCAACATATTCTTTTCAGGACATGACGGTACAAATTTTGTTAATGCAGCTGGCATTAGTTGCTGGATAAATGGAGCTGTTTCTTCCAATTCTCTGAGTGGTGAGTTAAAGTTCATGACAAATAATGGTGCTAACAATGTAGGTGAAAAAATGATTATTAAAGCCGACGGAAAAGTAGGTATAGGTATTTCTACTCCTAGTACAAAACTTCATGTTAATGATAATTCTACTTCTACCACCGTTGGACAATTATATCTTGAACAAGAAGGAACTGGTGATGCCATTATGCACATAGGGAATACTGGTGCAAGACATTTTAATCTTGGATTAGATACCTCTGCCGATAGTTTTAAAATAGGAACAAGTGCTACTACTGCTACAGCAGTAACCACAGGAACATTAATGACTATTCAAGCTACTGGTGAAGTAGGTATAGGAACAGCAACTCCAACTGATAAACTGCATGTTTCTGGTCCAGCAGGTTTAACCACTGTACGCATCGGCAATACTTCTATGGCTGGCGCAACGTCTAATGTTGCTTTAGACTTTTTTAGAAACACAGGAGTCAATACCGATTGGCGCATCTACAATATTGGCCCAAATTTAACTATAGGAAATAGTGGTGATGATTTGGCAACAGTAAACGATTTATATCAGTTTCTTGGCGCTCGATTTATGCCTATGAATGATGGTACACAAAGCCTTGGGCAAGCAGCCAACCGATGGAACACGGTTTTTGCTACCAACGGAACCATCAGCACTAGTGATAGAAGAGAAAAGAAAGAAATCCAACCGTTGACCTATGGTTTGCAACAATTAATGCAACTAAAACCGGTCACTTTCCGATGGAACAACAACCAAATTGATAACAACAGCAAACACCTTGGATTTATAGCACAAGACTTGCAAGAAGTTATCCCCGAAGTTGTCGTTGACTCTCAATGGGTTGGAGGAGAAGAAGGTACTCCAAAAACTTGGCAAAAAGCACCTTTGCTTGGTGTAAACTATGCCGAAGTGTTACCCGTATTGGTTAAATCTATACAAGAGCAGCAAACTATTATAGAAAAACAACAAAAAGAAATAGAACAGCAAAAAGTTCTCCTCGAATCGGTACTACAACGATTAGAGCAATTAGAAAAAAAGTAGATTGTAGTTAAGTGGTTTTTTTATGTGATCAATCCTTTTTCATTCGTTTGAGAAAGGATTTTTTATTACAGTTGCTAACTCATTTCTCAAAGCGATGATAAAAGGTTCAACAATAGTTAAACTATTGATAATCTTAGTTTTTTGTGTAATGATTAACTAAATTTACTAAAAAAAAAGGAAGTTTGTATAAAATCAATTGCTATGAAAAAAAATCTACTCCTTTTGTTCCTAATAAATATTTTTTTTGCCAATGCGCAAAACTCTAATCAGCTGTTTACAATAGTATCAAAGTATAATTCGACAGATTTTACTAGTTCTATTCGATTGGGTAATCTCAATCCTAATACTGGTTTTGTGAGTAATATTGGAACTACTACAAGTCCTAATTATATCAGTATCAATGCAGGTTCAGTAAATCAAATTACCAATAGGTTCAACCTGGTAACGATGAACTCTTTGATGTCTTTCAATCTGGTAGATGGAACTATTGTAAGCGAAGTGCCTATAACAAGTTTCTATCCCGGAACTACCTATTTCAGCAATGTAAGATACAGTAACTCCGATAATACACTCTACGGTTTAGCCTCTACTTTTATAGACAATACTACACTAGAAGGGATGTATCTAGCCAAACTTGATACCGAAACAGGAAATTTGCTTGCAATATCTCAAAACTCTATCGGTACTGGTTATCAGTTGGCAGGAACAGCTATCGATCCGTCGTTAATGGTGTATTATTATTCTACAGGCTCAAAGTTCATGGGAATTGATTTATACAACGGTACGGTTTTTAGCAATCCTGATATAGTGTATAGTAATCCTAATGATTTCAATTTTACCAATTTTAGTTTCAACTGTAACGATAGCACCATTTACGGACTAGTTACCGAAGATACAGGAACTCAAAATCCCAATGCACCATTTCCATCCAATTTATACCTCATGCGTTTCGGAAAAATTAATCCAACTACTGGTCAAGTAACTCATATTTCCGAAGTACCATTACCAGTTTCAGGCTATTCTGTAAATGCCAATTCCACTATTGACCCAATTGCTGGAGTTTATTATTTTTCGGATGGTGCTAATATTTATGGCATTTCGTTGCTTACAGGACTAGTAGTAAGCACAACAGCATTGACCTATGAAGACGGCAACAACGTTAATATGCTTACCAATTATAACAATTGCAATGGTGCTGTTATCACTAGATTAAACCCTGCGTTGTCCAATCCTGAAAATGAATTGACGACAAGTATAAAAGTATATCCAAACCCTACGTCAAACAACTTGACAATTCATACCGAAGCTACTATTGATAAGGTAGAAGTTTTGGACAGTAACTGTAGAGTAGTGCAAGTAGAACCTTTGAACCTAAGAACCCTAAATGTACAACAGCTTCAAGGTGGTATTTATTTCTTAAAAATTAACTCGAACAGTGCTGTAAAAAATATAAAGTTCGTGAAGATGTAATGCTAAATGATTAGTTTTGAATGATTAGTTTTGAATTTTGAGTGATTAGTTTTTAGTTGGTTTGCTAAATACTAGTCACTCATTATTAATTAAGCCTTTATTTATTTTTTTTTCTTCTATTGGAAACATAATTCTTTTTAGAATAATTATATTCATTTGCTATTTCAATATTATTTTTAATTAAAATTTCTATTATCTCTTTTTCTTTTAATCGAGTTGATAATTCTAAATCTTTTATTGAAATCCCCTTTAAATAATTTGAAATTACTTTTTGCTCTTGTTCAAAAGAAACAACGGAATTATACAGAGGCTTACTAATTTTTTTATCAAACAAAAACAAGTTAAAACTATTTATAAATTCTAGACAGTTTTTTTCTCTTATCTTGATGTTGTTATATTCTAATGCATCAATGTGCTGAATGATAGATAGGTAGTTTTCGCCCGATGGATGTTTTAGCAATTCAAAAGTGAAAGTACTCTTTTCAAATTTTATCGATATTGATTTAATTAACTCATCCATAGTTTTTAAAGTTATATTCCTCAAATTTAGGTTATTAAAAAACAAATGTCCTAAAAAGGCACTTTAAACACGTCAAAACCCTTCACTTTTTGTTTTGTAATGGTTTAATTGATTGGGGTTTTTATATAATTGGAGATTATAATCAAATCTAACTTGTTGAAAAATAGAATAAAAAAAGTCCCACCGAAGCAGGACTAAAGATTTTACATCTACGGCATATAGCCTTATTGTGATAAGATTAAAGATTAGAAATTTTAATCTAGAACAAATGTAAGTAAAAAAAATTATTAATAATTAGGGGAAACCCTATATTTTTATTGAAAGGCATTTTTTAATTTAGTAAAAAATTATTTTAAATGGCAAGAATTTTAGGATTAGATTTAGGAACGAATAGTATTGGATGGGCGATTTGTGATACAGAAAATGAAGGAGTTAAACAAATTATTGATAAAGGAGTTAGAATTTTTTCAGAAGGAGTTAAGTCTGAAAAAGGAATAGAAAGTTCTCGAGCTGCTGAAAGAACTGATTATAGAAGCGCTCGAAAAATTAAATATCGAAGAAAATTAAGAAAGTATGAAACCCTTAAAGTTCTATCAAAAAACGGAATGTGTCCATTATCAATTGAAGAAGTTGAAGAATGGAAAAAATCAGGATTCAGGAATTATCCTTTAAATCCTGATTTTTTAAAATGGTTGAGAACAAACGAAGAAGAAAACATCAACCCATATTATTTTAGAGATAAAGCGAGTAAACAAAAAATTCCATTGTATGAATTAGGTAGAGTTTTTTATCATATTGCTCAGCGTCGTGGGTTTATAAGTAATAGGTTAGATCAATCTGCAGAAGGAATTTTAGAAGAACATTGTCCAAAAATTGAAGCAATTATTGAGGATTTAAATTCATATGGTGAAATTCTTGAAAATTTGAGAGAATATTTTTTTGAAACTGGAATTCTTGATGTTAATGAAAAGAGTGGCTATGCAAAAGATTTAGATGAAGGCGATAAAAAGTTAGTTTCATTATATAAATCAATTCTAGCAATTGTTAAAAAGAATGACACTAATTTTGAAAAAGGAAAAGCTGAAATTACCGAACGTTTAAATAAAAAAGATGTTTTAGGAAAAGTAAAAGGAAAAATAAAAGATATTTCCCAGGCTATGACAGATGGAGGTTTTAAAACTTTAGGGCAGTATTTTTTTAGTTTATATAATAAAGAGAAAATTAGAAATCAATATACTTCTAGAGAAGAACATTATCTCGAAGAATTTATAATTATTTGTAAAGTACAAGGAATTGATTCTATAAATGAAAATGAGAAATTATCTGAAAAAAAGTTTGATGGTCTAGCCAAAGATTTATATAAAGCTATCTTCTTTCAAAGACCTTTAAAGTCTCAAAAAGGAATGATTGGAAAATGTTCATTTGAAACTAGTAAATCACGTTGTGCTATTTCCCATCCAGATTTTGAAGAATACAGAATGTGGAATTATTTGAATACTATTAAAATTGGAACTCAAAGTGAAAAGACTTTACGTTTTTTAACTCAAGAAGAGAAGTTGAAATTAGTTCCAAAATTCTATAGAAAAAATGATTTTAATTTTGAAGTTTTAGCAAAAGAACTAGTTGAAAAAGGAGCATGTTTCGGGTTTTATAAATCTTCAAAAAAGAACGATTATTTTTATTGGTTTAATTACAAACCAACTGATTCTGTTTCTGCTTGCCAAGTTTCTGCTTCTTTGAAAAATATAATTGGAGAAGATTGGAAAACAAAAATATTCAATTATAAAACTTTAAATGCTAAAAAAGAAGCAGTATCAAAATCAGTTGATTATAAAGATTTGTGGCATTTGTTATCAGTTGCAACTTCCGATGTTTATTTATATGAATATGCAAAAGATAAACTAGGTTTTGATGATAGAAGCGCTAAAGCTTTTAGTAAAATTAAATTGAAAAAAGACTTTGCTAGTTTAAGTTTAGCTGCAATTTCAAAAATTCTTCCTTACATAAAAGAAGGATTGTTGTATTCACATGCTGTTTTTATGGCAAATATTGAAAATATTGTAGATGAAAGTATATGGAATGATATTGAGCAGAGAAAATATATTCAAACTAAAATTGCTGAAATCGTAGAATATTACACTTTTGAAAAGAATCAATTAGAAATAATTAACGGACTTATAAAAGAAGCCAAATTAAAAACTGAATATTATTCTAAAGAAGCGGAAAATCTTTATAAAACAGATTTAGCTAGCAAATTAGTTTCATTTTATAAAAGTCATTCTATTGAAAATGAAGCTGACCAAAAAAATATTCTAGATACCTTATTTCCAATTTTTATTGAGCAGTTAAAGAAATATGAATTTATAAAAGTAAAAAGGTTAGACGAAAAAGTTTTAGAATTTCTCTCTGGACAAAATGAAGATGGAGAAGTTTTTTGTAGTAATCCAAAACTATTAAAAAAACTATATCATCCATCAGATATTGATGTTTTCAAAAAGAAAATCATTAAAGATGAATTTGGAAATGAAAAAGTAGTTTTAGGAAGTCCTTTAACGCCATCAATAAAAAATCCGATGGCGATGCGAGCTTTACATCAATTGCGTAAAGTTTTAAATACATTAATTTTAGAAGGGCAAATTGATGAAAATACAAGAATTCATATTGAAATGGCGCGAGAATTAAATGATGCG
>ERZ795062.1973-NODE-1973-length-13885-cov-4.978163_pt1 | contig 13885 bp, 10 predicted proteins | sample MGYA00375146_ERZ795062 | MGnify/ENA primary metagenome ERZ795062 (study PRJEB30191, sample SAMN05720281) | activated sludge metagenome | isolation source: Anaerobic digester | place: USA | collected 2015-07-16 ... | reverse complement strand
ATTTGACCAAACATGGAATTTACCAAACGCATTACAGTTCCAGTTCCCTTACAAGTTGGACAAGTCGTAACAGAATTGCTATCAGCTGCCCCAGATCCGTTACAAGAAGAACAAACAACATATTTTTTTACCTTGATTTTTTTCTCTACGCCAGTAGAAATTTCTTTTAAAGTTAATTTTACCTTGACACGAAGATTGGTTCCCTTATTTACCCTTCTTTGCCTTCCCCCACCACCAAAGCCAAAATGTCCGCCAAATATATCTCCAAAATGTTCAAAAATATCATCCATGGACATACCACCACCAAAATTTGTACCTCCAGAAGAAGCTGCACCGCCTACTCCGGCATGTCCAAATTGGTCATAACGCTGCTTTTTTTGAGGATTACCTAACACATCATATGCTTCCGCTGCCTCTTTAAATTTTTCTTCCGCTTCCTTATTTCCAGGGTTCTTATCGGGGTGAAATTCAATAGCCTTTTTTCTATAAGCTTTTTTTATTTCTTCATCGGTAGCATTTTTATTTACCCCAAGAACTTCGTAATAATCTCTTTTTTCAGACATAATATATTTATTTTTTACTCTGCTACTACCACTTTTGCAAATCGTATTACTTTATCATGGAAAGTATAGCCTTTTTGGACACAGTCAATGATTTTCCCTTTCAATGCATCATCTTGTGATGGAAAAGTAGTTACAGCTTCATGAAAATCAGTATCAAAAGGTTGATTTTCAACATCAATTGCCTTGACACCATTCTGAGACAAGAAAGCCATGAACTTACTGTGAATCAATAAGATTCCTTCCTTTGTGTGTGAATCTTCCTCCTTGATATTATCTAAAGCTCTTTCAAAATCATCTACCACCGGAAGTAAATTAGTCAAAACAGTCTCCCCACCATATTTTAATAAATCGCTTTTTTCGCGTAAAGTTTTTTTCTTGTAATTATCAAAGTCTGCCATTAATCGTAAATGAGAGTCATTTAATTTCTCCAACTCATCTTTTAATTTTTCTATCTCAGCATCTTTTTCAGTACACCCATCATTAACAATTGTTTCCTCTGGCGTAACTTCTTCTTTTTCCTCTACGTTTTTATCTTTCTTCATTTCTAGTTATTTTTGTTTTTCATTTTCCAACTGCAAATATTTTGCCAAAAATGTTTTTCAGTCATTTTGACAGACAAACGACCCACTGTAATTAAAAAGGATGTCCGATTTTGAACACCCTTTTTAGTTTTACTTTCTATTGCGTTGCTGTTTTTGCATTTCTAATTGCTGCTTCTGCATTTTTTCAAGTTTATCAGCAAATTTAGATTTTTTCAATGGTTTCTTTTTATTTTCATTGAGTTGCAGTAGCAACTTTTTTTCATTTACAAAAGCTCTGAACAGATATGTTTGGAAAATAGTAAATAAAGTTGAAATGAAGTAGTAATAGCTTAATCCAGAAGAATATTCATTAAAGAAAACTAAAAACATAAGGGGCATTAAATACATAACAACTTTCATTCCAGGCATTTGTTGTGAAGAGCCAGCAGTAGCATCACTATTTATTTTTGTATAAATGATGTTTGTGACAGTCATTAACAAGCAGAATAGACTTACATGATTACCATAATAAGTAGAGATAATGGGAATATACCTATCCCAACTGATAATAGCATCAAAAGTCGAAAGGTCTTTGGCCCAAAGAAAACTTTGCTGACGAAGTTCAATAGATGCCGGAAAAAATGTAAACATTGCAAATAAAATAGGCATTTGCAATAGCATTGGCAAACATCCCCCCATTGGACTCACTCCTACTTTTTTATACAGATTCATTGTGGCCTGTTGTCTTTCCATGGCTTTTTCTGCAGGAATTTTGGCATTAATTTCATCTATTTGAGGGCGTAACACTTTCATTTTTGCAGTTGACATGTATGATTTAAACGTCAACGGAAGAAGTATTAATTTGATAAATATTGTCATCAACAATATAACGATGCCATAGTTTGAGATGAATTTCTCAAGAAAATTAAATACGGGAATAACTAAAATTTTATTTACCCACCCAAAGATTCCCCAACCTAAAGGAATTAATTTATCAAGGTGAAGTTTATCCTTATCTTTTATTCCCTTATCATAGAGCTTGAAAATTTTATATTTATTTGCTCCAAAATAATATCTAAAACCTGTTTTTATTTCTCCTTTAGGATCAAAATTAACACTCATTGTTGAATGACAATCTTTTAAGTAGGAAGAACCTTCTTGACCCATCTTGGATTTTAAAGTAGCAGAATAAAAATAGTCGTCAGCAATTAGTATAGATGAAAAAAACTGATCTTTACAAGCAATCCATTGCAAGCGATTCGCAATATCTTTTGTATCGTCACCATCTTTTTTTAATTCTTCTATAGCGTCATCTTCCACAAATTTATAATACAACCCTGCATATCTATTTTCAAATTTTTTTCCTTTTTCTTGTTGTTTCAAATTAACATTCCATTCCATGTCCAAAACATTCGAACTTTTAGAAAGAATATCTTCCATACCCTTCGTTTGAATATCAAAATGAACCATATAATCATTATCCGGTAAAACATATTCAAAATCTATATACTTACCGTTTTCAAGGGCTAATCTCATAATAAGATTACCTTTGTTTGCTTTTATGGGCTTAAAATACAATTCATCAGAATTAACAATACGATTGTTTGCAGTTATAAAGGTAAAATTAGTTTTAGAATCTTTTCCATCAAATAAAATGAGTGGTTTTTGATCATGCGTTTTATATTCTTTTAGTTCTACCGAATATATACGACCACCCTTTGTGGTTAATTTTACTTTAATTTTTTCGTTTTCTAAAACTACAAAATTTTCTTCACCAGTAGAAAATGAAGCAAAGGCACCATAAGTATCAGCAACTTTCGAAGCAACCGTATCGGTGGTAGCAGTTGTATCTTTGGCTTGAGTTAATCCTCCTTCTTGTATATTTTTTACTTGACTCTGATAAATAGAATCACTATAAGCTTTTCTTTTATCCATTTGATCACTGGTAGGCTTTGTATACCAATAGAATCCAATGAACATTGCTATAATGAGAAGAAATCCGACTAGGGTATTTTTATCCATAAAATTTTAGTTTCTAATTTACTTGACTATAGTTGCTTTTATAAAATTTAAAAATAAAGGATGTGGGGTTTCTGCGGTACTGCTATATTCTGGATGAAATTGGACACCGACATACCATTTAAGAGAAGGAATTTCAATGATTTCCACTAAATTTGTATTTGGATTAATACCGGAAAATTTCACTCCTGCTTTTTCAAACTCAGACTTATAATTATTATTAAACTCATAACGATGTCTGTGACGTTCTTGAATCTGCTTTTTACCATATATCTGGTGTGCCAAAGAGCTTTCGTCTAAAACGCAATCATAAGCACCCAAACGCATTGTTCCACCCTTTGTGGTCAATTTCTTTTGCTCCTCCATCATATCAATAACATTTGCCTTGGTATTCTCATCCAATTCTGTTGAATTGGCATCGACGTAGCCCAAAACATTACGGGCTATTTCTATAATCATACATTGCATGCCCAAACAAATTCCCAATATAGGCATATTGTTTTCACGAGCATACTTGCAAGCTATAAATTTACCCTCTACTCCTCTTTGCCCAAATCCCGGAGCAATTAAAACTCCATCCAAAGAAGAAAGTTTTTTGGCAACATTATCTGTGGTTAATTTCTCGGAATTTATTAATTCTAAATTTAATTTTCTGTCGTTATAAGCAGATGCCAAAATAAGAGACTCTATAATGGATTTATAAGCATCCGGAAGCCCTACATATTTTCCGACTAAACCTATTTTTACAATCTCCTTTGCATTTTGCATTTTGGTCAAAAAATCACTCCATCCAACCATATCAGCTTTTGGTGCTGATTCATATCCCATCTTTTTTAGAACAATTTCATCCAATCCTTCCGCTTGCATTCTCAAAGGCACTTCGTATATAGTTGGAGCATCGATGCATTCTATAACGGCATTGGCTTCTACATTACAAAATAAGGCCACCTTATTACGGACACTTTGAGTAATAGGATGTTCTGTTCTTAAAACCAGAATATCAGGCTGAACGCCTAATTCTTGCAATTGTTTTACAGAATGCTGTGTAGGTTTCGTTTTAAGTTCTTTTGCAGCAGCAATATATGGCACATAAGTAAGATGGATATTTAAGCAATCCTTTCCTAGTTCCCATTTAAGTTGACGAACACTTTCTATGTATGGTAAAGACTCTATATCACCAACAGTGCCTCCTATTTCTGTTATGACGAAATCAAACTCTTTTGTATTACCTAATTGCTTGATATTTTCCTTAATTTCGTCTGTAATATGAGGAATAACTTGCACTGTCTTTCCAAGATAGTCTCCCCGACGTTCTTTCTCAATAACATTTTGGTATATCCTACCGGTAGTTATATTGTTTGCCCGTGTAGTTCTCACGTTCAAAAAGCGTTCATAATGACCCAAATCCAAATCAGCCTCATGACCGTCTACAGTGACATAACATTCGCCATGTTCATAAGGATTAAGAGTTCCGGGATCAATATTGATATAAGGGTCAAATTTTTGAATTGTTACTCGAAAGCCTCTAGCTTTCAAAAGTTTACCCAACGAGGACGAAATAATCCCCTTTCCCAATGAAGATGCAACACCTCCCGTTACGAAAATATATTTTGTTTTTGACACGATAATAAAAATTTAATTCAGTTTATCGTACAAAAGTAGAATAAACTGAATGATTCTGAAAATAATAGATTATTAAATTTATTTTTTTCTCAATCTCCTTTTTCTTGAATCCGTGGTTTTATTAGCAAAAAGTTATCTACCATTTGTTTTAGTTCTTCTTTTGTGCGGTAGCCTTGTACATAAGTAGGTCCACCCTCCTTAGGGATGAAGAAAATTGTAGGCAAAGCCCTTGCATTAAAAATTTGAGCCAATTCTCTTTCATGATCCACATTAATCTTATAAATAACAATCCTCCCTGAATATTCATTTTGTATTGCCACTAATTCAGGAGCAAGCATGCGACATGGTCCACACCAATCAGCATAAAAATCCAAAATTACAGGTTTGTCTGACCTTAATATAAACTCGTTAGGATCCTCTTCATAATTCCATATTTTTTTCAGGAATTCTTCTTTTCCTATTTTTTCCTGTGCAGATAATGAGTTTGTCATCACCATCACAAGAGAAAAAATAAACAACGCATACGACTTTCTCATACCTATCTAACTATCAACATGTTACAAATGTTTCTGAAGTTGTTTTTGATTTGCCATCCTTTTCCGTAGCAATTCAATTTTAGCTTTTGATTTACTTATATTTCTTTTTAACAAATCGACATCTCTGACTATAATAGCAAAATCGACCGATTCTTTAATGATACTTTTATCCAATTTTTCAAGATAAAAAATATATTTATGGTCACCATTCAAAGTTACTTTTATGTTTTTATCAGCATATTTATAAATAAAAAGTAATGTTCCATTTTGTACTTTAGGCACATACGTTACAAATTCCCATGTTACGCCTAAATCTTTAAAAGAATAATTAAAAGCTTCATCTATAGGCACTCTCAATGTTTCTGCAAACACATCTCCAGAACTGACCTTGAAAGATGTGTGTTTTATGGGAACTTGACCTCCATAAACACTTGTAAGCGTTACATCCCCATTCATGGCTATTTCACATTTTAACCGTGTACGTGGATAATCATTATTTTTCTGTTCGACATGTACATATACGGCAGAATTTTCATAAATGGTGTCTCTAACAAGAACAAATTTACTCCTACATGAATCTAAATTTCTTTTTCTGAGAGCAAATACGCTATCGTAATATTGTAGATTTCTGTTTTCCTCCTTAAATTCCACCTTGTACATCATGTGTACAGCTTTTTTCCTCGCATCAATATTTTCAGGAAAAAGAATATGGACAGAATCCAAATAAGTTTTTGCCAAGGTTGTGTTACTTTCTTGGAATAGTTTATTGGCTTGTCGCAAATAAGTATCGGGCAACTTTGGCTTATGATTTTTGCAAGCAGAAAAAAAAAGCAGAAAAAAAAATAAAATGTAAATATCTGTTCTCTTCATAAAACTGACCAATTGCTTACAAAAATAATATTTTTTTGTAAGATTAGTATAAAGAAAGTACTTTTGTCGGGTTAATAATGCTTAATTCTGCATGAAACAATATATACAAAATAACATATTTCTTATTATTTCAGAATGTGCTGATGAAATCGGTGAAGATTGCTATGTCATAGGCGGTTATGTTCGCGATATCTTTTTACAACGACCTTCTAAAGACATAGACATTGTGGTCATTGGTAATGGCATTGAATTGGCAGAAAAAGTAGCACAGAAAATAGGTAAAAAAGCTCGTTTAAGTGTTTTTAAGAATTTCGGTACTGCTCAGGTAAAGTTTGAAAACTTAGAAATTGAATTTGTTGGAGCTAGAAAGGAATCTTATAGAATTGATTCCAGGAAACCCTTGATCGAAAATGGAACATTAGAAGATGACCAAAATCGCCGGGATTTTACTATTAATGCCTTGGCTATTTGTTTAAATAAAATAAGATATGGGGAACTTTTAGACCCTTTTTCTGGAACACGAGACCTAAATATTCGATTGATAAGAACCCCTTTAAGCCCCGATATAACATTTAGCGACGACCCTCTAAGAATGATTAGATGTATACGCTTCGCAACACAGTTGGAATTTTCCATTGAGGAAAATACATTTGCCGCAATCAACCGAAACAAAGAACGATTAAATATCATCTCGAAAGAAAGAATTTTCGACGAATTACAAAAAATAATGGCTTCAACGAAGCCTTCTGTGGGTTTTATTCTGCTTGAAAGGAGCAATTTATTAGAGTATATTTTCCCCGAATTACTTGCCTTAAAGGGCATTGAAACAAAAAATGGTCAAGGACACAAAGATAATTTTCTGCATACTCTCGAAGTGTTGGATAAAATAGCTATCGTCAGCGACAATATTTGGCTACGTTGGGCTGCCCTTTTTCATGACATTGCTAAACCTGCTACTAAGAAGTTTATTGATGGTACAGGATGGACTTTCTACAACCATAATTTCATAGGAGAAAAAATGATTCCTTCTATTTTTAAAAGAATGAAAATGCCTATGAACGAGAAAATGAAATATGTCCAAAAAATGGTACTTTTACACATGCGTCCTATTGCATTGGTGGAGGAGGAAATAACAGATTCTGCTATAAGACGTTTGCTGTTTGACGCAGGAGATGATATCGATGATTTAATGATACTTTGTGAGGCAGATATAACCTCTAAAAACGAACAGAAAGTGGCTCGTTTCTTGCAAAATTTACAAATTGTTCGTCAGAAATTAAAAGAAATAGAATTTAAAGATAAAGTGCGAAATTTTCAGCCTCCCGTTTCCGGTCAAGAAATTATGGAAACATTTGATTTGCAACCTTGTGCTATTGTTGGGACAATCAAAATGACGATTAAAGAGGCTATTTTGGATGGAAAAATTTCAAATGAACACGAACCTGCTCGAAAACTCATGTTAGAACTGGGAAAAAAATTCGGATTAGAAATAAAATCTACTCAAAATTAAACGTTACAGTTACCAAACGAGGAGAAAGCTTTGAAATTGCATCTGTATATTTTTGATCTACAGTACCCATAATTTCAGGATGATCTCTATCTAACATATCGAAAAATCCAAAGCCGAACTTGATTTCGGGACACAGTTTAAAATACTGAAGATAAAAATCACAACCGACACCAAAAGAAAGCTGAATATCAAATGGTTCAACCAAAATAGGATCTACTTTCGAACGTGCCAGATTGATAGATGGACCACCTCCGGCAATGAGGTATGGACGATAGTTTCCAACCCTTTTAGCACTGTATTTAATATAAAATGGTAAATTTACAGAAGTTGATTTTACGTTGATAATTGTCGGGTCATCAATCCTTACTTGCGTATTAGGCAGTAATTCCACAAAACTAATATTTCTTTGACCCAAGTCTAAGGTTGGCATGAATCGAAGATTCATATACTCAAACAGTCGCAAATCCACAATCATACCTACGGTAAAACCGGGAGAAAGACCTTCGGAGGCAGCGTACAATACATTACCTTCAGAAGTTACAGTGTTGGAAGGGGCTACAGTATAATCGGAATAATTTAATCCTAAAATAAATCCGAAATGTATCCGTTCCCTATCAACAGCCTGTAAATTTCTAATGACTCCTCTATCCGATTGTCCAAAAACACTTACAATAGAAACAAAGAAGACTATAAATATGAATATATATTTTTTTCTCAAAATGTGATTATTTGTATTTGTGCTATAGCAAGTAAACGTCAATAAGTAATTCTTATTTTAACAACGAATAATAAATAGGCTTCTTTTAGTTTATTTTAGCAATTAAATCCTCTAATGTTACTTTGTCTTGATTTCCAGTAAGCATATTTTTAATTGTAACGACGTTTTCAGAAACCTCCGTTTCACCTGCAATAATGACGTACTTAATTCCTTTTGCATCAGCATAAGACATCTGTTTCTTTAGTTTTACTACATCAGGATAAATTTCCGCATTTATACCGGAGTCTCTCATTTTTTTAAGTAATGGCAAACAATACAAGAACTCTTTCCCCCCAAAATTTAAGAAGAGAGCCTTCGTTTTTTCTAAATTTTCGGAAGGATACAAATCTAATTGATTAAGAACATCATAAATACGGTCTGCCCCAAAAGAAATACCAACACCGGAAACACCTTCCATACCAAATATTCCAGTTAAATTATCGTAACGACCACCACCCGCAATACTGCCCATTTCTACATCTTTTGCTTGTACTTCAATGATAGAGCCTGTATAATAATTGAGTCCACGAGCAAGTGTTAAATCAATTTCAAGAGAACTATTCAATTGCAAAGTATTTGTTATATCTAGAATTGTTTCTATTTCCGAAATGCCAGTCAAACCGACCTCTGAACCAGTCAAAACCCCTTTTAATGTTTCTAATTTCGATGCATTATTACCTGACAGGGTAAGTATAGGTTTCAATTTGGCAATAGCTTTTTCTGTAATACCTTTGCTCAAAAGCTCTTGATTCACATTTTCTAAACCAATTTTGTCCAATTTGTCAATAGCAACGGTAATGTCTATTATTTTATCAGCTTCCTCAATAACCTGGGCTATACCGGATAATATTTTTCTATTATTCAGTTTAATTGCCACGTTTATTTTTAATTTAGAAAAGACCTCGTCTATAAGTTGAATTAATTCTACTTCATTCAATAAGGAATCACTCCCTACGACATCAGCATCACATTGAAAAAATTCTCTGTAACGACCTTTTTGAGGTCTATCAGCACGCCAAACCGGTTGAATTTGGTAACGTTTAAATGGAAATGTTATTTTGTCGCGATATTGTACAACAAAACGAGCAAAAGGAACAGTTAAATCGTAACGTAAACCTTTTTCTGAAATTTTAGTAATTATTTTGCTGCTATTCTTGGCGATTAATTCTTCTTCGGAAAGGTCTCTCAAGTAATCTCCTGAGTTCAATATTTTGAAAAGCAATTTATCACCTTCTTCACCATATTTCCCCATTAAAGTAGAGAGGTTTTCTATAGATGGCGTTTCTATTTGATTAAAACCATACAAACGAAAACTATCTTTTATTGTACTGAAGATATAATTTCGTTTTGCCATTTCTTCAGGCAAAAAATCACGAGTTCCTTTTGGTATGCTAGGTTTCATTTCTTGGGATTTTTTGAAGGCTCAAAGTTATAAAAAAATATGATTTTAGCTTTTGTTTCTTGAACAAAAGATTTTTTTACCTAAATTTGACCTCATTTATTTTTATTTGTCGGTTATGTTGATAGAAGAAATACTATATTCTCGCCATTTTTTGGTCATTGCAGATACTAAAAAATTTCCTAAAAAAGCTTACGAATGTGCGTTAGAATATGCCAAAGGCTTTGAAAAGGATATCTCGTTCTTAATCTTACTAAAAAGCTCGGAATATTCTGATTACGAGGGTATTGATGGATTTTGGAAAAATAAAATAGAACAAGAGCAACAAGAAACAAACGTAAACCTATCCTATTATGTTGTAGAGGGTAATGTAACAAATATACCCGACCTAACACAAAGGACAGAAACGCCCATGGTATTTTTTGAAATAACGAAGAAAGGAAGATACCGGAATCCAATGTTTTTGTTCAAGAACTTAAGAGAACTTCGTATCCCTTTTATTTTTACGAAAGAAGAATACTCCGAATCCATTAATTTTTCGAAAATACTTGTTCCGGTAGGATTTCTCAATGAAGAAAAAGAAAAGGGACCCTACTCCTCTAACATGGGACGATTTCTAAAATCAGAAATTGTTATTTTGCAAGCCAATGATTATGGCTCCAAAACACCTAAAAACGTACAAAGCATCGAAGATCTTTATCATAAATTTGACCTGGTTTGTTCTGTAATGAAAGCCAAATCAGATAGTTTTGGTGTAGAAAAAGAAGCTGCTGTACTTGCCGAAAAAATAAATGCAGGAATGATTATAGTATCGACTTCTCGAGATTATGGTTTGGACGATATTTTCTTTGGTCCAAAGGAATTGCACACTTTTAAAATAGCCAAAGTACCCGTTATGTTTATAAATCCGAGACCCGATTTATACGTTCTGTGTTGGTAAATTTCTTCCTAAAAAAGGCAATTTTATTTTGAATAAAAAAGCAAGTAAAAGTTATTCTTCGTGGACGTTTGTTTTTGCATTTAAAAACAAAATACTTGTTAAAAACTAACTTTAAAATACTTCTTCGTTCATATTATTTTTTTTTACCTTTGCACAGCAAAAGCCCAACCTCCTACACAATATGACAAAAAAAAATAAAACAGAAAATCAAAAGGAAAAGAATTCATCCTCGTCTAACAAAGGTTTTTCTGGTTTCTTTCGCAATGAAAAACTTCGTTTTATAGTAGGTCTTATTATCATGGTTGGCTCTTGCTATATTTTCCTTTCTCTAACCTCTTTTTTGTTTTCGGGTGGAAATGATTATAATCTTTTGAATTATTCCTATTCTGATTTAATAAAGGAACATAAAGAATTTGAAAATTTAGGAGGTGCTTCGGGTGCTCGCCTTGCCGACATCATGATCAACAAGTGGTTTGGTGTATCTTCCTTTTTCTTGGTAATTTTTGCTTTTTCATTAGGTTTAAAATTACTTAATCCGAACAAAAAATATTCAATCGTAAAACAATTCATTTCATGTGCATTTTTTACAATCTGGATTTCTTTGTTTTTTGGCGTTTTCTATCCTGAAACATCATCTATTTCATTCATTCAATTAGGTGGAAATCACGGAAATCAGCTGGCACATATATTAAATACCGTAATGGGCGTTTCAGGTATAATTTTATTACTTGGTTCAACTATTTTGGTATTTTTGATTTTAGCATTTATTTCAACACTCCCATTTATACAAAAAATATTTCAATATTCTCTTCTTGATCTTTTCAGAAGAAAAAAACAGGAACCAATTGACAATATTGAATCTGATTTGGAAATGGGAATTGAAAGTGAAAAATTAAATGAAGAAAAAGCTGCTGACTCTGAGGATACTGAAGAAGAATTTGAGGTTATCGAAATGGAAGAAGAACCAATTTCTACTATAGAAGAAAACGATACAGACCTCGATTTTGAAGTCAAAGTTCCAAAAGATGAAGATTCTGAGCTAGTAACAGACGAACCTGATGAAGACAACTTAGATGCTCCGTTAGAAATAATTCCGACAGAAGAAGAAAAACTAGTTGGGAACGAAGATACGTACGATAAATTTGCAGAATTAGGCGAATATGATCCAACATTGGAAATTCCGCACTACAAGTTTCCGACATTTGATTTGTTACAAAAATATGATTTTTCTAATGAAATAAATTTAGAGGAGCAAGCTGCCAATAAAAAACGAATTACAGAAACATTAGAAAATTACGGCATCAAAATCAAAAAGACGGAAGCAACTGTTGGGCCGACAGTTACATTGTATGAGATAATACCGGAAGCTGGGGTGCGTATTTCTAAAATACGCAGTTTAGAAGACGACATTGCGTTGAGTCTTTCTGCCTTAGGAATTCGTATTATTGCTCCTATTCCGGGTAAAGGAACTATCGGTATTGAGGTTCCAAATAAAAATCCTCAAATAGTTTCTATACATTCTGTCATAGCTTCTAAAAAATTCCAGGAATCAAAATTTGACTTACCAATTGTATTTGGTAAAACGATTACCAATGAGGTTTTCATCGCTGATTTATGCAAAATGCCGCACATCTTGGTAGCAGGAGCTACAGGACAAGGAAAATCAGTTGGATTAAATGCGATTATTACATCTTTATTGTATAAAAAACACCCTTCGCAACTTAAATTTGTACTTATAGACCCCAAAAAAGTAGAGTTCAGCATTTACTCTAGTATTGAGAAATACTTTTTAGCAAAGTTACCTGACGCGGAAGAAGCTATTATCACAGATGTAACTAAAGTGGTACAAACATTGAATTCTTTAACAAAAGAGATGGATTCGCGTTATGACCTACTTAAAAAAGCACACGTTAGAACCATCAAGGAATACAATGCTAAATTTGTTAAGCGTTCTTTAAACCCTGAAAAAGGTCACCGTTATTTGCCCTATATAGTGGTAATCATTGATGAGTTTGGCGATTTAATCATGACAGCCGGAAAAGATATTGAACTTCCCATTGCACGTATTGCTCAATTAGCAAGAGCTGTGGGAATACACATGATTATTGCAACACAAAGACCTTCTACTAACATTATTACAGGATCTATAAAGGCAAACTTTCCAACGAGAGTCGCATTCAGGGTTTCTTCCATGATTGATTCTCGTACGATTCTAGACTGTCCGGGGGCAAATCAGCTAATTGGTCGAGGAGATATGCTGTTCTCTCAGGGAAGCGATTTAATTCGTGTTCAATGTGCTTTTGTTGATACTCCTGAGATAGAAAATATTGGCAATTTTATAGAAAGTCAACGTTGTTATCCTACCCCATTCTATTTACCTGAAGCTGAAATATCAAATGGTGACACTAATATGAGTGGAGTCGATTTGAGTGTAAGAGACCCAATGTTTGAAGAAGCCGCTCGTCTGTTGGTTATTCATCAACAAGGTTCTACATCAATGATACAACGTAAGTTTTCTATTGGATATAATAGGGCCGGGCGTATCGTTGATCAATTGGAGGTTGCAGGAATTCTAGGACCTCCGGAAGGCAGCAAACCAAGACAAGTTTTGGTACAAGATGAAATGCAATTAGACAGAATATTAGACAATTTAAAATAAGTAAACACATGAAAAGAGACACGGCTATTTTCGAAATAATCGAAAAAGAGAAAAAGCGCCAATTAAAAGGAATTGAACTTATTGCCTCAGAAAACTTTGTTAGTGAACAAGTATTGGAAGCTATGGGGTCTTGCCTAACAAACAAATATGCTGAGGGTTATCCTGGAAAAAGATACTACGGTGGTTGTGATGTGGTTGATCTAAGTGAACAATTGGCTATCGATCGTTTAAAACAAATTTTCGGAGCAGAATGGGCTAACGTTCAACCCCACTCGGGAGCACAAGCAAATGCTGCGGTATTTTTAGCCTGTTTAAATCCCGGTGACAAATTTTTAGGACTGAATCTTTCTCACGGCGGGCACCTTTCTCATGGTTCATTGGTAAATAGTTCAGGTATTTTATATCGTCCATTGGAATATAATGTAAAAGCTGAAACAGGAAGAGTTGATTATGATCAAATGGAAGAAGTGGCTTTACGCGAACGTCCA
>ERZ795062.1963-NODE-1963-length-13919-cov-5.039455_pt1 | contig 13919 bp, 13 predicted proteins | sample MGYA00375146_ERZ795062 | MGnify/ENA primary metagenome ERZ795062 (study PRJEB30191, sample SAMN05720281) | activated sludge metagenome | isolation source: Anaerobic digester | place: USA | collected 2015-07-16 ... | reverse complement strand
CGCAAAGGTGTCAAGATCGGCGACACCGTCACCATCCGCAAGGCCGGCGACGTCATTCCCGAGGTCCTCGGACCGGTCGTCGACCTGCGGGACGGGTCCGAAACCGACTTCGTGATGCCCACCGTATGTCCCGAATGCGGGGCGCAGCTGCGTCCCGAGAAGGAAGGTGACGCCGACATTCGTTGTCCCAACAGCGAATCCTGCCCGGCACAACTGCGCGAGCGGCTGTTCTTCCTCGCCGCGCGCGGCTCCTTCGATATCGAGGCGCTCGGTTACAAGGCGGCCCAAGCGCTTCTCGAGGCCGGGGTGATCCGCAACGAGGGCGACCTGTTCTCGCTGACCGCCGACGACCTGCTCAAGGTCCCGTTGTTCACCAACAACACCGGCGAACTGTCGGCCAACGGACAGTGGCTGATCGCCAATCTGGACAAGGCCAAGGAGATCCCGCTGTGGCGGGTGCTGGTGGCGCTCTCGATCCGGCACGTCGGACCATCGGCGGCCCGTTCCCTGGCAACGCATTTCGGATCCCTACGGGCCATCGAAGACGCCTCGGCCGACGATCTGGCGCAGGTCGACGGTCTGGGCGCGACCCTCGCGCAGAGCATCGTCGACTGGTTTGCCGTCGACTGGCATCGCGTGATCGTCGAAAAGTGGCGTGCCGCGGGTGTTTCCATGGCGGACAAACGCGATGAGACGATCGCCCGCACCCTGGAGGGCAAGACCATCGTCGTCACCGGCTCGCTCCAGGACTTCTCCCGGGATGGCGCGAAGGAGGCCATCCTCTCCCGCGGCGGCAAGGCATCGGGATCGGTGTCGAAGAAGACCGACTACGTGGTGGTGGGCGACTCGCCCGGCTCGAAAGCCGCCAAGGCCGAACAGCTCGGGGTGCCTATTCTGGACGAGGATGCCTTCAAGGCGCTGCTGGAGACCGGCACCGCACCGGGGTCCGCGGACAACTGACACGCACATGGGAGTGTAGGTGTCATCCCCGTGGCACCTACACTCCCGGTGGTTCGCCGTCCACTCGCAGTGGTTCGCCGTCGCCTATCGCGGCCGTGACGACGACGTGGCGAGCAGGAACGTCGACAGCAACACCATGATCGGGTACTCCCAGATCAGCTGATCGGACAGCCAATAAGTCGTGAGCGTGAAGACTGATCCACCACCTACCATGCGCGCGAGTATCGTTGTCGGCAGTCGATCGGCGAACTTCCGCGACGCGACGACCGCGATGAACCCGATACCGAGAGCCACTTCAAGAGCGGGCATCGCGAAGCCGAACAGTCCGGCATTCGGACCGAGAATGTGGGTGCAGAATTCTTGGAAGAATCCGGGAACCCGTGAATTCTGGGCGGCGCTGTCGGCGACGAGACGGATGTCGGCGGCACCGAAGCCGGCGTGATACTTGGTCCAACCCTCACCGATCCACAACACCCCGAGCGTCACACCGACGATTCCGGACAACACGATCACGGCGACGTGCCGCCGGGAGGTGCCATCGGCCGAACCGGGGACCACCGTCGTCGCGGTAGTCATCGCGATCAGCTCAGCATCGCGGCGCCGAATACCACTTTTGCTTTGTCGCAATGGATGACGACGTTGTGGTACATGCCGGTGTCGATTCCGTCGAGGGAGAAGGTCTGCGAGTTCTTCATCAGATCGATGGCGCTGATGTGCTTGCCCGCCATCACCGCGGCCTCGTCGGTGCCGTTGGTCAGATACACATGCAGATCGGGCCCCTCGTCGGTCCGGAAGTCCGACAGTGTGAGCATACCGTCGGCGATGGTCGCCATACCGGCCACACTCTTGCCGCCGAGTCCGGAGAATGTGCCGGTCATCGACGCCATCATCGGCGCCGACATGGGCATCGACGATTCGGGTGCCATCGACACCGCCGCCGACATCGAAGCGGTGGGCATGGAATCATCGTCGGAATCGCCACAAGCACTCAATGTCAGGGCGGTGGCGATGATTCCCGCGCCGATGATTCCGGAATAGATCTTGGTACGCATAGCTCTCACCTTTCGGTTGCTGGAAATACTTTCAGTCGCTGGAAATGCTTCAGGTGGCACGTGCGCCACGGCACCGAACGTAACCGCACACAACGCCGATCGGGTCAAACATTTCAGCTCCGTAAGAAGTGGCCGCACCGGCTGTGCGGGCGACTATCGTCATCATCGTGACGGCGACGGTGATGATCGTGGAGGACGATGCGGCGGTGCGGACCGCGGTCGGTGACTACCTGCGTGCGGCGGGCTACGCGGTGACCGCCGTCGCCGACGGTGGCCGGGCCCGCACCGAACTCGCCGATCACACCCCTGACGTGGTGGTTCTTGACCGGATGCTGCCGATTGTGGGTGGTGACGTGCTGTGCGGCGAGATCCGGCAGCACTCACCGCAGGTCATGGTGATCATGCTGACCGCTCTCGATTCGGTGGCCCAACGAATCAGTGGTCTCGAACACGGCGCCGACGACTATCTGGTCAAACCGTTCTCGATGCGAGAACTACACCTGCGCATCGAAACCCTGCTGCGGCGTGGGCAGAAGAGTCCACTGGTGCCGATGGAACTGGGACCGTTCCGCATCGACCCGGCCCGACGGATCGCATTCCTGCACAACACGGCGATTGAACTCACCACCCGCGAGTATGAATTGTTGCTGTTCCTGATGCGCCATCCCGATGAGGTGCTCACCCGCGACGACATTCTCCGCGAGGTGTGGGGCTGGACATTCGGGGAGGCGTCGACGGTGACGGTGCATGTGCGGCGATTGCGCGAGAAGATCGAGCCCGAACCGCGCTTTCCGCGTTACCTGCTCACCGAATGGGGTGCGGGATACCGGTTCACGGTGGGCGACGTGGCGGCCCGCGCCGACAAGGTGCCCGGGACGGGAGCCGGCCGATGATGTTGCACACCTGGGACATCGCGCAGATCGTCGCCATCGCCGCGGTGTGCACCACCGTGGTCACCGCGCTCTGCGCGGGCGGCGTCCGGTGGAATGCGCGCGGTTCGATCACCTCACAGATCTGGCTGATGGCCATCGCCTCACCGCTGTCGGTGGTGGCCGCGGTCACCGTGATCGCCGTTCAGATGTACGTCTCGCAGCACGACTTTCAGGTGCTGTTGTGGGTGCTCGGGGTGTCGTCGGTGATGAGCGTGGCGGCCGCCACCGTCGTCGGCCGCACCGCCCGGTTGTCGATGGTGGCGTTGCGTGACTCCGCACGCCGCGTCGGTGACGGCGATGTCGTCGGCGCCGACGGGACCGGGTGGAAGGAGTTCGCCGAGGTGTCTCAGCAACTCGCCGACACGTCGCGGCGACTCGCGTCAGCCCGCAGGGAGATCGAGGAACTCGACGCCTCCCGCCGACAGTTCTTCGCGTGGATCTCGCACGACCTGAGGACGCCGCTCACCGGTGTGCGGGCGATGGCCGAGGTCCTCGAGGAGGGAGTGGCGGCCGATCCCGGTGACTACATTCGCCGCATCCGGGAACAAGTCGACAGTATGAGCCGCCTCGTCGACGATCTCTTCGAGCTGTCCCGACTGACCGAGAGCGGACTGCGGCTGCGTTGCGAACCGCTCGAGCTGGTCGACATCGTTTCCGACGCCGTCGCCGATGTGCGGGTGGCCGCGGCCGAACGCGGCATGCGGATCATCCACGATGGGGTACACGGCATCACGGTGTGGGCGGACCCGCACGAGTTCACCCGGGTGGTGGTGAACCTGCTGACGAACAGCATCAAGTACGCACCGCGCGGATCGGAGATCCTGATTTCGGCCCGTACCGATGAGCTCACCGGCAACACCGTGGTGAGCGTCGCCGACCAGGGGCCGGGTGTGGCCGATGCCGACCTGCCGAGCATCTTCGAGGTGGGCTGGCGGGCGGATGTCGCGCGGACGCCGTCGTCGCGGGATTCGTCGCTGTCCGGGAGTTCGTCGTCGGCCGGGCTGGGACTGGCCATCGTGCGCGGCATCGTGCAGGCACACGGGGGCGAGGTGCGCGCCGAGAACGTCTCCGGAGGTTTCCGGCTGGACGTGGTGTTGCCGGGGGAACGTCGATCGGGGTCACGCTGACCCGGCAAGCGCGGGTCAGAGCGAGGTACGCAGCACCGTGCTGACGATTCCGGCGAGATAGCCGAGCCGGGCCACCTCCGACGGCCGGAAATCGGGGCCGCCAATCCGGCCGAGCAGGATCGCCTTGTCGCCGTGACCGAGTGGCGCGGCGGCCAGTCGGGTGTCCATGTCCTTCCATGTCTGCGGAACCCAGTCGCCGTCGGAGTCCAACTGCACCGGACGCGTCAGCGGAAGCCAGTCGACCTCCGCCAACTGTGTTTCCGGTGCGCCCGAGGAGGCGAACAGTTGCAGCACACCGCTGCCCCCGGAAGTGATGACCGTCGCCCACGACACCCGCAGCACCCGCGGGGTGTTGTCGACGAGGACCTGCAGTTTGTCGCCGGCGGTGGCCACCTGGTCGATCAATTCCAGCTCACGGTGGGTATCGAGGACACCCGAGTAGGGCCGGATCGAATCGACCCGCACACCCTCTACCTTCTCCGCCGCGGTGATCAGACTGTCGGGCAGACCGCCCGGCGCCACATCGACGACGAGGTCGTCGACCGCGTACCCGGCGCCGCGTTCGACCACCTCCAAGGAGAGGATGTCGGCGCCGACGGAACCGAGTTGGACCGCCAGCAGGCCAAGACTGCCCGGGCGGTCCTGCAGATAGACGCGTAGCAGATACGACACGGCCACATTGTCGCACCGGGCACGGATGTGCGTGCGGCGAGTGGCTTCGGGCACAGTGATCGGCATCTGCTACGGCTGTGCCGCCGTCACCGGCGGCGACGGCGCGGGTAAGTGGAGGCTGCTCTCGGTTCTCGCGGCACGGTCCCATAGGCTGGGCGATGAATTGTGTCCCCGGTGAGAAAGGACGGCTCGGTGGCAGCAGAACCGCAGTCGATATCGCGCGCGGAGGTCGAGCATCTGGCGCGGCTGTCGCGGCTGGCGTTGACCGACGACGAACTCGACCAGTACGCCGCGCAGCTCGACTCGATCCTCGCGCACGTGGCGCAGGTGTCCGAGGTGGCCGCCGACGACGTACCGCCGACAGCGCATCCCGCGCAGCTCGCCAATGTGCTGCGCAGCGACGAGGTGGTACCGGGCCTGACCACCGACGAGGCGCTCTCGGGTGCCCCGGCCGTGGAGCAGGACCGGTTCGCCGTTCCGCAGATCCTGGGAGAAGAGCAGTAGTGGCCGGGGCGAACGGAGTGACGGGGAATGCCGGGGCGAACGAAGTGACGGGACGTGAGATGGCGGGTACCCGCGCCGCGGGCGATATCACCGGCCTGTCGGCCGCCGAACTCGCCGGCAAGATTGCCGCGCGCGAATTGTCGTCGGTGGAGGTCACCCAGGCTCATCTGGACCGTATCGCCGAGGTCGATGACCGGCTCGGCGCGTTCCTGCACGTCAGCGGCGCCGAGGCGCTGGTGGCGGCCAAGGCCGCCGACGACGCCATCGCCGCGGGCAACGCGCCCTCGGCGCTGGCGGGTGTGCCGCTGGCACTCAAGGACGTGTTCACCACGACCGATGCCCCCACCACATGCGGTTCGAAGATGCTGGAAGGGTGGGTGCCGCCGTACGACGCGACGGTCACCGCCCGCCTGCGTGCGGCGGGCATCCCGATCCTGGGAAAGACCAACATGGACGAGTTCGCGATGGGATCGTCCACGGAGAACTCCGCCTACCACGTCACCCGCAATCCGTGGGACACCGACCGCATACCGGGCGGATCCGGTGGCGGCAGTGCCGCGGCGCTGGCGTCGTATCAGGCGCCGCTGGCCATCGGCACCGACACCGGCGGCTCGATCCGTCAGCCGGCCGCGGTCACCGCGACCGTCGGCGTCAAACCCACCTACGGCACCGTGTCCCGGTACGGACTGGTGGCCTGCGCGTCGTCGCTGGATCAGGGTGGCCCGTGTGCTCGTACCGTGCTCGACACCGCGCTGCTGCACGAGGTGATCGCCGGTCATGACCCCCGTGATTCCACCTCCGTCGACGTCCCGGTGCCCGACGTGGTGGCCGCCGCTCGGGCCGGCGCCGAAGGCGATCTGACCGGCGTGAGGATCGGCATCGTCACGGAGTTGCAGGGCGAGGGCTATCAGACGGGCGTGCTCGATTCGTTCGCCGCGGCCGTCAAGGTGCTCACCGACCGCGGTGCCGAGGTGATCGAGGTGTCGTGCCCCAAGTTCACCTACGCGCTCGGCGCCTACTATCTGATCCTGCCGTCGGAGGTGTCGAGCAACCTCGCACGGTTTGACGCGATGCGGTACGGCCTGCGCGTCGGTGACGACGGATCGCACAGTGCCGATGAGGTCATGGCACTCACGCGGGACGCGGGTTTCGGCCCGGAGGTCAAGCGGCGCATCATGATCGGCACCTACGCGCTGTCGTCGGGCTACTACGACGCCTACTATGGTCAGGCGCAGAAGGTCCGTACGCTCATCGCCCGCGATTTCGCGGCGGCCTTCGAGCGGGTGGACGTGTTGATCTCACCCACCACACCCACCACGGCGTTCAAGCTCGGTGAGAAAGTCGACGACCCGCTCGCGATGTATCTGTTCGACCTGTGCACGCTGCCGGTGAACCTGGCCGGTGTCGGTGCGATGTCGGTGCCGTCGGGTCTGTCCGCCGACGACGGGCTGCCGGTGGGTCTGCAGATCATGGCACCCGCCCTCGCCGACGACCGGCTCTACCGGGTGGGTGCGGCGTACGAGGCGGCGCGCGGCCCGATCGGCTGACGTCCCCACCCCGATCACGAGCAGACGGTACGGCAACGGTCCACGAGCGCGAAGCTCGTGGACCGTTGCCGTACAGCGGGTCAGGAACCGAAGTCGGCCGCCGCGGTGTCGCATACCACCCAGTTGCCGTCTTCCTTCGTGAAGTACAGCGTGGATGTCCGGCCGTCCGACGGGAACGTCAGTGTTGTCTTGGCGCTGTCGCCGGACACCTCGGTGCCGGAGACATCGAACTTCTCGGGGGCAGCCGCATTGTCGCCCTCGCCGGAGGTGGGGGCGGTGGAGTCGTCGGTACCCACCCGCTCCGCCTCGGCCTGACACATGAGGCCGGTCATCGTCGAGGTGTCCTGTGCGGCGACGGCGTCGGCGAACTCCGAACTCACCCGTTCGATGGCCTCCTCGTCGCTCTCACCGCGATTCAGGAACCAGAACAGACCGCCGCCGATAACGGCGAGCAAGGCCACCACCGCGGCCACGATCAGCGCGATCTTGAGGCCCTTCTTGCTCTTCGCGGGCTGTCCCGGCTGATCGGGGAAGGGTGGTTGCCCGGAGGCGGGTCCGCCGTAGGGCGGGAACGGCTGTGAACCAAACGCCTGCGAGTCGGCCCCGTAGGGCTGCTGCTCGCCGAACGGTGTGGTGCCGGGCTGTGTGCTGCCCGAGGGCGCGCCGTACGGCTGTCGGCTGTATGCCTGTGCGGGATCGGGCTGGTCGGCGGCGGGCATCCCGAACGTCGGCTGGCCGACCATCGTCTGATCGTATTGGGCTGCCTGATCGTATTGGGCTGCCTGATCGTATTGGGCTGCCTGGCCGTATTGGGCAGGTTGGCCGTATGGGGATCCCGGGTTGTACTGGGGCATCGCCGGTGTTTGCCCGGGTCCGGACGGGAACGCCCCGGCCCCCGACCCCGGCGGCGGGGTCTGTGGTGACGGGTTCTGGGGCGACGGGTTCTGGGGCGACGAGACCTGAGTCCGGTCGCCAGGTGTGTCCGACCACTGTGCCCCGGGCAGGTGACCGTCCGACGGCTGTCCCCCCGACTGCTGGTTGCCCGATTGCTGGTCGCCGGGCTGCTGGGGTCCTTGGGGTGGTTGCGTCATGGTTTCTCCGCACCCGCTGCTCGGGCGATGGTCGTCACTGCGGCTTCTCGCTCGCGATGAGCTGGGCGATCAGGGTCACCAGCTTCTGCTCGATGCCGGTCTGCAGGTCGATCTGCTTGTCGAACCACGTCTCGTCGGTGCCGGTGACCGCGGCGACACTGCCGGAGACCCTCGACAGCGAGGCGTTGCGGGAGAGCCATTGCAGGTTGAGCGGTGCCCGCGAGACGTAGTACATCGATTCGGCGCTGAGCTTGGTGAATCCTTCGACCGACAGCAGTCGGGCGAGCGGGACCACCCGGTCGACGGTCACCGCGACCTTACCGTCGGGCGCCTTGACGATGGTTCGGCCGCTCTTGGCCGAGTAGGCGGCGTCACGGTCGCCCACGGTGGGCTTGGACACGCTCTGCAAGGTGGCCTCCGCGGCGGGTTGGAGGTTGCCGTCGTCGAGTGCGTCGTAAAGCGGCTGCAGTTCGGCGGCCACTACGACGGTGGTGGTCGAGCGGGTGGGCTTCTGCAGCGCCGGCGGCGTGTATCCGGTGGGGATCTTCGCCGCCGCGTCCTTGATCTTGGTGATCGTCGCGGCGTCGGGGGCCGGGATGTCCTGATTGTCGGTGAGCGCCTTGATCGCGGCCACACAGTTGGTGTAGTTGGTGCGGGTCGTCTTGATCTGCGAGTTCAGCTTGGCCGCACGCGCGTTGTAGGCGTCGTAGGCGGCTTGCTGGGCGGGCAGCGTGAATGTGCGCGGCTCGGCGTTGTGGGACCGGATCTGCTTCTGGATGTCCAGGAAGGACTGGTATTGCGCGTCGCATGGCTGCGCGGCGGTCGCCGGCGCGGCCGCGACAACGCCGGAAACAACGACCCCGAGACAGATCCCTGCAACAGCAACACGTCCGCGGAGCGTCTTACGTGATGAGAGGGGAGGCACGATCCAGATGCTATATGTCCTGGGACCCAGGACCAATGTCACGAACCCGATCGTTATCTGTCGGTGCTGGTGATGGTGGTCGGATGTCGTTCGGCCGGGGGACCGATCAGTCTGCCCTGCCCGGTGCCGTAGCTGTGCCCGGTTCCTGCGGGGCCGTCGAGGGAGGCGATCAGGTCGATGCTGGTCTGCACAAACGAGACCACCGGCAACCAGGGTGGTGCGGACAGTCGGGGGCCGGTTGGGATGACGTTGTCCGGGGAGCGCGCCGGACGCCACAGGAGGGCGGGTGACCAGCGGGTCACCGGGTCGGAGTGGTTGGCGATGATCGTGCGTGGGGTGGCGCTTCGTGCGGCCACCGACCCGGCGGGCATACCGGCGAGCACGGTGCCCGCGATCGCATCCCGGGCATGGGTCTGCGCCCACTCGCGGGCGTCGTCGGCGCCCACCGCGCCCAGGCTCTGCCCGTACAGATAGATCGGTGGCAGGCCGTCGCGGGGTGCGGCGGCGATCACCGCGCGCAGGAGGGTGATCGCACTGCGTCCGGCGCTGTCGCGGTCGGCGGTGAACACCCGCCACGACGGTGCGTCCGCGTATTGCAGGGCCAGCATCGTGACCCGCGGCCCCCACCGCAGGCGAACGCCGTCCACCATGTCGGGGTCGACCCAGCCCGAGCCCGTAGGTACCGCGATCACCAGGGGTGAACCGGGGTCCGGGTGCGCGCGGGTCCAGCGGTCGGCCAGTGCGCGGGCCCGCCGGTCCAGGTCCGATGCGCTCTCGCCGGACGACGGCAGGGGGCTGTAGAGCACCTGTCCGGGCGCGCGTGGTGACCGCGCCCCGGCGTCGGCCACCGACAGGTGACCGCACACCAGCGCGGCCACCAGCGCCGCGCCGATCGCCGTCACCCGCGGACACCAGATGATCGCGGCGCCCACTGCCAGTGCGGGACCGGCGACGACGGCCGCCCACTGCCAGGCGAACAGCGGCCCGGTGGGCGGGGTTCCGGTGGCCGCGGCGATCTCATCGCGCAGCAGCGCCTGCCAGTGGCCGCCGGCCACGGTCGCCCCCACCGACACCACCGTGGCGGTGGCCAGGGCCGTCCGGCCGGCCCGGGCGCAGACCGGATGTGCGCAGACCGGGTGTGCGCAGACCGGGCGTGCGCCGTGCCGCCGCTCGCGCATACCCACCAGGGCCGTCGCGAGCAGTGTCCCGGCGGCACAGAACAGGGCCGTCACCAGTGCGGCGACCAGCGGGGAACGCGGCAGCAGGCTCGGATAAGAGGCGACCAGGATTCCCGCGCAGGCCGCGGTGGGGATCAGCGGGTGCGGGGTGCTCATCGGGCGATCTCGGTCACGGCGTGCAGCGGTGCGGTCCACAGGCCCGCGACGGCGCCCACCAGGGACACCCCGGCCGACAGCGGGGACTCGGCCGAGATGGGCGGGCCGAATCGCTGTCGCCACGAGTTCAGGCCCAGACCGATCCGGGCGGTCTCGGCCGCGGCGTGGCAGGTGGGGTCGGTGCAGGATGCGTGCATCTGCCGGATGAGTGTGTGGTCCAGGGTCAGCCGGGCCCAGCCGCCGAGCGGCCGGTGTTCGCGGTCGGCGTAGCGCAGCAGGTCGTATCCGAAATCGTGTGCACGACAGAATGGTTCAAATTGCCGCGGCAGATCGACCGGGGACGAACAAGAGCCGTTCGGATTGACCGTCAGCCCCTCGGACACCACCGGGCGATAGCCCATCACCGCCGCGAAACCCGGCGGGATGTGCACCGCCGCGAGATCGGGCCGGTTTCCGGACAGGATCCGGATCGCCTGCGCAGCAGGGGAGGTGTCGGACATGCCGGTGCCGCGCAGGGCGGCGGCGTGGCCGGCGCCTGCCTGTAGCCCGAGGATCACCAGAACCCCCGCCAGCAGGGTCGTTGAGATGCTCCGCCGTATTAAGTGAAAGTCCATGTGGCTCAAGCTATGAGCGGATAGCACTCGCACACATCGGACTGTCGATGGGTCTACCGCTCACCCGTGTGGACTATCCGCCGCGAGTACCCGCCCCCGATGTACGGGGACGAATTCACCCAAAAGTATGAGGACCGGCGAGACCGGCGCCGATAGCCTCGGACGAAGACCCGGGCGGTGTGCCCGGCGAGGTGAGGACAGAGATGCAGGGCAAGTTCGTCGACGGAATCCGTTCGGTCGGTACGGTACTCGTGCGTGAGGTGGCCGATCATCCGGCGATGACCGACCCCGCCGTACGTCGGTACTTCTCGTCCAAGGTCAACTGGTTGTTCCTGATGGTTGCGCTCATCATGTACGCGGTCGCCTGGCCGACGCTGACACTGACGCACGATCTGCCCGCCTATTGGCTGCCGATCGTGTCGGCGTTCGCGGCACTGCCCATCGCCCTGTCGTGGTCAGCGCCGTCGGTGGGCTGGGCGGTGTCGGTCCTGTCGGCCTACCTTGTAGCGCTACTGGTCCCCGTCGACCCCGGGTGGAACTGGGAGATCCAGGTCGTGCACATCATCGAACTGCTGGTGCTCACGTTCTTCGTCTTCGCCCGCGGCCCGCTGAGAAGTCTTCCGCTGGTGTGGATCTGTACCGTCGTGATCTTCGTCCTGGTCGCGCCCGCCGAGGCCCGCGTCGGCTGGGCGGTGGGTCTGACCTTCCTGGCCGTGGTCACCGCGCTGGTGCGGGGGCTGCTGCGGGTCAGCACCCAACTGCGAGCCAGCACAGAGGAAACCGAGCTCGCCGAATCGCGCAAGGTGGTCCTGGAGGAACGGGCCCGCATCGCCCGGGATCTGCACGATGTGGTCGCCCACCGGATGTCGGTGGTGGTGGTGATGGCGCAGACCGCCCGCTACCGGCTCGACGACGTCGGCGACGATGCGGTCGCCGAGTTCGACGCGATCGCCGACGCGGCCCGCGCATCGCTGGACGAGGTACGCCAGATGCTGGGCGTGCTGCGGCTGGACGACGGTTCGGGCTCCTATCTGGCGGCGCCCAATCCGGGCCTGGGCGACATCGCCGAACTGGTCGCCCAGACCGGCCGTACCGGCGTCGACGTCCTGCTCGACGACACCGCCGACCGGGAGACCGTCGGCGACGCGTCGGCGCTGGTGATCTACCGGATCGTGCAGGAATCGCTGGCGAACGCGACCAGACACGCACCGGGCGCGGCCATCAGTGTGCGGCTGTCCCCGGCACGTGGGGAGGCCACCGACGTCGTCATCACCAACGGGCCTGCGCGCGGTGAACCGCTACGCCTGGCGGGGGCCGGCACCGGGCTGGCGGGAATGGCCGAACGGGCCCGCATCGTCGGCGGCAGCGTGTCCGCCGGTGAACGGGACGGCGGCGGTTTCGAGGTCCGGGCGCAGATCCCGGACGGGCCGTGGGCCGCCACCGGCGTGGCCGGGCGCTAGCGCGGCGATACTGTCGAGAACGTGCCCACCTCACAGCAACCCGCCCCGCGATCCGGTCCGGTCACCGTTGTCGTGGTCGACGACCAGGCCATGGTCCGGCAGGGCTTTACCGCCCTGCTGGCGGCCCAGCCCGACATCTCGGTGCTCGGCGACGCCTCCGACGGGGTGGAGGCCGTCGAACTGTGTTCGCGGTTGCGGCCGGACGTTGCGCTCATGGACGTGCGGATGCCGCGTCGCGACGGGTTGTGGGCGGCACGGCAGATCCTCGGCGGCGATCCGGGTTCGCCGGGCCCCGGTTCTGCGGGCCCGGGTTCTGCGGGCACCAGGGTGCTGATGCTGACCACCTTCGACATCGACGACTATGTGTACGAGGCACTGCGGATCGGGGCCTCGGGCTTCATGCTCAAGGATGCCCCGGCCGACGAACTGGTCCGGGCCGTGCGTGTGGTGGCCGCGGGGGAGGCGTTGCTGGCGCCGTCGATCACCAGACGGCTCATCGAGGAGGTGACCGCCCGCCGGGCACGCACGCCCCGCTCGTCGGCGGTCGACGCCCTCACCCCGCGTGAACGGGAAGTGCTGGAACAGGTGTCCGACGGAAAGTCGAACGCTGAGATCGCGGCCACGTTGTTCGTCTCCGAACAGACCGTCAAGACCCATGTCAGCAGCGTGCTGGCCAAGTTGGCGCTGCGCGATCGGGCGCAGGCCGTTGTGTTCGCCTACGAGAACGGATTGAAGTAGCCGCCGGTACCACGCGGGATACGCCGTGGTGCCCTAGATTGGTGGGCGTTGTGGTCTTCCGGTAGAACGCGGACACTCACAGAAGGCGGGCGAAGAATGGGTAAGCGATTCGGAATACTGACTTCGGGCGGTGACTGCCCCGGCCTCAACGCGGTGATCCGCGGTGCCGTTCTCAAAGGTGAGACCGTATACGGCCACACCTTCGTCGGCTTCCGCGACGGCTGGCGGGGCCTGGTATACGGCGACGTCCTGGAATTGGACCGGTCCACCGTCCGCGGCCTGTCCAATCAGGGCGGCACCATCCTGGGCACCAGCCGGTTCGGCCCGTACACCGAACCCGACGGCGGCCCGGAGAATATCAAGAAGGTCCTCGCCGACCTGGACCTGCAAGGGGTGATCGCGATCGGCGGCGACGGCACCGCCGCCGCCGCCAACCGGCTCTTCAACGACGGCATCAATATCGTCGGTGTACCCAAGACGATCGACAACGACATCGATGCCACCGACTACACGTTCGGCTTCAACACCGCGGTCGAGATCGCGACCGAGGCCATCGACCGGCTGCGCACCACCGGGAACTCCCACCGGCGTTGCATGGTGCTGGAGGTGATGGGTCGGCACGCCGGCTGGATCGCGCTGCATTCGGGGATCGCGGGCGGCGCTCACGCCATCCTCATCCCCGAACAACCTGAGAGTCTCAACCAGATCTGTGCTTGGGTCACCAGCGTCAAGAACCGTGGCCGGTCACCGATGGTGGTGGTGGCTGAAGGGTTCACCCTCCCCGACATGAAGGAAGCGCACGCCGTGAAGGGCCTCGACGGCTTCAACAGGCCGCGCCTCGGTGGGATCGGTGAGGTCCTGGCGCCGCTCATCGAGGAGCGCACCGGCATCGAAACCCGCGCCACCGTGCTCGGCCACATCCAGCGCGGGGGTGTGCCGAGCGCCTGGGACCGGGTGCTCGCC
>ERZ795062.1948-NODE-1948-length-13989-cov-5.628678_pt1 | contig 13989 bp, 12 predicted proteins | sample MGYA00375146_ERZ795062 | MGnify/ENA primary metagenome ERZ795062 (study PRJEB30191, sample SAMN05720281) | activated sludge metagenome | isolation source: Anaerobic digester | place: USA | collected 2015-07-16 ... | reverse complement strand
AAAAATACATGCCGATTACTTGGCTGACCATGTTGCTGGGTAACTTGGCGCTGATCGGTACCCCGTTCTTCTCAGGTTTCTATTCCAAAGATTCGATTATCGAAGCGGTGCATTTCAGCAACCTGCCCGGTAGCGGCTTTGCTTACTTTGCCGTGTTGGCCAGCGTATTTGTTACCGCGTTCTATGCCTTCCGCCAATACTTTATGGTGTTCCACGGCAAAGAAAAATGGCGCGAACTGCCCGAGCATCATGACGACCATCACGGTGATGAACATCATCACGGTTTGGGCAAAAACGACAATCCGCACGAAAGCCCTTGGGTGGTAACTTTGCCGCTGATTCTGCTGGCGATTCCTTCGGTGATTATCGGTTATATTGCGATTGAGCCGCTGTTGTATGGCGACTTCTTCAAAGATGCGATTTACATCAACCATGAAGCCCATCCGGTGATGGAAATGATGAAAGAAGAATTCCACGGCCCGTTGGCGATGATTTCGCACAGCTTGTTTACGCCGGTGCTGTATTTAGCGATTGGCGGCGTGGTGACTGCGTGGGTGCTGTATGTAAAAGCCCCGCATCTGCCGGCCAAAATCGCCGCCGCCTTCAAGCCGGTTTATACCTTGCTCGACAACAAATACTTTTTGGACGTGATTTACTTCAACGTATTTGCCAAAGGCAGCCGTGCGCTGGGTAACTTCTTCTGGAAAGTGGGCGATACCGCCATTATCGATAACGGTATCGTGAACGGCTCGGCCAAATTGGTGGGTGCGATTGCGGCGCAAGTGCGCAAACTTCAGACAGGCTTCATCTACACCTATGCCGCCTTTATGGTATTCGGTGTGTTGGCGCTGATTGTGACCTTCTTCTGGGGTCTGTTTGTGAAGTAATGGTAGGAATTCAATTTTAGAATGACAGGTTATGAATATGTTTGATAACTTACTCAGCTTGGCAATTTGGGTGCCGATAATTGCCGGTGTGCTGGTCTTGGCGACAGGCTCGGATCAGCGTGCAGGCTTGGCGCGTATCCTCGCGTTTATCGGTTCGCTGGCCGGTTTCTTGGTAACGCTGCCGCTGTTTACCCGATTTGACCGCTTGAGCGGCGGTTACCAGTTTACCGAGTTTCATAGTTGGATTCCCGTGTTGAACATCAACTATGCATTGGGTGTGGACGGTATTTCTGTGCTGTTTATCATCCTGAATGCGTTTATCACGCTGATGGTGGTGCTGGCCGGTTGGGAAGTGATTCAGAAACGCCCTGCGCAATACATGGCAGCTTTCCTGATTATGTCCGGCCTGATTAACGGTGCGTTTGCCGCGCAGGATGCGATTCTGTTTTACGTATTCTTCGAGGGCATGCTGATTCCGCTGTACCTGATTATCGGTATGTGGGGCGGCCCGCGCCGTGTATATGCTTCGGTAAAACTGTTTCTTTATACCTTGCTCGGCTCGCTGTTGATGCTGGTGGGTTTGGTTTATCTGTCTTACCAATCCGGCGGCAGCTTCTCGATTGTGGACTTCCAAAATCTGAAACAGATCCCGCTGGGCGTGCAGCAGTTGTTGTTTATCGCATTCTTCCTTTCTTTTGCGGTGAAAGTGCCGATGTGGCCGGTACACACTTGGTTGCCGGATGCCCACGTGGAAGCGCCGACCGGTGGTTCTATGGTGTTGGCGGCGATTACCCTGAAAGTGGGTGCTTACGGCTTCCTGCGCTTTATCCTGCCGATTCTGCCTGATGCTTCGCGCTATTTTGCGCCGGCAATTATCGTATTGAGCCTGATTGCGGTGATTTATATCGGCATGGTGGCTTTGGTACAAACCGATATGAAAAAATTGGTGGCGTACTCTTCGATCAGCCACATGGGTTTCGTGACTTTAGGCTTGTTCCTGTTTGCCGGTGCCACCGGTATGGAATTGAATCCTTGGGCGCTCAAAGGTGCGATCCTCCAGATGATTTCCCACGGTTTCGTATCTGCCGCAATGTTTATGTGTATCGGCGTGATGTATGACCGCCTACACAGCCGCAATATCGCCGACTACGGCGGTGTGGTGAACGTGATGCCGAAATTTGCCGCCTTTATGATGCTGTTCGGTATGGCTAATGCCGGCTTACCCGCTACTTCCGGTTTTGTCGGTGAGTTTATGGTGATTATGGGCGCGGTGGAAGTGAACTTCTGGGTCGGTGCACTGGCGGCGATTACCTTGATTTACGGCGCTTCTTACACCTTGTGGATGTATAAGCGTGTGATTTTCGGTGAAATCACCAATCCCGAAGTAAAAGAGATGAAAGACATCAATGCCCGTGAGTTTGCCGTGTTAGCGATTTTGGCGGTAGCCGTGTTGGGCATGGGTTTGTGGCCACAACCGTTTATCGAAGTGATTCATCAGGCGGCCAACGATTTAATCAGCCATGTGGCGCAAAGCAAAATTTGAGGTGTGTGAATGAACTGGACAGATTTGAACTTAATCCCTGCCATGCCTGAAATTGTGTTGCTTTCGGCATTGGGTATCGTGTTGTTGGTGGATTTGTGGCTGAAAGACAGCCAACGCTACATCACTCACTATTTAAGCCTGCTGGCCTTGGTGGCGGTTGCCGCTACTCAGTGGACGGTATGGCAGACGGAAAGTGTCACCACCTTCGGTGAAATGTATATTGCCGACGGCATGTCGCAATTGTCGAAAATGGTGATGTATGCAAGCTTGTTTGCCTTGTTTGTATACAGTAAGCCGTATAACCAAGCACGCGAGATCTTTAAAGGGGAGTATTACACTTTATCGCTGTTCGCGCTGCTGGGCATGAGCGTGATGGCCAGCTCCGGTCACTTCTTGGTCGCTTATGTCGGCTTGGAATTACTGTCTTTATCGCTGTATGCCATGATTGCACTGCGTCGCGATTCTGCCCGCGCTGCCGAAGCTGCACTGAAATATTTTGTACTCGGCGCCTTGGCTTCCGGTTTGTTGTTGTACGGTATTTCTATGGTCTACGGCGCCACCGGCTCGCTGGATTTTGCGACCGTATTGGCCAATGCGTACAACGGTGATGCCAATCCTTGGTTGTTGAAACTGGGTGTGGTGTTTATCGTGGTGGCGATCGCCTTTAAATTTGGTGCCGTGCCTTTTCATATGTGGGTACCGGATGTTTACGAAGGTGCGCCGACTTCTGCCGCCGCTTTGGTGGGTACGCTGCCGAAAATCGCTGCTGTGGTGTTTGCCTTCCGCATTTTGGTGATGGCTTTGGGTAATCAGGCCGGTGTGGGTACGCAAAGCGGCTGGATGCAAATGCTGGCGATTTTGGCGGTGGCATCCCTGTTGATTGGTAACCTTGCTGCCATTATGCAGACTAATATCAAGCGTATGCTGGCGTATTCCACTATTTCGCACATGGGTTTTATTTTGCTGGCCTTTATGGCAGGCACTATCGGCTTCAGCGCAGCTCTTTACTATGCAGTGGCCTATATCGTGATGGGCTTGGTGGGCTTTGGCCTGTTGATGATGCTGTCTGACGAGAATCATGAATGCGAAGAAATCAGCGATTTGGCCGGTTTGAACCAGCGCAATGCTTGGTATGCTTTCCTGATGTTGCTGACCATGTTTTCGATGGCCGGTATTCCGCCGCTGATGGGTTTCTTTGCCAAACTGTATGTGATCCAGGCCTTGTTGGGCGGCGGTCACCTCGTATTGGCGATCTTTGCGGTGGTGATGTCGCTGATCGGTGCTTTCTACTACTTGCGTGTGGTGAAAGTGATGTATTTCGATACCGCACAAAACACTGCCCCTATCGGCGGTTGCCCGGGAGCCAAAACCTTGTTGTCGGTGAACGCACTGCTGTTGCTGCTGTGGGGCGTGATGCCGAAAACCGTATTAGACTGGTGCGTACAGGCGCTGCAAAATACTTTTTAATGCCTGTCTGAAAGCAAGCTGCAATCCTTTTGGGGGGTTGCCGTTTTCTTTATATATAGCGACAATGCAGTTTTGCCTGAAAGAATACCTTTCAGGCCGGCAACTTGATGAATCAGGCAGCGTATGCCTGTCTGAAAAAAGAAACCGTTGCAGATCGTTTATTTCGATAGACACTCGGTTTCGGAATGGATGGAAATGACCGCTTCAACTTATATTTTACTGATTTTGGCTGTGATTTTGGCCAACATTCCTTTTCTGATTCCGCGCTGGTTTGGTGTGTTGGCGTTGAAGAAAAAACACTTCGGCCATCATTTAATTGAGCTGGTTGCAGGCTTTTTGCTGACCGCACTGTTGGCTTATGTGCTGGAGCGTCGTGTCGGCATGTTGCACGAACAGGGCTGGGAGTTTTATGCGGTAAACATCTGCCTGTTTCTGGTGTTTGCTTTTCCGGGTTTTGTTTGGCGCTATTTTTGGCACAGTCGTCATCAACAATAAACACCAATCGAATCTCTGTTCAAAGACGAGAACAATATGCAAATTGAAAATTTAGCCCAAGCCAAGTTGGTGGTGGTAAAAGTCGGTTCCAGCTTGGTGACTGCCGAAGGAAAAGGGATCGATCAAGCCGCTTTGGATTTGTGGGCGGCGCAAATCGTTGCCTTGAAGCAAAAAGGCGTGGATGTGGTGTTCGTTTCCAGCGGTGCGATTGCCGAGGGCATCAAACGCTTGGGCTGGCGACAGCGACCGAAAGCCTTAAACGAGTTGCAGGCTGCCGCCGCAGTGGGGCAGATGGGCATCGCGCAGGCCTATGAAACCGCCTTCCGACCGCATCAGGTGAATACCGCGCAAATTTTGCTCACCCATGAAGATTTGAGCAACCGTACCCGTTATCTGAATGCCAGAAGCACCTTATTAACTTTGCTGGAAAAAGGTATCGTACCGATTATCAATGAAAACGATACGGTCACCACCGATGAAATCAAATTGGGCGACAACGATACCCTGGGCGCGTTGGTCACCAACTTGGTGGATGCCGATGCGCTGATTATTCTGACCGACCAAAAAGGTTTGTACGACAGCGATCCGCGCAAAAATACCGATGCCAAGTTTATCAGTCGAATTTCGGCTGCTGATCCCGATTTGGAAAAAATGGCGGGTGGCGCCGGCAGCGGGGTAGGCACCGGCGGCATGTATACCAAAGTGTTGGCGGCCAAACGCGCGGCTTTGAGCGGTGCCGCCACCGTGGTGGTGTCTGGCCGCGAACCCGATGCCTTGGTGCGTTTATTACAGGGCGAGAGTTTAGGCACCTTGTTTACCAGCGAGCAGAGCCGGGTGGCGGCGCGCAAACAGTGGTTGTACGGCCATGTACAGGTGGCAGGTACGCTGGTGGTGGATGCCGGTGCCGCCGCAGCTCTTACCGAACAGCACAAAAGCCTGCTGCCGGTGGGCTGCATTCGGGTAGACGGCCACTTCTATCGCGGCGAACTGGTGGCGGTATGTAATCCCGAGGGGCGTGAAATTGCACGCGGCCTGGTGAATTATAATAGCGAGGAAGTGGCGAAAATCCTGAAAACTTCGTCTGCACAGATTGCCGCCAAACTCGGCTACATCAACGAAGAAGAGCTGATTCATCGCGATAATATGGCGGTAAACCGCTGAATATGTTGCGGTATAGCGAAAGGAATAAAGAATGGATACAAGGCAGCGAGCTGCAGACAGTACGGTTAGTACGGAACCGATTCTGTTGCCGCTTCAGCGGCTTACAAAATCGTTCTCTTTGAGCTAAAGCGAGATAATGCTGTATCAGTTTTTTAGTGCTTTCGCTATATAACAGCCATAAGCTTTCAGACAGGAGTACGCTTCATGAAACAATCTTATAAAAAAATATTTGAAAACAACCGCGCATGGGTGGAAGCCCGTATGAAGCAGGATCCGCATTTCTTTGAGCGGATGGCGTATGCGCAGAATCCCGATTATCTCTATATCGGCTGTTCCGACAGCCGGGTGAGTGCCGAAGAAATGATGGGTTTGAGCCCCGGCGAAGTGTTTGTGCACCGCAATGTGGCGAATGTGGTGAATGCCATCGATATGAACGCTTCATCGGTGATCCAATATGCTGTGCGCGAGTTGAAGGTGAAGCATATCATCGTGTGCGGCCACTATCATTGCGGCGGTATTGCCGCGGCGATGGAGCAGAAAGATTATGGTTTGTTGAATCCTTGGCTGCGCAATATCCGCGACGTTTATCGCATTCATCAGGAAGAATTGGACGCCATTGAGGATCCGGCAACGCGCTTTGACCGCTTGGTGGAATTGAATGTGCAGGAGCAGGTGATTAACGTGATTAAAATGACCAGCGTGCAGCAGCGTTATGCCGAGGAAGGTTTGCCGGTGGTGCACGGTTGGGTATTCGATGTGCGCACCGGCTTGCTGAAAGACTTGGAAATCGATTTTGAGGCGATTTTAGGCGACATCATGCAGATTTATAATCTTACCGATAAAGAATTACATTTCGCATCCCGTCGCCGTGGCAATCCTTTGAAGTGAAGTTGGCTTGAGTGTTGATATTGAAATGATGAGGCAAACCAAATGCCTGTCTGAAAAGTTTTTCAGACAGGCATTATTATTGCTCAACGCTTGATAAAAACGGCAATCAATCTTGGTCGTTTGAGGATTTCGCTACCGTTTCCAGCACCGCCGAGAAAGTGCTGCCGCGGCCCGGTAGGCTTTGGATTTCCAACTCGGCATAGTGCTTGCTCAGGGCGTGTTTGGTGATGGCTAGCCCTAAGCCGGTGCCGCCGTGCTGGCGGGCGCGGCCGGGGTCGACGCGGTAGAAGCGCTCGGTTAAGCGCGGCAGGTGTTCGGCGGCGATGCCGGGGCCGGTGTCGCTGACCGAAAAGCGGATGTGGTGTTCATCTTCGGGCAACAGGCTGATGTGGATGCTGCCGCCTGCGGGGGTGTAGCGCACGGCGTTGAAAATCAGATTACTGAAGGCGTTGTGCAAATCCAGCGCAATGCCGTTCAGCCAGATATCGGGCGTGATGTCGGTGGTGAAGGTGTGTTGCTCTTGTGAGAGTGTGCGGCCTTCGGCGGCGGCCTGTTCGATCAAATCGGAGAGATTGAGGGCTTGCAGTTGCTCATCCGCTTGCCCGCTTTCGAGGCGGGAGAGGGTGAGTAGATCGGCAATCAAATCCAACATGCGGCGGCTTTCCTGCTGCATCAACGCAAGAAATTCTTGCTGCTGTGCATGGGGCATATCGGGCAGGTCGATCAGCGTTTCGAGAAAGCCGTTGATCACGGTGAGCGGGGTGCGCAATTCGTGCGAGACGTTGGCGACAAAATCGGAGCGGGTGGTGTTGAGCCGTTCGATGGCGGTAATGTCTTGGCTCACCAATAAGGTTTGGTCTTTATCGAACGCGGTGCGGGTGATGAGGATGCTGCGACCGTGCAGAGAAATATGAATATCGGGCTGCTGATCCGCTGTGGCTTGTAGAAAGGCATGAAATTCGGGGGAACGGATCAGGTTTTTCAAAATACCTTGGTGATCGCGCGTGAGGTCGAGATTCAGGTGTTGTGCGGCGGGGTGATTCAGCCATTCGATGCGGCCTTGGGCATCGAGCAGCAGCACGCCGTTGGGCAGTGCTTCGGTTACCCGATTCAGATGCAGCAGAGCGGAAGCAAGTTTCTGCTTTCTTTTTTTGCGGCTTTTGGCTTGCGAGAGCAGGGTATCGAAAATATCGCCCCAAACACCGCCACGAGCGCGCGGCAGGGTATTGAGCTTCGGGTTTTTTAGCCAGCGGTAGAGGCGGCTGATTTGATAGAGATGCCACGCCAGCCAGCCCAGCAATATCAAGCAGCTAACGGCGAGCAGGCCGGTGAAGCCGACGATTAAGTAAGCCAAGGTGGCGGCAACGGCTAGGCTTAAAATGATCTTGAAAAAGTGGCTGTACATAATGCCTGTCTGAAAAACTATTTAATCGAGATAGCGGAAAAAATTACAAGCCACTAGGCAGCAAAGCCGTGGCAGAAATAAAGTTTTTTCGCTATAGGGTGCTGAAACGGTAACCGCCGCCGCGCACGGTCTGCACCATCTCCTCAAGGCCGACGGTGGCCAGCTCTTTGCGCAGGCGGCGGATGTGGACATCGACCGTGCGCTCTTCGATAAAAATATGGTCGCCCCACACCAAGTCGAGCAGTTGGCGGCGGCTGTAGAGGCGGTCGGGGTGGGTCATAAAAAAGTGCAGCAGCTTGAATTCGGTAGGGCCGAACGGAATGGTTTGGCCGTTGCCGCTGACACTTTGCTGGGCGGGGTCGAGTATCAGGTTTTGGATACGGATCGGCTTGGCGGTTTTTTGCGGGGCGCGGCGGCGCAGTAGGGCGTTGATGCGGGCGATCAGTTCGCGCGGGGAAAACGGTTTGGTCACATAATCGTCGGCACCGAGATTCAGCCCTTGCTCCTTATCGGTTTCTTCGGAACGCGCGGTGAGCAAGATAATCGGCAGCTCGCGGGTGCGCTCGTCGCTGCGCAGTTGTTTGGCAAACTGTATGCCCGATACGCCCGGCAGCATCCAGTCGAGCAGTAACAAGTCGGGCAGCTCGTTGGCCAGCAGCGGTTTGGCGGCTTCTACGCTGTCGGCACTTTGCACCTGAAAACCGGCCTGCTCGAGGGTAAACTCAATCAGCCTGACAATCGCGGGTTCGTCTTCTACAACCAAAATGTTTACTGGGGGCATCACAATTCCTTTAAAGAATGTTCCAACCTGTGCTGCGACGTATCACTACGGATTGTGCAGAGGTAAATGATTTTGTGCAAATGGTTTTCAGACAGGCATGGTTTGATTCAGCCGAATTTGCCGGTGATGTAGTCTTCGGTTTCCTTGCGACCGGGCTTGGTGAAAATCTGCTTGGTGTCACCCACTTCGATCAGTTCGCCCAGATACATATAGGCGGTGAAATCGGATACCCGCGCGGCCTGCTGCATATTGTGGGTAACGATGGCGATGGTGTAGTCTTTTTTCAACTCGCTGATCAGCTCTTCAATATGGGCGGTGGAAATCGGGTCGAGTGCGGAAGTGGGTTCGTCGAGTAACACCACTTCGGGCTTGGCGGCTACCGCGCGGGCGATGCACAGGCGTTGTTGCTGGCCGCCGGAGAGCGAGTTGCCGCTTTGTTTGAGCTTGTCTTTCACCTCGTTCCACAAGGCGGCTTTTTTGAGCGCCCATTCTACCCGGTCGTCCATTTCGCTTTTTGAGAGTTTTTCATACAGCTTCACGCCGAAGGTAACATTGTCGTAAATCGACATTGGAAACGGTGTAGGCTTTTGAAACACCATGCCGACTTTGGCGCGCAACAGGTTCAAATCGACATCGTTGCCGAGTATGTTTTTGCCGTCGAGCAGCAATTCGCCCTCGGCCTTCATGCCGGGGTAGAGGTCGTACATGCGGTTGAAGCTGCGCAACAGGGTAGACTTACCGCAGCCGGAAGGGCCGATAAAGGCGGTTACCTGATGGGCGGGAATGTCCAGATTAATGTTTTTCAGTGCGTGGAACGAGCCGTAATGGAAATTAAACTGGCGCACGGCAATTTTGCTTTGCATGGTTTTTCCTTGAGGTTTGGGTTTTCAGACAGGCATGATGTCAAACAAGGCCTGTCTGAAAACCACAGACTTTAATGTTTGGGTTTACTGAGGTAGCGGGCGGCGATGTTGGCGGCCAATACGGTTAAGGTAATCAGCAGCGCGGCGGCCCAGGCCAGTTGGTGCCAATCTTGGTAGGGCGACATGGCAAACTGGTAAATCACGTTCGGAAGGTTGGCGATGGGCTGATTCATATTGGTGCTGAAAAAGTTGTTGTTCATCGCGGTAAACAGCAGGGGAGCGGTTTCGCCGGAAATGCGGGCGAACGCCAGCAGGATGCCGGTGAGCACACCTGCTTTGGCGGCACGCAGCGTCACCATCATCACCAGCTTCCATTTGGGCGTGCCCAGCGCATAAGCCGCTTCACGCAGGCTGTTGGGTACCAGTTTCAGCATGTTTTCGGTGGTACGCACCACCACCGGAATCACCAATAAAGATAATGCCAGCGAACCCGCCCAGCCGGAAAAATGCCCCTGCCGCACCACCACCAATTCGTAAATAAACAAACCGATCACAATGGAAGGTGCCGAGAGCAGAATATCGTTCATAAAACGGGTGGCGCCGGCCAGCCAGCTTTTTTGCCCGAATTCGGCCAGATAAATGCCGCAGAGCACGCCCACCGGCGTGCCGACCAATAAGCCGAACACAGTGATCATCAGGCTGCCGAGAATGGCGTTGCGCAAACCGCCTTCCATGCCCGGCGGCGGGGTGTCCAAGCGGAATACGTGGCTGCCGATGCCGTTGAAGCCTTCGCTGAACAGGGTAAAGAAAATCCAGCCCAGCCAAAACAGGCCGAAGGCCATGGTGCACCACGCCATGCTCAGGTGAAAACGGCTGAGCCAGCGGCGGCGCAGATAAATCGGATTGTCGGGAGTGTGAACAGGCATGGTCTTCATCCTTAATGGCCGCGGCCTTCATTGCGCTGCATCCGCAGCAGCATGATTTTGGAAATACAGAGCACGATAAAGGTGATGATGAACAGAATCAGGCCGAGATAGAGCAGCGAAGAGAGGTGCAGCGGATCAACGGCTTCGGCAAATTCATTGGCCAGCGCCGAAGTAATCGATACGCCGGAGTTGTACAAACTGGGGGAAATGTTGAAAGTGTTGCCGATCACAAAAGTCACCGCCATGGTTTCGCCCAAGGCGCGACCCAGCCCCAAAATCACGCCGCCGACCACCCCTGCTTTGGTGTAGGGCAACACCACATGGCGCACCACTTCCCATTTGGTCGCCCCCAAACCATAAGCCGATTCTTTCAGCAGAGTGGGCGTCACCTCAAACACGTCGCGCATCACCGAGGCGATAAACGGAATAATCATCACCGCTAAAATCAGGCCGGCGGCAAACAGGCCGATGCCCATCGGCGCGCCTTGAACCAGCGCACCGATCAGCGGCAGGCCGCCGAAGGTGTCGATAAAAAACGGTTGAACATATTCGGAGAAAAACGGCGCGAACACAAACAAGCCCCACATACCGTAAATAATCGAAGGAATGCCGGCCAGCAGTTCCACGCAAATGCCCAGCGGGCGGCGCAGGAAGGCGGGGCATAATTCAGTGAGGAAAACCGCAATGCCGAAGCTCACCGGAATGGCGATGATTAAGGCAATGGCGGAAGTGACCAGCGTGCCATATATCGGTGCCAGCGCACCGTATTCACCGGCGACGGTATCCCAGTTGGCAGAGGTGAAAAAGCCGAAGCCGAACTGTCGAATGCTGGGCATCGCGCCGATCACCAGCGAAATCATAATGCCGCCGAGGCTCGCCAGCACCAGTAGAGCAAACAGCCGGGTGGTGCCGACAAACAGCCAGTCGTACAGCCGCTGCTGTTTGAGTTTTTGCGAGGGAAGGGTACTCATTACACGCTTTCCGAATCAGATGAAAATAGCGGGGGAAGAATGCCTGTCTGAAAGTCTTTTTTCACTTTGCAGAAATATGTACAAGCTTATTTTGAGACGATTTGGGTTTTCAGCAGCTTGTTTCTTCCCCCGCCTTCGCGGGGAAAGGTTAGGATGGGGTGTTTGGCTTCTGAATTGATCTTTCTTTTCATTCAAGCAGCCACCCTTCCCCTAACCCCTTCCCGCCAGCGGGACGGGGAATATGTTTCTGGTATCTCTAACAGTCATTGAGGTGAACACACAATGTTGTAAAGATTTCAAAACACTTATCCCTAGTCTTAGAAAACCGGCGCACCGTTGGCATCGGTGATGGTTTTCCATTCGTTGCGTACCAAATCTTTCACCTTGGCCGGCAGCGGCACATAATCCAGCTTGGCTGCCGCGTCGTCACCGTTTTGATAAGCCCAATCGAAGAAGCTCAGCGCGGCTTTGGCTTTGGCCGCATCATCCGCTTTTTTGTGCATCAGAATGAAGGTGGCGGCAGCCAACGGCCAGGCTTTTTCAGACGGCTGGTTGGTCAGCACCAAGCTGAAGCCCGGTACTTTGCTCCAGTCCACATCCGCAGCGGCGGCGAAACTTTCCTGCGAAGGTTGTACAAACTGGCCGGCCTGATTTTGCATTTGAACATGCGCCATGCTGTTTTGTTTGGCATAAGCGTATTCCACATAACCGATTGAGTTTTTCACCCGCTTAACATAAGTAGAAACGCCCTCGTTGCCTTTGCCGGCGGCGCCCGAATTGGCGGTCGGCCATTTCACCGTATTGGCGGCGCCCACTTTATCCTTCCAAGCGCTGGAAACCTGGCTCAGATAAGTGGTGAAAATAAAGCTGGTACCCGAGCCGTCGGAACGGAACACGGTGGAAATCGGCGCATCCGGCAGGGTTACGCCTGCATTCAGCGCGGTGATTTTCGGGTCGTTCCATTTTTTGATGGTGCCCAGATAAATTTCCGCCAACACTTCGCCGGTGAGCTTCAGTTGGCCGGGTTGTATGCCTTCCACATTCACCACCGGCACCACGCCGCCGATCACGGTGGGGAATTGCACCAAACCTTGTTTTTCCAACTCTTCAGCGCTTAACGGGGCATCCGATGCGCCGAAATCAACCGTTTTCGCACCAATCTGTTTGACCCCGCCGGAAGAGCCGATGGATTGATAGTTCACCCGGCCACCGGCGGCCGCCTGATAAGCCTGCGCCCACTGCACATAAATCGGCTGCGGGAAGGAGGCACCGGCACCGGTGAGATCCAGTCCTACTTTTTCGTTGGCAGTAGCGGCATTGCCGGTGTTTTGTTGTTGCGCCGCTTGCGGCGGTTTACCGTCGGAACCGCCGCATGCGGCTAAGGAAAAAGTGGTGATAATCAAAGCGCTCAAGGTACGAATGTTCATCAGTGTGTTCTCTTTCAGTGGATAAGCTTGATAACAGGCAGTTTAAAAGGCTAATGTTTCAGTTGTATGACAAGAAATGGGAAAAGTGACCGTTTGGTTAAAAAAATGCCTGTCTGAAAAAAATGATTCAGACAGGCATTTATTCAGACAGGCATTTGCTGTTATCCCTTTAAGTTTTCTTCAATCCGCTCCAACGGCTGGTGTCGGATATCGATGCCGCGCACCAGATAAACCACGTGTTCGCTGATGTTTTTCGCATGGTCGCCGATGCGCTCGATCGCTTTGTTCATCATCATGATGTCGATAAACGCGCTGATGTTGCGCGGTTCTTCCATCATATAAGTGGCCAACATGCGCGACTGGTTTCGGTAGTCGGTATCGAGTTTGCGGTCGGCTTCGTTCAGCTCGATTACCGCGCCGGAATCGAGGCGGGCAAAGGCGTCCAGCGCGCGGCGTATCATCGGCACCGTCATCTCGGCCAGCCGGTGGGTGTCGTATAACTGGGTGGCGTTCACCTTATTATGGCTGCACAACTCGTGCGCCAGCAGCGCGGTTTTTTTCAACTCGTCGCCCATCCGCTCTAAATCGACAATAATCCGGGTAACGGTGAGCACAAAGCGCAAATCACCGGCGGCGGGTTGGCGGCGAGCGATGATGGTTTGGCAGGCATCGTCAATCGCCACTTCTAGTTTGTTGATGGCGCTGTCGCCGTCGATCACGGCCGTGAGATTCAAGGCGTCGGCGCTCGCCAGGGCTTTAAGCAGGGTTTGCAATTGGTGTTCGACCAAGCCGCCCATCCGCATCACATCGGTGCGAACGTCTTCCAGCTCTTGGTTGAAGTGTGAGGAGATATGTTCGAGCATAGTAGGATTCCGCTGGTTGAAGGGGATGCGCGCCATCATAAAGACTTTTGATGACAGAATTTTGACAATGCCTGTCTGAAACTGTTTTCAGACAGGCATTATTTAAACCACTATAGCGGAGCGCTGATTTATTCCACCCGCTCACCATGAATATTCAAATCCAAACCTTCGCGTTCCACGTCTTTTTCTACTCGCAAGCCGCCGCAAATCACGCTCACGACTTTCAGAATCAAAAAGCTGGCAACTGCGCTGTAGGCCACGGTGGTGAGCGCTTCTTTGGTTTGAATCAGCAATTGGCTGCCGATGCTCGCT
>ERZ795062.1946-NODE-1946-length-13994-cov-15.638568_pt1 | contig 13994 bp, 11 predicted proteins | sample MGYA00375146_ERZ795062 | MGnify/ENA primary metagenome ERZ795062 (study PRJEB30191, sample SAMN05720281) | activated sludge metagenome | isolation source: Anaerobic digester | place: USA | collected 2015-07-16 ... | reverse complement strand
GCGAAAGATGCCCCCACGGGCAGGGCCCATGCCGCAGTCGCGATAAAGTGTCGTCGATTCAAAACCAGAAACCTTTCATGTCCCAAGCCGCCCGTCCAGCCATCATTTCCGTCGAGCACGTCTGCAAATCCGTAACCGACTCGACCGGCACGCTGGACATTTTGCGCGATATTGATTTCACCCTGGCCGAACGGGAGACCGCCGCGATCGTCGGAGCCTCCGGCTCGGGCAAGAGCACGCTGCTGTCGATCATTGCCGGGCTGGACACGCCCACGAGCGGCACTGTGAAGCTCGCGGGGCAGGACATCTTCGCATTGAACGAGGACGATCGGGCGGCATTGCGGGCGCACAAGGTGGGTTTCGTGTTCCAGAGTTTCCAGTTGCTGGGCAACCTGACCGCGCTGGAGAACGTCATGCTGCCGCTGGAACTGGCCGGGCGCAAGGACTCACGCAAGGCTGCGACCGAGATGCTCGCCCGCGTCGGTTTGTCCTCGCGACTGGGCCACTACCCCCGGGTGCTCTCCGGCGGAGAGCAGCAACGGGTCGCGCTGGCCCGCGCCTTCGTGGTGCAACCCGCCGTCCTGCTGGCGGACGAGCCGACCGGCAGTCTGGACTTCGCCACCGGAGAGACCATCATGGAACTGATGTTCGACCTGAACCGCGAACTGGGCACGACACTGGTGCTGGTGACGCACGACCGCGGCATCGCAGCCCGTTGTGTGCACCGGATCACGATCGAGGCGGGCCGGGTCGTCGATTCTTAGAGAAAACACCTGATTCCCAGCGGCCAGTGGGCGCAGGCAGCTACAAAATCAGGAGTCTCCTCCCGTCACTTCCTGCGTGACGCGGAAGGCTTGGCGGCCTTGCCGCCCCTGGAAGGCGCCGCGGCGCGGGTGTTTCGAGCGGATTTCACCGGTGCAGCGGCTTTGGCCACGGGTTTGTCGCTCTTCGCGGGCTGGTCGCCCAGTGTGCTCTTGAGCGGGCAGACCTTGAACACAGGGCACTTGGCGCAACCGACGGCGATGGCAACGGGGCAAATTTTCATGGGAACCTTTTCGGGCAAGTTGGGAACGGCCCAGTATGCGCCCCGGCCGTCCCGCTTTGTGCCCGGACCTTGCGTCTAGAGCCAGCAGTCGATAATCGGGCCATGTCTTCCCCCAAAGTCCTTTTCGGCTTCCACGCCGTCGGCGTGCGGCTGAAAACCGCGCCGAAATCCATCGTCGAGATCTATTTCGAACCCACCCGGCGCGACGCCCGCATGCGCCAGTTCATCGAGCGGGTCAAGGAATCGGGTGTGCGCCTGATTGAGGCCGACGGCATGCGCCTGTCCAAGCTCTGTGGCAGCCACGGGCACCAGGGCGTGGCGGCGCGGGTGGAGGCGGTGGCGCAGGTGACGTCGCTCGACGAACTGCTCGAGCAGGTGGAGGCCCGTGGCGAGTCGCCGCTGCTGCTGGTGCTCGACGGCATCACCGACCCTCACAACCTCGGCGCCTGCCTGCGCGTGGCCGATGGCGCCGGCGCCCATGCCGTGATTGCCCCGAAGGATCATGCCGCCGGCATCAACGCCACCGTGGCCAAGGTGGCCAGCGGCGCCTCGGAGTCCATGCCGTACTTTATGGTGACCAACCTCGCGCGCACGCTCAACGAACTGAAGGAGCGCAACATCTGGATCATCGGCACCAGCGACGATGCGCCGAAGACGCTGTACCAGGTGGATCTGAAAGGCCCGGTCGCGCTCGTGCTGGGGGCCGAAGGCGACGGCATGCGCCAGCTCACCCGCAAGACCTGCGATGAACTGGTCTCGATTCCGATGCGTGGCGCCGTCGAGAGCCTGAACGTTTCGGTGGCCAGCGGGGTGTGCCTGTACGAGGCCTTGCGCCAGCGGACCTGATGGGAAGAAGCGCAGGCACATGACCGCCATCACCGATATCGCCGCCGTTGGCGCCTGGGTTCGTGATGCCGGCTCCATTGCAGTGCTGAGCGGCGCTGGCATGAGCGCCGAATCGGGTGTGCCGACGTTTCGCGATGCCCAGACCGGGCTGTGGGCGAAGTTCCGGCCGGAGGAACTCGCCACCGAGGCGGCTTTCCGGGCCGACCCCACCCGCGTCTGGGACTGGTACGCGAGCCGCCGCGAGATGATGAAGGACGTGCATCCCAACGCCGGGCACCATGCCATCGCCGCGTTCCAGCAGCGCCACCCGGGGCGACTCACGCTGATCACCCAGAACGTGGACGGCCTGCACCAGGCGGCCGGCAGCGTGGGCACGCTGGCGCTGCATGGCAACATTTTTGAGGACATCTGGCTGGATCCGTGCATGGGCGCGCCCGGGCATGGCGGGGTCTGTGACGTTTCACGGGCCCAGCCGGGCCGGCCACCCACCTGCGCGGAATGCGGCAACGCGCTGCGCCCGGGCGTGGTCTGGTTCGGCGAGATGCTGCCGGCGGTGGCGCTGGCCGCTGCGGAGGAGGCCGCGCAGGCCTGTGACCTGATGCTGGTGGTGGGTACGTCGGGCGCGGTCTATCCGGCGGCAGGCCTGGCCCACACGGCGCGCCAAAGCGGGGCGCGCGTGGTCGTCATCAACCCTGAACCCAGCGAACTCGACAGCGTGGCACATGCGCTGGTGCGCGCCACGGCCGCCGTGGCCATGCCCGAGCTGCTGGCCGGCTGAAACCGTTCACTGGAGAAAAGCATGAAAACGATAGCAATGACGCGTCTTCTGACGCTGGGGATGATGGTATTTCTGCTCACGTCGTGCACCCAGGAGCAGCAGAACAAGATCAGCCGCGACATCCAGAACTGGACGGGCACCAATGGCGTGCTGGAGGTCTACGCCGGCGACAAGGTGGTGCGCCGCTTCATCAAGGTGGACAAGATCAGCACCGCCCTGGGCACCGACGACGGCAAGCCCCGCGCCTACCGCTATGGCTACGGCGTCCTTGACGAGAACCTCAACATGCAGGTGGATCCGGGCGAGAAGAAGGTGTATTTCGAGATCAGCGATTACACCAACGCGGTCTTTTTCGAAAATCCGCGCTGAATCCCGGTAGTGGGTTATTCGTCCAATGTGTCAATAGCCAGCGGGACCGATTTTCAGGCTATGTCGCCGCATGGCAACACCATGCCCTGATGAACAGTGATCCCGTGCGCATCGTGCCCCTCGGACGAGGCTCTGAATGTGCTTGGTATAAGCCATTATTTATGCTGCGAACGGAGTTTATTGATTGGACTCGGCAGAAACCCGCTCTCTAGAATTTGTCTGTCATGCAGGCAATCAGAAGTCCACTAAATACCTTTTTCGGGCTTGACGAATTGCAAAACGTGGCACCGAACCGGTCGATCAATATCGGCTGATTTCATGTACCAACCAACTCTGTCAGTCCCATCATGAAAAGGACCCTCATTGCGATCGCTGCCCTGGCAGCCTTTTCTGTGTCCTACGCGCAGAGTTCAGTCACCTTGTTCGGCGTCATCGATACCGGTATCACCTACGGTTCGGCCAGCCCGGGCAGCAACCTTTGGCAACTGAGCAGTGGCGAGTGGAGCGGCAGCCGCATCGGTTTCCGCGGCCGCGAAGACCTGGGCGGCGGACTCGCCGCCGGTTTTCATCTTGAAGCCGGGTTTGACTCGGACAGTGGTGTGGGTAAGTCCACTAGCGAAAACAACGTCACAAAAGCTGGCGGTGATGGCATCGGCTTCAACCGTCGCGCCACGATCAGCCTGATGGGCTCCTGGGGTGAGCTGCGCCTGGGGCGCGACAAGAACCCGCTGTATGACGGCTTCAACGATTTCGACCCGTTTGGTGGCGATACGGTGGCCGCTGCCTACATGTGGCAGGCCGGCCGCGAGATGTACAACAACACGACCGCTGTCAAGCGCGTTTCGAACAGCATCGGATACCTTCTTCCGAAGGGTCTGGGGGGCTTTTACGGGCGGGCCATGGTGGCCACCGGCGAGAACTCGGACCCGTCCAACCTGAACGCAACGACCAATACCGCGTACAAGGGGGATGGCGATTACGCAGGTTTCTATGCGGGTTATGACAACAATGGCAAAGGGCCGTTCACCGCTGGCGTCTCGTACGGGAAGACGCAGTACGGCTACAACATCGCAAAAACCAAGGGTGGCAACCTGACCAACTGGCAGATCGGCGCCACCTACGACTTCGGTGTCGTCAAGCTCTGGGGACTGTATTCGAACGACACCGTGGGGCAAAGCGTTGCGCACAAAGAGTTGAATGGCAACGGGTGGAGCTTGGGACTTACGGCGCCCATGGGATCTGGCAATCTGGCGGCATCCTACTCGACCTACAAGTGGGATGCCGGCTATACGCAGGCCGGGAAAGCCTTCTACACCGGAACGCCGAATGGCGACAAATACTCGGTTGGATACTTCTACTCGATGTCGAAGCGGACCTGGTTGTACGGCGCGCTGGGGTATATCAACGTGAAGGATGGATTGAACACGCCGCTGGGTGGCTCAACCTTCAACACCGGCTTCACCAGCGGCAACTCGACCGGGGTTGACTTGGGCATTCGTCACTCGTTCTGATCACCGAACGGAATCCACAACGCCTGCCGCAGACCTCTGTGGCGGGCGTTGCTGTCTGGATCGGCGCCGCCGACGCAATCGCCCTCACATTCGGGCGTGCGTTTCCGACCAAGTCCTGGCGTAGGCCTGAATAAAGCCAATGAAGGCGGTGGTGAGCCGCGAAAAAGGTTTTTCATGATGCCAACACAGACAGAACTGGCGCTGCAGCACCAGATTGGCAATGCGCAAAGAACACAGCCGGCCTTCCTGAAGCTCCCGCAGCACCGCCATTCGCGACACGATGGACAGGCCCAGACCGGCCTCGACGGCGTGTTTTACCGCGCCGGTGTTGCCGATTTCGATCACCGATTTCAGGCTGATGCCGGCTGCTTTCAGTTGCTCCTGAATGCTTTCTCCGCTGGCAGAGTTGCTCGCCGGCAAGACAAAAGGCAAAGCGGCCATTTCAAGAGGGGTCACGCAGCCCGCTTCGGTCAGGGGATGATCGGGCGGCGCGATGACGATCAACTCGTCCTGAATGAACGGCTTGAACGCAATGCGCGCGTCATTGAAGCGGGACACTTCACCGACGATGGCGATGTCCAGTTCGTTACGCAGGATCCGCTCGACGATCTGCCTCCCGGGTTCGACCTTGACCGTCAGTTCGACCTGCGGATACGTTTGTTTGAAATGCGCCAGCGCTTCGGGCAGAAGGTAGACGCCAACCACCATGCTGGCGCCGATCTGCAGGCGACCGGCATGGAGTTCCCCAAGGTCGTCGAGTTCCCGCCGCATCTGCGCCAGCCGCAGGGCGATGTCGTCAGCGCAGGCCAGGGCAACACGCCCCGGCTCTGTCAGGGCAATCGTTTTTCCGATGCGCTCGAACAGTCTGATCTTGAGAGCGCTTTCCAGGGCGCTGATCTGGGCACTGATGGCGGGCTGGGTCAGGTGCAACTCGTCCGCGGCACGCGAGAAGCTGTTGTTTCGCGCAACGGCTTGAAAAGTTCGCAATTGGGCCAGCGTTGTCATACTCTGTGGGTGCGTTTCAAACGGGCGACTGCCGCAGTTGATATTAATGAATCATTATAGAAACGAGGTGAGGGTTTGATTGGACGGCACCTGCACCGATTTCTAGAATTTCCTTGTCATACAGGCCTTTTCGGGAAACTCCGGAGAAGGGGTGGTCCATGCCTTCCAAGGCTGCGGCCGGACCCGCGACCTGACGGCATCCTTGGTCCGCCATGGCGGGTTTACGGTCTGATTCACGGAAAGAAGAATATGGGCAAGGAAATCGAGCGCAAATACCTGGTCAATCTGGCGGCCTGGAAACCGAAGGATGCCGGCATTCATTTCAAGCAGGGCTACCTGAATTCCCAGAAGGAGCGGGTGGTGCGCGTTCGCATCGAAGGCGACCGCGCCAAGCTCACGATCAAAGGCATGACCACCGGCGTGACACGCGCTGAATTCGAGTACGACATCCCGGTTTGCGATGCAAGCGAGTTGCTGGACAACCTTTGCGAGCAACCGCTGATCGACAAGCATCGGCACAAGGAGATGCATGGCGGCAAGACCTGGGAAATCGACGTTTTTCATGGACTGAACCAGGGGCTGGTGGTGGCCGAAGTAGAACTGCAGACCGAAGACGAGAAGGTCCAGCTCCCCGATTGGGCCGTCATGGAGGTCTCCAGCGATCCTCGCTACTTCAACTCCAGCCTTCTGAAGCAGCCCTTCAGCACCTGGAAATAGTCCAACGGGCTTCCGCTCATGACCGCATCCGCTTCACCGCGACAGACCCAGAACCAGAAGCTCATGGAGTTGCTGGGGATGGACAGAATGTCCTTGTCCTCGAAGACGCGAGCGGCGCAAAGCACTTCCGAACGCTGGATGCGCTACCTCGGGTTTCCCGGCGGCATCCTGCTGTTCCTGCTGATCCTGTATCTGCCGGCTGGTGCCGGCCTGAGCGCCTCGGCGCAGGCCGGTGCGGCCTGCTTTGCCCTGGCACTGGTGTGGTGGGTGACCGAGCCGTTCCCGACCTACCTGACCTCGCTGGTGCTGATGTTCCTGCTGCTCATCACACGCACGTCCGAACCCAAGGCCATCATGGACGTGCTGGGGATGGAGGTGATCTGGTTGAACCTGCTGGCCTTCATCCTGAGTTCCATGCTGGTCAAGGTTCGGCTGGCCAAGCGCATGGCGCTATGGCTGATCCTCAAGTTCGGGCGCAAGGCCTCCTGGGCACTGATGGCCTTTGTCATCATCCAGATGGTGCTGGCGCCGCTGATTCCCGCGACCGCCGCGCGCGCCGTGATGACGCTACCGCTCATGATCGTCGTTGCCGCCATCTACGGGGCGAGCGAGGAGAACAACAACAATTTCGGACGCAACCTGTTCCTGCTCAACCTGGTCGGCATCTCGGTGCTGTCGTCGATGACCATGACCGGTTCGTCGGCCAATCTGATCGCCGTGGGACTGATTCAGACCATGGGCGGCGAGCGGGTTTACTACATGGACTGGGTCCGCGTGGGTGCGCCGATTGCCATCATGGCGACAATGATGATGTGGTGGCTGGGGCAAAAGCTGGTCTTCCCGATCGCGGCACAAGACCGCTTGCCTCAACTCGAGGGCGGCCTGGGTCTGGTCGAGCAACAATACGCCGAGCTTGGGCCCCTGCGGCGCGAGGAAAAGAAGGCCCTTGCCATCTTCGGGCTGGTGCTCTTCCTGTGGATGACCGATGCACTGCACATGGGATGGTTTGGCGTTGAAATCAGCGCGCCGTTTGCTGCGTTGCTGGGCGCCGTGCTGGTGCTGTTCCCGCGCTACGGGGTCATGCAATGGGCGGAGGCGGAGATCCCCTGGCACCTGCTGATCTTCAGCGCCGGGGCCTACGCGGGCGGGTTGGCCCTCGATGACACCGGTGCGGCCGAATGGGGGGTGCGCATGCTGTTTGGCGGGATGGACCTGAAGGGCGTTCCCTTCGGCGTGTCCTACACCGTGATCATCGCGGTGATGATGTACAGCCATCTGCTGACCACCTCCAAGACGGTTCGCACGCTGATCCTGCTGCCCATCATCATCACCATGGCCAAGGCGCTGGGTTGGCCACCGATCGCGTTTGCGTTGCCGGCTGCGCTGTGCATCGACTGGGTGGTCGGTTTGCCCATCAGCGGCAAGCCGAACGTGATCCTGTTTTCCACGAATCAGTACTCCGTTGCCGACAATTTCAAGTACGGCGTCCTGACCTGTACCCTCGGCGTGATCCTGCTGGTGGTGTCCGGCGCGACCTGGTTTCACTGGCTTGGGCTGACGCCTTCATTCTGGGCGGTTGCACCATGAAGCGCCTGTTCATTGCCTTGATGTTCATCAGTAGCGCAGCTGGAGCGACCGTGATCGACCGGTATGCCACCGAACTGGATGTCCATGCCGATGGTGGATCACGGGCGATGGTCACACTCGACCTGAAGAAGTGCCAGGCGGGCCGCTTTGTCCTGCCGGTCGGCTTCGGTGGTATGGACCGTCTTGAAGTGCAGGCGGCTCCTGACGGGGTGGTGCTCAAGCCCGTGCCGGGCAAGGAAAGCTCGACACTTGAGATCGAACTGCCGCCCGGAATTGCGGCGTCGAACAGCCTGCGCTTTGCGTTTGCCGCACCGGATGTCCTGGGTCGCCCGAAGACCGCTGCCGGAGAAAAAGCCAAGATTGCTGCCGATACCCAGTTGTTGCGGCACACGTTCGTCAATACCGGCGCGCTCGAGATCGGCGTCTACGAACTTTCAGTGCAATTGCCGGGTGATCTGAGGGTGCAAAAAATTGCCGAACAATTGCCCAGGACAAAGCGCAGCGAAGTCTTGCCGCGTGTTCGCCTGGACCGCACGGATGATCGCCAGGGCGCCGACCTTCAACTCGCCAACATGAAGCAGGGCGACCGGACCTCGATGGTGCTCAATGTGGTTTCGGCCCGCCATTCCTATGGGTGGCTGCTGGCAGGCCTTGCTCTGTCACTGGCCTATCTGGTGGGCTTCCGCAGCCTGGTGAAGGCCGAACCTTCCCCCGAAAGCCAGTCGGCCCAGCCGTCTTGATCGATCCAATGAATTGAACCCGCAACACCAGGAGTCTTCCATGGCAGATGTATTTGCAAAGAACGAGGCCACCAGTGCGGCAGATGCCGCCAAGATCGTGCCCCGCGCCGAGTTCCGTGTCTTTGGACAGGGGGTGATCGATATCGTCAAGGAGCGCATGTGGAACGGCAAGACCGTGCTGTTCCAGGCGCGCCGCATGCCCGCGGAAACCTATTTCCTTTCGGCCAACACGGACGAGGCCAACGTCAAGGTGCGCGATGGCCTGCTCGACATCAAGGTCAAGGTCGGTGAAACGCCCGAAGGCTACGAGATCTTCCAGCCGCGCGGCAAGTTCCAGTTTCCGGTCAAGCGCGAGGACCTTGCCACCATCCTGTCGCACCTCAAGGTCAGCCTGCCGCTCGATCAGGACAGCTACACCATCGACAGTTTCGTCGCGATGGCGCGCAAGCACCCTGAGTTGTGCCCCGTGGCGGTTGAGAAGATGCGTTTTGGGTTCACCATCGACGGAATCATCTGTGAATATGCCCAGGTCTGGTTCAACGGCGCGCTGGTCGAAAGCGCCTGCGCGGAGAGCGAGAACTACGCCGGCATGAAGCAGGTGGTCGAAGGACTCGGCATCTCCGCGATGCCCAATACCAATTATCTGAAGGCCGCAAAGCGCGTAGTCGGAATGATCTGAGCCGGCTCGACCCTGAGACAACCGCATGGCGCACCGCAAGGCGTTCTCATTGCAGCGCCTCTGGCCGACAGAGCGGCCGCGGCTGACACCGGGCGATGTCTGGGGCGGTCTGGCTGCGATGCTGGTGGCATTTCCGGCCGCGATCGCCTTTGGGGTGACCGTCTACGGGGCCGTTGCGCCGAGCTATGCCGCCTATGGTGCCCTGGCGGGCATCGTGGGCGTCGTCGTCATGGGTCTGGTGGCGTCCTGGCTGGGCGGCACGGAGCGACTCATCAGCGCACCATGTGCGCCGGCGGCAGCCGTTCTCTCGGCGTTTGCGATCCAGATGGTGCAGCGTGGCGATTCGCCTGATCTGATCGTGCTCATGCTGGTGGTGATCGGCATGCTGGCTGGCCTGATGCAGGCGGGATTGGGCCTCATCGGCCTTGGCGGGTTGATCAAATACATTCCGTACCCGGTGGTCAGCGGCTACCTCACCGGCGTCGGGCTGATCATCATTGGCAGCCAGATCCCGCGCTTGCTGGGTGCGCCGGACACCCTGCGCTGGTGGGAGGCGCTGCGCGATCCAGCGATCTGGGACTGGCGGGCGCTGGCCATCGGATTGACGACGGCGCTGGTCGCGACGGGGGCGCAGCGCGTGACAAAGAAGGTGCCCGGCATCATTCTGGGCATCCTGGCCGGTCTGCTGGCCTACGGCCTGTTCGCACTGTTTGACCCTTCCCTGCGTGTGCTGCCGGGCAATAGCCTGGTGATCGGCTCGCTGGCGATTGCCGGTGACGGTTTCCTGAGTCTGCTGGTCACACGTTGGTCGGGCATCAGTCATCTGGGTTTCGGTCTGATTGCTGGCATGCTGGGCGTGGCCTTGACGCTGGCAGCCCTGCTGTCCATCGACACCCTCAAGACCTGCGTGGTGCTCGACCAGCTGACCCGCAGCCGACACGAACCGAACCGCGAGCTGGTGGGGCAGGGCATCGCGAACATGGTCTCGAACGCCCTCGGCGGACTGTCAGGCGCCGGGCAGATGGGGGCCACGCTGGTGGGCCTGAACAGCGGTTCCGAAAGCCGGATGGCCGGCGTGATGGAGGGGGTGTTTGCATTGGCAGCGGCCGTGTTGTTCAGTGCGTTTTTCGCCTGGATTCCTGTGGCTACGCTGGCCGGCATCCTGGTGGTGATCGGTTTTCGGATGATCGACCGCGCGCCACTTCAGTTCCTGCGTGCGCGCGCCACCGTGCTCGATTTCGGTGTCGTGGCCACGGTGGTCGCGGTGGCATTGACCAGCAGCCTGATCGCCGCATCGGCCGCCGGCGTCGCCCTCGCCATGGTCCTGTTCGTTCGCGCACAGATTGGAAGCACCGCCGTGCGTCACAAAATGTTGCTGAGGCAGTCGCCGTCAAGCTGGCACCGGCCAGAGCCCGAACTGGCCATTCTTGAGGCACGGGGCGACGAGGCGGTCATTTTTGAACTGCAGGGCAGCCTGTTCTTCGGCAACACCTACCAGCTCTATACCGACCTCGAAAAGGAGATCAGCACCCGCAGCTATGTGATCATCGACTTGCGGCGCGTGCAGTCGATCGACGTGACGGCGGCGCATCTGTTCAACCTGATCCGCGACGCCATCCGCGAGCGAGGCGCCAAGCTGGTGCTGAGCGGCATCCAGGAGAACCATCCGCGGGGGCGCAACCTGCACGAGTTCCTCGGACTGAACGGACTGTGGCACGCCCGGAGCACGACGGTGCGCCAGTTTCCCGATCTGGATGCCGCGATCGCGTGGGTGGAAGACCGACTTTTGGGAGAGGCGGAGTACAGCGTGGACGGCGAAGCACCGATGCTGCTGCAGGACATGGAGATCTTTGCCCGTCGCAAGGTTGAGACCCTGCAGGATCTGGAGGCTTGCATGGACATCCGCACCTACCAGGCCGGTGACATCATCTATGCCCATGGTCAGCCAGGGGATGAGTTGTACTGGGTCCGCCGGGGTTCGGTTCGTCTCATGGCCCAGTTGCCGCTGGGTAAACGCAAATCCGTCGCGAGCTTTGGCCGGGGTGATTTCTTCGGCAGTCTGGCTTTCATGGATGGGCAGCCGCGCCCGAACGACGCGGTGGCCGTCACCACGACGGAACTCTACGTCCTGACCCGTGCCAAGTTCAATGAGGTCACGGCCATGCACAAGCAACTGGCGGCTGACCTGGCGTATGCCATGGCCCGGACGCTGGCCCTGCGCCTGCGGCGAACCGAGAGCAAGCTGACGATGCTGCAGGAGTACTGATTCATGAAGTCATCCCTGCTCCTGTCTTTCCTGATGTCGGCCAGCCTGTCCTTGCAGGCGGCACCCATCCACTTCGGATTGTTCAGCGACTTGCCTTACAGCGCCTGGGAGCGTCAGCAGCTCCCGCATTTGATCGCTGAAATGGATGCGGAGCCGCTGTCTTTCGTCGTCCATGCCGGCGACATCAAGAATGGATCGAGCGTCTGCTCGGATGAGGCCTTCCAGGGCGTGCTGGACGCGTTCCAGTTGTCCGCGCATCCTCTGATCTATGTGCCCGGCGACAACGAATGGGCCGATTGCCATCACCGGCTGAATGCGCAGTTCGAGCCCATGGAGCGGCTGGCGAAGTTGCGCTCCCTGTTCTGGATGGGCGACTCATCATTGGGCCGGCGTGCCCTGAAGCTGGAACGCCAAAGCGACATGCCTGCTTTTCCCGCCTACCGCGAAAACGTCCGCTGGGAAATGGGCGGGGTGCTGTTTGCGGGATTGAACCTGCCCGGCAGCGAGAACAACTTCTATGGTGTCGACATTGCCAGCCGCGACCGCAAGGGTCCGGTGGCGGAATACCTGGAGCGCAGCACAGCAAACCGGGCCTGGCTGGGGGAAGCCTTTGCCATCGCGCGCGACAGAAACCTGCCTGGCATCCTGATCGTGGCGCATGGCAACCCGGGATTTGAAGCCTGGAGCGCGGGCCGGGCCGAGACCGGATACCTCGACTTCCTGACCCAGCTTCGGGACGAGACGCAAAAGTTCCCGGGTCAGGTCGTTCTGGTGCATGGTGATACCCACAAGCAGCACATCGATCAGCCGATGCGTGATGCGGGCACGGGCGCAGTCGTCGCGAACTTCACACGCGTGGAAACGTTCGGATTTCCGCATTTCGGCTGGATCCGAGTGACTGTCGATACCGACGACCCGGGGGTTTTTCGTTTTGTACCGCGACCCTGGAGCCGTTCGGGTAGCACCCCATAGGCAAAGAGCGGATGACGCCGGTACGGGCTGCACATGCCGTAATTCCTTATAGATAAATCGTGATCGTTGAGTCGCCGAGGTTTGATTGGACGCCGGGCAACCCGGCTCACAGAATAAGGCTACAGCTCGGCCAACCGTGTTGACAGCGTCGTGAGGCCGTCCGCCGTGCCCGATCAAGGACATCGAAAACCTGGAGGTAGAACCATGAAGAAAAGAGTGATTCCCCGGATCCTGAGCTTTGTCGTCGCCGCGACGATGCTGGTGCCGCTGTGGAGCCCTGTGATCGCCAAAGACGCGCCACCGCCGCTGTATGTGAGCACCACGGCCAAGTACCCGGCGCCAGCGCTCTCGGACGTCGATGGGCGCGAATACAAGATCCTGTTCGATCCGGCCAAGACCAGCCCGGACATGGCCACGGCCTTCAAGGATCTTTGGGAAAAGATCAAGGCCGCAGCCGCCAAACAGGGTTTGCAGGTCACCGAGAAAGACAAGAATCCGCTGGCCATCGAATTTTCGACCAAGGAATACTTTGATACACCGGATCAGGCGCTCTGGAGCAAGGGATACCTGATCCGGATCACCACGCGCTACAAGGACGGCAAGCCCAACGACCCGGTCGCGGTCACGGTCAAGGCTGTGTTTGAAGATGCCAGGACGACCTTGGCGGTTCCGCTCGCCGTCGTCGGCGTGGACAAGGTCAAGACCGAGGCTGAAGAGAATGTCGGGTTTGGTCCTGACGGCAGCTTGCGCGGATACGTCGAGAAGGGATCATCGTTCAGCATCCCCATGGCGGCGCTCGGCAAGTTCACCCTGGGTGACTTCGGCAAATACATGCCTGAGTTGTTGAAGCTCGGTCTGCCCGCCGACACGGCGCTCAAGACGACCAAGGCCTATTCCTACCGGGTGCGTCCGGGCGCAGTGGTTCTGCCCGGCACGGCGCCATCAGGTGTTTCGATGGAGGCCTGGAGCCGGACCGAGGGCGGTGCGCCGTTCCTCTACGACTTCTCTTTCGGCTACAGCGATCTGGACTACTACGCCGTTGCGGCCACCCATGCGGCTGGCGAGCAGTTCATGACCAAGGTTCTGCAGCAGGAACTCGGCGCGCTGGTGTCTGCGGACAGCGGCAAATGGGGTGGCTCCAAGGTTCGCCAGATGATGAACCGGCCGATACCGGTCGCCAGCGCCGCGCCGGCGGCGACTTCAAGTCCGGTGCAAGCCAAGGCGCCGGCGGGCTTCAATACGTCGGCGACGGCGCCAGTCAATCCGCTGGACGAGAAGTACGGCTATGCGGCGCCACCCGCTTACATCAAGCACTATGAAGCCGACAAATCGGGCAGAGTGCTGATCAATCCGTACCTGCAGGTTGCCTCGAAAGACTTCCCCGCCGTGCTCGTGGTCAAGGAGGCACCCTACAACTGGGTCATCGATGCCGGCGGCAACGTCGCCATCATCCCTGAAGCCGCCCATCCTTACGGGCGC
>ERZ795062.1943-NODE-1943-length-14000-cov-9.967946_pt1 | contig 14000 bp, 9 predicted proteins | sample MGYA00375146_ERZ795062 | MGnify/ENA primary metagenome ERZ795062 (study PRJEB30191, sample SAMN05720281) | activated sludge metagenome | isolation source: Anaerobic digester | place: USA | collected 2015-07-16 ... | reverse complement strand
GGCGACGTGGTGGTGGTGGACCGCAACTGCCACAAGTCGATCCTGCACGCGATCATCATGACCGGGGCGATCCCGGTGTTCATGAAGCCCACGCGCAACCATTACGGCATCATCGGTCCGATTCCCCAGAGCGAATTCACCCCCGAAGCGATCAAGGCCAAGATCAAGGCCAATCCGCTGCTCAAGGGCGTCGATGCAGACAAGGTCAAGCCTCGCGTGATGACGGTGACGCAGTCCACCTACGACGGCGTGCTCTACAACACCGAGACGATCAAAGGCCTGCTCGACGGCTACGTGGACAACCTGCACTTCGACGAGGCCTGGCTGCCGCACGCCGCCTTCCACCCGTTCTACGGCACTTACCACGCCATGGGCAAGAAGCGCGCGCGGCCGAAAAGCGCCGTGGTGTATTCCACCCAGTCCATCCACAAGCTGCTGGCCGGCATCAGCCAGGCCAGCCAGGTGCTGGTGCAGGACTCGCAGACCACCAAGCTGGACCGCCACCTCTTCAACGAGGCGTATCTGATGCACACCAGCACCAGCCCGCAGTACAGCATCATTGCCAGCTGCGATGTGGCGGCCGCCATGATGGAGCCGCCCGGAGGCACCGCGCTGGTTGAGGAGAGCATTGCCGAGGCGCTGGATTTCCGTCGGGCCATGCGCAAGGTGGACGAGGAGTACGGCGACGACTGGTGGTTCAAGGTCTGGGGCCCTGAAAAGCTGGTCGATGAGGGTATCGGCCGCTCCGGCGACTGGATATTGCGCAGCGACGCCCGCGGACGCAAGAAAGGCAGCAAGTGGCACGGTTTCGGCGAGATCGCCGACGGTTTCAACATGCTGGATCCGATCAAGTCGACCATCGTGACGCCCGGCTTGAACCTCGACGGCAAGTTCGACAAGACCGGCATTCCGGCCAGCATCGTCACCAAGTTCCTCGCCGAGCACGGCGTGGTGGTGGAGAAAACCGGCCTCTACAGCTTCTTCATCATGTTCACGATCGGCATCACCAAGGGCCGCTGGAACAGCATGCTGACCGCGCTGCAGCAATTCAAGGACGACTACGCCAAGAACCAGCCGATGTGGCGCATCCTGCCCGAGTTCTGTCACAAACATCCTCGCTACGAGAAGATGGGCCTGGCCGACCTCTGCCAGCACGTGCACCAGCTTTACGCCAGGTACGACATCGCGCGCCTGACGACCGACATGTACCTGAGCGACCTGACGCCGGCGATGCGCCCCGCCGATGCCTATGCCCACATCGCGCACCGCACCACGGAGCGGGTGGAGATCGACCAGCTCGAGGGCCGCATCACGGTCGGCCTTGTGACGCCTTACCCGCCGGGCATCCCGCTCTTGATCCCGGGGGAAGTCTTCAACAAGAAGATCGTCGACTACCTCAAGTTCGCGCGCGAATTCAATGCCCAGTGCCCCGGCTTCGAGACCGACATTCACGGACTGGTCGAGGAAGAGGGGCCGGACGGCGTGCGCCGCTACTACGCCGACTGCGTGCGCTGAACGCGGGCGGTCAGGAGGAGACCTCCGGCCTCAATTCAGAGGAAAAATGGCATGGCCCCAGCGCGAAACGGTCATGACCTGCTATTGTTTTTGCATCAACCTGAGGTGGGAACCTTTTCGACCCAGTCTTCGCGTACCCGCAGGTAGCTGGCAAAGCGCGGGATGCCCCGGTTCGTCGTGCCGCGGAAGCGGAAGGTGATCCAGGCGCCGACCGGTGGCGGGTGCTCGCGTTCGGTGTCGGTAAAACCAGTGCCGAGCTTCAGGCGCAGGCCCTGCGGCGTCTCCACCAACAGCGCGCCCAGGCGGCCCGCATGTTTGCCCTGACCGGGCAGATGGGCGATCACCTTGGCCTCGGCGTCTTCCCAGGGTTTGAGCTTCATCAGGTCATCGGTGCGCGCGGCTCGGTACAGCGACGTGCCGCGGTGCAGCATCAGTCCCTCGCCGCCGGCCTTCACAGTCTGGCGCAGCAGGGCCTGCAGCTCAGCATCGCTGGCGACCTTGCGCTGCACCACGGCCTGGACCCAGGGTCGACCCAATGACGCCACCAGTTGCTGGTAGGCGGGGATGCGTTCGTCGAACGGGCCGCCCTGGGCCGGCAGGTCGAACACCATGAAGCGCAGCGCGCGCCAGGCGTCGTCCATTGGCTTTTGCTGGCGCACCGTCGAAGCGGCCTGGGAAAATCGCCCCCGCCCGGCCCAGAGTTCGCCGTCCATCGGTACTGCCGGCCAGGCGTCGGTGAACCATGCCGGCGCGGCGATGGCTTCTCCACCGCGGGTCAGAAGGCGTTGGCCATCCCAGTAGCCGCGCACGCCGTCGTACTTTTCGCTGACCCAGTAGTCGGCCAGCGGCGTGGCACCCGGGCGGTACACATTGGCCAGCATCAGCGCTGGCGCTTCGGCGCCCCGTGCGGGGCCCGTCGTGCCCAGCATGGCCAGGCTGATCAGCGAAGCAAATTGACGACGGTTCAGCATGGTTCCGGCTCAGTTACTAAAACGATAGCAAGAAGTGACCTTTCCGCGCTGGGAACTGGTCCATATGGTTCTGAATCGTATCGGCGACCGGCGCTTGGGCTCGCGGCGCCTTCGCACTAGCGGGAAACGGCGACCCTGCAGGTGACGGCGGCCTTCATGGTGGTGCCCCCATGCCACTTTCTGTCGGGAAGACCGGAATTGCGTGTCATGGATCAGCCCCTGCAAAAAACTGTGCAGAATTGTCGCATGCGAGGTTTGATTGTCGGGATGCTGTTCGGGGCGTGCTTTCCAGCCTGGTCGGCGCACGCCTACGCGCAGTTCGGCGACATCAAGTACCCGCCGGGCTTCCAGCATTTCGACTACGTGAACCCGAAAGCGCCCAAGGGGGGCGAAATCTCGCTGGTGCCGCCCACGCGTCTGTCCAACTTCGACAAGTACAACCCGTTTACCCTGAAGGGCAGCGCGCCGCCCAGCCTGGTGGGCCTGGTCTTCGAGACGCTGCTGACTGGCACGCTCGACGAGCCCACCACTGCCTACGGGCTGCTGGCCGAAGACGTCGCGGTGGCGCCGGACCGGCTCTCGGTCGTGTTTCGCCTGCATCCCGCCGCGCGCTTTTCCAATGGGGACCCGGTGCTTGCCACCGATGTGAAGCATTCGTTCGACCGGCTGGTGAGCAAGGAAAGCGCGCCGCAGTACCGCACCATTTTTGGCGAAGTGCGGGGCGCGACGATCCTGGGCGAGCGCATCATCCGGTTTGACTTCAAGCGCGTGAACGCCGAACTGCCGCTGATCGTGGGTGGGCTGCCGGTGTTCAGCCGCCAATGGGGCATGGAGAAAGGCAAGGCGAAGCCCTTGGACCAAATCGTCACTGACATGCCGATCGGCTCCGGTCCCTACCGCGTCGGCAAGGTCAGCTTCGGGCGGGACATCACCTACGAACGGGACCCGCACTACTGGGCGAAAGATCTCAACGTGCGCCGAGGCCTCTTCAACTTTGACCGCATCACCTACAAGATCTACAAGGACAACACGGCGCAACTCGAGGCCTTCAAGGCGGGCGAGTTCGATTACATCCAGGCCTTCATCGCGCGGGAGTGGGCGCGTGCCTACAGCGGCAAGCAGTTCGATTCAGGCCAACTCATCAAGAAGGAGCTCAAGCATGGCAATGCGGGCGACTTCCAGGGTTTCCAGTTCAATACGCGGCGGGACAAGTTCAAGGATCCCCGCGTGCGCGAGGCCATTGGGCTGGCCATGGATTTCGAATGGCTCAACCGACAACTGTTCTACAACGCCTACACACGGGTCCGGGGCTACTTCGTCGCCAGCGACTTCGAGGCCACCGGCAAGCCCGGTTCGGACGAACTGGCGCTGCTCGAACCCTTGCGGGCCCAGTTGCCGCCCGAGGTCTTCACGCAGGACGTCCCGCAGCCGCCCGTCACCAGCCTCGACCCAGCTTCAGGGCGCACGCTGCGCGACAACCTGCGCCGCGCCCGCGCGCTGTTGGCCGAGGCGGGCTGGACCTATCGAGACGGCGCGCTTCGAAATGCCAAGGGCGAAGCGTTCACCATCGAATTCCTGGACAACTCCGGCTCGATGGGTCGCATCGTGACCCCTTTTGCCAGGAATCTGGAGAAGCTGGGCATCGCCGTCAACTACAAGGTCATCGACTTCGCGATCCTGCAAAAGCGCATGGACGTGTTTGACTTCGAAGTGATCAGCAGCCGGTCTGTCGGCAGTGAGGCTCCGGGCACGGAGCTGGTGGAGCGCTTTGGCTCGAAGGCGGCTGATATCGAGGGCTCGGGCAACGTCATCGGCATCAAGAGCTCGGCCGTGGATACGCTGCTCGACAAGGTGATCTCGGCGCAGACGCGGCCCGAGCTCGTGGCCAGTGTGCGTGCCCTCGACCGCGTGCTGCGCTTTGGGCACTATGTGGTGCCTCATTGGTACGGCGGTGTGCACCGTGTGGCCTTCCGGGCCGGACGATTCGAGCAACCGGCGGTGACGCCCCGCTACTACCAGCCCGAGAGCTGGATCACCAGCACCTGGTGGGCCACCGAAACCAATCGTGAAGCGCTGTACCGCAGAATGGCCGCCGGCAAGGCGAACTGACGATGGCCGCCTACATCCTCAAGCGCCTGCTGCTGATGATTCCGACACTGTTCGGGGTGCTGCTGCTGACCTTCGTGGTGATCCAGTTTGTGCCCGGTGGCCCGGTCGAGCAGATGGTGTCGCAGTTGCAGGGCCGTGATTCGGGCGGCGAGGGTGCCGCCGCCACAGGCGCCGGCTACCGGGGACGCCAGGGCGTGGACGCTGCGCGCATTGCCGAGATCAAGGCGCTCTACGGCTTTGACAAACCTGCGCCCGAGCGCTTCTGGCAGATGCTCAAGCAGTTCGCCCGTTTCGACCTGGGCAAGAGCTTCTTCTACCCCAAGGACGTCTGGAGCCTGGTCAAGGAGAAGCTGCCGGTGTCGATCAGCCTGGGCTTGTGGACGTTCTTCCTGAGCTACCTGATCTCGGTGCCGCTGGGCATCGCCAAGGCGGTGCGCGCCGGCAGCCGCTTCGATGCCCTGACCAGCCTGGTCGTGCTGGTGGGCTATGCGATCCCGGGGTTCGTCCTGGGCGTGGCCCTGCTGGTGATCTTCGGCGGGCAGCTGCAATGGTTTCCCTTGCGCGGCCTGACGTCCAGCGACTGGGAGCAGCTCAGCTGGGGCGCGAAGGTGGTGGACTATCTCTGGCACATCACGCTGCCGATCACGGCCAGCGTGCTGGGGGCGTTCGCTGTGACCACCATGCTGACCAAGAACGCGTTCCTGGAGGAGATCCGCAAGCAGTATGTGCTGACGGCGCGCGCCAAGGGGCTCTCCGAGCGCCGCGTGCTCTGGAAGCACGTCTTTCGCAATGCGCTGATTCCGATCATCACCGGCTTTCCGGCAGCCTTCATCGGCGCGTTCTTCGCCGGCTCGCTGCTGATCGAGACCTTGTTCTCGCTGGACGGTCTGGGGCTGCTGAGCTACGAGTCGGTGATGCGGCGCGACTACCCGGTGGTGCTGGGCACGCTGTACCTGTTCACGCTGATCGGGCTGGTCACCAAGCTCATCAGCGACCTTTGTTACGTCTGGGTGGACCCGCGTGTCAAGTTTGACTAGCCCCTCCGACGCGGTCGCTGCCGGCCCTTTGTCTGCGGTGACGGTGTCCCTGTCGCCGAGCCGCCGCGCCTGGCAGCGCTTCCGGCGCAACCGACTGGGTTTTGGCAGCTTCGTGATTTTCTGCACCTTGTTTGTGCTGAGCCTCGGCGCCGAGCTGATTTCCAACGACAAGCCGCTGGTGGCCCGCTATGACTCTGCGTGGTACTTCCCGATTCTGAAAAGCGCGCCTGAAACGACTTTTGGCGGCGATTTCGAGACGCCGACCGATTTTCTGGATCCGTTCATCCGCCAACAGTTTGCACAGGCCGGCAACTGGGCGCTGTATCCACCCAACCCTTACCACCACAGCACGATCGATTACTTTGCCAAGGCGCCGAATCCGGCCCCGCCTTCAGCCGACAACTGGTTGGGCACCGATGACCGGGGTCGCGACGTGGCGGCCCGGCTGATTTATGGCTTTCGCATCTCGGTGCTGTTTGCACTGGCGCTCACGGCCATTGGTACCGTGCTGGGGGTGATCACGGGTGCGCTTCAGGGGTTCTTTGGCGGCAAGACCGATCTGGCCTTCCAGCGCTTCATCGAAATCTGGGGATCCATGCCCGAGCTGTACCTGCTGATCATTTTTGCCGCCGTGTTCGATCCGAGCATCGGGTTGCTGCTGATCCTGCTGAGCCTGTTCGGCTGGATGGGGCTCTCGGACTACGTCCGTGCCGAGTTTCTGCGCAACCGGCAGCTTGACTACGTGCGTGCCGCGCGGGCATTGGGCCTTTCGAACTGGCAGATCATTCGCCGCCACGTGTTGCCCAACAGCATGACACCGGTGGTGACCTTCCTGCCCTTTCGCATGAGCGGCGCGATCCTGGCCCTGACCTCGCTCGACTTTCTGGGGCTGGGTGTGCCGCCGGGCACGCCGTCGCTGGGGGAGCTGCTTGCGCAAGGCAAGAACAACATTGACGCCTGGTGGATCTCGCTGTCGACTTTTTCGGTGCTCGTGATCACGCTGCTGTTGCTGACCTTCATGGGCGATGCGCTGCGGGATGCGCTGGATCCGAGGAAGGCCCAAAAGTGAATCGCAATACGCCTTTGCTGGAGGTCTCGAACCTGCGTGTGGCCTTCGACGGCAAAGAGGTCGTGCGCGGCATCGATTTCACGATCCAGCCTGGCGAAAAGCTCGCGCTGGTGGGAGAGTCCGGCTCGGGCAAGACCGTGACGGCGTTGAGTCTGCTGCGCCTGGTGATGCATGCGCGAATCACGGGAACCGCCGGGTTTCTCGGGCGTGACCTGCTCGCCCTGCCGGAAAGCGATTTGCGCGGGATTCGGGGCAGCGACATCGCCATGATCTTTCAGGAGCCCATGACAGCGCTGAACCCGCTGTTCACCGTGGGCGAACAGATTGCCGAGGTTCTGGAGCTGAAACAGGGCCATTCCAGCGTCGATGCCGCGCGGATGGCGATCGACCTGCTGGCGGAAACCGGCATCACCGAGGCTCAGCGCAGGGCGCGGGCGTTTCCGCACCAGCTCTCGGGCGGACAGCGCCAGCGCGCCATGATCGCCATGGCCCTGGCCTGCAAGCCCAGGCTGTTGCTGGCCGATGAACCCACGACGGCGCTGGACGTCACGCTGCGGGCCCAAATTCTCGATTTGCTCACCGCCTTGCAGCGCCGAAACGGAATGGCGGTCTTGCTGATCACCCATGACCTCAATCTGGTGCGGCGATTTGCCGACCGCGTGGCCGTGATGGAGAACGGTTGCATCGTCGAGCAGGGGGCGGTGACCCAGGTCTTTGCCGATCCCCGGCACCCCTACACCCGCCGGCTGATCGACAGCCGTCCGGAGCGCGATGTCCCCCCGTCATTTCCCGATGCGGTGGGCCACGAGCCCCTGATGCGGGCGCAGGCCTTGCGGGTCACCTATCCCGTGCCCTTGGGTGGCGTGCGGGGCTGGTTTGCCAAAGGGGAGTTTGTTGCGGTGCGCGGAGCGGACTTCGTGATTCCCCCCGGGCAGACCCTGGGCGTCATCGGCGAGTCGGGTTCAGGGAAATCGACGTTGGCGCTGGCAGCCCTGGGCTTGCTGCCGTTCAGCGGAGCACTCCAGGTTGCCAGTGGAAGCTGGAACCAAGGGGCCAAGGCCAACAAGGCCTTGCGCCAGTCGGTGCAGGTGGTGTTCCAGGATCCGTTCTCCTCGCTGTCGCCGCGCATGACCATCGAGGAAATCGTCGGCGAAGGGCTGCGGGTTCACGCGCCCGGGCTTTCCACGGCACAAAGACAGGCACGGGTATTGACCGCTCTGGAAGAGGTCGGTTTGGCGAGGGCCCAGTTTCCTGGGCTGCTGGTGCGTTACCCTCACGAGTTCTCCGGCGGACAGCGCCAGCGCATTGCCATCGCGCGAGCGTTGATCGTCGAGCCGAAATTGCTGGTCCTCGATGAGCCGACGAGTGCGCTGGACGTCACCATCCAGAAACAGATCCTCCAGCTGCTGCAGGCCTTGCAGCGTGAACGCGGGTTGAGCTATCTGCTGATCACCCACGACGTGGACGTCATCCGGGCCATGGCGCACGAGGTGATCGTCATGAAAGACGGCGACGTGATAGAGTCCGGGTCCGTTGAGCAGGTGCTCGGTGCGCCGCATCACGAATACACCCGCGTGCTGGTTGCCGCAGCCGGTTGAATTCCCCTGCGCAGAAGCCATCGCGGCAAAAACCTGCGCTAAACCCTTTCAAATCAAGCCACTTACGCCCAATATTGGGCTATAATTCGGCGTTCACGACCAAACGGGCGGGTAATCACCGCCCGTTTTTTTTGGTCGATTGGTTTTGACTCATTTATTGGATGGCAGCAGGGCAAGTGGCGTTACAGCAGACAGTCGAACAGACCGTGACCGGTCTCGGTTACGAACTCGTGGAGATTGAACGCTCCGCAGGGGGGCTGTTGCGCATCACGATCGATCTGCCCTGGGTGCCGGGTGCCGCCATTGATCCGTTTGTCACGGTCGAGGACTGCGAAAAAGTCACGCGCCAGTTGCAGTTTGCGCTGGAGGTTGACGGCGTCGAGTACCGCCGGCTTGAAGTGTCTTCGCCGGGCATCGACCGCCCCCTGCGAAGCGAGCAGGACTTCGAGCGGTTTGCGGGTTCGCTGGTGGATATCACGCTCAAGGCGCCGATCGGCAAGGAGCTTGGCGCCATTGCGGGCGGGCTGATCAGTGCCAACCGCAAGAAATTCCGCGGCACGCTGGAGCGGGGCGAGGGCGCCGGCCCGGCGCACTGGCAGATCGTCTGGCGGGACGAACCTGCGGTCAAACCGGGCCAGCGGGTCAGCGCCAAGCGTGCGCCGGCGCCGTTGCAGGCACTGGGATTTACGCTGGACGAGTTGCGCGAGGCGCGCCTGGCGCCCGTAGTGGATTTCAAAGGTCGCAGGCCGGCTGGCCCGCGACAGGCTGATTGATTGATTGAATCTGGACAGGAGAGCCGTGGCATGAATCGCGAAATGTTGATGTTGGTCGAAGCCATCTCGCGCGAGAAGAACGTCGAGCGTGATGTGGTGTTTGGTGCGGTCGAGGCTGCCCTCGCACAGGCGACCAAGAAACTCTACAAGGGTGAGGTGGACATCCGCGTCGCGGTGGACCGCGACAGCGGCAACTACGAAACCTTCCGCCGTTGGCTGGTGGTGCCCGACGAAGTGGGCCTGCAGAATCCTGACGCTGAAGAGATGCTGATGGATGCTCGCGAACGGATTTCGGATGTCGAAGAGGGCGAGTACATCGAGGAACTGGTGGAGTCGGTGCCGATCGGCCGGATCGGCGCGATGGCGGCCAAACAGGTGATCCTGCAGAAGATCCGCGACGCCGAACGCGAGATGCTGCTCAACGAGTTCATGTCGCGCGGCGACAAGATCCTGGTGGGCACGGTCAAGCGCATGGACAAGGGCGACATCATTGTCGAGTCCGGTCGCGTGGAAGGGCGTCTGCGACGCAGCGACATGATTCCGAAGGAGAATCTGCGCACCGGCGACCGCGTTCGGGCCATGATCATGGAAGTGGATCTCACGCTTCGCGGTGCACCCATCATCCTGTCGCGCTCGGCACCTGAGTTCATGATCGAGCTGTTTCGCCAGGAAGTGCCCGAAATCGAGCAGGGCCTGCTCGAGATCAAGACCTGCGCCCGCGACCCCGGCTCACGCGCCAAGATCGCCGTGCTGTCGCACGACAAGCGGGTCGACCCCATCGGCACCTGTGTTGGCGTGCGCGGCACACGCGTCAATGCCGTTACCAACGAGCTGGCGGGCGAGCGTGTCGACATCGTGCTCTGGAGCGAAGATCCGGCTCAGTTCGTGATCGGTGCGTTGGCGCCTGCCAACGTGTCGTCGATCGTGGTGGACGAGGAGCGTCACGCCATGGACGTGGTGGTGGACGAGGAAAACCTCGCCATCGCCATCGGCCGCGGCGGCCAGAACGTGCGTCTCGCTTCCGAACTCACGGGCTGGAAGATCAACATCATGGACGCGGCCGAATCGGCGCAGAAGCATGCCGAGGAATCGGACACGATCCGCAAGCTGTTCATGGAAAAGCTCGACGTCGATCAGGAAATCGCCGACATCCTGTATGCGGAAGGTTTCACCAGCCTTGAAGAGGTGGCCTACGTGCCGATCCAGGAGATGCTGGAAATCGAGAGCTTCGATGAAGACACCGTGAGTGAGCTGCGCTCCCGCGCCAAGGATGCCCTGCTGACCATGGAAATCGCACGCGAAGAGAGCGTCGAGGAAGTGTCGCAGGACCTGCGGGATCTGGAAGGTCTGAACGCCGAACTGATTGCGAAGCTCGCTGTCAAGGGCGTTCACACCCGGGACGATCTGGCCGACCTGGCCGTTGATGAACTCACCGAAATTACCGGCCAGTCCGAGGACGAAGCCAAAGCATTGATCATGAAGGCGCGCGAGCATTGGTTCGCGGGCCAAGAGTAATGGTCATGGAGGCAAGAACCGAATATGTCCAGTACCACCGTAGCCGAGTTTGCAAGCGAACTCAAGAAATCAACCGAAACCCTGCTGGATCAGCTGAAATCCGCGGGCGTGCCCAAGGCGTCTGCGTCTGATGCGCTGACCGACGGCGACAAGCAGAAGCTGCTGAGCTTTCTTCAGGCCAGCCATGGAACAGCCACGGCCGACCGCAAGAAGATCACGCTGGTCAAGAAGTCCACCAGCGAGATCAAGCAGGCCGATGCGACGGGCAAAGCGCGCACGATCCAGGTCGAAGTGCGCAAGAAGCGGACTTTCATCAAGCGTGACGACGACGGAGTCGTTGCCGCGGAGACCGCCACCGTCCATGAGGACACGCATGGCGCGGCGCCCTTGATCGACGAGGCGGAACTGTCGCGTCGCGAAGAGGAGGCCCGCCGGCAGGCGGAGCTGATCCGGCGCCAGGAAGAAGAATTGGCCGAGCGCCGCCGTCAGCGTGAGGCCCAGGAGGCGCGTGAGCGCGAGCAGGTCGAGCAGGTCGAACGCGCGGAGAAGGCGGCTGCCGCTGCCGCTGCGCAAGAGCGGCAAAGCCAGGCTGTAACCCCGACGGGTGAAGCTCCGGTTCCAGCCCCGGCCAGCGCGGCCGAGGCTGCATCCGCGACAGCAGCCAGCGATCGCGCAGCCGCACTCGAGAAGAGCCGCGAAGATGCCCGTGCCAAGGCGGCGGCGGATTCTAAAGCAAAGGCCGACGAAGAAGCTTTGCGCGCCAATGATCTGATCGAGCGACGCCAGAAGGCGCTTGCCGAGGCTGAGGCCATCCGGGCCATGATGAATGCGCCCAAGCGGGTCCTGGTGCCCCACAAGGCGGAGCCCAAGCCGGTCGCGAAGGCCGACGAGGCCAAGCCGGGCATGAAGGGAACGCTGCACAAACCGGCGGGTGCGCCTGCGACTGCCGTGCGCGCGGGCGGCGGACCTGCCGCGCCCGCTGGTGCCGCACCGGGCAACAAGGAGGTCAAGTCGGCCAAGCTGTCGTCCAGTTGGGCCGGCGATCCTGCGAAGAAAAAGGCCATTCCGACCCGCGGCGATGCCAGCGGAGGCGTCGGGCGGCCCGGCAACAATTGGCGCAGCGGTCCCCGTGGCCGCCGTGGCAATGAGCGCGACCGGGGCGATTTCCACGCCCAGGCGGCACCGGTGGAGGTTCGCACGCTGGAAGTTCACGTGCCGGAGACGATCACTGTGGCCGAACTGGCCCACAAGATGGCGATCAAGGCCTCCGAGGTCATCAAGCAGCTCATGAAGCTGGGTCAGATGGTCACCATCAACCAGCCGCTGGACCAGGACACGGCGATGATCGTGGTCGAGGAACTCGGGCACAAGGCGGTCGTGGCCGCCCTGGACGATCCGGAAGCTTTCACCGATGAAGAGGTGTCTCAGCAGGAAGCCGAGTCGCTGCCGCGCGCTCCGGTGGTCACTGTCATGGGTCACGTCGACCACGGCAAGACCTCGCTGCTGGACTACATCCGCCGTGCCAAGGTGGCGGCCGGCGAAGCGGGGGGCATTACCCAGCACATCGGCGCCTACCATGTCGAGACGCCGCGCGGCGTGGTGTCCTTCCTGGACACCCCGGGTCACGAGGCCTTCACCGCCATGCGTGCGCGGGGTGCACAGGCGACCGATATCGTGATTCTGGTCGTGGCGGCCGACGACGGTGTCATGCCCCAGACCAAGGAGGCCATCAAGCACGCGAAAGCGGCGGGTGTGCCGATCGTGGTGGCGATCAACAAGATCGACAAGCCCGGCGCCAACCCCGAGCGCGTCAAGCAGGAACTGGTGGTGGAAGATGTGGTGCCGGAAGAGTTCGGTGGCGCGTCGCCCTTTGTGGCCGTCTCGGCCAAGACCGGACAGGGCATCGATGAACTGTTGGAGCAAGTGCTGCTGCAGGCTGAAGTTCTGGAGCTCAAGGCACCGGTTGATGCCATGGCCAAGGGCCTGGTCATCGAAGCGCGCCTCGACAAGGGTCGTGGTCCGGTGGCGACAGTCCTGATCCAGTCCGGCACGCTGAAGACCGGTGACGTGGTGCTTGCAGGCCAGACCTACGGCCGCGTGCGCGCGATGCTCGACGAAAACGGCCGCTCCATCAAGGATGCGGGCCCGTCCATTCCGGTGGAGATCCAGGGTCTGACCGAGGTGCCGCAGGCCGGCGACGAGTTCATGGTGCTCAGCGATGAGCGCCGCGCACGCGAAATTGCCACCTACCGTGCCGGCAAGTTTCGCAACACCAAGCTGGCTCGCCAGCAGGCGTCCAAGCTGGACAACGTGTTCTCGGAGATGGCGGGCGGCGAGGTCAAGACCTTGCCCATCATCGTCAAGGCGGATGTGCAGGGCTCGCAGGAGGCACTGGGTGCCTCGCTGCTCAAGCTGTCGACCGACGAAGTCAAGGTCCAACTCGTGTACGCCGCTGTGGGGGGCATCAGCGAATCCGATGTGAACCTGGCGATTGCGTCCAAGGCGCTCATCATCGGTTTCAACACCCGCGCCGATGCCGGCGCGCGCAAGCTGGCTGAGAGCAATGGCGTGGAGATCCGCTACTACAGCATCATTTATGACGCGGTGGACGAGCTGAAAGTCGCCATGTCCGGCATGCTGGCACCTGATCGTCGCGAAGAGGTCATCGGCACAGCCGAGATCCGGACCGTGTTCGTGGCGTCGAAGATCGGCACGGTGGCTGGTTGCATGGTCACCTCGGGCAGCGTCAACCGTAGCGCGCATTTCCGCCTGCTGCGCGACAACGTCGTCATCTATACCGGCGAACTGGACTCGCTCAAGCGCATGAAAGACGATGTGCGCGAGGTCAAGGAAGGCTTCGAGTGCGGTATCAAGCTCAAGAACTACAACGACATCTCCGTGGGCGACCAGCTGGAGTTCTTCGAGATCAAGGAAATTGCCCGCACGCTGTAAGGCGCCCGAAGACGACACGCCCTCCCGATGCCGGCCAAGAAGTCAACCCAGCCCAATCGCGCCTTCAAGGTGGCCGACCAGATCCAGCGCGATCTGGCGGACCTGATCGCGCGCGAGCTGAAAGACCCACGGGTCGGCATGGTCACGCTGCAGGCCGTCGAGGTCACGCCGGATTACGCGCACGCCAAGGTGTTCTTCAGCCTGCTCACCGGCGATCCGGTGGAGACGGGCGAAGGCTTGAACGCGGCGGCCGGCTTCCTGCGTGCGGGCCTGTTCAAGCGCCTGCACATCCACACGGTGCCGACGCTGCATTTCGTGTTCGACCGCACCACCGAGCGTGCGGCGGACATGAATGCACTGATCGCCAAGGCGGTCTCTTCCCGCGCAAAAGAGGACTGACCATGAACGCGCCTCGCACACGGGTGCAGCGGCGCCCTGTGCATGGGGTGTTGTTGCTTGAT
>ERZ795062.1940-NODE-1940-length-14004-cov-6.340168_pt1 | contig 14004 bp, 8 predicted proteins | sample MGYA00375146_ERZ795062 | MGnify/ENA primary metagenome ERZ795062 (study PRJEB30191, sample SAMN05720281) | activated sludge metagenome | isolation source: Anaerobic digester | place: USA | collected 2015-07-16 ... | reverse complement strand
TCCCGTCGCGCATTTCGATGCGGCAACCCGGCGGATGGTGGCGATCGCCCGCGCATCCGGTTCAACGAAGAGTCGCCGCCGCACGATCTCGTAGGATTCGTCTCGGGTCGCCGGGCTCCACTGGTAGGCGACGCGGCGAATCACGTTGTCCAAGCGTTGTAGGGCGTCATGGCCGCGTTGGCCACCGACTTCCAGATCGCTCGCCGTGGTGGCCTCGGCGTCGGCCGCTCCGCCGGGTACCTCCTTGCGCTCGCTGGCGGGCACCGATACCACCAACAGTGTGCCGGGCACGCTTTCTGCGGCCAACGTCAACGACTGGGCGAACGTGAATTGGGTCTCGAACAGGCCGGCCGCCACGCGGCGTGCCTGGGAGTCCTTCTCGTCGTAGCTGTCGGGGAGTTGTCGGGCGTAGGCAACCCATTCGTCGATCAGTACGACGGCCGGCCCGAACGTGGTGAACAGGTCACGCAGTAGGCTGCCGGGGTTGGTTCCGGTCCGGTCGGCGTCGGCGACGATCGCGTATCCTTCCGCACCACCGAGTTGCCAGGCCAGCTCGCCCCATAGGGTGTGCACCACGGTGCCGTCGGGCTTCTTGGTCGGGGTTCCGGGTGGGATCTCGTTGCCGACCAGCGCGGCCTTGTGCACCGGCTTGCCAAGGACTTCGGTGTTCTCGCCGGCGAGCAACTCCTGTACACCTTGCGGGAACTCGTGCAGCGCACGTCCGGAGAACAGGTGCCACACGGCCAGCATGGAGTGGGTTTTACCGCCACCGAAGGTGGTTTGCAGGTTGATCACCGGGTTGGCGGTCGTCGAACCCGAGATACGGTCCACGGCTCTGCGCAGGAGATCGGTGAGGCCGTCGGTGAGGTAGGTGCGGCGGAAGAACTCGACCGGGTCCTGGTATTCGGCGGCCGCGTTCTGCTGCACGGCGACCGAGTACAGGTCGGCGGCGAACTCGGCGTTGTTGTATCGGCCGGAGGCGACGTCGGGGTGCGGTTCGAGCACGCCCCGCCACGACGGCAGTTCAGCATCGGGTGTGCCGGGGAGCGCCGCCGCAGTGCGCACTGCCTTACGGGTTTGTTGTTCGAAGCTGCCACGCAAAATGTCCAACCGCGACGTGTGGACCGCGTCGGCCTCACGCACCGCACCAATGGCACGCATGACCCGCTCGATCGTGTCCAACGCACGGACCGCGTCGTCGGGCGAGAACGGTTTGAAGTGTGCGACGTCGTTGCGCACTCTGCGCAACTCCCCCACGAAACCCTGCTCACCCCGGGAAAGATGTTTATTGAAGAGGTAACCGAGTGACGAGATGGGTTCGGTAATGATCCGGAACTGATCCTGCGGGTCGGTGCGCGAGTACGACTTTCCCTGAATTCTCTTCTCGGCGTCCTTCGCCGCGAGAAGCACCGTCCAATCCTTGCCTGCCGGCACATATTTGGCTGTGACCTGCTCAATGTACGGGTCGAGGACCTCCGACAGAGCTTGGAGTGCGGTGCGTACAGTCTCGATGTTGCTCTTCGCCATCAGCTCTCATCCTCGTAGTCGATCTCAGTCTGTACTCCGTCCGACTCCTGCACGCGACCCGCAACCTCGGTGAGGTCCGTCCACGATCCGCCGATCAAGTTGAACATGCGCGCGTCGTCGGTCCGGGTCGTCTTGGTCATCTCGTAGAGCCGATACGCCAGGCGCTGCACGGCTTCCATGTCGATCTCGGGGCGGGTGGCCGCAGCCGCCATGAGCTGGGCCGCCGGCTCCAATCCGCCGTCCTCGACCGTCAGCACCCGGCCGAGGTGGCACATCACCTCCCACACCGAAATCCGATCGTCGGTGACCGGGTTCCATGTCTCCGGAAGCTTCACGGTTCAATGAGCTGCACGTTGCCTTCGCCCTGCGTCAGCACACCCGAGTCGGCGACACCGCGAACAGACGTGTCGTACGAGCGAGCGAGTACGTCGGCGTCGCCGAACAGTCCCTTGTCCCAGCCGTGCTGCTCGTACCACTTAATGCAGAAGCGCGTGTCGGCGTCGAGATCGCCCTCCTGCTCGCCAAGCACCTCATCAAGGGCCTGGTTGATCAATCTGAGCGCAGCCTTGACGGTCATGTCGCTACCGTCGTTCTCAACAACACGTGTGTAGCTCGAGAACACAGCCATACCCGGGCCAATGGTGGCCTGCGTGAGGTCAACCGGGGCGATTGCTCCCTGGCGCAGTTCTTCCAGTGCCTTGGGAAGTTCCTGGCGGAGCGCAGTAAGGAATCCACGCCGTGTGGCCTGCCTCGCGGTTTCGTACCGCGGACGAAGAACTAGGACTATCGATGACGCGAGCGCGTTCGTGCCGACCGAAATCATCCGGCCGCTACGTTCTGACCGCACTGGCCAAGTAGCTGTTATGGACCAGCCCTCGCGGATCATACCTTCCAGAATGGTCGCCCACCCGGTGCTCGTTACTCCCTCTGCAGCAAGTTCCGACTGCTTGAACGCATAGAAGACTGTAATTGGAAAGTCACTAGAAGCGCCATCTCGAGCGCGGGCAAAGACCCGTTCGAAACCTGTCTCAAAGAACTCCTCTGCCCCACCACGTCCACCGTGCCTGTACGGGTTTGCAACCAACTCGTCGGCCTTCGGAACAAGCATAGATGCGAACAACTCAGGTTGAATGGTCCGCAGGGTGATTCGGAGCCACACATAGAAGTAGTCCGACAAATCCGAGTAGCCGATGTTGTCATAATACGGCGGATCAGTTGCAACAACCACGCCCCGGTAGTGACGACTACTTGCATCAGCCTGGGAAACCGTTCCGAGGGGCATTGCAGGCAAAAAGTCCAGCGCGCGCGACACCCAGGTCGCGCTCGACTCCATGTCGCACGGTCCTTTACAGAACGGATTCCCCTCTGCGTAGTCCCAGACCATCGGGAGCGCTTGGCGCGCGAAGGTATCGGAGACGCTCTCCTTTGAGGGCGCCGAATTCCATCGGCAGAGCGCCGAGTTAGTTGAAGCGAGACGAGAAACCGCCATTCCGAGATATGTCGCAACAGCGTCAGCGTACGACTCCGCACCGCTCTCATCGTCTGAACGGCGCCCCCCAGGCGAGAACCCCGACGCAAGTGCATCTTTCAGAACTTGCTCTCGCGCCTCAGACACGAGGTCACTGAACACTGTAAGTGCCACCAGTTGCCGGTTCGTGAACAGGTCAGAGAACTTAGTAAGTCCGTACTGGGGTGGCGAGAACCAACGTGGGTTCTCTGCGAGCTTGCCACCGGGAAGGCGAAGCGGTGCTGCAACGTCGGCAGCTCTGACATGCGCGGGTGTTGCTGGGACGTAGACGCGGCGTCGATTTCCAACAGCTGCGACAGCAAGTAACTGCGTCCCATAACCATTGGCAATTGCGCTTTTCCGGATCTCCGCCAGCGGGCTGAAAGTGCCACACGCGACGCACATTGCGCCACGCGCTGCCAACATCGTTCCGTCAGATTCTTTGGTTGGCGCTTTTCCCATGTCGTGACCGACACTGAATTCAATTCGCCGTCCACTTCGCGCACGCTCATCGTCGACCACTACGGGCACGATATATGCCTCTTTGCCCTTCTTCTTCCCGAGCCACCACGAGCGTACGAGCGGCATCTCGATACCGCAGGCCGGGTTGGGGCAGGTGACGGTGCGAGCCCAGATCCAGGCGATCGTTGTCGCATTCGCCTTCTTGCCTGTCGTCTCGTCCACGATCGTCGCGTCGGGGTACAGGTGGCCGATGCGTTCCTTGGCTTGGTCCCGCATCCAGGCGCCGTACCGGCGCACATCCTCCGCCAGACCCGTCGCTCGCGGCCAGTCGCCCAGCTTCTCCTCGGCCGCTCCCGGAAACACGGGGGGCCGTCCGGCGAATTTCGGCGGTATCTCGATGAGTGCCTTGTTGATGAGTACTGCCACCGGGTTAAGATCGGAGGCGTGAGCCTCCAGGCCGAGCCGCTGCGCCTCCAGCGGGATGGTTCCGCCGCCGGCGAACGGGTCGAGGATCGCCGGCGGGTTGCCGCCCGTGGATTTCAAGATCTCCGCTCGCGCCTCACCGAGTACGGTTTCGTTGTTGACGTTCTCCCACTTGACCAGGCGCCGGATGATCCCATGCAGTCGTTCCCGCTCTACCTTCTGCTCGTCCTCGGTCAGGTCCGGATTGCAGGACGGGTCGTCGACGAGCTGTGCGAACAGTACGGCACGAGCTGCGGCGAGTGGGCGGCGTGCCCACCAGAGGTGCAGTGTCGACGGGTGGCCGTGTCGGATGGACTTCTCCCGAGCGGATTCGGTATTGATGTCCTCCAGCGGAATCGACACCTCGATCAGCTTCTTGCGGATCGGGGCGTCGGGCGTGCTAGTCATTCTTGAAAACTCCAGGTGGCTCGGTTGCTCTGATGCTAGCGGTAGGTGCCGACAGCGACTCGACACTCAGGCAACAGTCACTGGCCTACCTCGACGCCGAGACGACGCCGTTCCCACCTCACTGACTGCACACCGCCAGCCTCAAGTTCGCGATACAGATCGGCTACCTTGCTGCGCCCACCTCTCCGATCGCAACTGGTGAAGAACAGCCGTTCGGCCGCGCGGGACATCCCGACGAAGAACGTCATCGTCGATTCGGCCGTGTCTTTGGTGTGCGCCCACCACTGATCGCCATCCAGACCGATGACGAAGACCGTGTGGTACTCCAGCCCTTTGCTGCGATGGATCGTCATCAAGGGCACCGCGTCGTCCTCCAGGAACGCGTCGGCAACCTCGGGCCATGTATCGACCTTCCCCAGAGCCCACGCCAGACGGACCGTGAAGGCTTCGAATCGCACATCGATGTCCTCCGCACGATCGGAGAACACGCGCCTGTTCGCGGCCTCGTCCAAACGCAGGAATCGCGACAACTCGTCAGCGAGTTCCTGCGCGGTAGCCTCGTTGCCGGCCGCGACGTCCTGACTGACGGTTCGACCCAACGGTGTGGCGGCGAACCACCGACGTAGGGAGGTCAGGAAGTCGGAAAGCTCGTCGTCCAGCCGGCTACCCACCTGTCGTGCGGAGTCCTCGGGCCTGATACGAGCCAGTGTCGTCGTGACCCTTCGCCACGCCTCGGGTTGACCTCCGCGTGACGCTCCGAGCCGTACGAGGCCGAGCAGCAACTCGACGAGGTCGTCCTTGAGGATGTCGCCGAGCTTCAACTTGCCGACGGAGGCGTCATCATTGCGAATCGATCGACCTACCGCGGCGAACGCTGCGACAAGTGCGGGCTGCAACTTTGCCACCTTCTGCCGGGCGATGAGCGCATACTGCGACGGTCGCCGACCGCTGTTTTCGATGTCGGCTACGATCCACGCCGCTACGGTCTGCGCCTCCAGTGTGGCGGTGGAAAAGTCCCAGGCCTGCACGGGTTCGATCCCGATGTCACCGCTGACGACATGTGAGACCTGCGGACGGACAGCAGCGTCGAGGCGCTGGGCGAAACGCAGTTGGAGGTCGACCAGTTCTTGTCGAGAGCGATAGTTCCGTTCCAACTCGAATCGGGTGTCGGTGTAATCTGCGGCGAACTCGGCAAATGCGTTCGGTAACGCACCGGCCCACCCCATAATGCGCTGCTTACCGTCCCCGACGACTGTGACAGTGGTCGAAGCCTTCGGGAAAACTGACTTGAGGAACGTGTACTGGGCGTACGTGGTGTCCTGGAACTCGTCAATAAAGAGATATGGGTACGTCGCCCGAAGCGCCCGCTGTAGTTGTGGGTTCGAACGAACGATCAGCTCGGCCAGACGGTTCAACATGATGAAGTCGACAACCGGCGCACCGTCGCGCAAATAGTACTTGCCCCACCATTCACTGATCGCGTACTTGCAACCATTCGTCGGTGACTGTGGCACAGCACGAAGCGCGACTGGGCCGAGAATATCGCTAAGGAACTTGCCAGCGTTCAATTGACGGATGTCGTGCCGAAAATCACCGGGCGCGGTGCGACCAATTTCATCGAGGAATTCCTTGACATCACCCCGCTTCGGAAAGCTCATTTCATACTCGGCCGTCAATTTCCATGCGGGGGGCAACAGATTACGGAACCGGTCCACGAGTGACTTCGTAAATGCGTCGAATGTCATCGATGCGAACCTGTCGATCTGCTCGGGTACGCGCTCCTTGAGTCTCTCCGAAAGGTTGCGGGCAGCATCCTTCTTGAAAGAGATGGCGAGGATGCGCTGCGGGGCAGCACACTTCCCGGTCTCGAGCAGGAAGGCCGCACGCTGCGCAAGAAACTCGGTCTTCCCCGCACCGGGTCCGGCGATTACTGCGGCGGAAGCAGCGGCCAGTGTGCGACGGGCAGCATCCTCAAGGTTTTCAATGCCGTGCGGTTTCCATTCCTCGGGCGGTATCACGAGTGGCCAAGATTCTCGGTGATACAGCCGATCAGACGATTCAGCGGCTCGGGCGGGTTGGCCAACTGCTCGTCGGTCAGTTGAATCATCGCTCGCAGGTGGGTGCTTGGCTTGGATCGCGTGAGAAAGAGATATCGGTACCAGCGGAGGCGCTCCTCTTCTGCCGGGTCTTTCCACAGGTTCACGTTCGGTCGCACCGACTCACTGCCGAGGACCGCGTCCCGAGCATCAGTGTCCCTCGGTCCCTGTGCACCATCGCCCAGGTTTGTTGTGTACGCCTCCTCAAACGCTGTCAGGAGCATCATGTCGAGGTCGAGTGGATAGGAGAAGAAGACGTTGCACTTCTCAAGGTGGCCGAGCCACGCCCTGACCTGGGACTCGTCAAGGTCCTTCAGGTCCGAAGCGCCCGCATATCCCTCGATACCGTCGTACGGATCAGTCCCAATGTCCTCGAGGCGGTCGCACACATCTTTGATTCGGCCCTCCCCACCGCCGTCTCGGCCATAGTCCAGATCAAGCAGTGTCGCATGGGGGATGTCGAGCTGATTGAGAAGCTTCCAGAAGTGGTTCGTGTGGCGCCCTCCGAGGGAAACCATCGCAACGAATGACTGATCGATGTGCAGTCCCCTCGCGGCCGCGAGCTTGGGGATGACCAACTCCTCCGAGTCACCTTCGCCGAGCACGACGAACTTGGCGAAGTACAGCTCGGGATGTGCACGAACTGCTTCACGCACATACTTGCCTGCATCGGTCTCGTTCGACGGCAGGTGGATTTCACGAACCGTCGTTGTACGCGCTACCGGGTCCAGGCGAAAATAGCGCACGCGCTCGGGATCGATCCGCGACATCACGCTCGCCGAATGGCTTGAGACGAGTGCTTGAGCGCGCCCCGAGCCCGCGACATCGAGAAGTTGCTGAACGACGCGGGAGAGGTAGAACGGCGACAGGTTGTTCTCGGGTTCCTCGATAACGAGCAGCGTCAGCGTGGGTAGCGTCGCAACCGATACGTCGAACTTGTCGGTGTGCTTGCCTGCGACAATCCCGGCCTCGATATCGAGCGCGGTAGCCGTCAGCGCGATGTGCAGCAACGACTGCTGACCGTCACTCAACTCTCGTGCGGGTCGCGGTCGACAGGTGGCCGACGGCTCGAAGAACAGCTCGGCGCCTTTCACGAGATCGCCGGCTTCTCCGCTCATGAGCTGGAGTCTCGGGTCCTGATCAATTCCGAGAGGGTGAAGACCCTGCCATCGACTCGAGATCGCGGCCGTCACAGTCTGGGCAACGTCTTCTCGGTGAAAGGCATTCACGAGCTTCTCTGCGGCCGAGTCGACGTCACTGCGGAAATCTTCGGACCACAAGGCGGCGTTCCACACTCGCCCACGGAGAAACGCGTTCACCTGGCGAACACCGTCTCGCGTGGCGGGTACGTAGACCATCTGAATCCGATTGCGGTCCTGGCCGCGAAGCTCAAGCCACCTGTCTCCGTAGTCCTTGTCTGCGGTGTACACCACACGTCGGCTGGTCTCGACCGTTCCGTTGACGGAACCGTCGTCGGTCCACGATGCTTCCAGAACGATACGGAGCTTCAGAACTCCGTCGTGGTCCGCCGTCATCTGCGCGAAGAACTCGGGCACACTCAGTGCCGGGTCCGCACCTTCCTCGCTTTCGCCGGCGAGTTCGGGAAACGCGAAGACTGCGTCGACAGTCAGCGTGCGAGAGTCCGGTGCGGTCGTCTCGTCGTACGGCACATGAAAATCTTCGGGGCGAACCTGCCGCTGCTCGGGCACGACGCTGAAGATCCGCAGGAGCGCCTGGCAGGCGGCCGTCTTGCCAGCTGCGTTCGTTCCCAGGAAGGTAGTCAGCCGCCGACGAAAGGTCATCGTTTCGGGTTTCGGCCCGAACGACTGAAAATTGCGAATCGTCAACGATTCCAGGTACACCTACGCCTCCCCGACCGACACCGCGCGCTGCTTCTCAGCGCACCAACGCCTGTGAGAAACGCTACAACACCACGGCACGCCGGGCCACGGCCACCGAGCCTCGGCGACTCTGCGCCGCCAGTGGTCCTCTCCGGCTTCACCGGGACCACCAGCGACAGGTCGAGTCATTCCGGACGGACGGCCTGTTCGACTACCCCGGCTACCCGGGTCATGTCATCGTGCTCCCAGACCCGCACCACGGTCCAACCGATGTCACGCAGGTGGGCGTCGGTCTCGCGATCCCGCTCCGCGTTGCGGCTGAGCTTGGCCGCCCACCATGCGGCATTGGTGGCGGGTGCGGTCTTGTGTTCGGGACAGCCGTGCCAGAAGCATCCGTCGACGAACACCGCGACCTTCGCCCGTGGAACAGGGCATCCGCGCGTCGACGTGGCATGCCTGGCAGCGGGGCATGGACTCGATAACGCAGACCTCGCCGATGCAGTTCACGCCGAAGCGCCATCTCAGGTCGAGTGTCACGGGTGCGTTGCCGAGACATCCGACGAGCAGTCGCGGCGCGGTCAACACTCGAACTGGTTGGCGACTTGTCCATATTCCCTGTGCCGGCTAGTCTCGTACGGTGACCCCACCCACGCCATTGTCCGACGACGGAGCTGCGTCGACAAGTCCGGAAGTTCACGGTGGGACGATCACGACGTTGGATCTGTTCGCCGGAGCCGGCGGACTGTCCGCAGGGTTGAATGCTGCTCAAAGCAGCACGTTCCGGACTGCGCGGGCAGTGGAATGGGAACTCCCCGCTGCCGCGACGTACACACTTAACCACGGCGGATGCCTCCGTGAGGGACGGGTCGAAGGCGGATCCGTTTACGCGGGTGACATTGAGAACTGGCTCAAGGAAGACGACGTCCCGAAGGTTGACGTGGTCGTCGGAGGGCCGCCGTGCCAGGGGTTCTCCACACTCAATCGGGCCGGTGTCGGTGCACACCGCAACGAGTTGTGGCGCCTGTATGCGCAAACCGTCCAGAAGGCCCAGCCCAGGTACTTCGTACTGGAGAATGTTCCGGCGTTCCTCAAATCCGATCAGTGGAACGTGTTTCAGCGCGCACTCCACGATGGGATACTCCGCGACTACGCGATCGAGGGCGGCGTCGCCGTCCTCAACGCTGCGGACTACGGAGCGTTCCAGGCACGCAAGCGCGTGATCGTCATCGGTCACCACAAGGACCTCCCACCACTCGGGCTCCCTGCGGCTACCCACACAGGCGCACACCGCAGCCTTGCGAAGGCGCTTGACGGCGTACCGCTCACCGTCGACGGGATCGGCATCCCGGCTGGCAGCATCGAGTATCAGGGACACGAGTTGCGAGGCGCCTTCAATACTGCCGAACTGCATTTCGGGCGTTCCTACACCCAACTGTCGCTCGATCGCTTCAAGGCGATCTCGCATAACGGCGGCAGTCGTTCGGAACTCCCCGATCATCTGAAGGCGCCCTGCTGGCTCAAACACAGCAAAGGAACCGGTGATGTAATGGGCAGGCTGACCTGGGAAAAGCCATCAGTCACCATTCGCACCGAATTCTTCAAACCGGAAAAGGGCCGCTACATCCATCCCGACCAGGACCGCGTCATCACCCACTACGAGGCGGCGCGAATCCAAGGATTCCCCGAGGACTACCGGTGGGTCGGGACGCGCGAGCAAATCGCACGGCAGATCGGCAATGCCGTCCCCATCCCACTGGGCGCGGCAATCGGACGCTTGCTTGTCGATGCGTTCGCCCAATCTCGGACGAGGAGCTGACTCACCATCGGGGTAACTGCTAGTCTCAGGAGCGCAGGGAACCGAAAGTCGTTACCAATGGATCATGAAACATCGGTAGTGACGTGATCAGTCCATTACGGCAGGGCCGCCGGCTGTGGGTCGCCAGCGTGACACCGGGACCTTCTGGCTCGGCGCCGATACCGCAGCTGCTTCAAACCTATCCGTCATGATTTCGTGTTCTTGAGGTGGCGGCCGATGTAGCCGACATAGATCTTTCCGGTCCCGTCAGTATCGTCGAAGTAATACATCCGTGGGGCGGTGGTATCGGCCCACGTTGGCTTGAAGTGTGCCGCCATTAGAATCTCCCCATTGAGGTTTACTGATTCCGGCACGGGGAATGTCCGCTCATACGCCCAGCGACTCAATGTTGTGTCGCTCTCTGTCGCCGCATGCCGTTCGGGCGAGCATTTGTGCCCATCCAGGCTATCGGACTTCAGATACTGATGCACTCCGCACGTTATGTCTCCGCGTTCTTTCCCTTTGGCATAGTCGTATAAAACGTGGACGTAGTTCCAGAACGCGTGCGCATACCGCATCCCCTGACCGCGCCTCTCGATCTCGAAAGCTTTGTCCTCATCACCGGTGAATACGACCTTCTCGAACGCCGGATGGGTCTTTGTTCCCGGCGAAATCCGTGCCAGCAACTCGTTCATGTCGTCGGGGGCCGACCACTCGTCGGTAAGCGGTTCGATGAAGGTTTTCTCGGGCGCACCCGCCGACACCAACCTGTTCCGAAGGAAGGACAACTCCCGCTCATTGTCACGCACCGCATCCTCAGCGATGGTGACCGCGATATGGAGATCATCGAACTGCCCCCTGATGTTGTCCAACTCGTCACGGACGCGGCCGTTCTCCTCCGAGAGAGAATCGAATTGCTCGTTGAGCAGTTTTATCTCGACCGCCTGCGCCTCAAGTTTCGCACCGAGATCGAGGATCGTTTCCTCGTCGACCACACCATCGATCTCCAACCATCGTTTGACCAGTGTACCGACATGTTCGATCAGACGTCCGGGACCGGAACTCTGCGCAGGAGTTGCGCGAAACTCGGTCTCGTACGCCGAAACCGAGCTAGCAACCGTTCGTGACCGCAGTTGGACGGCCTCAGCACGGCGAAGTACGTCGATGCCGCGGCGCAGGTCCGACGGCAACTCACGAGTCACCATCCGTAGGCGCGTCGATTCCGCGTGCCGCTTGGCGAGCGGATCTGCGACCTTTTTGGCCGGTGAAAGCGACCGCGCAAGAGTGTCCGGGAACAGCATCAGATGTCGTAGTCGGTCGTCCGGCACATCGACGTCGACGTGTGGACTGAATGTTCGGACGACACCATTCGAAACAGTATGGGAGGCAGGCAACTCATCTGCCACGATTGTTGTGGCAGCCTCATCAAGGACGTACGTCGCAGCGACTCCGACGCTCTCACGCGTGAGCGACGCTACGACCTTCTGCCATTCGGCCTCGTGTTCGCGGCCCCACGGAGCGGGCGCGACCACCACCGCCGCTGTCCGCTCAGGGTCTCTGATCGCCGCCAAGACTTCGCGGGCTTCATCCCCACGAACCATCAGCGGCCGCCCCGAAAGTCGGGCTGCACCGTCGCGCGCCGAATACGAATCGAGGATCATACGAGCAAGCTTCGGGGGTGCCACTTTGGTCACAGCGGCACGGGGTTCATCAGCAATATCCGTCGAGACGTCGATAGTCAGACTCTGTGCGTGGGAACGCGAACGAGGTATATCGAAGGCACGCACCGCCACATCCCACGTACTCCCGGAATTCTGCTCCCGAAGACGGTACAGTCGCCGATGCGAATCATCACGGTCATCGTCCGCATGTACGACCGTCAGAGTGGCACCCGACCCCACGGGGTGAACTCCCGGACCGTCCCAGTCGAAAGTGTCGATCCCACTCCTAGCCTTACTGCGCAGCCAGTCGCGCAGCTGCGATTCCGCTACCTCGATGGCGTTCTCATCGTCATCCAAACGTATTATCGCCCGATAGCCCAGCTCCACGGAGTCTCCTCATTCTTCGACTTTGAGGTACAATGGTGCACCCCGACTGACATCATCGTAGTGGACATGTCCGACAAATCGACCAGAATCCCCCGGCCGGCCAGATCGGACGGCCCGTACACTGAGACGATGCCGCAATTATCAGGAGCCAGTCCCGAGTGGTTCGTCCATCGCTGGTATCGGACGTACGATATCGCCAATCAACTTGAACATATGGCAGCACGCGACCTCGAGATGACAGCACGCATCACCGACGAGGGGCGCAGGTTCGAGCTCATCGAGAACTGGCCCAAGGTCACGTTGGTCCACAAGTTCGCACGCATTGCTGCCGACGACATGTTCTACAACGAGACCGACGGACCGTATATCCGGAGAGTTTTCCTCTGCCCGCCACCGGGTATCGTACGATACAAGGACTACCTTTCCGTAACGCACGCGTTACAGCACTACGGGATTGGCGTACAAACATTCGACGTACCCCATTCAGACGCAACGTCCGGGCCGGACGGGGCCGATCTTGAATTCCTGAGTATTTCCGACAGCGTCGCCGATACGTGTCATCGGTACTTCACCGAAGAACTCATGTGGAGCGAGCCGTACCAGCGCCTTCTGGACATTCTGGCCGACGAGGTATTTCATACCGTCTTCACAAACAGGACACTTTTGTACGCACTGAATTGGATCGCAGCGTTGATCGTCTCGGAAATGGAACCAGAGGACCGCGCTGCGGAATTAGACATCGATATGTTGTTTCAGAAAGGTTCTCCTGGCAAGCTCAAGCGCAAGAATCCTCCCATTTGGGCCCGGAGAGCGATATTTCACCGAGACAGCGGCCGGTGCACCTACTGCAAGAAGGATATTAGCGGGCTCTATGATTCGATGACCCCGGCAAATTTTGACCACATGGTCCCCTTGGATGCCGGAGGCCTGAACGATGTTACGAACCTCCAACTATTATGTCAGGGTTGTAACAACGAAAAGTCCAACCGGCAGGTCGATCCCGGAGAGCAGTACCGCCGGTGGTTCCCTCGACACCCTGGCCGAGGTTAGCGGGCGACACCTCAAACACCTGTGATCGTTGGCCTGGCTCACGTGCACAATCACCACTCTCACCAGGGCCGACGACGGCGCGGTTCGAGCAGCTCGCGTAGGTGATGCGACTGGTGCGCAGGCTCGGCTGGTCCGGGCACCCGCAGCCGGATGCCGTATTCATCCCGCTCGTCGTGGTCCCGATCTCGGGTGCACCCAGTTCCTCGCTGTCCGGACTCGATTACGGGGCACGAGCACTTTCGGTGTTCGCGGAGTTCCAGGGGCCGGTGGCGCGTCCCACTGTCATTCAAGTCCACGATCTCCAGCTACTCGAAGGTATCGGCGAGCATCCCGATGGAGACCGTAACGCTGCTCTACAAGTGGCAACTGTATGCGGGTCGGTGCCCGACACACGGGTGAAGGCGAGTTCGGCCACGTGGATCGTGTCGACTATCGAGCGAGGTTGCCGTCGAGCAGGTTGAAGTTCCACCGCCGCGCGTCGGTGACACCGATCCCAGGGTCTGCTGGGCAATCTCAGTGTCCTCGGCGGTGATCCGGTCGTCATCGGGCAGACGATCGAGAACTCACCTGATCGAACGTCCCGTCGTACGTCGCCGTGCCGTGCTCGTTACGGCCGTGTGAGTCGAACAGGTCGCTGGATTCGAACTGTTCCGCGTGATCGTCCAGGCCTGCGACGCTAGCGCCGCTCTGAATCCAAATAGTCGCGCATGGGTTGCCACTCTGCGGGAAACTCCATCTCGGTGAGGCTACGGTGCCCGAGTAGTGCCCCATAGAGTGGTGTAACTCGGTGACCAGGACCGTGGCCGGC
>ERZ795062.1937-NODE-1937-length-14017-cov-5.961610_pt1 | contig 14017 bp, 8 predicted proteins | sample MGYA00375146_ERZ795062 | MGnify/ENA primary metagenome ERZ795062 (study PRJEB30191, sample SAMN05720281) | activated sludge metagenome | isolation source: Anaerobic digester | place: USA | collected 2015-07-16 ... | reverse complement strand
GCTTGGGTGTTGCCGCCGGCTTTTTGGGCTCTAGCCAGTTGGGCTTGCGCACGAACCAAGGCGGCTTGTTCGTTGGCGATTTCGCGCTGCAAAACTTGTTTACGGCTTAACTGCGGCTTGGCAGCTGCAGGTGGCGGAGCAATGACTGGCGCACGAACACGACCGTTGTTTTGAGTGGCGCGGGTGGCGCTTTTGCGCGGTTGGTTACGTAGCTTCACATCCAGCGAGGCGGGTTTGTTGTCTACTTCGGTACGCGGCATGATTTTGATGTCGTCGTAAGAGCCGAATTGGTCTTTTTCCCAGATTTGGGTAATGGTGTCACTGCCGTTTTCGTCGGTGTTTGCTGCGGCGGAAGTGGCTGTAGCTTGTGGCTGGCTGGCGGCTTGGGCCGGTGCGGCGTTAGTGCTCTGATGAGTAGCCGCCGGGGTAACGATAGGCTGTTGAGCCGGGCGGGAAACGGGTGCGGTTTGGCTGGAAGCAGCCTGCGTGGCATTATCGGCAGGAGCGTTTTCTGCTGTTTCTGTTTGATTCGACGTTTGCGCTAAAGTGGGCACCACGCCGTTGTTTTCGCCCGGATTGTAGCTGACAAAGCTATCGGCTTTGCCAAATAACTGCCAAGAAGACTCGGCGGCAGCCGGAGCCGCTTCGGTGTGGGCTGCGGGGGTATTATTTTGTGTAACTACTGATGGATTGGGGTTAACGGCGGGTGCGCTAGCAGAAGAGGCGGCAGCCGGCAGGTTAGTCGTAACGGCGGGAGCGGAAGCAGCAGCCGGTGCTGCAACTTCGTTAATGGCAGAGGCTGTTGCGGGGGCAGCAGCAGTTTTTGTACCTTCGACGGTTGTGCTTGCGCCATTAATCGCGGTTGGTTTGCTCAGTATTTGTTGGCTGTCGGCCAATTCTTCGCTGATGCCGTTCATTTCGGAAAGGCGGCAGGTCGAATTGATTTTCTCGCTGGAATAACCGGCTTTGCCGTTGATTTGGCAGATATAGGTAGGGCGAGCTTGGGCACTGAGGGCGCTGCCGGCGATGAGAACGGCCAGCATGCTGGGGAGCATTTTTTTCATTCGTTGTGGGTTCATTGATTTTTTATCTGCGCCGATTATAACGAAGCGCTGTGTTAATTTGGGTTTTCTGCTGCGAAAGCCCGATTGTACCTTGTAAACCCGAATGCCTGTCTGAAAACGAATGAAGCGTGTTTTTTGCTTACCAAAGGTGGTTTCAGACAGGCATATTGATGTGATGCGACCTTATTTATTGCAGGTATTCAGCTACTTTTTCCTGATAAGTACGCAGAATACCGGCGGATTTGGCGAATTGGGCGGATTCACTGCTATCCAGCGGTTTTTCGATGATGCGGGTGATGCCTTGGCGGTTGACCACTGCCGGCACGCCGATGAAAACATCTTGTTCGCCATATTTGCCTTCCAGCAGCGCGGAAACGGTTAACACTACGTTTTGGTTGTGCAAAATGGCTTTGGTGATGCGCGCCAAGCCCATGGCGATGCCGTAATAAGTAGCACCTTTGCCTTCGATGATGGAATAGGCGGCATCGCGTACGTCGGCATGGATTTTGGTCATCTTGGCTTCGCCGTCGGGCGTTTTTTTCAGGGCTTCTTTCAGCGACATACCGGCAATGCTGGCGGTGCTCCAAGCGGCAATCACGCTGTCGCCGTGTTCGCCTATCATGTGGGCGTCAATGCTCACCGGTGCAACGCCAAACGACTGTCCTAAGCAATTGCATAGGCGGGCGGTGTCGAGAATGGTGCCGGAGCCGATGACGCGTTCTTTGGGCAGGCCGGAGAATTTCCAAGTGGCGTAAGAAAGTACGTCTACCGGGTTGGTGGCCACCAAGAAAATACCTTGAAAACCGGCCGCCATTACTTCGCCGACGATGCTGTGGAACACTTTCAGGTTGTTATCAATCAGATCCAAGCGGGTTTCGCCGGGGCGTTGCGGCACACCGGCGCAAATACACACCACATCGGCATCGGCGCAATCGGCGTAACTGCCTTGTTTCACTTTGGTGGGCGTGGGGGCGTACAGCACGCCGTGGCGCAAGTCGCGCACTTCGGCATGAGCGCGTTTTTCGTTCAGGTCAATCAATACCAATTCATCGCTCATGCCCTGATTCAATACGGCAAACGCATAGCTGATGCCGACTGCGCCGGTGCCGATAACAACAACTTTGTTTCCTACTTTGCTGGTCATGATACTCTCCTGAACAATCGATAAAATATGTGTTGAAGTAATTCTACAACAAACTGGGGCGATTAAGGCTGTTTTAAGTCAAACAAGCGATGAGTTTGGGAATAAAATTGAGCATAAAATCATATAAATCTTTGTTTAACATAAAAGTTGTAAAACTACAAATGCCTGTCTGAAAACCAGCTTGCGCGTTGCTGCGAAGCTAAATTTTTTCAGACAGGCATTTATAGTTTTAAAGATAAAACCGTTTAACTCTGACGACGTTCGCCCAATTCCGCAGCAGCGGTAAACAACACATCGGTAGACGAGTTCAACGCGGTTTCGCAAGAATCCTGCACCACGCCGATGGTGAAGCCTACCGCCACCACCTGCATCGCCACATCATTGCTGATGCCCAACAGGTTGCAGGCCAGCGGAATCAGCAGCAGCGAGCCACCGGCTACACCGGAAGCGCCGCAGGCACTCACTGTTGCCAGCAAGCTCAACAGCAAAGCGGTAGTGAAGTCCACCTGAATATTTTGAGTGTGCGCCGCCGCCAGCGACAGTACGCTAATGGTAATCGCTGCACCTGCCATATTGATGGTGGCGCCCAGTGGGATTGAAATCGAATAAGTATCTTCGTTCAAACCCAATTTCTTACACAGCATCATGTTCACCGGAATATTGGCGGCGGAAGAGCGAGTGAAGAAGGCGGTTACGCCGCTTTCACGCAGGCAGGTGAGCACCAGCGGATAAGGATTGCGGCGAAGTTTCCACCACACAATCAGTGGATTCAGTACCAGTGCAATAAACAGCATACTGCCCACCAATACCAGCAACAGTTTGGCATAGCTCGCCAGCCCTTCTAGGCCGGTGGCCGCTACCGTGGTGGTGACGATACCGAAAATGCCCAAAGGCGCAAAGCGAATCACCCAGCCAACGATTTTGGAAACCGCATCGCCCATGTCTATCATCATCAGGCGGGTACTTTCCGCTGCATGGCGCAGGGCAAAACCAAGCAGCAACGCCCAGAACAGAATGCCGATGTAGTTGCCGCTGGATAAGGCGGTAACCGGGTTGGCCACCAGATTCATCAGCAGAGTCTGCAAGACTTCAGCGATACCGGAAGGCGGCGCATTGTCGCCGGCAGCGGTATGCGCCAGCGCAATATTGGTGGGAAACAAAAAGCTTGCTGCCACGCCGGCCGTCGCCGCGGCAAAAGTACCAATCACATACAGTATCACAATCGGTTTTACCCGCGCTTCGCTGCCGGTTTGGTGTTGCGCCACGGCGGCCGCCACCAATACAAATACCAAAACCGGCGCAATCGCTTTCAATGCGCCGACAAACATATTGCCTAAAATACCGATACCCGCCACCGTTTGTGCGGAAACGAGCGGGCTGGAACCGCTGCCCAGATAACCGACCAGCGTGCCCAGCAGCAAGCCGATGATAATTTGCTTCACCAGGCTGACCCGGTTGAGCGTCGCCCAAAATGAGTTGGCGGCTGACATGAGACTTTCCTTGAAATTTAAAAAATGTAATTTTACATCAATCTATGAAATAAAATGAAGAATGTTGTCGTTTGTGGTGGTGTAAGCCAGATGAATATCGCCATGCTTGTCTGAAAAATACCGTAACCTAATCATGACAGAAGTTTAACTGCACAAAATTTCACGTCGTTCGTTTTCAGACAGGCATTTCTTTTTAATTAACCGGCAAATGCCACGCTAAACGAACAAATCAGCGCCGCCGCTGTCCAAGCCCCGATATGCCTGTCTGAAAGGCCGACACGGGATTACAGCCCTTAAAAACAATGCTAAAATCATCCGCGCCTGCTTGATTGCCGTTTTGTGCCGAATGAACGATTTATGAAAAAATTCCCCGCCACCGCTTTTTTGTTGACCACTCTCGCCCTTGCCTGCCAGCAAGCTTGGGCCGACACTGCTGCCGCGCCCGATGCCCCAGCCGCCTCGGCGGCGAGCGATAGTCAACCTCAGCCGGCCGATTATGTGCGCGTTGAGCAGCCTCGGCAGGTGGAGGCAGAAGAAGGCAAAAAGCTCACGCCCAAGTATCCAGTGGAAATCAACACCGGCGGCAATGACGAAGTTAAAACCATGCTGGAAACCCATTTGCCGCTGATTACCGAGCAGCAACAGGAAGAGCTGGATTTAGAGCAAGTCGGCTTTTTGCTGGAAGACACGCCAAACGATGTGCAAAACATGATGCGCACTCAGGGCTACTTCAACAGCCAAACCAATGTACAAAGCAGGGGCAACGGCTATCTGATCAACGTCACCCCCGGCAAGCGCACCCATATTGAGAATGTTAACGTCGCCATCATCGGCGATGTGCTACAAGATGCCGAATTGGGCAGTTACTATAAAAATGCGATGAACGATTGGTCGCTGCCGGTCGGCGCACCTTTTCAGCAAGACAACTGGTCGCAAAGCAAAACCGCTTCCCTCTCGGCGGTTGCCCGCAAAAAATACCCGCTGGCGCGTTTCACCCAAACCCAAGCCAGCGTGAACCCCAACAACAACACCGCCGATTTAACCGTGGTGATCGACAGCCATCAGCCGATTTATTTTGGTGACATCCACATCACCGGCACCCAACGTTATCCCGAAAGCGTGGTCAGCGGCTTGGCACCGTTTCAGACAGGCTCTCCCTATGATTTAAATCAGTTGTTGGACTACCAGCAAGCTTTAGAACAAAACAGCCATTACTCCGGCGCCTCGGTTGAAGCGGATTTCGATAACCTACAGGGCGACCGCGTGCCGATTAAAGTGAGCGTAAGCGAGCTGAAAAAACACAAACTCGAACTCGGCCTGCGCTGGGATTCCGAGTACGGCCTCGGCGGCAAAGTCGGCTACGACTATTACAACTTGTTTAATAAAGGCTATGTCGGCTCCGTGGTGGCGGATGCCGACCGCTATCAAACCACGCTCTCCGCCGGTATCAGCCAGCCGCGCAATAATCATGGCCATTTCTGGACCACCAATACGTCCTACTCCCGTTCCACCACTCAAAACCTCGAAACCAAAGATTTAACCAGCGGTATTTGGTTTGTGCGCGACCGCAACAACATCGAATCGCGCCTTGGCGTAGAATACATTTCCGGCAGCCGCCGCATTCCGTCCACCAATACCAACCTGGGCCACAGCACCGCCACCATGCTTACTGCTTCTTGGCGTAAACAAGACATCGAAACCACCCTGCGCCCGGCCAACGGCTATTATCTGGATGCCAAAGTCGGCACCACATTGGGCTCGCTGCTCTCCACCACCTCCATTCAGCGCGCCACCGCCCGCGCCGGTTATTACTTTACGCCCGAGAAAAAAGAATACGGTACCTTCGTGGTACGCGGGCAGGTAGGCTACGTGTATGCCAAAGAGAATAACGAAGTACCGGCCAGCCTGATGTTCCGCAGCGGCGGCGCCACTTCAATACGCGGTTATGAGCTCGACAGTATCGGCTTGGCCGGCCCCGGCGACTCAGTATTACCCGACCGCGCACTGGCCATCGCCAGCCTGGAATACCAGTATCCGATTAATAAAGACTTCTCCGCCGCTATCTTCCACGATATGGGCGACGTTTCGCGCAGCTTTAAAGACATGGGCTTAAAACACGGCACCGGCCTCGGTGTGCGCTGGTTCAGCCCGGTTGCGCCGTTTTCATTCGACATTGCCTACGGCCACAACGATAAGAAAATACGTTGGCACATCAGCTTAGGAACCCATTTCTAATGACGGCCAGCACCCCCGCCCTCACTCCCGATACCGGCCTGCCCGCCGACACCCCGCCGAGCGCACCGAAAAAACGCGGCCGCAAATGGCTGCGCGCCATCTTGCTGCTGTTTGTATTGGCTATTCTGATGCTGGCCGGGCTGATTGCCTGGCTGATTTCCACCGAATCCGGCCTGCGCTTCGGCCTGTATAAAGTGCCGGGCTGGTTTGGCGTGAACATCAGTTCCAAAACCCTGCATGGCACACTCTTGAAAGGCTTCAACGGCGAAGAGTGGCGCATCGAAACGCCGGGCAGCGACATCGATATCTCCAGCCTCACCCTCGCTTGGCAGCCGCAAGAGTTGTGGCAGAAAAAACTGCACATCCAGCGCTTGGCGGCCGGCGACATCCATATTCAGAGCAAACCGACGCCGCCGAAAGAGTCGACTCCATCGAAAGCACCGGAAAGCGTGAGCCTGCCGGTGGAAGTGGCACTGGATTCGCTGGAAGTCGGCCGGATTACCAGCGGCAAGGCCAAGAGTGTGTTGCTGCGCCATGCCCGCTTGAATTATGTTTATGACCATCAGCAACACCGCGTCCAAATCGGCTCTATCCAAACGCCGTGGAGCGACAGCAACGGCAAACTCAGCTTGGATACCGCCGCACCGTTCAAGCTAAACGGCGACATTGCCGGCAACGGCGTGCTCAACGATATTGCGGTGGACGGCACGTTTGCCTTAGCCGGTGAATTGGAGAACATCCAGCTCAACAGCCATTTGGCCGGCAAGGGCGTCAAACTCACTGCCGACACCCAAATCCACCCGTTCGGCAACTCGCTCGATGAAATCATCGGCCACGTTGCCATCAAAGGCAACGGCCTCAATCCGCAAGCCTTTATCCCCAGCGCACCGAAAGCCGATCTCGATTTTGATGCCACTGTAGTGCCCGCCGTCACGTCCGGTCTCGCGCTGGAAGGCTCCATCGATTTGGCTAACCACCAAGCCGCTCCCGCCGATCAGAGCGGTATCCCGGTACGCAGCCTGTTGGCCGACTTCACCATCGATGAAAACGGTGTATTAGTGATCCGCGAAGCCGAAGCCGCCTTGTTGAAAAAAGGCCGCATCAGCTTCAGCGGCAGCACCGATACTGAAAAACAAACCCTGAATCTCGACACCCATTCGCACGACGTGGTGTTGGGCGATGTGATTGCGCAAGATTATCCCGATGCGCTCAACGGCAAAATCCAGTTGCGCGGCAGCTATCGTGATCCGCAGGCATTGCTAGATTTCACCTTTGGCAAAACCAAAGCCAACGGCGACGTAACCCTCAATACCGATGCGGCTAACGGCCAGCAAACCGTAAATCTCAAGCAACTGCTGATTCAGCCGGAAAACGGCGGAGAAACCCAAGCCAGCGGCACTTTAGAGCTGTTTAAAGACCAAGCGCTGAACTTCAACGTAACCAGCAAAAATTTCAACCCCGCCAAATTGCACACCACCTTGCCCGAAGGTAATGTAAACGGCAATATTTTGCTGACCGGTGCCATCGGCAAGCAGTTGTTCAACGGCAAAATGCAGTTCGGCCAAAGCACGCTCTCCGGCGTAGCGCTCTCCGGCAATGCCGACATTGAATACAATAAAGACCACCTCAGCCGCGCACTCACCGATATCGCGTTGGGGCGTAATATCATCAAAACCAGCGGCAGTTTCGGCAAACAAGGCGACCGCCTCAACCTCAACATCAATGCGCCCGATATCGCCCGTTTTGGTTTCGGTATGTCTGGCCTGTTGGTGGCACAAGGCACGTTGGCCGGCTCGCCCAAGCAGTTGGAAGCCAACTTAAACGGCCGTGCCGAACGGCTTAACATCAACAAAGCGCTGCAAATTAATCACCTCACCTTCAATCTGCAAGGCTCGCCCGATTTAAACAAACCGCTGCACGTACAGGCGGAAGGCCGCCAGATTATTATTCCCGGCAAGGAAGCACCCACCCGCATCGATGCGGTAAACCTCGACATCAACGGTACCGGCCGCCGCCAAAGCATCCGCGGCAACGGTAATATGGCGTTTGACGGCAAACCTTACCGCTTCAACCTCGCTGCCGACGGCGGCCTGAACGAGCGCAACCAGTGGCTGGGCACGGTGAGTGCGCTCGACGTTAGCGGTGCCTTCAACCTCAGACTGCAAAATCCGCTCAACCTCGAAGCCGGCGCCGAACGCGTGAGCCTGAGCGCCGCACGCTGGGCAGCGATGGGCGGCAGCCTGAATTTAGAGCGCTTTGTATGGGATAAGCAGCACGGCATCACCACCAAAGGCAGTGCCAACAGTTTACACATCAGCGAACTGCACAACTTCTACACCCCGCCTGTGCAACACGATATGGTGCTGGCGGCAGACTGGGACATCGCTTACACCCACAACATGAGCGGCTACCTGAATGTGCAGCGCCAAAGCGGCGATATCATCATCGATTACCGCAAACAAGCGCTGGGCTTGAGCGCCTTGTCGTTGCAAACCCGTTTCCAGAACGGCCGCATCGACAACCAAATCAAAGGTACCACCCGCTACGGCAATATCGACGGCAATGTCACCATCAGCCAAAACTTCGGCAACGCCATTACGCAAGCGCCGGTGAACGGTCGTATCCGGCTGAATGCCCCTGATTTGGAGGCGTTTAAAAACCTGATGCCGATCGGCCAGATACTCAAAGGCCGTCTGGTCGGCGAAGCCACCATTGCCGGCCGCGTGGGCGATCCGCAGCTCAACGGCACGCTCAACGGCGACAATCTTTATTACCGTAACCACGCCCAAGGCGTGATTCTGGACAACGGCGTGCTGCGCTCACGCCTGCAAGGCCAGAAGTGGTATATCGATAACCTCACCTTCCATCGCGGCGGTACCGCTACGCTTTCCGGCGAAATCGGCCTGATCGGTTCCTCACCCGATGTCAACGTGAACGCGGTATTCAACAAATACCACATGCTCGATAAACCTAACCGTCGTTTAACCTTAAGCGGCAACGCCAAAATGCTTTACACCGATGCCACCGGCATCACCTTAACCGGCGCGCTGAAAGCCGACGAAGGCCGTTTCGGCTTCCAAGATTCCAGCATGCCCACCCTCAGCGATGACGTGGTGGTCATCGGCGAAGAACCGAAAACCCAAACCGCCACCACCCCCATCAGCCTGAATCTGGCGTTGGATTTGAACGATAACTTCCGTTTCAGCGGCGAAGGTCTCGATGTATTGCTCGGTGGCACCCTCAACATCACCGCTCAGCCGGGGCGCGACGTACAAGGCGTCGGCAGTGTGCGGGTAGTGCGCGGCAAATACAAAGCTTACGGCCAAGATTTGAACATCGATAAAGGCACCATCTCGTTTGTCGGCCCCTTGGATAACCCCAACCTCAACATCCGCGCCACCCGCAACCTGTCGCCGGTGGGTGCCGGGGTGGAAGTATTGGGCAACCTCAACAACCCGCGTGTGAGCTTAGTAGCCGATGAAGCCATGAGCGAAAAAGACAAACTTTCTTGGCTGATTCTCAACCGCGCCAGCAGCGGCAGCGACGGCGATGAAGCCGCCCTTGCCACCGCCGCCAGCGCTTGGCTGGCCGGCAGGGTAAACGACAAAATCGGCCTAGTCGACAACTTCGGCCTCACCAGCCAGCGCACCCGAAACGCCCAAACCGGCGAACTCAATCCCGCCGAACAGGTACTCACCTTCGGCAAACAGCTCACCGGTGAGTTGTATCTGGGCTACGAATACGGCATCAACAGCGCCGACCAGTCGGTGAAACTGATGTATCAACTCACCCGCTCAATACAGGCGATTGGTCGCGTCGGTTCGCAATCGTGGGGCGGTGAAGTGAAGTATATTATTCGTTTTGATTAAGGTGGTTGGCTGATCCGATGTTTTTCAGACAGGCATTTGCAGCGAGAAATGCCTGTCTGAAAAAATGGGGCGATATGCACAACGATGGTTAAATCAAATAAATCAATGCCTGTCTGAAAACGGTTTCAGACAGGCATTTTGATTAACAAGGATCAGATGGTTTGTGATTTTTTTAAGTTACCAGCCTTGTGCCAAACGATCGGCCTCAGCCAACCGCTCGGGCGTACCGACATCCAGCCACAAGCCTTGATGGGCTTCTCCGCTCACTTGTCCGGCATCCATCGCTGCACGCAGCAAAGGGGCGAGTTTGGCGGCTTGGTGCGGCGGGGTATCGGCAAACAGCGCAGGATCGTAAACACCGATGCCGCTAAAGGTCAGCATTTGGCCGCCTTGTCCGCTGCCGCTGTGTACCGTGCTGTTTTCCGCCAGCGCAAAATCGCCATTGGGATTGTGTTCCGGATTGCCGACCAGCCACAAATGTGCCAAACGCTGTTGCGCGCGCAAAGCGGCGGCCTGTTGTTTGGCGGCGGCAAAATCAATATCAGTCAGCACATCGCCGTTGACCACCAAAAAAGGCTCGCTACCCAGCAGTGGCAGCGCAGTGGCAATACCGCCGGCGGTTTCCAAGCCTTTTTCACCTTCGGCGGAATAGGCAATCGACACGCCGTAAGCCGCACCGTCTTGCAGGGTTTCTTCAATTTGTCGGCCGAGCCAGGCATGGTTAATCACGATTTCGCGAATCCCCGCCGCCGCCAAACGGCGCAGATGCCAGCCGATTAACGGCTCCCGCCCAACCGGCAGCAAAGGCTTGGGGTGGCGGTCGGTCAGCGGCCGCATACGCTCGCCGCGCCCGGCGGCCAGAATCATCGCTTTCATAAGGGTTCCGTGTGGTTAAAGTATTCCGGCGGTATTCTAACCGAAAGCCACTCGCTTGGGCAGGCGGTGCGTTTGTAGTTGCACAGGAAAAGTAGGTCGAACACTCGGATCCGACGATATGATCAACGCGCTGAAATGTTGGGGTTGTTTAGTTCTTATTTTTCAACGGCAGCTTGATATGCGGCTTGGTTGTTGGTGTTACTGCAATCGGAATAATACCCGCTTCGCGCATTTGCGCTTCGGTGAGTAGATTGCTCCAGTCGCCGTGGCGGTACCACTCGTCGCCATCCATTTCGCTGGGGTGTTGGATACGCTCGCTGCCGTTGGCGCACAGTAAATCATCGGCGCTGCAATATTTGTCGCAGCCCCAACAGATGCGTTCGGGGTGTTTGGGGTGGAGCGGGAATTTTTTAGCCATAATCTGATACCGGCTGTTGAAGTAAACAAGTGCCAATTATACGCCGCTAACTTAGGGCAAGGTCATCAGCCAAAAGCATTAGCTGTTTTGTTCACTGAAAAGTAGGTCGGATATTCGTATCCGACAATATGCCCAACGCACTGAAATGTCGGATTCAAGAATTCGACCTATTTGGTTTTCTAAAACCTTTCAGACAGGCATAAAACAAACACCGCCTGCTTTGTTGGCAAGGGGCGGTGTGCTTTTATCAAATCAAACACTAATCAGCGCTGTTGCTCGTGAAAATAAGCGATCAGGCCGTTGGTGGAGCTGTCGTGCGCGGGCTCTGCTTCGCCGGCCAACTCAGGCTCGATGGTTTTGGCCAGCACTTTGCCGTATTCCACGCCCCATTGATCGAAAGAGTTGATGTCCCACAGCGCCCCTTGGGTGGCGACTTTGTGTTCGTACATTGCAATCAGCATACCCAAAGTATAGGGGGTGATGTCGTCCAGCAAAATGGTGTTGCTCGGGCGGTTGCCGTGGAACACGTTCTGGCGCGCCAAGGCGGCGCGTTCGGCTTCGGGAGTATTGGACAGCGAGGCGTACGCTTCTTCAAAGCTTTTGCCGCGCATCAGCGCTTCGGCTTGGGCGAAGGCATTGGCGACCAAGAAACGATGTTGGCGGCCGATGCCGTAAGGGGTGGTCATCGGCACGATAAAGTCCACCGGAATCAGGCGGGTACCTTGGTGAATCAGCTGGAAAAAGGCGTGCTGGCAGTTTACACCTTCTTCGCCCCAGATAATCGGGCCGGTTTGCCACGACACTTCTTCACCCTCAATCGCAGTGGTGTGTTTGCCGTTGCTTTCCATATCAAGCTGCTGCAAATGGGCGGCAAAACGGCGCAGCGGATGGCTGTACGGAATCACCGCCTGGCTTTCGGCACCGTAAAAATTGCTGTACCACACGCCCAACAGCGCCAGCAGCACTGGAATATTGTGGCGGAACGGGGTGTTGAAAAAATGCTCGTCCATCGCATGCGCGCCCGCCAAAAACTCGCGGAAACGCTCGGTGCCCACCGCCACCATCAGCGGAAAACCGATAGCCGACCAAGTAGAATAACGGCCACCCACCCAATCAAACATGGCAAAAGTGCGTTCCGGCGCGATGCCAAAGGCCTGTACCGCTGGATGGTTGGTGGAAATGGCGATGAAGTGTTGACGGATATCCGCTTCGCTCATGCCTTGCTGCAAAAACCAATCGCGCGCGGCGTGGGCGTTGAGCAGCGTTTCCGGTGTACCGAACGATTTGCTGGCGATGCTGAACAGCGTGGTTTCCGCTTTTACTTGCGCCAGTACATTGGCAATCGCCGCATCGTCGGCGTTGGCAACAAAATGCACGCGTACATTGCGCCAGAAGCGTTGCAGTGCCAGTGCAGCCATCTGCGGGCCCAAATCGGAACCGCCGATGCCGATGTGTACCAAATCGGTGATGCGCTCGCCGGTAGCACCTTTGTGCTCGCCGCTCAATACTTGCTCGGCAAACGCAAGCGCCGCATCCAGCGCTTGATGCAGCAACGGCACCACGTTTTCACCGTTCACATACACCGGATCCGCATCGGCAGGCAGGCGCAAAGCAGTGTGCAGAGCGGCGCGCTTTTCGCTGTAATTCACCAGCTCACCCTCGCGCATCGCTTGCAGCTTGGCTTTGATGCCGGTTTGCTCGGCCAATTGGCACAATAAATCCAGTGTTTCTTCGGAAATGCGGTTTTTGCTGAAATCAACCAACATACCCGGCAGCCGCTCGTGCATACGGTCAAAACGGTCGGGTTCGGCGGCAAACTGCTCGCGCATATGAATGGATTCAGTGGCTTTTTGATGGGCGGCCAGTTGCGACCAAGCGGATGTGAGGGTGGGATTCATGGTTGCTATTTCTACCTTTTGGGATAACAGTTGTTGATCATACAAGTTTTCTGCGCCGTCGTTGAGCAGTGATGTCGACAGAGATTTTATTATCATTAAAAGTTGGCAAAGGCGGCTAAAAAACAGAAAACCGCCACCATTGATATGGCAGGCGGTTGTTATTATAGATAAACCCGTATGGTAGTAGGCAATCGTGGTGTGAGCGGTGTTAAATCAGGAGAAGGCGGTTTTCGAATGATGTATGCCTGTCTGAAAGCTGAGCTTTACGCTGTTTCAGCAGGCAGTTTCAAAAAATGTTCGCGGTAATAACGCATCTCTTCGATACTCTCCAAAATATCGTCCAACGCCTGATGCGAACCGCGCTTCACCACGCCCTTGGCCACTGCCGGATGCCAGCGGCGCGCCAGCTCTTTTAAAGTGGAGACATCCAGATTGCGATAATGAAAATAAGCTTCCAGCTTAGGCATATAGCGCACCATAAAGCGACGGTCTTGGTGAATGGTGTTACCGCACATCGGCGAAGTTTTTTCCGGAATCCAAGCCGAGATAAAGTCCAGCAGTTTTTCCTCCACTTCCGCTTCGGTAAGGCGCGAATCGCGTACCCGCTGGGTTAAACCAGTACGGCCATGGGTGGCGGTATTCCAAGCGTCCATGCCGTTCAACACCTCGTCGTTTTGGTGGACAACATACACTTCCGATTGCGCTACTACATTTAAATCGGCATCAGTAATAATCATCGCAACTTCGATAATGCGATCGGCATCCGGGTTCAGGCCGGTCATTTCCATATCGAGCCAGCATAAATTATTCTCGTTTTGCATAAATTTCTTTCAGACAGGCATATGATTGAAGATAAATAAGCGCCATTATAACGGATAAACCTTGCCTGACTTCCTTTGCCTTTTAGCAACCACCCATATTTTTCAGAAAAACGCTTGACGAAGCTTAAAACGGATAGTATAGTTTCGCTTCTTCGGGTCGTTAGCTCAGCTGGTAGAGCAGCGGACTTTTAATCCGTTGGTC
>ERZ795062.1935-NODE-1935-length-14053-cov-6.778968_pt1 | contig 14053 bp, 10 predicted proteins | sample MGYA00375146_ERZ795062 | MGnify/ENA primary metagenome ERZ795062 (study PRJEB30191, sample SAMN05720281) | activated sludge metagenome | isolation source: Anaerobic digester | place: USA | collected 2015-07-16 ... | reverse complement strand
TTGCCCTTCCGTGAAGGTCAACGTTTCTTGAGCCATCATACTGTTTGCGCCCACAGCTAAAAGGAACGAAACAATAGTCACCTTTAAAAATTTAAAATACATAATAGTTTAAAAACTTAGAGTTAATTAATTATCTTATTTATTTCTAGTAGATTAATTGCTTAATTGTTATCCTACTGAATTATGATTGCAAAGGTATACATTATATTTAAATAAGAAAAATATTCAGTCGAAAAATTAAATTAATTTACATTAGCAAGGAATATAAGTTAAAATAATAATAAAATTAGGCAACAAACAATAATCTTCCAAAAAATTACTGGTTAAATGACGTATTTAGGTAAGATAATGGCAGTATTTGGCAAAATAGTATTATAAACTTATTTTTTAATGTACTATCTTTGCACCAGAATTAATAGATATGATAAAAGTGATAAATATAGATTCATTTTAATTTAAGACAATAAGGTTAATTTAAAAAAGTAAATAGTTCTTCATGTGAGATTTGTTATCAGGATGAAATAGGGTAATACCGTGAGGGCATCACCCTATTTTTTTATGATTAATTTTGCCGTTCCGAATAAATAGAGTAATTTTGCACACAATATTAATAATTATTATAATAATGGATTACAATTTCAGAGAAATCGAAAAGAAATGGCAACAGAAATGGGTCGAGAATAAGACCTATCAGGTAACTGAAGACAAATCACGCAAGAAATTCTACGTACTCAATATGTTCCCTTATCCATCGGGCGCAGGACTCCATGTAGGTCATCCGCTGGGATATATCGCTTCTGATATATATGCACGCTACAAACGGCTGCAGGGATTCAACGTACTCAACCCGATGGGATATGATGCCTACGGACTGCCGGCAGAGCAATATGCCATACAGACAGGACAGCATCCCGCCATCACGACGGTGAACAATATCAACCGCTATCGTGAACAGTTGGACAAGATAGGTTTCTCGTTCGACTGGGACAGGGAAGTACGCACCTGCAATCCGGATTATTATAAATGGACCCAGTGGGCTTTCGAGAAGATGTTCAATTCTTATTATGACAACAATCTCAAGAAAGCGCAACCTATCGATACACTCATCGAACATCTGAAGGCTAACGGTACAAACGGCATCAATGCCGCCTGCAGCGAAGAACTGAATCTGTCAGCAGCAGAGTGGGGGAGCATGAGCGAGAAAGAACAGCAACAGATACTGATGAACTATCGTATCGCTTATCTGGGTGAGACGATGGTCAACTGGTGTGCCGGTCTGGGTACCGTACTTGCCAACGATGAGGTGGTAGACGGCGTTTCTGAGCGCGGCGGCTATCCTGTCGTTCAACAGAAGATGCGCCAGTGGTGCCTCAGGGTGAGCGCTTATTCTCAGAGACTGCTCGACGGTCTGGAGACAGTGGAGTGGACAGATTCCATCAAGGATACACAGCGCAACTGGATCGGTAGGAGCGAAGGTACCGAGGTGGTGTTCGATGTGAAAGACAGCGACGTGAAATTCACGATATTCACTACACGTGCCGATACCATGTTCGGTGTCACATTTATGGTTCTCGCCCCCGAAAGCGAATATGTGGCTCAGGTCACTACCGCCGAACAGCAGAAGGCCGTCACCGATTATGTGGAAGCTACCAAGAAGCGTACAGAGCGCGACCGTATCTCCGACCGTAAGGTGACAGGTGTGTTCACCGGTTCGTATGCCGTCAATCCGTTTACCGGCGACGCCATTCCTATCTGGGTGAGCGATTATGTACTGGCCGGTTACGGTACGGGAGCCATCATGGCTGTACCTGCCCACGACAGTCGCGACTATGCTTTCGCCCGTCATTTCTCTCTGCCTATCATTCCTCTGATCGAGGGTTGTGATGTTTCGGAAGAGAGTTACGACGCAAAGGATGGTATCGTATGCAATTCTCCGCGCAAGGATGTGAAACCGTATATCGACTTCAGTCTGAACGGACTGACCGTCAAGGAGGCTATCGCCGCCACCAAGAAATATGTGAAGGAAAACAAACTCGGAAGGGTGAAGGTCAACTATCGTCTGCGCGATGCTATCTTCTCCCGTCAGAGATATTGGGGTGAGCCGTTCCCTGTCTATTACAAGGACGAAATGCCTTATATGATTCCGGCCGACAAACTGCCGCTCGAACTGCCTGAGATTGACAAGTATCAACCTACCGAGACAGGCGAACCGCCATTGGGAAGAGCCAAGAAATGGGCTTGGGACAGTGTGAACGGACAGGTGGTGGACAAGTCGCTGATCGACAATAAGACCATCTTCCCTATCGAACTGAATACCATGCCTGGTTTCGCCGGTTCATCAGCCTATTATCTGCGCTATATGGACCCGCACAACGACAAGGCTCTCGTAGCCAAGGATGTAGACGAGTACTGGCAGAATGTAGACCTGTATGTAGGTGGTACCGAACATGCCACCGGTCACCTGATCTATTCCCGTTTCTGGAATAAGTTCCTGCACGATTATGGTTATTCATGCCAGGAAGAACCGTTCCACAAACTGGTCAACCAGGGTATGATACAGGGACGCAGCAATTTCGTCTATCGTATCAACGACGACGATCACGACAAGGCACCTGTATTCGTGTCGCTCGGACTGAAAGACAAATACAGTGTCACCCCTATCCATGTGGATGTCAACATCGTCCATGGTGATGTGCTGGATGTGGAGGCGTTCAAAAACTGGCGCCCTGAATACCACAACGCCGAGTTTATCCTCGAAGGCGACAAGTATGTCTGCGGCTGGGCTGTAGAGAAGATGTCGAAGAGTATGTTCAATGTAGTCAATCCTGATATGATTGTCGAGAAATATGGTGCCGACACACTGCGTCTGTACGAAATGTTCCTCGGTCCGGTAGAGCAGAGCAAACCATGGGATACCAACGGTATCGACGGTTGCCACCGTTTCCTGAAGAAATTCTGGGGACTCTTCTACAACAACCGTTCGGACGAGTTTATGCCCAACGATGAAGAAGCCACTGCAGACCAGTTGAAGAGTGTTCATAAACTGATCAAGAAGGTGACTCAGGACATAGAGAATTTCTCCTACAACACCAGTATCTCAGCCTTTATGATCTGCGTCAACGAACTGTCACAGTTGAAATGCCGCAACAAGTCTCTGCTGAAGGATATCGTCATACTCATCACACCGTTTGCCCCCCATATCGCCGAAGAACTATGGTCGGCCATGGGAGAGAAGGGTAGTGTATGCGATGCAGCATGGCCAGCTTACGACGAGAAGTATCTCGTGGAGAGCACGATGGCACTCACTATCTCGTTCAACGGAAAAGCCCGTTTCCAGATGGAATTCGCCGCTGATGCCGACAACGGCAGCATCGAGAAAGCCGTTTTGGCCGACGAGAGGTCTCTCAAGTATATCGGCGATAAGAATGTAGCTAAAGTGATCATAGTACCCAAGCGCATCGTAAATGTCGTAATCAAGTAATATATATGACTATCTATAAATCATTATGGAATGAGGTCAGGGATTATCTGATGATAACCCTTGGCCTCATGCTGTATACATTCGGTTGGACCATGTTCCTGTTGCCCTACCAGATTGTAACAGGAGGTGTGACCGGTATCGCAGCCATCATATTCTATGCTACCAAGATCCCTATTCAGAACAGTTACTTCATCATCAACCTGGTGCTGATTCTCATCGCTCTGAAAATACTGGGATTCAAGTTTATGGTAAAGACCGTCTATGCCATTCTGGTATTGTCGGTATTGCTCTGGGCCACTCAGAAATACATGATCGGTACCGACGGCAAGATGATGCAGGTATTGGGTCCCGGACAGGACTTCATGTCGCTCATCATCGGTTGTTCTATGACCGGTACGGCCTTGGCTATCGTGTTCCTCAACAACGGTAGTACAGGTGGTACGGATATCGTGGCAGCCATCGTCAACAAGTATCACAACATATCCCTCGGCCGTGTACTCATCTTTGTCGATCTGATCATCATCGGCAGTACCATTCCTATTTTCGGCGACTGGCGCAAGGTGGTGTTCGGTCTGGCCACGATGGTGATAGAGAATTACGTTCTCGACCGTGTGATGAACGCCCGCAGAGAGTCGGTACAGTTTATGATATTCAGCAAGAAATATCAGGAGATAGCCAATGCCATCGGTACAGAGATGGACCATGGTGTCACCATCCTCGACGGACACGGATGGTACACCGGCAAGAGAGTGAGGGTGCTCTGTATCCTGGCCAAGAAACGAGAGAGTGTCTATATCTTCCGACTCATCAAGACGATAGACCCCAACGCCTTTGTCAGTCAGAGTAGTGTCATCGGTGTCTTCGGAGAAGGATTCGATGCCATCAAAGTGAAAGTACCAAAAGTAAAAGAATGAAAATAGTATTTGCCACCAACAATAAGAATAAACTGCGTGAGATCAAGGATATCCTGGGAGATACGTTTGAGATCGTGTCGTTGCAGGACATAGGATGTGATGTGGATATTCCGGAGACATCCAGCACCCTCGAAGGTAACGCCTTGCAGAAAGCGCAGTATGTATACGACCATTATCATCTCAATGTGTTTGCCGACGATACCGGTCTGGAAGTGGATGCCCTGGGCGGTGCCCCTGGTGTCTATTCGGCCCGTTACGCGGGTGGAGAAGGTCATGACAGTGAAGCCAATATGGCAAAACTTTTGCATGAATTAGGAGATAATAACAATCGCAGTGCAAGATTTCGCACTGTTATTGCGTTAATAATGAAGAGGAGCGACAGCGACCAACCTGAAATTCATGAATTCGAGGGTAGGATAGAGGGTTCCATTTCCAAAGAAAAGAAGGGGAATGCCGGTTTCGGCTATGATCCGATATTCGTGCCCGACGGTTATGAGGAGTCGTTCGCCCAACTGGGTGAGGATGTCAAGAACACCATATCCCACAGGGCCAGAGCTGTCAGTAAACTCGTAGATTATCTGAAATAATTCATACCTGTCTTTATGAGAAAATATATCATCTTATTACTGTGTTCTCTTTTTGCTGTACTGAAAGCGGACGCAACGGCTCTGGGCATTTGGACTGCCTATCCTGCCTTCTACGGTGTCACCGAAATAGTACCCGCCGGGGATGATATATTTGTACTGAGCAGCACCAATCTGTATTCATATAACGTCAAGGACAATTCCGTCACCACTTATGACAAGACGAAGCAGCTCAGCGACAGTCATATTTCGCATATCGCATGGAACAGCAGTGCCCACAAACTGATTATCGTTTACAGCGACTATAACATTGATATCATGGACGCTGCCGGGAATGTGGACAACCTGTCCGACTATTACAATAAGACGATGACGGAAGACAAGACCGTAAACAGTGTCATGGTCTACGGCATCTATGCTTATCTGTCCACGGGATTCGGAGTTGTCAAGGTCAATATGAAAGATGTAGAGATCAGTGAAACATACAATCTCGGTTTCAATGTCATATATACGGCTGTCAACGGCAGTAATATCTATGTGCTTGCAAACGGCAACAACGTATATCAGGCATCGTTGTCGGCCAACCTGCTTGATAAGAACAGTTGGACCGCCGCCTCTTATTCCGATACAGGCAGTTTCTTCGACACAAGCAGCAAGACGTTCGTCTACGACAGTACCAACAAATGCTACTGGACGAGTAACAGTGATGGTAAACTGATATCCGAAACCCGGAACACCGACGGCACCTATACGGTCACATCGAGCGGTGTGATACCCGACGGACCCAAATACAACTATTTCAATTTCATGAAAGTATATAACAACACTTTATATACTTGCGGTGGAGGACGAAATTCACTGGATTCTTATTACCGACCGGGTACCATCCAGGTATTCAGTGACAACTGGAATATCTATCAGGACCAACTCGATTCCATCACCGGTGCTTCTTATCAGGACATTTCAGCCGTCGACATCGACCCGACCGACAACACACACCTGTTCGCCAGTTCATCAAGATCCGGATTATACGAATTCAAGAACGGGAAATACGTCCATCATTTCTCCGTCGGAAACAGTTTGCTGCATTCCGCCGTGATAGGAAGCGACGGTACCGAAAACGTCAGTTATGTACTGGTCAACAGTATGGCTATCGACAAGAGCGGGAATGTATGGATGCTCAACAGTCAGGCTACAAGCAGTCTGGTGGAATATTCCAAAGACGGTGAGTGGATAGACCGCAACAACAGTGAACTGATGTCTACAAGCACCACCAGTTATGGTAATCTGAGAGGGATGATGTTCGACAGCAACCAACTATTGTGGTTTGTCAATGACCACTGGGGTTATCCGGCGCTGTTCAAGTACAACACATCCACCAATGTCATCAAGACATACAGCAGTTTTGTAAACCAGGACGGTAAAGTATTAAGTTTAACAAAAGGTGTACACTGCGTCAGTGAAGACCTCGACGGCAATATATGGATAGGAACCGATGTAGGACCTTTGCTGCTTACCCTGTCGAATATCAACAACAGCAATGATGTCTTCACTCAGGTGAAAGTGCCTCGCAACGACGGAACCTCTTATGCCGACTATTTATTGAGCGGTGTGGACATTACATGCATGGCCGTCGACGGCGCCAACCGCAAATGGTTCGGTACCAGCAGCAACGGTGTCTATCTCATCAGTGCCGACAATCTCACACAGATACATCATTTCTTATCTACCAACAGTGTTCTGTTGTCGGATAACATAGAATCCATCGCCATCAACCAGCAGACGGGCGAAGTATATTTCGGTACCGACAAAGGTCTGTGTTCCTATATGAGCGACGCCACTGCATCTTCTGACGACATGACCAAGGATAACGTATATGCATATCCCAATCCTGTCAGTCCCGATTACACCGGACTGATCACGGTTGTAGGACTTTCATTCAATGCTGACGTGAAAATAGTATCATCCAATGGTACTATCGTATCTGAGGGACGCAGCAACGGTGGATCGTTTACCTGGGACGGAAAAGATAAAAACAGTAAACGGGTGGCATCAGGGATTTACTTTGTCGAAACAGCAAAGCAAGACGGTAGCAAAGGTACTGTATGTAAAATCGCGATGATTAAATGAAAAAGTATACTTATATTATTATAAGCGTTTTCGTCATCTTACAACTGATTATATTATTTGTTTTCGGTTACACCCCTTACCCCGATAGCGACAGTTATATCCGGATAGCCCGTCATTGTGTCGATATGGGGCAACCATATCCCGTCACCTCCGATTTCGGTTCATTGTCTTTTATATGGAATGTAGGTGCCATCAATGCCGTAGCACTGTCATTATACCTGTTCCGTTCCGTCGTACCGCTTCTTATTCTATATACCCTGATGAAGGGAGCCACCGCTTATCTGTTATATCAGATAGCCCATATCCTGTTTAAGGAGAAAGTAGCTTTTATCACCTTGATATTATACGTCATCTATCCTGCCAATTATGGTGAAGCCACATCCACCTTGGCAGAAGTACCGTTTGCTTTCTTCATCCTGCTTGGTATATGGACAGTCCTGAAATACAAAGAGAATGTACCACTGCTTATATCCAGTGGAATGATATTGGCTGTGGCCAACTGGTTCAGACCTTTGGCCATTGTTTTTCTGTTGTCTCTCTGTATCTATCTGGTCATCATCAGACAGAAAGACTATATCAAATCTCTCTGCATCCTGTCAGGTTTCATCTTGATGATAGGAGTGATAGGCAGTATCAGTGCGCATCGTACAGGTCATTTTATCTATCAGGCGCAGTCGGGATGGCAGAACCTGATGCAGTACAGTTGGGATCATAACCATCACATCCGCGAAGACCGTTTGCTATATACCAAAGGCAATCCGATGTATATAGAAAATGATAATCATATCGACTGCTTTCAGAGAGACTCCGTCTGGCGACGCCGCTGTATCAGTTGGATTGTCAGTCATCCCGGCGAATATATCCGTCAGATGCCTTATAAGATACTCAAAACTTATGTATCCGACAATGTAAACCTGTGCGCAATGATGAAAGATAAGAACAAGTCTTATATGTATGGAGAAATAAGCATGTTATCCCTCAAAAAGGATTTTCCAAATTACTCATACATACAGACTTTGACAGTTATCAACTTATTATACTATTACATACTCATCATATTATTTATAATAAGTAGTACTTATATGATATATAATAAGAATAAGCATGTTTATCTGTCGCTGCTCATCATCATATTAGGAACGGCATCCATCGCTCTTGTAGCCCATGGCGAAACCCGGTTCCACAATCCCTATATGCCATTCATTATCATGACGGCAGCCTGTTATATCTACAAAAGAATATCAGAACCAAGATCAACTTAGTTCCAACATCTTCTGAATAGGTTTCAACGCCTCTTTTCTGATATTCTCTTCCACCTCTACGGCAGGCCATTCATATCTGAGTGCATTATATATCTTTTCGAGCGTATTCATTTTCATATATTCACAGTCATTGCAACTGCATCCTACACCACCTTCAGATATCTCAGGAGGAACAGGATAAAACTTCTTATCAGGACAGTTACGTTGCATCTCATGCAGAATACCTGCCTCTGTGGCCACGATAAATTCGTTTTCAGCGCTTTTGATGGAATAATCGAGTAATACTGCCGTCGAACCTACAACATCGGCTACAGCGAGCACAGGACCCTTACATTCAGGATGTGCCAGAACCTTGGCTTGAGGATACTGCTTTTTCAGTTTTACTATTTCATCCACAGAGAATCTTTCATGTACATGGCAGCCACCGTTCCACAACAACATCTGTCTACCGGTGATTGTATTGATATAACTACCCAGATTATAATCCGGACCGAATATCAGTTTCTCATCCTTGTCAAACGAATCCACTATCTTCTTGGCATTGCCCGATGTAACCACAATATCTGTCAGTGCCTTCACGGCAGCAGTAGTGTTTACATAACTTACAACCTTATATCCCGGATGTTCCTCTTTATATTTCTTCAGATCATCAGCCTTACAACTGTCAGCCAACGAACAACCGGCATTCAGATCAGGAGCCAGTACCAGTTTTTCAGGACTCAGTATCTTACAAGTTTCAGCCATAAAGTGGACACCGCACATCACAATGATTTTAGCATCCGTATTGGCAGCCTTACGGGCCAGAGCCAGTGAGTCGCCTATAAAGTCGGCTATATCCTGTATTTCACCTTGTGTATAGTAGTGAGCCAGGATGATAGCATTCTTCTCTTTACACATCTTTCGTATCTCATTCTTTATATCAAGAGATTTGTCTACAGGTTCATCTATATAACCTTTTTCCATCCATTCTTTTTTAATCATAACAATATAATCATATTTATTTAATTCTTTAATTTAATAATAGAATGTAAAACTATGATGTACTGTTGATACGTTGATAACTTTTGGTCTAAAATCTTGTATAAGAAGATATAAACATCAGATATCTGTTTATCAACATAAGCATTTCATTATTACTCATTGATAATGAGAAAGTAATCATACTTATCAACAATTCTGCAATTCGGTGCAAAATTAATAAGTTTATATCTTTTTTCATTCAAAAATTGTGGAAAACTGATAAAAAACTTATTAATAACCCTGTGGATATCCCCCATTTTAAGGTCCACCTTCCTTTTCTGTTGATTATTCACAAGTTATGATCGAGTTATTAGTATGGTTTTCCACATAGTTATCAACAGGTTTTGTGGATAAAATTAAAAGCCTTGCATTATTCCGTTCGGCAAATTGGTGAAATTGGAATTCTCGCAACACTGGTGCGAGTTTTAAGTTATCAAGTATAAAATCTCTTATTTTGGTGCAATCTGACCTGTCATAACATCTAGATTATAGTCTTATCTACATTTTTTTAATACTAATTTTCTGTAGAAACATCAGCTATTACAAACCTGCAAGTTTGTAACTATAAAGTTTGTAAAAAATATAATCGGTATGCCGACCAGCAATTTCTTCTGTAAGGGAGAGGAGGTAGGTATTCTTGCTTTAGAGATGCAAATAACTAATCTCAAACTGTCCTTTTTTGCAAAAACTCTGCTAAATACTATTTATTTTTATTAATTGTTCGTATACTCTTAGAAGTTTCTAAATATGGTTTAGAGGTATTCCTAAAGTTAGTATTCTCTAACAGCTCATGTATTAATGGAAGTTGGTTGCCTAATTTAACAGCAATATATGAACTGCCATGCGGTTCAAAGCCTAAATCCCTTAAATATTCTTCATCTACATATATAGGAGAACTAACAACAGGGAAAAGCCATTTCATCTTTCCTTCGTGAAGAAGTACATGTGTAATACCGTCTTTGAATGCATCCATCTGCATCGCTCCAAATCTTTGGTCGGCTCTTATGTAATAAAGATGCTTCTCAAATATTAGACTACGTTGCTGCCCGGAACGGACAGAGCCGACAAGAACAATATCTTTGTGATTGTGAACAGTTCTTTTGTTTTTTTCCTGTCCGAAAGCATTGATTATTGATTGAGCAATTGCTTTTCCAAGCCTGGGCGGTACAGCATTCCCTACCATTTTATATCCTACACGCATGTCTCTATATACGAATTTAAAACTATCAGGGAACGTCTGTATCCTTGCACACTCCCTAACGCTCAAACGCCTATATCCATTTTTCTGAATCAGTTCTAAACGCTGTTTAGATGATATTCCTGCCATATTGACAACTGAAGGATGGAGCAGTACATTCGATGCTGTAGCAGGAATTGTATATGAAACATCATTCCAACCTCGTACTCTGTTTCTTGAGAGGAATCTCGGCGTCCATTCTCCAATATAACTATCATGGTTATTTATAGTAAGGAAATCCGTCTTATTGATAGTATTTGCTTTTCCCGGTAAATCTCCTATAGCTTGGCGAAGAGTAATTTTGACGTTGTATGTAGCCTCCGGGAAATTATAATTCACATCAATATCTTCCCTGATTCCCACAAATATTACACGATACCTATCTTGGGGTACACCGTAATTTGTTGAATCCAGTAACTTGATATAAAGTCTATAGCCATTTCCTTTAAGAGCATCTGTAATTCGTTTTAGTTCACAGGCGTGTTCTTCTTCCAGTATTCCTCTCACGTTTTCGATGACAAAAAACTTAGGTTTTTTTATGCCAATAAGATTTACATAGTTGAGAAAAACCATACCTCTCTCGTCATCAAGTCCCCTTCCCTTACCTGCTTCGCTCCAGGATTGGCATGGAGGACCACCTATAAACCCATCACAATCAGGAATATCGCCAATGTTTATATTCCTGATGTCCTCAGTATTAAGTATGGTATTTGGGTGATTTTTTCTATATGTATCATGAATTGTCTTATCAAATTCATTTGCCCAAATAATTTTGAATCCGGCTTGTTCGAATCCTAAATCAAGACCTCCACAACCAGCAAAGAAGGATACTACATCCATTTTAGTCTTCGATATTGATACCGTGAAGTGCAAACGCTCTGCGAATACTCATCGCCACATGATAAGCGAGATTGACAGGAACAGCATTTCCAATCATCTTATAACCCATATTGACCTCATCATATACAAATCGGAAATCATCAGGGAAACTCTGAACTCTAGCGACCTCTCTGACGGTCATCCGACGATATAAATGTTCTTGTCCTTCAACAAACTTTTGCAAATTTTTTTCCACCTTGATCATCTTCGGTGCTTGAGGGTGTAACTGGCACTGACGACCACTGGCTTGAACTGTAAACCCTGGTTCATCCCAACCTCGCACACGATTTCTGGACATGAATATGGGTGAATATGCTCCTGTAAAATACTCATTGTTAGGCACAGTACAATCGTCACCATTTGTATGATTTCTATCTCTTGCCGGTATTGCCGTCTCCTGCAGATCCCAAATCGTTTCACGCAGGGTCGGTTTATGCTCCAAAGGGGTGGGATATTCAAAATCGTGAATATTCAAATCATTGCGGAATCCGATGTAAAACACACGATCTCTGTCCTCGGGCACGTCAAAATCATTTGCATTAAGCATCTTGAGGTTCACGTCGTAGCCCGCTTCATCAAACATGCGCATAAATCCCCTTACAGCCTCGGAATGACGTTTAGCAAGCATTCCTGAAACATTCTCTGCAACAAAGAACATCGGCTGCTTATCACGCAGAATGCGGATATATTCATAGAACAACTGCCCACGGGCATCTTGTATACCTTTCAAAGAACCTGCTTCACTCCATGATTGACACGGAGGACCTCCGATAATTCCCGTGATATTATCAGGGAACATATTTGAAGGGATATTACGAATATCACCTTCAATGAGATTCACATCTGGGAAATTCGCTCTAAATGTCGGACATATTTTTGAATCAAACTCATTTGCGGCAACCGTTATGAATCCTGCATGATGGAAACCGAGGTCTAAACCTCCTGCACCTGAAAAAAGACTTATTAATCGCATCGTTTTACCATTTACAAATATACTTAACGTTTACATCCGCAGGCATACCCTCAATTTGGATGTCAAATTTCAAAGATGTTTCAACTTCATCTTTTGCATTATGGATTCTAAATGAGAACTGCCAACCATGATCAAAACACATGATAACAGTAGTTTTGCTTTGAGGCTTAAATCCGATACTGATCAATGTCGTAGGCAATTTAATATCACGGACCTTTAATTTTGGTTCTTTCACTCTACTTGCCAGATTCAGCGTGCCGAACATATTAAACGACTGAATTGTTGTAATTCGCTGGCTGTCTAAACTGATAACTTTATAGAAATCATATTTGCTAAGCAGATATTCAACCAATTTTCTCGGAATAGAAGAATCGTTGCCAACCTGCGTCTTCACTTCATCGACAAAAGCATTCAGCAAAGGAACATAAACATCATCTTCCTTTGAAGGTAAATCTCTGAAATACGTGTGTTTGTCTTTTTCTATTTTGAGATAATCAAAGACGGGTCTAATGGCATTCCAATATGGCTCAGAACATTTCACATCATACCATTGTTCTCCGAAGTCAAGGGACTTGGCAATTCTACTATGCTTTACAGCCATGTGGTTATGTTTAATGCTGAGACCAATTTCCCAAATCATATCCTTGCGTTCAATAATAATGTCACGCACATCAGCCACTTCACCACGTTGATCTTTCTGGATATAGAGACTCAATGTATCCACATCCTTCTCAACAATGTTTGGCTCCAAAGCAAAAATAGTCTCTATTGTTGACTTTGCGCTTGATATATAAAGATTACGAGTACTGTCCGATAAAGTATTCCATGCGTTTTTTGCCGCATCGAAACTGCTGTTTTGTATTATTTGGGCTGGTCGTATCGTTTTTATTGCATCATACAATGACAATAAGCAAATATATTCATAAGCCCGACCTTGATTGTTACTTGCGCTAGGCATATTTATATTGATTTAGAATAATCACTTTTACAGTGGTGATTAATTATTTAACATGCAAATATACACATTTCTTTTTGGAATTGGAAATCTTTCGACCTACTTTTAGAAAAAGTTTGCTTATATCCCAATCATTCCGTATCTTTGCGGAAGAATAAGAAAGAGGACGAATGGATATCTTCGACCGACAAACACGCCACCGCTGTATGTCTCATATCCGCAGCAAGGATACGAAACCGGAGATGATTGTGCGCCGTTATCTCTTCGCTCGAGGGTACCGGTACCGCAAGAACTGCCGCCGACTGCCGGGTACGCCCGACATCGTGATGCGCAAGTACGGCATCGTCATCTTCGTCCATGGCTGCTTCTGGCACGGGCATGGGGACTCTCATCTCCCCAAGACGAACACGGAGTTCTGGCGCAGAAAGATAGAGCACAATAAGGTACGCGACGAGGAAAATCGCGAAGCTCTCAAGGCGATGGGATGGAGCGTGATGACGATATGGGAGTGCCAATTGAAGCCTGCTGTAAGGCAACAGACACTCGCGGAAATGGATTACCTTATTAATAAGCATTATTTGGAACGGATGGGAGCAAAACCTGTTTGCCTTTCAGTAG
>ERZ795062.1933-NODE-1933-length-14059-cov-10.013925_pt1 | contig 14059 bp, 12 predicted proteins | sample MGYA00375146_ERZ795062 | MGnify/ENA primary metagenome ERZ795062 (study PRJEB30191, sample SAMN05720281) | activated sludge metagenome | isolation source: Anaerobic digester | place: USA | collected 2015-07-16 ... | reverse complement strand
AAAAAAAGTTAATTAAAATAGCATTAGAAAAAGCTAACAATAATTGTGCAAAAGCAGCTCGAGCATTAAAAATTCCTAAACAGACCCTTCATGGGAAGATAAAAAGATATGGACTTTAATAGGAAAAGGGTATTTTCAAAAGTTATCATTTAAATAGGATAATTTCCATAGTTTCTGTATCTAGTAAAATTATATAGACTACGGAAAATATTCTTTAAACCTTATTACTTCATAATAGGGAAAGTTAGGGTTAAGTTATTAATTTTTTATGTTGGCAGATGTTTTATATGAATAATTTGTAATTATTTATAATATTATGATGAATGGGAAGGGATATAGATGAGAATAGATGAACACCCTATTTTATCATTCAAAAGGGTTGAAAAGATAAAATTTGTTTACAATGGTAAAGAGTATGTTGGATTTAAAGGTGATACTATAGCCTCTGCTTTACATGCTGCTGGTATAAAGATCTTAGGACATCATCCTGAAACAGGCAGAGCTAGAGGTTTTTATTGTGCTATAGGTAATTGTTCTTCTTGTTTGATGACAGTTAATGGGGAACCCAATGTGAGAATATGTATAGAGGAATTGAAAGAGGGAATGGTAGTAGAAACTCAGAAGGGAAAGGGTAGATTGAGATGAAAACTACAGAAATAGCTATAATTGGAGGAGGCCCTGCTGGGTTATCTGCTGCCATATCTGGAGCATCTTCTGGTGCAAAAGTTACTTTAATAGATAGAAATTACTCTTTAGGAGGGCAGCTTAAAAAACAGACTCATAAATTTTTTGGATCACAGAAACAATATGCTTCTACAAGGGGATTTTGTATAGCAAATATATTAGAAGATGAGTTAAAAAAATATGGAGATAGGGTAGAAATTTTAACTAATGCTACTGTATTAGGGCTTTATGAAGACAAAGTTATTACTATAGAACAAGACAAGCAATATAAAAAACTAAAACCAGAAAAGATAATAGTGGCCACTGGTGCTTCAGAGAAATTCTTAGCTTTTCCAAACAATGATTTACCAGGAATATATGGAGCTGGTGCAGTGCAAACTTTAATGAATGAATATGGAGTTAAACCGGGAAACAATGTACTTATGGTAGGTGCTGGAAATATTGGACTTATTGTTAGTTATCAGCTTATCCAATCTGGAGTAAATGTTAAGGCTATTATAGATGCAGCACCTCAAATTGGCGGTTATCTAGTGCATGCTTCTAAGATTAGGAGAATGGGTATTCCTATTTTAACATCCTATACCATAAAGTATGCCCATGGAAAAGATGCAGTAGAGAAGGCAACTATATGGAAAATAGATGAGAATTGGGAACCTATACCTAATACAGAAATGGATTTTGATATAGATGTAATTTGTATATCTGTAGGATTATCTCCATTGGCGGATCTTTTATGGCAAATTGGTTGTAAGATGGAATATATTCCTGAACTAGGAGGACATGTACCCATAAGAGATGATAATCTAGAGACAAATATTTCTGGTATATTTATAGCTGGTGATGTTGGAGGAATAGAAGAAGCCAGTAGTGCTATGGTAGAGGGAAGATTAGCAGGACTTTGTGCGGCAAAAAGTTTAGGTTATTACTATGGTGATTATGAGGAACAAAGGAAGGATTTAATAGATCAACTTATTTCTTTAAGATCAGGACCTGTGGGAGATAAAATCCGATCAGGGTTAAGGAAAGTTATAATTTAGGAGAGGATATTATGTTGATTAAAACTGGAATACCAACAAAGGAAGATATTAAGGGGATTGTGCCTTCTAAGGAGAGAAGGGAGAAAGGGCCAGTGGCTATAATCGAATGTTTCCAAGAGATTCCTTGTAATCCCTGCTATACTGCTTGTAAATTTGGGGCCATAAAGGAATTTGAAAATATAAACCAAAGGCCTATTATAGATTTTCAGCTATGTACAGGTTGTGGACAGTGTTTAACAAAATGTCCTGGCCTGGCCATATTTATTATTGATGAAAGTTATTCAGACACTGAAGCTTTAGTTCAAATACCCTATGAGTTTTTGCCATTGCCTAAAGAAGGTATCTTTGTAACTGGCCTAAATAGGGAAGGGAAGCCAATATGTAGGGCAAAAGTGGTCAAAGTAAAACAAGGCAAAGGGGAAAATAAAACATCAGTTATAACTTTAAAAGTTCCAATAGAGTATTCAATGGAAGTGAGATTTTTAAATATAGAAGATTATTTTAGTGATAATACTATAATTTGTCGATGTGAAGGTATAACCCTTGGAGAGATAAAGAATCTAATTAAAGAAGGATATGAAACCATTGATGAAATAAAGAGAATAAGTAGAGCAGGTATGGGACCTTGCCAAGGGAGGACTTGTAGACATTTATTATTGCAAGAAATTGCTAAAGAAACTGGACAAAATATGAAGAATATGCCTATGAGCACCTTTAGACCACCTATAAAACCTATTAATATAGGTATAATAGCTGGAGGTGAGGATGATGAATAAAACCGCAGAGGTTGTAATAATTGGTGGAGGAATTTCTGGGACCTCTATAGCTTATAATTTGGCTAAGAAAGGTGTAAAGGATGTAGTAGTGGTGGAAAAAGCTTATTTAGCTAGTGGTGCTACTGGAAGATGTGGTGCTGGAGTTAGGATGCAATGGGGAACAGAGAGAAATTGCAAGCTGGCAAAGATGTCTATAGAGTTTTATGAAAATGCCAATGAAGAATTGAAATATGAAAGGGATATAGAATTTAATCAAGGAGGATATTTGTTAGTTGCAGGTACTGAGAAGGAAGACGAACAGTTTAAAAAAAATGTGAAACTCCAAAATAGTCTTGGGATACCTTCAGTATACTTAACCCCTAAAGAAGCTAAAGAAATAATTCCTCATATGGATGAATCGAAGATAATAGGGGGAACATTCTGTCCTAAAGATGGGCATTTAAATCCTTTTCACACTACTGAAGCTTTTGCTAAAGCTGCTAAAAGGCTAGGAGTAGAATTTATGACTTTTACTCAGGTTATAGGTATTGAAACCCAAGGGAATAAAATTAAAGGAGTACATACGGATAGAGGATACATTTCTACTCCTATTGTGGTAAATGCAGCGGGGGCTCATTCTAAAGAAATTGGCAAAATGGTAAATATTGATATACCTATTTATTCTCAAAGACATCAAATTTTAGTTACTGAACCAGTAGATCCAATCCAAAAGCCTATGTACATGGGTTTTTCTTTAAATATATATTGTCAACAAACACCCCATGGTAGTTTTATCATGGGTAGAGGAGATGATAATGAACCCAAAGATCTTAGGGTAACTTCCTCATGGCAATTTATGGAGGAAATGGCGAGAACTTGTAGCGAATTACTTCCTCTACTAAGTAAATTAAATATAATAAGACAGTGGGCTGGATTATATACTATGACTGCTGATGCCCAACCTATATACGGCGGAGTAAAGGAGTTAGAAGGTTTTTATTTAGCGGTGGGATTTAGTGGTCATGGTTTTATGTTAGGGCCTGCTACTGGATTGTTAATATCTGAGATGATTTTAGGTGAAACTAATACAATAGATATTAGTGATTTAGATATATATAGATTTGAAAGAGGAGAATTGGTATTAGAACCATCTGTTGTGTAAGGGTAGATAAAAGGGCATAGGAAAGGGGCTTGTTTGGAAGATGCTATAACTAACAGCATGAAATAAAATTTGGTGTTGTCTCTTCTACAGATATAGTTTTATAAAGGGTTCCACCTTTTTGCTATTCAAATAGGAGATACAACGATTAACTAAGATTATTTAATTTATTAAATCTGGTTTTTTTAAAAAAAGGAGGTAATAAAATGATTACAAAATTTAAGAATGAACCTTTTACTGATTTTTTTGTACATGAAAACAAGTCAAAGATGGAAAAAGCATTAGAGAATTTAGATAAGACAAAAGGGAATGAATATCCATTGATAATAGGTGGAGAGAAGATTTATACTGAGGATAAGATAAAATCTATAAACCCATGCAATTATAACGATGTAATAGGTTTTTCTAGTAAAGGGAATATACAATTAGCAGAAAAGGCCATGGAAGAAGCATTAAAGGCATTTGAAAACTGGAGAAAGGTACCTGCTAGAGAGAGAGCAAACTATCTATTTAAAGCTGCTGCAATTATGAGAAGGAGAAAATTTGAATTTTCAGCTTTACTAATAGAAGAAGCGGGGAAAAATTGGGTAGAAGCAGATGCAGATGTGGCAGAAGCTATTGATTTTCTTGAATATTATGGTAGACAAATGATTAAATATGATGAAGGTATGAATGTGGGAAGTATATTTGGTGAGATTAATGAGTGCTATTATATACCCATGGGTGTTGGCATAGTAATTGCTCCTTGGAATTTTCCATTGGCTATTTTAACTGGGATGACAGCTGCTTCTATAGTTGCTGGCAATACAGTTGTGGTGAAACCTGCTAGTTCAACTCCTATAGTAGGTTATAAGTTTATGGAAATATGGGAAGAAATAGGTTTGCCAAAGGGTGTCATCAATTATTTGCCTGGATCAGGACAAGTACTAGGAGATTATTTAGTATCCCATCCTAAAACAAGATTTATAAACTTTACTGGTTCAAAAGATGTAGGACTTAGAATTAATCAAATGGCTTCTAATACGGTAGAAGGACAAATAGGGATAAAAAGGGTAATAGCTGAGATGGGAGGAAAGGATGCAATAATAGTTGATAGTGAAGCAGATTTAGAAGAAGCAGCTCAAGGAATTGTAACTTCTGCTTTTGGATTTCAAGGTCAAAAATGCTCTGCTTGTTCAAGAGCAATAATATTAGAAGATGTATATGATGAAATGATAGAAAAAATAGTTGAAAAAACTGAAAAATTAAAGATAGGACCTGCCAGAGAACCTGAAGTAGATGTGACTGCTGTTATAGACGAAGAAGCTTATAACAAGATACTTAATTATATAGAGATTGGTAAAGAAGAAGGTAGATTATTAACTGGCGGGGAAACTTGGGGTGAAGGTGGATATTTTATTCAACCTACTATTATAGCTGATGTAGATCCAAAGGCGCGTATAGCACAGGAAGAGATATTTGGACCTGTTTTATCCATTATAAAAGCAATAGATTTTGATGAAGCTATAAATATAGCTAATGATGTAGAATATGGGTTGACTGGAGGGGTATATTCAAATAATAGACAAAAACTAGAAAAAGCAAAGAAATATTTTCATGTAGGAAACTTGTATTTAAATAGAAAATGTACAGGGGCTTTAGTAGGAATTCAGCCTTTTGGTGGATTTAAAATGTCTGGAACTTGTTCCAAAGCAGGTGGAGAAGACTATCTTCTACTGTTCATGGAGGTCAAATCTATTTCTGAAAGATTATAAAAAACAGTCAAATAAAGCATAGTTTCTTTTAGGAGAAGCTATGCTTTATTTTTATGTATAAATAGTATTAGAATTATGTTAATATATGATAAAATAATATAAGCTCTTGTTTATTTAAAACACTGTTCAATTTTAGTTATAAAATCAGGAGGTCTAAAGATGATTAAGGTTTTAATAGTGGATGACCAGGCTCTTATAAGAGAAGGATTAAATATGATGTTAAGTCTCTATGAAGAACTAAAGGTAGTTGGAGAAGCTACCAATGGGAAAGAAGCAGTTGATTTGGTAGAAGAAAAAGAAATAGATGTAGTTCTTATGGATATCCGAATGCCTATTATGGATGGGGTCGAGGCAACAAGGGTAATAAAAGAAAGGCACCCCTATATAAAAATATTAATACTTACTACTTTTAATGAAGATGAGTATATATTCCAAGGATTAAACAATGGAGCAGATGGCTATGTGTTAAAGGATGTTAGCTCAAAGGAATTGGTAAATAGCATTAAATCCATATATAAAGGAAATATGCTATTTCATGGAGAGGTAGCTAAAACTATAGCTGGCGCTGTAAAAGGAAATGTAAATATACAAAGGGAAGAAGATATATTTAATGAACTAACTCCCAGGGAGATGGAGATTGCTAGATTAATAGGTGAGGGGAAAAGCAACAAAGAGATAAGTGAAATACTATATATAACAGAAGGCACAGTTAAAAATCATGTAACTAAAATACTGGATAAGATGGACTTAAGGGACAGAACTCAATTAGCAATCCTATTAAAAGGTCGTTAATGTTATTTAGGAACAAGAACAGAAGTATGACTTTAGTCATATTAAAAACATGACCAAAATGGTGACTTTGGATTCAAGAAAACATAGGCCCTTAAAGCTATACTAGAATTAGGTAGGAAAGATTAAAATTAGGAGGTTTTACCGTGGACAATTTAAAGGCCTTAAAGAAATCTGTATTCTATATATCTTTTCCCTTTTCATTAATAGGTTTTTTATTTCCAGTGTACGCCTATTCTAAAGGTGTGTCTATTATGGGAATAGGGATCATATATTCTGCTTTTTCCTTATTTTCTATTTTAATACGTCCAGCTGTTGGAAAGCTAATAGATAATAGAGGAAGAAAAACAGGGGTAATCATAGGAACTTGCTTTTACTGTTTGGTAAATGTTTTCTTTTTAATAGGCATGGATTTTAAATACTTATTAGCAGCTAGAATATGTCAAAGTATAGCCGGGTCTTTTTATTGGATTAGTATAGATACTATTATATCCGATATAAGCCATGAAGGTAATAGATCTGAAAACTTTGGAATAATAGATGAATCCATAAATAAAGGTGCTTTTTTAGGAATTTTTATAGGTTTTAGTATATTACTAAATGATTTATTTAAAGATTCTTTTAAAATCGTATTTTTAATATATTTAGGTACTAGTTTAATTAGCCTTTTCTATACTATTATAAAGGTAGAAGAAACTATTCAGTTTAGACAGACTTATGGGGAAGAAACTATGAAAAAAGGCAAAACTTTCAATTTGTTTTTAGTTTTTATGAGTCTATTTGCTTTTATATCTTGTTTAACTAGTCATACTTATCTTATATATGTTAGAGAAAACATTACAGATAAATTTCACCTTATAAGTTATTTGTTTTTACCAGGAGCAATTTTATCCATGTTTTTGCCAAATAAATTTGGGAAAATATCCGATAGATATAGTAGGGAGATAGTACTGTTTTTTGGTATGTTTATTACTGGCATATTATATTTATTGATTCCAGCCATGAAGGCTTATTTTTATTTTATGATCATGGATACTTTAATTGCTATAACTTCAATGTTTTATGGTCCAGCCCAGTCGGCTCTGGTAGCTGATATTGTGGGGGAAAATCAAAGGGGAAAAGCTTATGGGAAGTATAAATTAGCCCTTGGCATAGGAGGGATAATTGGTCCTATAGTGGGAACCTATATCTATGAACATTTAGGAAATACAATGGTATTTTATGTTAAAGGAATATTACTTATAGGCATTTGTATATTGTCAATTATATTTTTTAATGAGGAATTTAAGTATCATGGTGTTAAAAACTAAATAGTCTAGTAATTTGCTTCTTGGCTATTAGGTGGTGTTTATATGGGAAAATGGACAAGATATACTTATATATTAAGGTGTTTTCTATATATAAGTTTTTTTATAGATATTATTTCTAGAAATTTGGGGAATATGAAAAAATTAATCCTATTTTCTTCTATATTATTAATATTAGTTATTAATGATCAATTAAGGCTTAATAGTTCATACATATACAAGAATTTAAAAACATATTGTGCTTCAATATTAATTTCAACTTTTATTGGTGCTATTCTAGTTTATTTCGTTGGCGGATATATAGGAGTCTATCAATATGTTATTTTAATAGATATCGCTTTTCTTAAAAATGAAAAAGCAATGAAATATCTATATATTTTAAATATATTTTTGATTATATTTATTCTTTTATTAAGGATTACATTATTAGAAGGAATAGGAATTTTACAGGTACTTAGAGAGAATATATTGGATTTTTTGATGGTGTCTGCATTATTATTTTTTAATACTACAAGTGTGTTCTCCTATAGGGCATTAATTATAGAGAAGAATAGGGTTGAAAAACTCAACGAAGAAATAGAAAAACTAACCATTGAGAAGGAAAGAAATAGGGTAGCCCAGGAAATCCACGATAATTTAGGTCATAACCTTGTAGCTCTAAATATGAATTTAGATGTAGTAGGCAATATGTTAGACGAAGATAATGAGATAGAGGACATAATACTTAGATGTCAAAGATTAACTAAAAATAGTATGGAAAATTTAAGAAAGGTTGTTTATGCTCTAAAGGATGAAGAACTGTCCCAAGGATTTATCGTAGCCATAGAAAATTTAATTCATAATATTGATGATGGTTCTAACATAAGAATAGTCAGCAATATAGATGAAAATATAGAGAATTACTCTCCAGAATACAAAAATATTATATATACTACAATTAAAGAAAGCATAACCAATAGTATAAAACATGGGAAATGTAGTGAAATAGAAATAGATTTAAAAATAGAAGATGAAATATTTATATCCATAAAGGATAATGGGGTTGGATGTGAAGAGATACTTAAAGGAAATGGATTGATTGGAATAGAGGGGAAAATGGATAATTTTGGAGGAAAAGTTCTATATATAATAGAAGAAGGAGATGGGTTTGAAATCATAGTTAAATTGCCTATTGAAGATATATAATGATACTAATACTACTTGATTTTATTCAAAAGCAATGCTAAGTGTTTAATATAGTAAAAGTATATTGACTTAAAGGATAATATATAATAACCTCATTCATATAAATGGGCAATTTACTTAAGAAGATTTAAATTTTTAAAAATATATAAAAAATGAATTATACTCATAAGGAGTGGATATTTATGACCCTTAATATAGGGAAAGAGTTTATGGAGAAAACAAAATATCAATATTTAGATGAAACAGATCAGCAGAAAGGATTGCCTCAACCTCCATTGGAGCTAGAATATGATAGCAATTCAACTATTATTGATTTACCATTGGCGGAAAATATCGAGGTAAAAAATATAGATCTAAGGGAGGCAATTCAAGAGAGAAAAAGTTTAAGAAAGTATAGTGATAAACCTTTGACTATAGAAGAATTATCCTATCTTTTATGGTGTACTCAAGGGGTAAAAAGGATTGTTTCAAGACCAGCAACTATAAGAACTGTGCCTTCAGCAGGAGCTAGACATTCTTTTGAAACCTATCTCCTTATAAATAGGGTTGATGGTATAAAGCCAGGCATCTATAGGTATTTAGCTATTGAGCATAAATTAATAGAAATTAATACAGAAGCTAATATAGGAGAAAAAGTAGCTCATAGTTGTTGCAGGCAGATGTTTATAGCCGATAGTGGGGTGACTTTTATATGGAGTACAGTAATATATAGGATGAAGTGGCGGTATGGAGAGAGGGGATATAGATATGTGCATCTAGATGCAGGGCATGTATGTCAAAATTTATATTTAGCCGCACAATCTATAGATTGTGGAGTCTGTGCAATAGGAGCTTTTGATGACGATGAATTAAATAAATTAATAGGAATAGATGGAGAGGAACAATTTGTTGTCTATCTTGCAACAGTAGGGAAAAAATAGAATAATTTTGCATGCACCAGGGACATGCACCAGGGACGGACATGCACCAGGGACGGATCTTTTTGCAGTCCAATTATTCCCAGCTATATGGTTGTTTAATTTTGTGGGGTGAAAACATGGTGAGAATTGCTAGGTTAGAAAGTGATACTGGGTATTATCATATAATGGCTAGGGGAAATAATAAAGAAATGATATTTAGACATTCTTCAGAAAAGCAATATTTTTTGAGAGAGTTGCAAGATAGAGTAAATGAGGGAGATATTTCAGTATTATCCTATTGTATAATGGATAATCATGTGCATCTTTTAATTAATGCTGATTTAGATTTAATGGCAGATGCATTAAAGCGGACAAATATTAAATTTGCAATGAGGTATAATAAAAAATATGATCGAGTAGGTCATGTGTTTCAAGGTAGATATAAAAGTGAGGTTATAAATACAGAACAATATTTACTTGGTGTTATAAGATATATACATAATAATCCTGTAAAGGCTGAAATAGTAGCAGATGTAGGAGATTATAAATGGAGTAGCTATAATGCTTATATGGGAAAAAAAGATAGTATAATAAATCCTAAGGAAAAGGAAATGATAATGGATATGTTCAGTGGTTCGGTAAAGCTATTTGAACAATTTCATTTAGAAGAAGATATGCAAGAGTTTCTTGAAATTAAAGAGGATTTAGAACGGCAACGAGAAGAGAAAGCTAAAAGGATTATAGATAATTATTGCAACAAATATGGAATAAAAGATATAGAGCAAATTCAGAATAATAGAAATATTATAGAGCAAATTGTTATTGAGTTAATACAGTTAACTAAATTATCCCATAGGCGAATAGCTGAAATTGTAGGTATAAGTAGAGGAAAGGTGCATAATATTGCGAAGAAATTATAATGGTATAATTGGTATGGTTTTTTTAGCTTGATTATTATAAATTAAAATATGCTAATTTGTAACTATTATAGACATGATTATAGACGTGCAAAAAGATCCGTCCCTCATGCACGCCTCACGTCCCTCATGCACGCCTCATGTACGTCTATAAGTTTTCTTTACTATATTCTTTAAATACACCACTAGAAAATCTTTTAAGCACTAGCACCATTCTTACTGCCATATCTATAGTAACGGCAATCCATGCACCAGCAAGTGCCATATTTAATAAATCTGCTAATATATATCCTATTCCTAATCTTACGGCCCACATGCCAATTGCACTAGCATACATAGCATATTTTGTATCCCCTGCACCTCGTAAAGCACCAGCGATGACAAAGTATATAGCAGTAAAGGGTTGTGAAAAAGCTAATATTTTTAAAGCATTTCTACCTAATGCAATAACTTGTGCATCTTTAGTGAAAATTCCTATTGCATATTTTCCTAGGAAGAAATAAATAACACCAATTAGTGACATCATTATTGTACTAATAATGGTGGATTGTCGTGCTGCTTCTTCTGATAATTCGGGTTTTTGTGCTCCTATTCCTTGCCCTACAAGAGTAGTTGCGGCCATTTGGAATGCCATTGCAGGAACAATTCCAAGACCATCAATATTTATTGCTATTTGATGTGCAGCAAACATTATAGTACCAAATCCTGCAATTAGTCGTGCAAATAATAATGCACCACCTCTCATAATCAATTGCTCTATTGCTGCCGGGATTCCAATGTTTAATACACTTTTTATTATATCAGGTTCAAAGCGGTATGAGTCATGGATAGATATATGAATATACTTATCTCGTGCATATACAGCATGTAATGTAATAGCAAAGGCTATTAATCTAGAAAAAGATGTAGCTATTGCTGCACCTGCTACTTCTAATCTTGGAAATCCAAGTTTACCGTTTATTAACACCCAGTTCATAAATATATTGATAATATTTGCTACAATATTTGAGATCATAGGTGTTATCATATCACCTACACCTCTTAGAGAAGCTGCTAATACCATATTGCCTACAGTAAATACTGTTCCAGCTATTACAATTTTCATGTATATTGTTCCAGGTTCTAGTGTATCCACATCTGCACCCATTAGTTTTATAATAAATCCTGAAGCAGGAATTCCTATTGCAGTTATAATAATTCCCATAATTAGTACAATTATAAAGGATTGTCTTGTTACACGACAAGCATAATCACGATTTCCTGCTCCTGCAGCTCTTGCAACAAGAGCTGTGGTTCCTACAACTAATGCACTAAAAACTGAAAAGATTAGCATAGTTGGTTGAGCTGCTAATCCAGTAGCAGCAATAGCCCAAGGGCCTAAAGATCCTACTTGTATCATATCTATCATTTGAACTAACATCATAAGCCCAAATTCAAGCATAGCAGGTAAAGCTAATTTAAATATTGCTTTACGTACATCAGCGGATGTTTTAGATTCTAAGAAAAAAGATATATCTTGATTATTATCTTTTAAGGACGCCATGAAAATCCCTCCTTGTTTTTAATATTTTAAATTTCCCATAAATAAAAAAGAACTAAATATATTTGAATATATTTAGCCGGCTAATCATATACACACATATGATACCATTAATAAAAATAATAGTCAATATTGTTTTAAAAATTTTTATTAAGCAAGGTCAAAATAATGTTTGGATGTTTATTAAGGGCTGTTGCAAAACTAAGAAATTAGTTTTGTGGCAGCTCCTTTTTATTGTTTTGAGTTTTCCAGGGCTTTCATCTAATCAATTTAATTCAACAAATCTATACTTCTTCTAGTATTGATCTAAAAATGGGCAACCTTAATAAGCCCTAACCTTTCTTCTAGTTTTTTGATTTTAGGCTAGTTCTTTTTCCACCTTTTTGTAATATGTAGGCTCTGTTTTCCCATTTTTTAATTTAGATAAAAGCGTATTTAGATTTATCCCAATTGACATTAACTCTAAATCTGAAATTATCTTTTTCATACCTTTATGCCTGAATCTATCATATCGCAATCCATCTTTTAGATACGAGAAGGCTCCTTCTGCTTGTATTGATCTATTAATTCTATGATTTATGCCTTCTACTGATTTGCAATTTGCTTCTGATTCTTCACGGTATGCCCAAAACTCTGGTGAGAAAATTATCTTTTTTTGATCTGGGTTCTCCTTTTTTGACCACTTAACACATTTTTTGTTTACTGGACAATCTTTACACTCGAAGCATGCATAACAATGCAAAATTTCTCGATAGCCACTTTTTTTACGTGTTCTATATATATCTTTTTGACGCTTAAGTAATTTACCTTGGCTACACTCAAAGGCATCAATATCTTCATGGTAGGTCATGTTTTCAAATCTGCTAATATCTTTTTTGTATTTGCGTTTTTTCTTTTGTTCATAATTTGATGGTTTGATGTAGGCAATCAAGTCTTCTTCATCTAAATATTTATAGTTTTCAATTGACTCGTAGCCTGCATCTGCTACTATCTTATGTAATTGACCTGGGTGAAGGTCATCAATCTGGTTAACAAAGGGTATTAGAGTATGCATATCACTTGCTAATTGATATCCACTAACTCCAACAATGAAGTTCCCTGATGAGGCCATTTGCACGTTATATGCGGGTTTTAGTTGTCCATTCATCATGTGATCATCTTTCATTCTCATGAATGTAGCATCGTGGTCTGTTTTAGAATAGCTATTTCTTTCTCCCATAATTTCTAAATCTCTTTTGTAACGGTTTAATTTTTCTATCCATTCTTCTAGTAGTTCCTGCTCTTTTTGGATTTGAGTTTTTCTTTTACCAGATCCATATACAAAGACGATATTATTCTCTGTGCAATATATTTTGTTGTTTCCGTAAGTTTCATGAACTAATTTTGTTAAATATTCTAAACTTGTATCCGCTGAAAAGTTGAAGTATTCAGCTATTTTTAACCTAAGTTTTTCTTGGTATCTTTCAATATTCTTCCTCCAAACAAAGGTGTATCGATTAGCATAAGATTCAATTTTGGTTCCATCAATGTAAATAGAACTTAAATCAATATGGCCCATCTCAATTAAGATGTCTACAAATTGTTGAAGTAAGTTAGTTGTATGGTCTTCTAAAAGGTTTCTGAAACGATTAATTGTTGAGTAACTTGGTGGCTTTTGGTCAGACAAAAAATATTTTGCTCTTAAATCATAACGACAAAACTCTTCAATTTTACGACAGGAGACGATTCCATTTGAATAGCAAAGAAAAAGAATTTTCAACATTGAATGAGGCCAAACCGCTGGTTTACGACCTTGTGTTGAATAGCAATTGATTATCGAACTTAAATCCATCCTTTCAACGATATATTCAATCAATTGTATCTCGCCATTATCTAGAATATCTACATCAACATCAAAAGACATTTTGAGTTGCACTGATCGTTTAAACTTGATATTATTAAAATGATTTATTGAAGTGGTATTCATAAATCAATTATATCAAAAAAGGACTCCATCTGGCTAATTACCAGATGGAGTCCTTTTGATTTTTATT
>ERZ795062.1928-NODE-1928-length-14101-cov-9.172077_pt1 | contig 14101 bp, 15 predicted proteins | sample MGYA00375146_ERZ795062 | MGnify/ENA primary metagenome ERZ795062 (study PRJEB30191, sample SAMN05720281) | activated sludge metagenome | isolation source: Anaerobic digester | place: USA | collected 2015-07-16 ... | reverse complement strand
GTTGCTTTTGCAGTTGCTTTTGCAGTTGCTTTTGCAGTTGCTTTTGCAGTTGCTTTTGCAGTTGCTTCTGCGTTGGACGATCCGGGAGGCCGAACATCTGTTCGGTCACCCACCGTACCCAGACCGGCGCCGTATGCCGTGCCGCGACGCGCCGGAACGGTCACTCCTGCTCGAGCTCGGCCAACACCTCGTCACTGATGTCGCCGTTGGCGTAGACATTCTGGACGTCGTCAGAGTCTTCCAACGCCTCGACGACGCGCAGCATCTTGCGGGCGCCGTCGAGGTCCAGGGCAACTTCCATGCTCGGCAAGAACGACGCTTCGGCCGAGTCGTAGTCGATCCCAGCGGCCTGCAGCGCCTTGCGCACGCCCACGAAGTCCGAGGCCTCAGAGACGATCTCGAACGAGTCGTCCATGTCGTTGACATCTTCGGCTCCGGCATCGAGCACGACTTCGAGCAGGTCGTCCTCGGTGAGGGTCTTGCCGCCCTGCACCTTGGGCACCATGACGACGCCCTTGCGGGTGAACAGGTATGAGACCGAACCGGGGTCGGCCAGGTTGCCGCCATTGCGGGTCAGGGCGGTGCGCACCTCGGCAGCGGCGCGGTTGCGGTTGTCGGTGAGGCATTCGATGAGCAGTGCGACGCCGTTGGGGGCGTAGCCCTCATACATGATCGTCTGCCAGTCGGCCCCACCGGCCTCGGCGCCCGATCCCCGCTTGACCGCACGGTCGATGTTGTCGTTGGGGACCGAGGACTTCTTCGCCTTGTAGATGGCGTCCCAGAGCGTGGGGTTGCCCAGCGGGTCGCCGCCACCGGTGCGCGCCGCGACCTCGATGTTCTTGATGAGCTTGGCGAACAGCTTGCCGCGCTTGGCGTCGATGGCCGCCTTCTTGTGCTTCGTCGTCGCCCACTTGGAGTGACCGCTCATGGATCTCGTGTCCTCGTCTCGTCCTGTGCAAGCCGCCGTCGATCCTACCGGGGACGCAAGGTCTGGTTACCCAGCAGCGGCAGGGGTGGTCGCTGGCGACGGTCCGCCAGGTACGAACTCGGTAGCCGACGCACGCATGGGCAACGAGTCGTCGAGCGGCGCTGCGACCGGCAACCTCGGTAGCCCCGGCACGCTTGGGCAACGACCAGCCGCTCGGTCCATCCGGGCACGCACTGCGGGTCAGGCACCGACCCGGGACGGCTATTCACCTGTTGGGTCGCCGCCAAACATCGCCGACGTCCCCGGACCGTCCAACGGTGCGTAGCCACGGCACGTAGTTGGTAGGCGCGGGACTTGGGTTGAACAGGCATAGGGACGCCTGGGGGTCCTCTGATCCTCGGGTCCCCGCTGGACTGCACGGGAGCGGTACAGGACCTGGCAGCCCGTCGTGACCGTCGACGGCGCTGCCGGAGCCAGGTCGAGCATCAGGCCGAGCGCCCCAGCGGCTCAACCGATGGACCTACCATCCTGACTATGGGTACTGCAGGACTGCCAGGGGTGGCCGGGACGAGCGCAGCGCGAGGCCCACGCGGGCGAGCGTGGCACGCCGCCTGGTGGCTCATGGGCATCGGACTCGTGCTGGGGATCGGGTCGGCTGTCGCTATGACGATTGCGACGACCGCCTCTTTGCGGGCGGCCCTTGACCAACCCACACAGTCGCTGCCAGCTCGCTTTGTTGTTCATCTGGACCAGGGCGACTTCGCCGTCTACCAGCGCACCGGGACGTCCAGCCAGGTAGGTCCGGTGACGGCCGCCTGGCCGAGCGGCACAGAGACGCTGACAAACAACGGTGAGATCTTCACCGCTGCGGTGGTCTTCGCGGCACCTGACCCCGGCGACTACACCATCTCGGTCAAGGGCACCGGTGAGGTGCTCGTCGGCGAACGGGTGTTCACGGTCATGTCCAAGGCCTTGCCCTGGCTCCTGGGTCTCGGCCTCGGCGGCCTGGCTTTCATCGCCGGGCTCATCGCGCTGATCGTCGCCCTCTCCCGACGCAAGAATGCGGCCGTCCAGCCCGGGCCGTACAGCCTGCCACCGGGGTCACAGACCTTCCCGCCACCTGCCCCTCCGGCTCAGGGCACTCACCCGTCGCCTCCGCACTCCACTTCGTGAAGGCCCCGGCGCAGCCAGGTCAACCGCGTTCGCGCACCATCGCCACGAACGACTTGTGGACCCGCAGGTCGCCGGTGACCTCGGGATGGAAGGACGTCGCGAGCAGGCCGTCCAGTCGCACCGCCACGGGGTGCGCTGCGCCGTCGCGTTGCACCGAGGCCAGCACCTCGACCGACTCCCCCACCTGCTCGACCCAGGGAGCGCGGATGAAGACGGCACGGACGGGCTCTGCCCACCCGGCATACCTCAGGTCTTGCTCGAAGGAGTCGACCTGTCGCCCGAAAGCGTTGCGACGCACGGTGATGTCGAGCCCACCGAGGGTCTGCTGGTCGGCCGTACCGTCGACGATTCGATCGGCGAGCAGGATCATCCCGGCACACGACCCGTAAGCCGGAAGCCCCGCGCGCAGGGCACCTTGAAGCGGCTCGAACAGCTCGAAGGCGCGCAGCAGCTTGTCGATGACCGTCGACTCGCCGCCGGGAATGACAATGCCCTGTATGCCGTGCAGCTCGCGCGGGCGGCGCACCGGCACGACCGTCGCCCCAAGGCTCTCCAGGGCTAGTCGGTGCTCACGGACATCCCCCTGAACCGCGAGGACGCCGACGCGGGGAGCGACGGATGCCCTCATCGATCGCGCGGAAGGCCGCGTGGTGGGCTGACGGCGTCATCGGCGACGTCCTGAACGTCGGTGGGGGGCGTCGTCACGTAGAGCGCGGCCCGACGACGACGGTCCTGACGGTCGAAGACCAACAGGAGACCGCCATAAGCCGCCAACCCGAGGAAGATCAGCGCACCCACGATCAGCAGACCTTGATCCGTGGCGACGACCAGGGAAAGGGCGACGAAACCGACGGCGACGATCAGCCCGATCCCGATCAACCAGGGACCGACGACGCCGTCCGGGAGGTCTTTGCGCATTCCGCCGTGACGCGAGCGGCCGACCATCACCAGCCGCGCTCGGCCAGCCGATGGGGTTGCGGGATGTCGTCGACGTTGATGCCGACCATGGCCTCGCCGAGGCCACGGGACACCGAGGCGATGACGTCGGGGTCGTCGAAGAAGGTGGTCGCCTTGACGATGGCCGCGGCGCGCTCGGCGGGGTTGCCGCTCTTGAAGATGCCCGAGCCGACGAACACACCCTCGGCGCCCAGCTGCATCATCATCGCGGCGTCGGCCGGAGTGGCGATGCCCCCAGCGGTGAACAGCACGACCGGCAATTTGCCCGCCTGCGCCACCTCGAGCACCAGGTCGTAGGGAGCTTGCAGCTCCTTGGCGGCGACGTAGAGCTCGTCGGGGCTCATCGAGCGCAGCCGGTTCATCTGGCCGCGGATCTGGCGCATGTGCGTCGTCGCATTGGAGACATCTCCGGTGCCGGCCTCGCCCTTGGAGCGGATCATGGCCGCCCCTTCGGTGATCCGCCGAAGCGCTTCGCCGAGGTTGGTGGCACCGCAGACGAACGGCACCTGGAAGGCCCACTTGTCGATGTGGTTGGCGTAATCGGCGGGGGTGAGCACCTCGGACTCGTCGATGTAGTCGACCCCGAGGCTTTGCAGCACCTGAGCCTCGACGAAATGCCCGATCCGGGCCTTGGCCATCACCGGGATGGACACTGCGGCGATGATGCCGTCGATCATGTCGGGGTCGCTCATCCGGGACACCCCGCCCTGAGCGCGGATGTCGGCCGGGACTCGCTCGAGGGCCATGACCGCGACCGCTCCGGCATCCTCGGCGATCTTGGCCTGCTCGGGGGTGACGACGTCCATGATGACGCCGCCCTTGAGCATCTCGGCCATGCCCCGCTTGACTCGTGCGGTGCCGACGGTGGGGGTCGAGTCGGACATGCTGGGTGGTCCTGCCTTTGCTCGTGATGCTGGCTCGCTGGAGGGTATGCCGTGTGGTCACGCCCCGCGCATCGCGCGGGCCCGGACGGCCGAGCGAGTCTATCCGCCCGGCAGTGACGGCGACGCCACGATCCAGTGTGGCAGCCTCGCGCCGGTCAGGTCGAGGAGGCGACCGGGTTGCCCGCCGCCGCGTCGGTAAGGAGCTCGCCGGTGAGGTCGCCCGCAAGTCGCCGCAGTTCGGCGACATGCCCCTGCAGCGCCCGGCGGCCGGACGTGCTCAGACCGACCCACGTCCGCGGTCGTCCAGTGCTCCCCCGCTGTTTGCGCAACGCCACACAACCGGCCTCGTCGAGGGTCTTGAGGTGTTTCGACAGCACCGAGTCCGCAACCCCGAGAAGGTCGCGCAACGTGCCGAACTCCAATTCGTCGACGACAGCCAGGGCACCGCAGATCTGCAGCCGCTTGGGCTCCAGCAGCAGCGGGTCCAGGCGCGGGACCGAGTGCTTCATGACCGTGCCTGCAGGCTTGCCCGGAAGGCACCGTCGAAGCGTCGCCCTGCCCACCACGCCACCAACGCTGACGTCGCCGCGGCCACCCAGGCGCACCACGGCTCGAGCTGGCCCCAGCGGACGGCATACGAGATCCCCAACGCCCCGAGCAGCACCGCGAGCAGCAGCCACGCGTAAACCCGGCCGCCCCGCAGGTTCCACCCGCTGACCCAGACCCCGGTGAGCTTGCGATAGGCCGTCACGAGCCACACCAAGCCCGCGCAGTAGACGAGGAAGGTCGCCATCGACCAGCGCTGCGACGCGTTTCCCGCGATGAAGACGAAGACGAGCCCGGCGAGCGCGGGGTGGTACCACCACGGTGTGACGACCCGAGCCGCGACGGCCTGCCGAGCGACCGCCAAGTCGTGCAGCTGAGCGTGGGCTTGTGCGACTGTCAGGTCTGATGCAGCCGACGAGTTAGTTTCCATAGTGGAAAGCTACCACTAACTTTCCGTAATGGAAAGCAACTCCCGGTATGCCGTCACGCCCAGCCAGCGGGCAGGGCGTCGCGGAACTCGACGGTCTGCGGCATCGCCGCGTGCCCGGCCAGCCGGAAGACCCGCACGGTCCACTTCCGACGCACCATCCGCACATCGGTCACCGCACCGTTGTGGAAGCGGCGGGCCAACTGGACCCGCAGGCACGTGGCCCGCACGCGGCCGAGTGCCTGTAGACCATCGCTGTCGGCGGCGCCCTCGCGAGCCAAGTGAGCCAAGGTCTCTTCGCCGAGCACTTGGGTCAGCGCTTCGGTGAGGTCGGACTCCACACTCTCCCGGTCATGCCCGAAACGCTGGGACTCGATGTCGGCCTCGGCGAGCTCAGACATGGCCAGGGAGTCGGAGGCTGCGCTGGCGAGCATGAGCGAGCTGGCCGCGTCCAGTGCTGCGGAGTTCACCAGCTCCAGGGTGGCCTCCGCGCGACGCACCAGCTGGGCATCCAAAGCCGCCAACGTCCCCTCGACCCGCGCGTGCAACCGGTCGAGACGCGCCGCGCTGTAGCTGAGATACCACCCCAACGCCACGAGGACGCCGATGGCGGCGACGATCCAGTCCGATCTGGTCATCCGTCATCACCGGATTCGCCGCGTGCGGCCCGACGAAGTCGACCGATGACTCGTTGCGGGCCGGTGACCGGCACGCGGGCCATCGCAGCTCCTTCGAGCACGGTTTCGTAGACCATGGTGATCTGGTCGGCCACCACTCCCCAGTCGAACAGGTCAGCCCGGCGCCTCCCCCGCGCGGCAACCTCGGCTCGTGCGGCCCGGTCTCGCAACAGGGCCACCAACCGAGCGGCGAGGTCGGCGGGGTCCTCGTTGCGGAAGGTCACGCCGGCCTTCCCGCCGTCGAGCACTCGCACGAAGGCGGGAATGTCGCTGGCCAGCACCGCCGCGCTAGCTGCCATCGCCTCGATGAGGATGATGCCGAAGCTCTCCCCCCCGGTATTGGGGGCGATATAGACGTCGACGGAGCGCAGCAGGCTGGCCTTGTCGGCGTCACTGACCGCGCCGAGGAACTCCAGCGCGTCGACATCCTCCGGTCGCAGTTGAGCGCGCACTTCGTCGGGGTCACCCGGGCCGGCCACGAGCACCCGGATGCCGGGAAGCTCCCGCCGGATCGCCGGGAGCGCGGCGGCCAGGACCGGCATACCTTTGCGGGGTTCGGCCATCCGGCCCAGGAAGGCGACCGTCGGACGCTCCGGGGTGCCCTGCCACGCGGGGTTGACCTCAGCACCGTCGAAGCGGTCGACGTAGACGCCGTTGGGGATGACGACCGGCTCGCCGCCGAAATGTGTCGTCACGGTCCGGCGGGCGTCCTCGGAGACGGCAATGCGGCCGAGAATCTTCTCCAGGCTGGGCCTGAAGAACGGGTAGGACACCTGCATGGCCCGGGAGCGCAGGTTGGAGGTGTGGAAGGTGGCGACGATCGGACACTCGGCCGCCCACAGCGCCAGGGAGCCGATCGAGGGGGTGATGGGTTCGTGGATGTGGATGAGGTCGAACCGGCCGCGGTCCAGCCAGCCGTTGACCCGGGCGTTGGTGATCGGCCCGAAATTGAGCCGGGCCACCGACCCGTTGTAGCGCACCGGAATGGCCCGTCCCGCGGACACGACATACGGCGGAAGCGGCGTGTCGTCGTCGGCAGGTGCCAAGACCGAGATCTGGTGACCGCGCGCGATAAGGATCTCGGCGAGATCGCGCACGTGGTACTGCACCCCGCCGGGGATGTCGAAGGAGTAGGGGCAGACGATGCCGACCCTCATGGCGTCGCCTCAGGCGGCGTGGAAGGGAGGGCCTGCCAAGAAGCCGCCTCCGAAGAAGCTGCCTCGGGAGAAGCCGGCTCGGAGTCCTCGGCGGCGCTGCGGGCCACTCGGGCCGGGTCGAGATCGTCGACGAACACCCGCTGCATCATGTGCCAGTCCTCGGTGTGCGCCCGGATCGCCCCTTCCAGGAAGGTCGCGCACGCCTGAGTCATCGCTGCGACGCGCTGGGCCGTGGTGCCCTGCTCGGGCACCACAATCTGCTCGGAGAACCCGACGATCACCTCGTAGCCGTTGAGGCCCCGCCCGGGCTGCGCCATTTCGTAGTGGATCTCGGCGGCAAACAACGGTGCACCGCTCTGTAGCGCCAGCACGGCCGGGCCCTTGGCCATCCGCGCCCGCAGGCCACAGAAGTCCACCTCGACCCCGCCACGAGTCAGGTCGCGGTCAGCCACCAAGGCAACGAAATCACCGCGCTGCACGGCCGCCTTGAGGCCCGTGAACGGGTCCGGCCCGCCGGTGAGCGGCAGGATCGTCATCCCGAGCTTCTCCCGGAAGGCGAAGAACTCCTGGAAGACCGCCTCGGGCTTGAGCCGCTCGGCCACCGTCGTCACCGGTGCCAGGTGCGAGGTCGACCAGGCCCCCGCGGCATCCCAGTTGCCCATGTGCGCGACGAAGACCACGACCGAGCGGCCGGCGGCCAGGTATTCGCGGACCGGGCCGTCACCGATCGGACGGACCGTGCGATCGAGTTCCTCGGCAGTGCGGTCGGGGAGGCGAAAAGCATCGCAGGCATAGCGCAGATAGGAGCGCAGGCCTTGCCGCACGAGTTCATCGAGCTCGCGGTCGGACAGCTCGGGACGGACTCGGGCGTAGTTGGCCCGCAGCCGGGCCAGCCCACTGCCTCCGCGGCGCACCATGAGGTCAGCGACCTGATCGAACATCCGGTATGCCGCCCCGGCAGGCATGCGGCGCACCGCCGCCCACGCGGTCCGATAGCCCGCGATCGTCACCCATTCGGGCAGCGTGATCACGCCCGAACCGCCTGGCGATGGACGACATGCATGCGCTGCACCACCGTGACGGCGCTCGCGAGCGCCAAGAGCGCCAGCACGACGGTGAGGACCCACCCGGGCAAGCCGAGCCCGACCAGTCCGGTGGCCAGCAACACGGCGAAGAGGCGGTCGGCCCGTTCGGCGATGCCGACATTGCAGGTGAGGTTGAGGCCCTCGGCCCGAGCCTTGGCATAGGAGACGACCATGCCGAGGATGAGGCAGGCCAGGGCGAGTCCGGCGCGCATGAGGTCAGCTCCCGGGCCGGCGAAATAGAGCACCAACCCGCCGAAGATCGCCGCGTCGCCCACTCGGTCGAGCGTGGAATCGAGGAACGCTCCCCAGACGCCTTGGCGTTCGGACAACCGGGCCATGACACCGTCGACGTTGTCGCTGAAGATGAACGCGACGATGACCAGGGTGCCGACGAGGAACTCTCCTCGGGGGTAGAAGGCGAGCGCTCCGAAACAGACCCCCAGCGTGCCGACGATGGTGACGACGTCGGGGCTGATGCCGAGGGCGAGGAATGCCTTGGCGATCGGCGTCATGACCTTGGTCCAGGTCGCGCGCATCAGACGGTTCAGCATGTGGTCCTCGGCAGAGTGGGCAGTGGATTCAGACTAACGGTGCCGAGCGGAGCTGCCCCTGCGCCACACCCGGGCGCTGAACCGGTCGGAGCCCGGCATACCTGCTGGTGGTGGGCCCGCGGCAGGTGCCGCGCAGACTCAGCCGGACGCCCCCGGCCAGGCCGCCGCGAGCCGAGCGCGCACATCCTCGATGAGCAGCGGCAGCGCCTTGGTCTGGGCGATGATCGGCAGAAAGTTGGAATCCCCGCCCCATCGCGGCACGACGTGTTGGTGCAGGTGCGCGGCGACCCCCGCTCCGGCGACCTGGCCCTGGTTCATGCCGATGTTGAAACCCATCGGCGCCGAGGTGGCCTCGAGGGTGCGCACCACCTGCTTGGTCAGCAGGGTGAACTCGGCCGTCTCGTCGTCGGTGAGGTCGACGTACCTGGGCGCGTGCCGGTACGGACAGATCAGCACATGACCGGGGTTGTAGGGGAAGAGGTTCATCACGACGTAGCAGAGCTCACCGCGGTGGACGATGAGCCCCGTCGCGTCATCGCGGGCCGGGGCGGCGCAGAACGGGCAGCCATCCCCCGCCTCGTCGCTGGCGCGTTGACCCTCGATGTAGACCATCCGGTGCGGGGTCCACAGCCGCTCGTAGCCATCGGGAACCCGAGCGAAATCGCTCGGGTCCTCGACGGTCACCGGGTCGTTCATGCGCAGGAGTCTAGGGCGGGGTCGCTCAGACCTGGGCCTTGGTGCGGATCGCTTCGACGATCTCGTCAACGGCATGTTCCACGGGTATGCCGTTGCGCTGGCTGCCGTCGCGCATCCGGAACGACACTGCACCCGCGGCGCGGTCGTCCTCACCGGCGATGAGCACATAGGGCACCTTGGACTTGCTGGCATTGCGGATCTTCTTTGGGAACCGGTCGTCGCTCTCGTCGAGCTCGACCCGCACGCCCCGCGCAGCGAGGGCGTCGAGCACGGTGCGCAGGTAGTCGACGTATTCCTCCGCCACCGGGACCCCGAGCACCTGCACCGGCGAGAGCCAAACCGGGAAGGCACCGGCATAGTGCTCGGTCAACACCCCGATGAACCGCTCGATCGAACCGAACTTGGCCGAGTGGATCATGACCGGCTGCTGTCGCGTGCCATCGGCCGCCTGGTATTCCAGCCCGAAGCCTTCGGGCTGGTTGAAGTCGTACTGAATCGTCGACAGCTGCCAGGTGCGGCCGATCGCATCCTTGGCCTGCACCGACACCTTGGGACCATAGAACGCCGCACCACCCGGGTCGGGCACCAGGTCGAGGCCCGATTCGAGGCAGGCCTCTTCGAGGATCCGCGTGGCCTCGACCCACTGCTGCTCGGAACCGATGAACTTCTCCTTGTGCTTCTCGTCGCGCGTGGAGAGCTCGAGGTAGAAGTCCTCGAGTCCGAAGTCGCGGAAAAGCCCGAGGCAGAAGTTGAGCAGGTGCTTGATCTCGGCGCCGGCTTGCTCCTTGGTCACGTAGGAGTGCGAGTCGTCCTGGGCGAAGCCGCGCACCCGCGTCAGGCCGTGCACGACGCCGGACTTCTCGAAGCGGTAGACCGACCCGAACTCGAACAGCCGCATCGGCAGGTCGCGGTAGGAGCGCCCCCGCGACCGGTAGATGAGGTTGTGCATCGGGCAGTTCATGGCCTTGAGGTAGTAGTCGCTGCCCTCCATCTCCATCGGCGGGAACATCGTGTCCGCGTAGTAGGGCAGGTGTCCGGAGGTGTGGAACAGCCCCTCCTTGGAGATGTGCGGCGTGCCGACGTAGTCGAAGCCTTCCTCGATGTGCCGCCGGCGGACGTAGTCCTCCATCTCCCGCTTGAGCACCCCGCCCTTGGGGTGGAAAACCGGCAGGCCAGAGCCGATTTCGTCGGGGAAGGAGAAGAGGTCGAGCTCGGCTCCGAGCTTGCGGTGGTCACGCCGCTCGGCTTCGGCAAGCCGGTCGAGGTATGCCGTGAGGTCGGCTTTCGTGGGCCAGGCCGTGCCGTAGACGCGCTGGAGTTGTTCGTTGGCCTGATCGCCGCGCCAGTATGCCGCGCTGCTGCGCATCACCTTGTAGGCGTTGCCGAGCAGCTTGGTCGTCGGGATGTGCGGGCCGCGGCACAGGTCGCCCCACGCCCGCGTGCCATCGCGGCGGATGTTGTCGTAGATCGTCAGCTGGGCGCCGCCGACCTCCACCGACGCTCCTTCTGCGACATCCTCGCTGGCGCCGCCTTTGAGGCCGATGAGTTCGCACTTGAACGGTTCGGCGGCCAGTTCGACGAGGGCGTCGTCGTCGCTGACCTCGCGGCGCACGAAGGCCTGGCCTTCGTTGATGATCCGCTGCATGACCTTCTCGAGGTTCTTGAGGTCCTCGGGTGTGAAGGGCGTGTCGACCTTGAAGTCGTAGTAGAAGCCGTCGCGGATCGGCGGGCCGATGCCGAGCTTGGCGTCGGGGTTGACCTGCTGGACTGCTTGGGCAAGGACGTGGGCGCAGGAGTGGCGCAGCACCATGAGCCCGTCGGGCTCGTCGATCCGCACCGGTTCGACGGTGTCGCCGTCGGCGAGCGGGTGGGCGAGGTCTCGCAGTTCGCCGTTGACCCGGGCCACCACGACGTCGCGCTCGGCCCCGAACAGCTCGGCAGCAGTGGTCTGCTCAGCGACCGACCGCACGGCTCCGGCGACGACGACGCTGATGCTGGCTGACACGGGGTACTCCTCGGGACGGTTCACGAAAGGGCGCGCGGCGCACGCCCGGTCAGCAAGGTTATCGGCCGACGGTATGCCGCCGCGCCCCGGTTTCCGTCGTGGACGGGCCGGCTGGGAGGTGGCCCCGGTCGACCGGCCGGTCAGTGACCGTCATCCAAGGGGTCGGTGGAGGTGACGAGGTGGACGGTCCTGCCGTCGGTGCCGAGCAGCGCCACCTGACCGCCCGAGCGGTTGGTCGCGAGCTGGACGGTCGAGGGCAACGAGATCGGCGCCCGGAACCACACGGTCGACGTGCCGGCAGACGGCATCCGTGCGGCGGTGTGTGCCATTACCCGGGCGTAGCTCCACATCCCGTGCGCGATGGCCTGCCGGAAACCGAACGGCCGGGCGCTCAGTGCGCTCAGATGGATGGGGTTGCGATCGCCACTCACCGCGGCGTAGCGCCGTCCGGTGTCGGCATCGATGCGCCACCTCACCGGCCCCGGTTCGAGGGCAGCGACCGGTGGTGGGTCGATCGCGGGGGCGTTCGGATCTCCTCCTCCGCGCACGAGATAGGTGCTGGTCGAATGCCAGACGCGAGCCCCGTCGACGTGCAGATCGGTGACCAGATCGAGCACCTGACCCTTGCGGTGGGCCCGCAGTCCCTCGGCCCGGACGTGGAGGCTGAGCGGTTCGTCGACGAGCACCGGGCGGATCCACGTGGTGCGATTGACCAGGTGCACCGTGCCCAGGATCGGGAAGGGGAAGTCGTCCCTAGCCATGAGTGCGACGTGCAGCGGGAAGGCCAGCACGAAGGGATACGTGACCGGCAGACCCGAGCCGAGTCGGAACCCGCAGACGGCCGAATAGGCCGCCAGCCGGTCGACATCGACTCGGAGCCCGTGCTGCTCCAGTGAGACATCCGGCAGCACGAGCGCCTGCGATCCCTTGCGCCGCAACGCTGCCCGGGCAGCCAGCCACAGCGCGTCGGGCGTGCCGGTGACGACCAGTCGGGTCGTCATGCGCCGATGAGACTCTGGCCGCAGACCCGCACCACCTGTCCCGAGACCCCGGCGTTGGCGTCTTGGGACAACCAGGCGATGGTCTCGGCAACGTCGACGGGTCGACCACCTTGCTGCAGCGAGTTGAGCCGTCGGCCGATCTCGCGGGTGGCGAAGGGCACAGCTCCGGTCATCTCGGTCTCGATGAAGCCCGGGGCCACGGCGTTGACCGTGATGCCTCGCTCGCGCAGCCCCGGGTCACGACCGAGGTAGTGGGTCAGCCCGATCACGCCGGCCTTCGACGCGCCGTAATTGGTCTGCCCACGGTTGCCCGCGATGCCGGCGATCGAGGAGACCAGGACCATCCGGCCCCCGTCGCCCAGTCCACCCGGGCGCAGAATCGCGTCGTTCATCCGCAGGATCGACTCGAGGTTGACCCCGAGCACCGAGGCCCACCGGGCTTCGTCGGTATTGGCCAGCAGCTTGTCGCGGGTGATGCCGGCGTTGTGGACGACGATGTCCAGCCCGCCGTGACGCAAGTGCGCGTGATCGACGATGCGCTCCCCCGCGTCGGGCGCGGTGACATCGGCCTGCAAGGCGGTGCCGCGCAACCGGTTGGCCACTCCGGCCAGAGCCTGGCCCGCGGCCGGCACATCGACCGCCACAATGCTCGCGCCGTCGCGAGCGAGCACCTCGGCAATGGCCGCACCGATGCCACGTGCCGCACCAGTGACGACGGCGATCTTCCCGGCCAGCGGTTGGGCCCACTCGGTGCGCTCCACCGCCGACCCACCACCGGTCACCTCGATGACCTGACCGGACACATAGGCCGACCGGCCCGAGAGTAGGAACCGGATCGCCGCTTCGATCTGGTCGTCGGCACCCTCGGCGACGAGCAGCAGGTTGGCGGTGCCACCGGCTCGCATCTCCTTGGCCACCGATTTGGTCGCCCCCACGAGGGCGCGCCGGGCCGCGGCCTGGGCCGCAGACGTGGCCGACGCCTCCGGGCGGCCGATGACGAGAACCCGGCCGCTGCTCGTCAGTCTCTTGAGCGAGGGAGCGACCACTGCACGCAGTCGTTCGAGGTCCGCCGGCTCCTGGATACCGCTGAGGTCCACGATGACGGCTGCTGCCGGGAGGGTGTCGAAGGGGTCCCCGACCTCCACGCCCTCGACGTCGAGGATGGCCCGGATGCGTTCGGCGATGGGGTGGTCGTCACCGAACCAGCCCAGTAGCGCAGGGCCGTCGAGCAGGGGTGCGTCGACGGCATACCGGCGAAGCGTTGCGGGCTTGGGCAGCCCCAAGGAGTCGACCATCCGCTTGCCGAGCGGGCTGGCCAGGAGCGAGGCATACGGGTCGGAACCGAGGATGCCCATCTCAGGCCGCCTCGAGGATCGCCACGACACCCTGCCCACCGGCTGCACAGATCGAGATGAGGCCGCGACCAGATCCCTTCTCGTGCAGCATCTTTGCCAGGCTGGCGACGATGCGCCCGCCCGTGGCCGCAAATGGGTGGCCGGCGGCGAGCGAGGACCCGTTGACGTTGAGCTTGCTGCGGTCGATGGATCCGAGCGCGCCGGGCAGGCCGAGACGCTCCCGGCAGAAGGTTTCGTCCTCCCACGCCGCAAGCGTGACGAGCACGGTCGAGGCGAAGGCCTCGTGGATCTCGACGAAGTCGAAGTCCGCGAGAGTCAGACCGTGCCGGGCCAACAACGTCGGCACGGCGAAGATCGGCGCTGTGAGCAGCCCATCGGCTCCGTTGACGTAGTCGACGGCGGCGGCCTGCCCGTCGACGAACCATGCGAGCGGGGCGATGCCGTGGGCCGCAGCCCAGTCGGCGCTCGACAGCAACACGGCCGAAGCGCCGTCGGTGAGCGGGGTGGAGTTGCCGGCCGTCATCGTGGCACCCTCACCCTTGCCGAAAACCGGTGCGAGAGAGGCGAGTTTCTCCAGCGTCGTATCGGGGCGGAGGTTGCCGTCGCGCGCCAGCCCGAGGTAGGGGGTCACCAGGTCGTCGAAGAACCCGCGATCGTAT
>ERZ795062.1927-NODE-1927-length-14106-cov-4.319194_pt1 | contig 14106 bp, 11 predicted proteins | sample MGYA00375146_ERZ795062 | MGnify/ENA primary metagenome ERZ795062 (study PRJEB30191, sample SAMN05720281) | activated sludge metagenome | isolation source: Anaerobic digester | place: USA | collected 2015-07-16 ... | reverse complement strand
AAGGAAGAATCCGATATTACCGATGAGGAATATAAAAATATGGTAGCTGTTGGTAAACAAGCTTGTTTTCGTGGCGATGTTTTTCAAATAGTCCTTTCTCGTCGTTTTTATCAAAAATATGAAGGAGATGATTTTACTTTATATCGTCATCTACGTTCTATTAACCCCTCGCCGTATCTTTTTTATTTCGACTATGGTGCTTTTCGTGTTTTTGGTTCTTCACCGGAGGCTCATCTTGTCGTAAAAAAGGATAAAGCATATATTAATCCTATTGCAGGTACTTTCCGTAGAACGGGTGATGATGCCAAAGATTTGTTGTTGGCAGAACAATTACGCAATGACCCTAAGGAAAATGCCGAACATGTCATGCTTGTCGATTTAGCTAGAAATGACTTGAGTAGAAATGCTCACAATGTTCAGGTTGAAATTTTCCGTGAAGTACAATATTTCTCACACGTGTTGCATTTGGTTTCACAAGTGAGTGGAGAGGTCGAAAAGGGTACGAATGTTATTCGCTTGTTTTCTGATACTTTTCCTGCCGGAACTCTTTCCGGAGCACCGAAAGTTCGTGCTATTGAAATTATTAATTGTGTGGAAAATCGCAATCGAGGAATTTATGGCGGATGTATTGGTTATATCGGATTTGACGGTACATTTAACCAAGCAATAACTATACGGTCATTTTTAAGTAAGGACAACACTTTATACTATCAAGCCGGTGCTGGAATTGTGGCAAAATCGTCCGAAGAAAGCGAATTACAAGAAGTTAATAACAAGTTGGCAGCATTGACGGCAGCCATTAAGAAAGCATCTGAAAAATAAAAGGAGAATTCATTATGAAAAAAGATAAAAAAGATATGCGTATTTTGGTTTTTGATAATTACGATTCGTTTACGTATAATTTGGTTCATTTGGTAAAACAACTTGGATATATGAACGTTGAAGTTTATCGAAATGATAAGATTTCCATAGAGTCGATTGATCAATATGATAAGATTTTACTTTCTCCGGGCCCGGGTATTCCAAGTGAATCCGGCATTTTGCTGGATTTAATAAAAGTTTATGCCCCAACCAAAAGTATTTTGGGCGTTTGTCTTGGTTTACAAGCTATAGGGGAAGCTTTTGGTGGAAAGCTCGTTAATTTGTCTAATGTATATCATGGAGTTGCTCTTGAAACTGAAATTGTTGAAAATGATGTTCTATTTCAGAGCCTTCCAAAGAAAATACAAGTAGGACGTTATCATTCTTGGGCACTTTCAAGAGACAATTTTCCCGATTGCTTAACGATAACGGCTATCGATGAAAAAGGAACGATTATGGCTTTGTCTCATAAAAAATACGATGTGCGTGCCGTTCAATTTCACCCTGAGTCCGTATTGACACCTTGTGGTGAAACAATTATTAAAAACTGGTTGGAAAATTAAAAAATAAGAAAATGAAACAGATATTAACAGAATTATTCGAACAGAAAAGTCTTTCTAGAGAAGAAGCTGCAGGTGTACTGACTAAGATAGGACAGGGTCTATACAATGAATCGCAAATAGCTGCTTTTATTTCAGTCTTCTTGATGAGAAATATCACCTTGGAAGAATTGATAGGGTTTAGAGAAGCCTTGTTAGCTATGGCTTTGCCTTCTGATTTGTCAGAATATAAGCCGATAGATATTGTTGGTACGGGTGGTGATGGAAAAAACACTTTCAATATTTCAACCTTGAGCTGTTTTGTCTTGGCAGGAGCTGGGTACAAAGTAGCCAAACATGGAAATTACGGTTCAACTTCTATCAGTGGAGCTTCTAATGTTTTGGAATTCTACGGAGCTAAATTTACGACAGATATGGGTGTTATTCGTAAATCAATAGAAACGTCAGGGTTTGCTTTTTTACATGCTCCTTTGTTTAATCCGGCAATGAAAAATGTAGCGCCGATTCGTAAGGCACTGGGTGTTCGTACTTTTTTCAATGTGCTTGGTCCTCTCATTAGTCCCGCCAGACCAACCTATCAACTATTAGGCGTTTATAATTTGAAAATGATGCGGTTGTACAATTATATCAATCAAAAGTTGGATGGTCAATATGCCTTAGTGCATTCTTTAGATGGTTATGACGAGGTGTCTCTTACTGCCCAAACCAAGATTATTACCAAATATGGTGAAGAATTGTATACTCCTGAACAAATGGGTTTTAAATCATTACAACAAAAGAATTTATTTGCTGGAAATTCCATTCAAGAAGCTGCGGATATTTTCAAAGCGGTTCTTTCAAATAAAGCAACGCAAGCACAAACAGATGTTGTAATAGCCAATTCAGCTTTAGCAATACGTGTTATTTGTCCGACTAAAGATATTGAAACTTGTAAACAAGAGGCTATCAAATCTCTTGAGAGTGGAAAAGCCGCATCGGCATTTGCCATGTTTTTGTCATGTTATAAAATGTAGGTGTATGAATATTTTAGATGAAATCATTGCTGAAAAACGCAAAGAAATAGCTTTAAGCAAGGCACAAAAATCCATTTCAGACTTGGAAAAAGAAAAGGGGTTTTCCCGTCAAACTTTTTCCCTCAAAAACAGTTTAAAACATTCTTCATCAGGTATTATTTCTGAATTTAAGCGGAAATCTCCTTCTAAAGGATGGATACACCAAAATGCAAGTGTCGTTGAGGTGACCAAAGGATATTCAAACAATGGGGCATCGGGCGTTTCTATTCTTACTGATTATTCTTTTTTCGGAGGAACAAAAGAGGATTTAATGGTAGCTCGTTTCGGCGTTTCTGTGCCGATTTTGCGTAAAGATTTTATTGTAGATGAATATCAATTGTTTGAGGCTCGTGCCATGGGAGCAGACGTTATTTTGCTTATAGCGGCAGTGCTTACATCCCAACAAGTAAAGCAATTGGCAATAAAAGCTCATGATTTGTCGTTGGAAGTTTTATTGGAAGTTCATAATGAACAAGAACTTGCCTATGTATGCGAAAATATTGATATCGTCGGTGTTAATAATCGAAACTTAAAAAATTTTGTGGTTGATATGCAAATGTCTTTTTTATTGGCGGATAAAATATCTACTGATTTTGTGAAAATCAGTGAAAGTGGTATTTCTAATCCACAAGTGGTAAAAGATTTACAGGCAGTTGGTTACCAAGGTTTTTTAATGGGCGAAAACTTTATGAAAGAAGAAAATCCGGCAAAAGCATTACAGCAATTTATTTCTTTGGTAGAGAATAAATAAAAACAATATGAAAGTCAAAATTTGTGGAATGAAATATCCCGACAATATAGCTGAAATCCTCGCCTTGTCGCCCGATTTTATAGGAATGATATTCTACGAAAAATCACCCCGTTTTGTAGGGAACGACGTACAGATTCCATTGACTAAAAATTTAGGTAACATAGGAAAAGTAGGAGTATTTGTCAATGAAGAAGAAAATATAATCAGAAAAATAGTTTCGTTTTATAACCTAAATTTTGTGCAATTGCATGGAAATGAATCTCCTGATTTTTGCAGAAAAATCCAGAAAATGGGAGTAAAAGTAATCAAAGCTTTTAGTATTCAATTTCCTTCTGATTTTACACAAACCGAACCTTATGAAGGTGTATGTGATTATTTTTTATTCGACACAAAAACGGAATATTACGGAGGCTCTGGGGAAAAGTTTGATTGGGATATATTATCTGATTATAAAGGAGTTACATGTTTTATTTTGAGTGGAGGAATAACTAAAGAAGATGCTCAATCCATCAAAAAAATACAGCATAATAAGTTATTTGCCATAGATATAAATAGTCGTTTTGAAACAGCTCCCGGGCAAAAAGATGTCAATTTATTGCGGCAGTTTTTACAAGAAATAAGAAGTTAAACATTAAAAAAATACGAAAATGGACAGAATAGAACAGTTGTTTTCAAATAAAAAGAAAGATATTTTTTCGGTATATTTTACCGCCGGTTTTCCAAAATTAAACGATTCGGTCGAAATTATTAAAACTCTCCAGGAAGAGGGTGTTGATATGATAGAAATAGGGATACCGTATTCAGATCCTATGGCTGATGGACCTGTTATTCAGAATAGTAGCCAAATAGCGTTAAACAATGGTATTTCCCAGAAAATATTATTTGAGCAACTCAAAAATATACGTAAAGATGTCCATATTCCTTTAATTTTGATGGGGTATTTAAATACAGCCATGCAGTATGGATTTGAAAACCTATGTCGTAAAGCTGTTGAAATTGGTATTGATGGATTTATTATTCCTGACATTCCGTTAGATGTGTACATGGAAGAATTTAAACCGATGATAGAAAAATACGGTTTGAGATTTATTTTGTTAATCACACCCGAAACGTCTGAAGAACGTGTTCGTCAAATAGATGCAGTTAGCTCCGGGTTTGTTTATATGGTTTCTTCTGCCGCTACAACGGGAAGTCAATCATCATTTAACAATGAAAAACAAATATACTTCAAAAGAATAGCTGACATGAAATTGAAAAATCCTTTGATGGTGGGTTTTGGTGTTTCAAATAAGGAAACGTTTCAAGCTGCTTGTGCATATGCTAACGGAGCCATAGTGGGTAGCGAATTTATTAAGAGTTTGCAAGAGCACAAAACGATAAAAGAAGCTGTCAACATGTTGTTGAAAAAAATAAAAGGGTAAGTTTTGTGTTACTCGGCAATGTATAATTTGCCCTGAAAAGTGTCACGTTCTTTTAGCCGTTTGTCAATTTTTGCTGTAAATTCATGATTTTTCACTCCCCAATTGGGGGCTATTTTGAATTCTGCGGGTGTTTGTGAAACGAATCGTTCTATGGCCATTGTAGGGGGTAACAGTTCCATGAAATCAATGCACAAATCAATGTATTCATCCAACGAGAGAAGTTGAATAATGCTATTATCTTGTGCATACTGTTTTGCCAATTGGGTGCCTTTTATGACTTGTAGTTGATGCAATTTTAGTAGAGACAAGGGCAGTTTAGCTATCTTCTTAGCATGACCTAAAATTAGGTCTCTGTTTTCGTTTGGTAAGCCCATAATGATATGTCCGGCTACCAGAATTCCTTTTTTGTGAGTGCCTAAAATGGCTGCAATACTATCTTCATAAGTGTGCCCTCTATTGATAGAGCGTAATGTGTCGTTATTAGTACTTTCTATGCCGTATTCTACCAAAATAAAATATTTTTTGTTTAATTCGGACAAATAGTCTAATATTTCTTCTGATATGCAATCTGGTCGTGTGCCTATGGCTAATCCAATCATATTCGGATATTTTAGGGCTTCCTCATACATTTCTTTGATACGGTTGAAGTCACCATACGTGTTTGTATATGATTGAAAATAAGCAATGTATTTTTGAGCCTGGTGCTTTTTGCCAAAAAATTCGATGCCTTCTTCTATTTGCTGAGTAATACTTTTTTCGCTTTGGCAATATTTCGGACTAAAAGATTCATTATTGCAAAATGTACAACCTCCAGTTCCTTTTGTTCCATCCCTATTGGGGCAAGTAAGACCGGCATGAACCGATATTTTTTGTACTCGTTCATTAAAAAAAGATTTCATAAACAGAGGATAATCAAAATACCTTTTTGTTGTCATTTTGGCACAAATTTCTTACTGGTTTTCTCTTTGCAAAAATACGACAAACTCTCTATTTACCACAATAAATGGGTAAAAGTTAATAACTTTATTTTTGAACTATGAGTAATATTATGTAACTTTGCTCTTCGTTAAACTAAAAGATGTGAGATGTATAGTCCGGATGATTTGGCCTCGTTTGAAGAAAAAGAAATTTCTGTAGATTTTATAAAAAAGCAACTTTCTATTTTACAAAAAGGAGTTTCTGTTATTGATATTCAACGAATTGCTACTCTTGATGATGGTATTTCTGTTCTTGAAGAAAAGGAAGAAGAGTCGTATGTTTCTTTGTGGAATTCTTTTTTAGAAAAAGGAAAGCAAGTAGTCCATTTCATCCCTGCGTCGGGAACGGCGAGTCGTCTGTTTAGGAGTTTATATAATTTTTGGGATGCCGATTACTCTGAACCTCAAACAAATTGTGAAAAAAACTTTTTTAAACACCTTTCTAGTTTTGCTTTTTATGGTGAACTGAATCTTATTTGTGTAGAAAAGGAAAAAAAGGATATTCAAGATCTTATAGAAGAGAAGCAATATAAGCTGATACTGGAGTATATGCTTACCGATAAAGGAGCAAATTATAGTAGTCTTCCTAATGCTCTGTTCAAATTTCATACTGACAAATCGAAGAAGTTTGCTGCTATTCGTAAATACTTACCTAAGAAATTAGCAAGGTACTACAATTCATTTGAAAATACGCGAACTCCTATACAAGAAAATTTAGTGGAAAGTGCCATGGTTTCGGGACTGAAAAAAGGGGCTGTTAATGTTCATTTTACTGTTAATCAAGAGCATAAGGAAATTATTGAAGATTATATCCGAGAATTTAAAGAGCCGATTGAGAAAAAATTAGGTGTTGATTTTGAAGTAATTCTTTCTAATCAAAAAACTTCTACCGATACCGTAATGCTTACAGAAAATAACGAGTTATATCGCGATGAGAATGGTAAAGTCGTTTTTCGTACTTCCGGTCATGGTGCTTTGATAGATAATTTGAATGGCATACAAGCAGATATTGTATTTATCAAAAATATAGACAATGTTGTTCCTGATGCTATGAAGAAAATGACCTCACACTATAAAAAGATGCTTGGAGGAATTTTAATCGATACACAAAAGAAAATCACTAAATATATCAAATTGATTGATAAAGGCGATTTGGCAAGTGATAAACTGATTGAAATAGTCAATTTTGTCGAAAATGACCTCAATGTAAAACACCCTAATATTCTGAAATTAGAACGAGAAGAACAACTTGTTTACCTAAAACAAAAATTAAACCGTCCATTGCGTGTTTGTGGTATGGTAAAAAAGGAAGAAGAACACGGAGGTGAGCCTTTTTGGGTAAAAAACGAAGATGGAACCGTTTCCCTCCAAATTGTAGAGTTCTATCAAGTGAATAATAGCTCTGAAAATTTGGCTTTATTTGATAAAGCCACACACTTCAATCCTGTAGATATTGTCTGTTCCTTGGTTGATTATAAGGGCAAAAAATTTGATTTGACAAAATATGTAGATAAAAAAGCTTGTATGTTGTCTAAAAAGATAATTAATGGAGTAGAGGTTCGCAGGCTTGATTTTCCCGGATTGTGGAATGGTGGAATGGCTAATTGGAATACGATTTTCATAGAAGTTCCGGTAAAAACATTCAATCCGGTAAAAACAATCAACGATTTGTTGCGGTATGAACATCAAAATCAATAATTATTTGAAAGCGTCTATTTGGACGCTTTTTTATTTAAAGCTAATTTAGAGATATAATGCTAGAGGGCTGCTTAAACCACAATCGAAAGGGGTAGCTGTAATTTTTAAGAACGTAATGCATTAAGAAATGGTAAAAAAAATGTTTTACTTGTTGCTGTTCTAGTTAAATCAGCTATCTTTGTTAGGATATTTTTACCGAGAAAGACAAAAACTATAATTTTTCATGGGAAAATTAAAAATTGTACAAAATGATCCATGGCTACAGCCCTACGAAAATGCCATTGAAGGAAGATACGAATATGCTTTATATAAAGAGCACGTAATTACTCAGGGTACACAAACATTGTCTGATTTTGCTTCGGGCTATTTGTATTTCGGGTTGCATAAAGTTTCTGAAGGTTGGGTAATTAGAGAATGGGCTCCAAATGCTACAGAAGTTTTCTTAATAGGTGATTTTAATAATTGGCGGCCCAAAGAAGAATATAGGTTGAAGTCATTACCCAATGGTATTTGGGAGGGAGTTTTCACCGAAGATGCTATTAAACATGAACAACTTTACAAGTTGTTTGTTTGTTGGAATGGCGGGTGTGGAGAACGTATTCCTGCTTGGGTGCGTAGAGTCGTACAGGATGAGTATACCAAGATTTTCAGTGCACAGGTTTGGAATCCGGTAAAAAAGTATAAATTTGAAATAGAACATTTTGTTCCCAGTGTTGACCCTTTGTTAATTTACGAGTGTCATATAGGAATGGCAACTGAAGAAGAAAAGGTTGGTTCTTACACTGAATTCAGAATGAATGTTTTGCCTCGTATAAAGAAAGCAGGTTATAATTGTATTCAGATTATGGCGATACAGGAGCATCCTTACTACGGATCTTTTGGTTATCATGTTTCCAGCTTTTTTTCAGCTTCTTCTCGTTTTGGAACTCCCGAAGAACTTAAGGAGTTAATTGATGCCGCACATAAAATGGGAATAGCGGTTATCATGGATATTGTTCATTCTCATGCGGTAAAAAATGAAGTAGAAGGTTTGGCGCGTTTCGATGGCACAGGTTATCAATATTTTCATGATGGGCCTCGTCGTGAGCATCCAGCTTGGGATTCTTTATGTTTTAACTATGGTAAAAATGAAGTATTACACTTTTTATTGTCCAATTGTAAATTTTGGATGGAAGAGTATAAATTTGACGGATTCCGTTTTGATGGTGTAACATCTATGTTATACCTCAGTCACGGATTGGGTGAATCTTTTAGTGGGTATGCTGATTATTACAATATGAATCAGGATGGTGATGCCATTTGTTACTTAACTTTGGCAAACAAACTTATTCATGAAATCAATCCCAATGCAATTTCTATAGCCGAAGAAGTGAGTGGTATGCCTGGTTTAGCCAATAGATTTGAGGATGGAGGTATTGGGTTTGATTATCGTATGGCAATGGGAATTCCTGATTTGTGGATTAAATATATAAAGGAATATACCGACGAAAATTGGAAACCGGGTCATTTGTTTTGGGAACTAACCAACCGCAGGTTCAGCGAAAAAACAATTAGTTATGCTGAGAGTCATGATCAAGCTTTAGTGGGAGATAAAACAATTATATTCAGATTGATAGATGCCGATATGTATTGGCATATGCAAAAGGGTGATACTACGTATATTGTTGATAGGGGAATTGCATTACATAAAATGATTCGTTTATTTACAGCAAGTACTATAAACGGAGGTTATTTAAATTTTATGGGAAATGAGTTTGGACATCCGGAATGGATTGATTTTCCAAGACAAGGAAACGGTTGGTCATATAAATATGCACGTCGCCAGTGGAGTTTAGTCGATAACCCTAACTATTTGTACCAAGGATTAGCTCTTTTTGATAAAAATATGCTTGATGTGATTTCTTCTAAAAAGAAGTTTCAAGAATCCACCATTTACAAGTATTGGGACAATTCCGGAGACCAAGTGGTTTCCTATGGTAGAGGTGATGATTTGCTGTTTGTTTTTAATTTTCACCCATATAACTCTTTTACTGATTATGGAATGCTGGTTGAAAAAGGAGAATATGAGGTTATTTTAAATACAGATGCCAAAGAGTTTGGCGGTTTTGGTCTGTCGGATGACAGTATTCATCATTTTACTATGCCAACCAATGTAAAGGGAGAAGAAAAAGAATGGATTAAATTATATCTTCCTTCTCGTACTGCAATGGTATTAAGACGTATCAAAAAATAATAAGCTGTGTTTTACGAAACGGTTATTGAAAATAAAACTGCTGAAAGAAAACAACTTGCAATACTTATTGACCCTGATAAACAATCGCAAGAGAGTTTGTTAGGGTTTATTGCTTTGTTGCAGCAATATACACCTGATTATATTTTTGTTGGTGGCAGTTTTGTTTATAAATCGTTGGATGATTGCATAAAGCAGTTAAAAGCTTCGTTGAATATTCCTATCGTTTTGTTTCCGGGTAATGCTGCTCAATTTTCTCCTCAGGCAGATGCCTTGCTGTTTCTTTCTTTATTATCCGGTCGTAATGCCGATTATTTGATTGGTCAGCATGTAAAGGCTGCCTTAAATATAAAAAAATCCGCCATTGAAGTTGTTCCTACTGCTTATTTGCTTATTGAAAGTGGAGAAATAACTGCGGTAGAACGTGCCAGTCATACGCAACCGATTTCCCGTAAAGACATAGAAATTGCCGTATCAACAGCTCTAGCTGGTCAATATATGGGTAATAAGCTAATCTATTTGGAAGGGGGAAGCGGTGCTAAAAGACCCGTACCAATGGATATGATACGAGCTGTAAAAAATAGTATTTCTATTCCATTGATAGTGGGAGGTGGTTTGAAGACCAAAAAAGATGTTGAAAATGCTTTTTCTGCTGGGGCGGATATGGTTGTCGTGGGCAATGCCCTTGAGACCAACCTAAACTTTATAAAAGAGTTGATAGAGGTTTGTAAATAACTACAAAGCCTGCGTTTCCTGTAATTTTTTGTAAACGCCGTTTAATTTCAACAATTCCTCGTGATTTCCCCTTTCAATTATTTGACCTTCCATCAGAACACAAATTTCATCCGCATTTTTTATAGTAGAGAGACGGTGGGCAATAACGATGGTTGTCCTGTTCTTCATTAAATTCTCTAATGCCTCCTGAACCAGTTTTTCTGATTCTGTGTCAAGGGCAGATGTGGCTTCATCCAAAATCAATATAGGAGGGTTTTTTAATATAGCTCTAGCAATGCTTACACGTTGTCTTTGTCCGCCGGAAAGTTTACTTCCTCTATCTCCAATATTTGTTTCATAACCGTTTTCTGTCGCAGAAATAAAGTCATGAGCGTTTGCAATTTTTGCGGCGGCAATCACATCTTCCAGTGTCGTATTTTCAACTCCAAAAGCAATATTGTTATAGAATGTGTCATTAAACAAAATAGCTTCCTGATTTACGTTACCCATTAGTCCGCGTAAACTGTGCATACTAATATTACGGATATCTTTGTTATCAATTAATATTTCACCTTTTATTACATCCCAGTAACGTGGCAGTAAATCTACCAGAGTTGATTTTCCTGAACCTGATTGACCAACCAATGCAATGGTTTTACCTTTTTTTACAGTCAGGTTAATATCTTTCAGAACCCAATTATTTTTGTATTTGAAACTAACGTTTTTATATTCTATTTTATCATTAAAAGAGTTGATAACTTCTGCATCTTTTTTTGAGGTAAGTGGATTTTCTGTCTTTAATATTTTGTCAATTCTGTCTAAAGAAGCCATACCTTTTTGCACGCCATAGGCTGCTTTTGATAGTTCTTTGACTGGATTGATTATGCTATAAAAAATAACGATATAATAGATAAATACCGAAGCATTGAGGGCATTAGCATTATCCGTTAAAATAAGATTACCTCCATAACATAACACGATGGCTATGATTGCCGTACCCATAAGCTCGCTCATAGGATGAGCCATAAGATATCGGCTGTTAATCTTATTTAATGTTTTTCTGATTTTTTCGTTTAACATTTCAAAACGAGATATGATTTTTTTCTCTGCATTGAACGCTTTTATGACACGTAATCCACCTAAAGATTCTTCTATTTGAGAAGTCAATTCACCCGTTAGTATGGAACCTTCGAATGATTTTTTCTTTAATGATTTTCCGACTTGTCCAATAAAAAAGCCGCTTATTGGTAAAAGCACAAGCACAAAGGTTGTTAATTCCCAACTTATAGTAAACATTACGATAAGGTAAATCAAGATCATTAATGGATTTTTGAATATCAGGTCTAAAGAACTCATAATGGAAACTTCAACCTCATTTACGTCCATCGTCATACGAGACATGATGTCACCCTTTCTTTCCTCATTAAAAAAACCGATAGGCAAATTAATTATTTTCTTGAAAATCATATTTCGTAAATCTCTTAACACACCCATGCGAATATGTATCATAAAGTAGCTACTAAGATAAGCCGTCGCAACCTTTAAGAAAGTCATTATGATAAGAAAAGCAGACAGAATGAGTAATATAGTGAGTGATCCATTTTGTTGAATGAAATCCGAAATATAATAGTACATATTATTTTTCCAAACGTTTAATAGTCCGTTAAGAGGTACACCTGCTGTGCTTTTAAGCACATATACTTCAGGGTTTGTTTTGAACAAAATTTCCAAGATTGGAATAATAAGTGCAAATGAAAACAAACTGAAGGCTGTGGTCAGTAAGTTAAATAAAAGATTCAGAACAACATACTTTTTGTAAGGAGGAATGAAACGTTTTAATAGGACGAAGAATTTTTTCATATTACAAAAATGGACTTAATAGTGATTAGTTTATAAAAAGAATTAAATTCCGGTATAATTTTGAGGCGTAATGGCTCTTAATTCTTTTTTTACTGCTTCGCTTACATGTAAAGTTTCAATGAACTCATGAATAGAATGTTCGTTGACAATATTGTTTGTTCTTGTAAGTTCTTTTAATGTTTCGTAAGGTCTTGGATAATTTTCACGACGTAGAATTGTTTGGATACCTTCGGCAACAACATTCCAACAGTTTTCCAAATCTCTATTTATAGCTTGCTCATTTAAAATCAATTTACCGATTCCTTTCAGAGAACTTTGAATGGCTATTAGGCTGTGAGCAAAGGGTACTCCCACATTACGAATGACAGTTGAGTCCGTTAAATCTCGTTGTAAACGGGAAACCGGTAATTTTGTTGCCAAGTGTTCAAAAATAGCATTTGCAATACCTAAATTACCCTCCGCATTTTCAAAATCAATAGGATTTACCTTATGAGGCATGGCAGAGGAACCGACTTCGCCTGCCTTAATACGTTGTTTGAAATATTCCATAGAAATGTATGTCCAGAAATCTCTGTTCATATCAATCATAATAGTGTTAATACGTTTCATACTATCCATAAGAGCAGCCAAATTATCGTAGTTTGAAATTTGAGTTGTCCATTGTTCTCTTTCCAAACCAAGGTGTTTGACAACAAAATTGTTGCCGAACATTTTCCAGTCTATTAAAGGGTAAGCTACATGGTGAGCATTGAAATTACCCGTTGCACCTCCTAGCTTGGCTGAAATGGGTACCGCTTTAAGTAGATTAAGTTGCTGTTCCAATCTGCTTACAAATACCATAATTTCTTTTCCCAATCGGGTAGGAGAAGCAGGTTGTCCGTGTGTTTTTGCTAACATTGGAATATTTTCCCAATTTTTTGCCAACTTACTTATTTCAGTTATTAATTTTCCTAATTCGGGATAATATACTTCATCCAAGCATTTCTTAATAGAAAGAGGGATAGCTGTATTGTTTATATCTTGAGAAGTAAGTCCAAAATGAATAAATTCCTTATAGCTATTTAATCCGAGTTCGTCAAATTTATCTTTGATAAAATACTCAACAGCTTTTACGTCGTGGTTAGTTATACGTTCTGTGTCTTTTACCTTTTGAGCATCTTCCAATGAGAAGTTTTCGTATACATTACGAAGTTTAGGAAAAATACCATTTTCAATTGGTTTTAGTTGTTCCAAGGGTATTTCGCAGAGAGCAATAAAATATTCTATTTCCACCAAAACGCGGTAACGTATTAAGGCATATTCCGAAAAATAATTAGCCAAAGAGTCCACTTTAGTACGATATCTTCCATCGATAGGAGAAATGGCTGTAAGTAAATTAAGTTCTATCATAATTATTATTGTTTTACTCGTTTATATTTAGACAAATAGAATTTGTGTTATAATGAAAATTGGTAATAGAATAATTAGTGAAAATTTAGTCATATAACCAAAGAAACTAGGCATTTTAATCTTATTTTCTTCGGCAATTGATTTTACCATAAAGTTGGGTCCATTACCGATATAAGTCATAGAACCGAAAAATACTGCACCTGTACAAATGGCTTTCAATAAAATTTCGGGAACTCCTCCAATCATGGGGCTACTGGCAAGAAAATCCGGTAAACCGTTTTGCACTAACCCTAATGCCAAATTATAAAAAGCAACGGCAGTAGGTGTATTGTCTAAAAATGAACTAAGCATTCCTGTTGAATAATAAAATTGCCACGGTGCTTTTACGCCAAGATTGGCAGCATTTTCTGTAAGATAAATTAGTGTTGGAGTCATTGTTATAAAGATACCGAGGAAAAGGTATCCAACTTCGATAATTGGTCCCCATGTAAAAATATTGTTTTTACGGACTTCTTTTTTCGTGAGAAAGAGCGACAACGCTACAAGAGCAATCAGTACATATTCTCGTAAGAATTTCAGCCAAATTGGAGCAT
>ERZ795062.1925-NODE-1925-length-14127-cov-7.659395_pt1 | contig 14127 bp, 15 predicted proteins | sample MGYA00375146_ERZ795062 | MGnify/ENA primary metagenome ERZ795062 (study PRJEB30191, sample SAMN05720281) | activated sludge metagenome | isolation source: Anaerobic digester | place: USA | collected 2015-07-16 ... | reverse complement strand
TGCTGGCCTCGATCGTTCTGTTCTGGTTATGAACGATTACCAGACACGCCCTAGGTTCAGAAAGCCCCGGCCTTTGGACGATTCCTTCAGCGTCATTGCAATTGGGACCGGTTGGTCCCGTACTGAAGGAGAAATCATGCTCGAGCGACTCATCAAGGCGAGGAACAAGGACGAGGGCTTCACCCTCATCGAGCTCCTCGTTGTCATCATCATCATCGGAATCCTGGCAGCAATCGCGATCCCGGTCTTCCTGAACCAGCGCGAGAGCGCAGCAAAGGCCTCCCTCACCTCCGACGCCCGCAACGGTGCGGTTCTGATCGAGACGTTCTTCACGGACAACAACGCGTATCCGGCGGATCTGGCAGAAGTGACGGCCCTTGATCCGACCCTGTCCGCGAACAATGCGGTTCTTGACTACACGACAGCGGGCGACACGTTTGCCTACTGTGTCGAGGCAACCACCGGGGCGGCGACAGGCTGGTCCGTCACCTACGACTCGGCACAAGGAGGGACACAGCCGGCAGTTGAGCAGCCCTGCTGATCCCCTCTCACTGAAGCGGACCCCGGCATACACCGGGGTCCGTTTCAGTGTGCGCCGAACGGTCAACATCTGCGCCCAACGTGTCGATAGATCTTGTGTGGCAACCACCGCGCGCCTCATACAGCGAATCCGTGCCGGAGCTGGCTCGGACGCGGGATTCAGTCTTGTTGAAATGATGGTTGCGCTGGTCATCCTCTCGATGGTGACCAGCGGCTTCGCATACAGTCTGCAACTCACACTGATCACCACCCAGGGCAACACCGCCAGGGTCCAAGCGGCCAACCTGGCAGCCCGGGAACTTGAGATCGTCCGCAACGAGTTCGGCGCGACGAAGAGCGCGCCCCTTACTGTCGGTGCGACGAGCCAGGCCACGAACCCCCATCCCCTGCCCGGCCAGGGCGCCGGCCCGCTGCGCATCGATGGTCGCCCTTTCACGGTGGTGCGCACGGTCGAGTGGTTACCAGTGGGCAGCGGGGTCAGCCCCTGCGACGGGGGTTCAGCCGTGACGTATCCGTCGTTGGGAGTGCATGTCCGTGTTTCGTGGGACGAGAAAGGGGCCACCCGCGATGTCGAGTCGAACACTGTGCTGACCCCACCCAAGGGCACCCTGGCGACCATCAAGGGCTTCATCGCCGCGAAGGTACAGGGCGCCTCAGGGACCGGAGTCGCCGATGTGCCGGTGGACATATCAGGCGCGGCGAGTCAAACTCGCGTGACCGCTGACGACGGCTGTGCGGTATTCGCCGTCGAAGCTATAGGCAGCTACACCGTCACCTTGGACGACCCCGGTTATATCTCCTTCGATGGCCAGACGACGACGTCGAAGGCCGCTACCGTCGGCAACGGAACCATCCAAATCGTCCCGTTCAGCTATGACCGCGCTGCGGGCATCAGTCTGCAGTTCGAGGTGATTGAGGATCCCGACACTGAATACGCGATGCCGGACACGAAACCCGCGGTCACTCTGTTCAATCCGAGCCTGGCAACGATGGGCCGAAAGACCATCCCGAGCGGCATAGCCTCCGTGACGAGTCTCTGGCCGTACCCCGACGGCTACTCAGTGTGGGCGGGCTCCTGTACAGCCAACGACCCAGCCAACAGCGGTGGCACGAGACCCCAACCGGTAACCCCCGATCCGGGTCAGACTGTGACAGCCAGCGTGTCGCTCATGCCCGTCCATGCCACATTCCTTGATAACGATGGTCAACCGCTCAAGCTCAAAGATGTGACTGCTCAACTGGTGGATCCCGCAGGATGTCCGCAGCCGACGTTGACCTTCGGCAAGACGAATGATGCCGGGGTTGCGAAGGTGGCTTTGCCGTATGGTCAGTGGACCTTGACCGCCGGCGGGACCTCTATACAGGCCACCATCAACAGTGATGCGGACTACCCCCAGATGCTCCCGGAGGGGTCGTGATAACGATGCCATGTGCGCGGCGAAATGAGGTCGGTGATGACCGGGGCGTGAGCCTGATCGAGATGCTGGTGGTCGTCAGCATTCTCGGCACGATCATGGCGATGGTGTCTCAGGGGCTTGTCAGCGCCCAACGCACGATGAACCAGAACTCAAGTCGCCTCGACGGCCTCAGCCAGACCAACTTGGCCATGGAAGCCATGACCAGAGTGCTCCGCACAGCGATCCTTCCCTCGCAGGTCCAGGCAACCTGTGCAGGCTGTGACGTCGCCGCCTTCATCGAGGGTGACAACCGTATGGTGCGCTTCTACGCCAACGTGGACAACGATGGGATCCTACCGTCGAGCGGGACCACTGACCTGGGGCCACGGCGAGTCAGCTACATCATCTCGGAGGCGGGCGAACTCATCGAGACGATCCAGAAGCCCAACCTGCACAGTGTGACCGACTTCAATTACCAGTACTGCACCCCTGGTGCATCGTGCCCGATCCACACACGAATCCTGGCGCGTGATGTGACAGCCGGTACCGTCTTCACTTATTACGACCGTAGCGGTGTAGTCATCGCGCCGCCGCTTCAGTCCGCCGTTTCCAAGCTCAAAGCCGTGGACAGCATCGACCTGATGATCTCTGTTCAACCGAACGATCACGTGAACAGTGCCACGGTGATGGCGCGGGTCACGTTGCCCAATGCGGATTCCCTCATTCAACCGACCCCTACGCCGGTCCCGTGAGGACGAAGGAGGTGTCGAGCGAAATGATCACCAAACGGCTCAAAGACGAGGGTGGAGCGGCACTGATCCTGGTCATGGGCATGATCTCCGTCCTGACGATTGTGGCGGTCACGGCCTTGACCTACGCTGTCGAAGTCGCACCGCGCACCGCACGCGACGAACACTGGCAGGCCGCACTGGCCGCCGCACAAGCCGGAGTCGACGACTACTTGGCCAAGCTAAACCGCAACGACGCCTACGCCCAAACGGTTGACTGCGCGAATGTGGCACTCAAAGGGCCCAAGGCCGAGACCAACAGTTGTGGGTGGAATGCTGGCACGGCCCCCGGGTGGGCGACCGTGAAGCCTGGCGACGCCGATGCGGGAGCGTTCCACTACGACGTCAATACCGCCCGCTTCTGGAAGGACGGCTCGGTGTGGGTCGAGTCCACCGGGCGCGTCTCCGGCGTCTCAAGGACGATTCAGGTCCGGCTCGCCCGGGGTGGGTCCACTGACTTCCTCTACTACACCGACTTCGAGGACGCCGATCCGCAGAACCTCGTCGCCTACCCGCCAGGCAACAGCAATGCTCTTTCGACGGGAGGCTCCAAATACGACGAGTGCGGCAAGAGCGGCCCGACTCTGGCCAAGTACTGGTGGCAGGGTGGTAGCCGCGTCACGAGCACCGGATACTGCCAGGAGATCCAGTTCGCGGGCAGCGACGTGTTGGACGGAGACGTTCATTTCAATGACAGCCCTCTAATGTCCTCGTCCGGGGGCACTCGGCCGCGTTTTCTGAAGGGATACGAGGTCGCAGATCCCAACTGCACTGAGGCGGCCGGTGCTCCCGACGCCAGCGGCAACGGCAAGACTACGGGCAAGGGAAAGTGCTGGCGCAGCACCTCGACGGTGACCCCCTATGTGGGGGCCGCCGGCGCGCGTCCCGCTCTCCAGTTGTATCTGCCTGACAATTCGGACAAGTTCGTCAACTACCCAGGATGCAACTACTACGGCGACACCCGGATCCGGTTCAACAGCAACGGCACCATGACCGTATGGAACTCGCGCAGCGCTGGTCTGCCCCTCACCGGACCTGACTCACCGGGTGGCCTCAACTGCGGCAACGCCAGCCTGTTTGTCCCCTCCACGGGTCAGAAGTACCCTGCATCGGGCCAGACCGTCCCAGTTCCCAACGACATGATCATCTACGTACAAGCGGCCCCGGGAGGCTCGGCCCGCTGCGTGCCGGGCCAGATAGTCAACGGTGCAACATCTGGGAGCACGGCCAACGACGTCATTCCCGCTGGCAGTTCCGGGCTGGTGACGGACGTCAGCTACTACAACCCCTCCTCGGCGTCGTGGACGACGACCAAGAAGTGGAAGCGGGGTTCCAGCACGTGGTCCTTGGATTCCTCGTTCTCGCCGAACCCGCAAACCACTAGTGAGGTGCCCAGTGGAGACGTACATCCCGCTACATTCGATTGCGGTCTGGGCAATGTCTACATCGAGGGAACTGTCAAGGGTCGGGTCACCATCGCGGCCCAGAACAACATCGTGGTCACGGGCGACCTCTTGATCAGCAGTACCACCAAGGGCAGTACCGCAATTGGTCCGGACATGATCGGTCTGGTCGCCGCCAACAGTGTCGTGGTGTACCACCCGGTGTCACGCGTGGTCGACAGCACAAATGAGACGCTGACGACCACGACGAAGAGTCCCAAGAACCTTAGTGGAAACTGCCCCTCGTCGAGTACGGGATCTTTCACCATTACTGGAGGCTCCAACGGAAACACGGTGACGTGCACATGGACAACTACACGGACGTATGCGGACACCCTTTCCAACATCTCCTACCCGGCGGCCACGGGCACATCGGGGACCAGGTGGCTCTACGCCTCCATCCAGACCCTGGCCCGCAGCTTCTGGGTACAGACCTACAACGAGGGTGCGGCCACGGGAACTCTTGCCATTCGTGGCTCTCTTGCCCAGAAGTGGCGTGGTGCAGTGGGGACTTCAGGTGGTACGGGATACGTGAAGGACTATTCCTATGACTCGCGTCTGCAGTTCGCCTCTCCTCCGTACTTCCCCCAATGGACCAACGCGGCCTGGGGCGCGAAGATCACGGGTGAACTCCCTGCCAGGTACTAACGTGGCAGCCAGATGTCTGTCCGACGCGACCATCGGTTATCGGCCCCTTCCACAGGCCACGGCAAGCGTCGCGCGGGCGGAATAGGCTGCGAATCGTGGTGGTGCTAGCAGGACTCTTCGGATTGATCATCGGTTCGTTTCTCAACGTCGTGATCTGGCGTCTGCCCCGCTCTGAGTCGCTGTCGGTCCCAGCATCACACTGCCCTATGTGCGGGCAACCCATCCGGGCTTACGACAACATACCGCTGCTGTCGTGGCTGCTTCTGCGTGGCCGTTGCCGTGATTGTGGAGTGCGCATTTCCGTGAGGTACCCCGCCGTTGAGGCTCTCACAGGAGTCGCCTTCGCAGCGACCGCCGGTTTCGTGGGCATCAACGCCAGGCTGCCGTTCGCGCTCTGGTTCATTGCGGCTTGCATCGCCATGGCACTCATCGACATCGATCACAAGCGACTGCCCAACGTTCTCACCCTGTCGACCTACGGCGTGGTTCTTGTGGGCTACGCGGTATGGGCCGGGCTAGAGGGGCAGTGGACCCAGTTCGTCCGTGCCTTAGCCGCGGGCCTGATCATGTCCGCAGGATTCGCGGCATTGGCCTTCCTGGTGCCGGCCGGCATGGGTTTTGGGGATGTGAAGCTCGCACTTTCGCTGGGCACAGTACTGGGGTGGTATGGCTGGGCTCAACTGGCCATCGGCACTTTTGCCGGATTTCTGCTCGGGGCGGCCTTCGGAGTTATGGCAATGGCAGTGGGACGGGCCGGCAGACGAACGGCGCTGCCTTTCGGCCCATTCATGATCGCAGGTGCTCTCCTAGCCTTGGTGGTGGCCGATCCTGTGAGCCAGTGGTACTCGGGGATGCTCCACTAGGGTCGGATGATCTCAAGGATCTGCACGGAGGTGTCGATGGGATCGGCAGAGCATATCCTTGGAGGCTGCCGTGTCGAAGTTGGCTGTGGGAATCGAGGTGGGGGCCTCCGCCGTGCGACTCGCGGTTGTCAATCGCACTCGCAGCGGCCCGGAACTCCTCCACCTTGGCCGGGTGCCTATTCCCCTCGGCGTGGTCAGTGATGGGGAGGTAGTGGACGCCGATGCGGTGAGTTCTGCCGTGAAGACAATGCTGCACACTTACAAACTCGGCTCGCGATGCAGCGCGCGCCTGGGGATGGTGAATGCGCGGACCTTGGCCCGCGAGGTCGAACTGCCCTGGGTTCCGAAGAAGGACTTCGCGGGCGCCCTACCCCTGCTGGCCGCCGATCTGCTCACCATGCTCGCAGAGGACTGCGTGCTTGATTTCCTCACCTTCGAGGAATACACCGACGTGGATGGCCAGCGCGCCATCCGGGGGCTGCTCGTTGCGGCGCCTGACAGCAGCATTCTGACGCTGATCGATGCGGTAGAGGCCGGGGGAGTGGAGGTCAACGACGTGACATTGACTCCTCTGGCCACGCTGGCTGCCGTGGCAGACGGGCTGGCGCCCGGCCCGGAAGCGTTGGTGGATATCGGCCTGTCCGCAACTACTTTGACCATTCACGAGGGCGGGCAACCCCGATTCGTCCGAGTTATCAATCGGGGTGGTGCCGACCTGACGACGAGCATCTCGGAACAGTTGAACCTGTCCCTGGAGGACGCGGAGCTCTGGAAGTGCGGAATCCCGCAGATGTGGCCGACCATGACCCCAACGGATCAATCTGCCACCGAGACCGTGATTCGTTCCGCACTAGCCGATCTCATCCAGGAGATTCGCACCTCGATCGAGTTCTTTGCCAGCGCCCAGAACCGGCGCATCGTACGGGCCTACGTCGTTGGAGGAGGGGCCAGCACGATGGGTCTCGTACCAATTCTTGCGGGTGTGCTGCGAGTGCCCGTCACCGCTGTCAACGCCCAGATCGTGCGTCCTCACCAGAGCCTTTCCGCCCTTGAGCGCGACTTGGCCTGCAGCCCTTCCCTGACAAGTGTCGTCAGCCTGGCACTGGGAGTTGCAGCATGACCGCTGACCTTGATAATCGAACCTCACCGCCCCCCACCGATAGTGCCGTCCCGGTGCCTGGGGAACCCGGGGTCGACATCCTCTTCACACAGACCACATTTCCCACGCCCACCCTATTGCCTCCAGAGGTGCGTCAACGGCGACAGATCGCAGCCTCGAAACGGCGCCTTGGGATTGCCCTGCTGCTGCTCGTTCTGACCTTGGCGTTGTGGTGGGGCATCGCGCGCCTGCAGCAGGCCACGGCCACTGTTGAGTTGAACAACGCACAGGCTGAACTGAGGGCTGCCGAGCAGGAGCAGGAGAAGTACCGTGACGTTCCCGTCGTGTTTGCAGCGGTGGCGGCAGCAAGGTCGGAGCTCGCACAAGCGATGGGTTCGGAAGTGCAGGTGGCCCGCCTCCTCAGCGATCTGAGCATCATCACCCCAACCGGGGTCTCCCTGCTCGACGTGTCCCTTGTCACGACGGTTGCACAACAGGAATCTGCTAGCGCAACAACAGTCGTGACATCGACCGAAGAGGTCGGCGTGGGATCGGTGACGTTTACAGGCAGCGCAGCGACTTTCGAAGACGTCTCGCTGTGGATCGACACGCTGCGTGGGAACAGTGACTATCGGGACGTGGTGCTCACTGAGGTCTCACGGGACTCGACCAACGGAGTGTACTCGTTCACGAGTAGCGCTGAATTGAGCGATCAAGCGCTGTCGGCCAGGTTCGTGGAGGAGGAACGATGACTTCCCGTCCCCGCATCTGGAGCATCGGATCAGTCGTGATCATCCTCTTGCTGGCCTATGCCGGTTGGATGTTGCTGCTGCGCCCGGCTTTTGCCCACGTGGCGACCACTCGTCAGGAGGTAGTCAGCACATGGACGCAGGTCGATCGAGCGCGCGCCAAGACCCAGGACCTCGCTCGTCAGAAGGAAGATCTTCAGAGCCAGGTGGACGAACTCCTGCGACTGCGCGCGAAGATTCCCAAGGATGTCAATGTCCCCACACTCATGCGCACCATCCAGGCGGATGCTAAGAGCGAGGGTGTCGTTCTGGACACGCTGCAGCCCGGTGAGATCACGCTGTTCCCCGTCGTAGAGCCTTCAGCGACTCCGTCACCAGAACAGTCCGCGGCCGCGGCGGGGACGCCGGCGCCGAAGGCGCAACCCACGCCTGAGGACTTGGGACAGGGTCTGGCTCCCCAGGACGCTGGCTTGGCATATGTGCCTCTCTCCCTGTCGGGGCAGGGTGATTACGTCGCTATCCGCGACTTCATCACGCGCGTGGAACACCAGCAGAGGGCCTTCCTGGTGACCGTTCTGAACGTTGTCCGACAGACGGGCGGCGACACTAAGCAACCCCTGGAGTTCACGCTGGAAGCAAGGGTGTTCGTCTTGAACGCCAAAGAGGTGCGCTTGCCGGCTTCCTTGCAGTCCGAAGGGCAGTGAGATGAGCACCTTTGTGCAAGACAACCGACGGTCGGTGATCATGCTCGCTGTGGCACTGGGAGGGTTGCTTCTGTTCGTGGGCTTCAAGTTACTGTCCGGCGGTTCGGCGGTCCCGATCACTGCCGAGCCCACGCATGTCCCACCGTCGAGCGAAGCCGCCGAACCCAGTGAGGAGACGGTTGTGCAAGCTCGGCAGCCTCGTGGTGTCTCGGACCGTGACCCATTCGCCCCATTGCCCGCTGAACTGAAGGAAGACTCGGACTCCGGCACCCAACCATCAGGCGGTGGCCAGAGTTCGGGTAAGTCGACTGCGAAATCGAGCGGTAAGTCGACTGAGACGCAATCGAGTTCCCCCCCAAGCGGCATTGTCAAGGGTAAGACACCCACCGGATCCCAGAGCGGCGACTCCGAAACCAAGAAGTCGAAATCCGACGACTCCGGCAGCAAAGCGCCAGTGCCGATCGGCGGTGGCGTCAAGAAGGAGGGCGAGAGCACCGGGATCACGATCGTCGCTGTCGGTGAGTCCTCAGCAGTGGTCCGGATCAACGACATGCGGACCACGCTGTACCTGAATGTGCCGGATGCGTCGGGTGTGACGTTCGTGTCGTCCCTCGGCGGTGGCTGTGGGTGGTTCGCTGCGAGTGGGGCCGAGGACCGGCTGACCATCTGCGAGGGCGACACCCGGCAGTTGTGAGCCCGCGTGCCACGATGTGGGCATGCTCAGGTGGATAACGGCAGGGGAGTCCCATGGCCCCGTGCTGACGGCGGTTCTGGAGGGGATGCCGGCGGGCGTGGCGCTGACCACCGCTGACGTGGGTGCAGCACTTTCGCGGCGGCGACTCGGCTATGGCCGGGGCGCCCGGCAGAAGTTCGAGGCAGACACGGTCGAGCTACTCGGGGGTGTCCGGCACGGCTACACCCAGGGTGGTCCGATCGCCATCCAGGTCGGGAACTCGGAGTGGCCGAAGTGGGAGCAGGTCATGTCGCCGGATCCGGTGGACGCCGCGATCTTGGCCAAACTGGCCCGCAACGCCCCGCTGACCCGCCCCCGCCCAGGCCACGCTGATCTGGTCGGCATGCAGAAGTACGGTTTCGAGGACGCCAGACCCGTCCTCGAGCGGGCCAGCGCCCGCGAGACGGCAGCACGCGTCGCGCTTGGCGCGGTGGCCAAGGCTCTTCTACAGCAGGCCGCGGGCATCCACGTCTTCAGCCACGTCGTCCGGATCGGGACAGTTGCCAGCGATGCTCCGCCCCCCACCTTCGCGGACCTTCCCGCGATCGATGCCGATCCCGTGCGGTGTGCGTCGCCGGCTGTGGGGGAGGCGATGGTCGCCGAGATCGATGCCGCCAAGGCGGAAGCGGACACCCTGGGAGGTGTCGTGGAAGTCATCGCCGAGGGGGTGCCGCCGGGTCTGGGCAGTTACGTGCACGCTGATCGCCGCCTGGATGCGCGCCTCGCCTCAGCACTGATGGGCATTCAGGCGATCAAGGGTGTCGAGGTGGGTGACGGCTTCGACCTTGCGGCGATGCGCGGCTCGACCGCCCAGGACGAAATCCTGCTCGTCGAGGGCCGGATCACCCGGCAGACCGGTCATAGCGGGGGTACCGAGGGCGGTATGTCCACCGGCCAGCCGCTGCGTGTGCGGGCTGCGATGAAACCCATCAGCACCGTTCCGCGGGCGTTGCGCACGGTCGATCTGGCCACCGGCAAAGCCGCCACCGCCATCAACCAGCGCTCGGATGCATGCGCGGTGCCGGCGGCCGGTGTGATCGCTGAAGCGATGGTGGCGCTGGTTGTCGCGGACGCGCTGTTGGAGAAGACGGGCGGGGACTGTCTCGATGAAGTCCGGCGGAATCTACTGGCCTACCTCGAGACGTTGGTCGCGCCGCCGGAACCCGCGTGACGGCTCGGTTGGCCCTGGTCGGGGCGCCCGGCTCGGGGAAATCAGCAGTCGCCGAGGAGTTGGCCCGACGCTGGGCCTGTCCGCTACTCGACACCGACGCACGATATGAGCAGACCTACGGCGCGTCCGTGGCGGACGCCGTGATCGACGACGAGCAGGCCTTTCGGATCCGGGAGGAACGGATCGTCCTGGATGCGCTGCTGCAGCCCGGTGCCGTCGTGGCGGTCGGCAGCGGGGCCCTGTCAGATGTGGTCCGCGCAGCGCTGGTCCCCGTGCGCGTCGTCTGGTTGCAGGTCGGTCTGGCGGACGCCGTGCGCCGCAGCGGCCTGGCCGGCATCCGCCCGGTCGCTCTGGGGAACATCCGGGCCCAGATGGCCGACATGATGGCCGAGCGAGCGCCGTGGTACGAGGCGTGCGCGGATCTGGTGGTGACGACCGACGGTCGGCAGGTGGCGGCCGTCGCGCAGGAGATCGAACAGTGGGAGATGAGCCGGTGACGGACACAATCATGGTCAACACAGCATCCCCGTATCAGGTGCGGGTGGGACGTGGGTTGTTCGCCGAGGTGATGGCCGCGATCCCGGCCAGCGCGGCGCGGGTGGCGATCATCCACCCCCGGGCCCTGCGCGCCACCGGCGAGCAGATGCGCACCGACCTTTCCGAGAACTGGTCCACCATCTCCATCGAGGTGCCGGACGCGGAGGACGCCAAGAGCGTCGAGGTGCTCAACTACTGCTGGAGTGTCCTGGGCGACAACGGCTTCACCCGCACCGACGTTATCGTCGGCCTGGGCGGTGGCAGCACGACCGACCTCGCGGGATTCGTTGCGGCGACCTGGTTGCGCGGGGTGCCCATCGTGCAGGTACCGACCACGCTGCTGGCGATGGTCGACGCTGCAGTGGGGGGCAAGACCGGCATCAACACCGCTGCCGGCAAGAACCTGGTCGGCAGTTTCCACGAACCCACAGCAGTCATCTGTGATCTCGACACGTTGGTCGAGCTGCCGCGCGCGGAGATCATCAGTGGGATGGCCGAGGTCATCAAGTGCGGATTCATCGCCGACCCGGTGATCCTGCAGCGCGTTCAGCAGGACCCGGCCGGCATCCTCGACCCGGAGTCGCCGGCGTTGGCCGATGCGATCAAACGCGCCATCACGGTGAAGGCGAACGTCGTGGCCGGCGACCTCACCGAATCTGTCGACGTGGTGCTGGGCCGCGAGGTCCTCAACTATGGCCACACGATGGGCCACGCCATCGAACTGCACGAGCGGTACCGGTGGCGGCACGGGCCGGCCATCGCCGTTGGCATGGTCTACGTCGCAGAACTGGCCCGCCTGTCCGGGCGGCTCAGTGATGCGGTCGTGGACCTGCACCGGGAGGTGCTGGCCAGCGTTGGCCTGCCCATCTCCTACGACGGCAGTTTCCCCGCTCTGCTCGACGCCATGCGCCGGGACAAGAAGACCCGCGGTGACACCCTGCGATTCGTCATACTGTCGGCTGTGGCCCACCCTGAGATGCTGATCGGACCTGACCCCGCCCTGGTCGCCGCGGCCTACGCGCAGGTGCAGTCGTGAAGGTGCTTGTGCTCAACGGTCCGAACCTGGCCCGGCTGGGCACTCGCGAACCGGATATCTACGGCGCGACGACCTGGCCGCAACTGCAGCAGCGGGTCCAGGCGTACGGCGCGCAGCGGGATCTGCAGGTCGACGTCCGGCAGACCGACAGTGAGGCCGAACTCATCGGTTGGTTGCACGAGGCGGCTGACGAGCAGGTCCCCGTCATCCTCAACCCGGCCGCGTTCACCCACTACAGCTATGGCGTGCGCGACGCCGCGGCGCAGCTGCGGGCACCCCTGATCGAGGTCCACATCTCCAACCCGGCGGCCCGCGAGGAGTTCCGGCACACCTCGGTGATCGCCGGCGTGGCGACTGGGACGATCGCGGGCTTCGGCATCACCAGTTACCTGCTGGCCCTTGATGCCGTCGTGGCCCTGGGCGCAGGATGACTCCGCAGGCCACGCGCCGGGACCGCCTGCGCGAGCGGATGGCCGCCCACGACTGCACGGCTCTGCTCATCACCGATCTGTCCGACGTGCGCTACTTCTGCGGCTTCTCCGGCTCCAACGCGGCGATGGTCGTCACCGTGGACGAGGCGTTGCTGGCCACCGACGGCCGGTACGTCACCCAGGCCGGCAACGAAGCGCCGGACGTGGAACTGGTGGTCACCCGCAATCTTGTCGTCGAGCTGCTCATGGCTGTCCGCGACCGCGGCATCAGTCACGTCGGTTTCGATGCCGCCGCGCTGACCGTCGCGGCCTGGCGGCGAGCCGGCGACGATGTGCCCGGGATCGAGTTGCTGCCCGTCAAGGTTGCCGCCAGTTCGTTGCGACAGGTCAAAGATCCGGCGGAGATCGAAGCTCTGACCGAGGCCTGCGAGATCAGCACCCGCGCGTTGGGCCGGTTGCTCGAGGATCTGCGGCCGGGGATGCCCGAGATCGAGATCGCCCGCCGCCTGGAACTGCTCATGGGCTTGGAGGGCGCCCCCGACCGATCCTTCGACAGCATCGTGGCAGGCGGCCCGCACAGCGCTATCCCGCACCATCAGCCCACCATGCGGCCGATCGCGGCCGGTGACCTGCTGAAGATTGACTTCGGGGCGATGTACGACGGCTACCACGCGGACTGCACCCGGACGTTCGTGGTGGCCGCCGAGCCGCAGGATTGGCAGCTGCAGATCCACGATGTCGTCGCCCGCGCCCAGCAGGCGGGCATCGACGCGCTGGCACCCGGTGTGCTGACCTCGGCCGTCGACCGAGCCGCCCGCAGCGTGATCGAAGAGGCAGGACTGGCCGACTTCTTCGGTCACGGCCTCGGGCACGGGGTGGGGCTGGACATTCACGAGGTGCCGTTTCTGGGACCGACATCGCCGAATACAGTGGAAGCAGGCGTTCCGCTCACCGTGGAGCCAGGGATCTACCTGCCGGACCGTGGCGGGGTACGCATCGAGGACACCATGCTGGTCCTCGAGACGGGCGTACAGATCCTCACAGATTTCCCTCGCGAGTTGACGAGGGTCGGATAGGAAGACAACGACGTGGCGACGACGAACGATCTCAAGAACGGATTGGTGCTCAACCTCGACGGCCAGCTGTGGTCCGTGGTGGAGTTCCAGCACGTGAAGCCCGGCAAGGGCGGGGCATTCGTGCGGACGAAGTTGAAGAACGTGCTGTCCGGCAAGGTGGTCGACCGGACGTTCAACGCCGGTGTCAAGGTGGAGACAGCCAGCGTCGACAAGCGCCAGATGTCCTATCTGTACAACGACGGCACCGACTTCATCTTCATGGACGCCACCACCTACGACCAGGTGGCAGTGTCCGAGGCGACCGTCGGGGACGCTGTCAAATACATGCTGGAGAACCAGGAGGCCATCGTCGCCTTGCATGACGGGACGCCGTTGTACGTGGAACTGCCCGCCAACGTGGAGCTGACCATCGAGTACACCGAGCCGGGCCTGCAGGGCGACCGCTCCACCGGGGGTACCAAACCCGCCCGCCTGGAGACCGGCGCCGAGGTCCAGGTTCCGCTGTTCATGGAGAACGGGGAGAAGATCAAGGTCGACACCCGCGACGGTTCCTACCTGGGTCGCGTGAACAACTAAGTGTCCGCCCGCAGCAAGGCGCGCCGGCGTGCCGTGGAGGTGCTCTACGAGAGCGACCTGCGCGAGAGCGACGTGGAGATCGGCCTGGAGTCCCTCACCGCGCGCATGCAGAGTCCCATGAACCCGTACACGGAGACGATCGTGCGCGGGGTGCAGACGCATCGTGACCAGATCGACGAGACCCTGAGCACCTACGCCCAGGGCTGGACCCTGGAGCGGATGCCTGCCGTGGACCGGGCGATCCTGCGCGCCGGGGCCTGGGAGGTGCTGTGGGGCGAGGTCCCGTCCGGGGTCGCGCTGGCGGAGGCCGTCGAACTGGCCAACGAACTGTCCACCG
>ERZ795062.1920-NODE-1920-length-14137-cov-4.569095_pt1 | contig 14137 bp, 12 predicted proteins | sample MGYA00375146_ERZ795062 | MGnify/ENA primary metagenome ERZ795062 (study PRJEB30191, sample SAMN05720281) | activated sludge metagenome | isolation source: Anaerobic digester | place: USA | collected 2015-07-16 ... | reverse complement strand
GAACAAAAAAAAAGAAATGCAACTGAAACAGAAATACAACAATTATATAAAATAAAAAGTCATAATTTTGAAAAATGTGGAGTTCCTATTCCAATGCCATACGCATCAGAAGTATTACAAAAAACAAAATCGTTAGGAATTGATATATTTTTGGTAACAGGTTCAGGGCAATCCAGTTTACTGCAAACCCTCAACACTTTCTATCCCGGCATTTTTTCACCCGACAAAATGGTTACTGCATACGATGTAAAACATGGGAAGCCACATCCAGAACCCTATTTAATGGCTTTAGAAAAAGCAAATATAAAACCCAACGAAGCTTTTGTCATCGAAAATGCTCCGTTAGGTATTCAATCCGCAGTAGCAGCCAACATCTTCACCATTGGAGTAAATACGGGCATTTTGGATGAAAAAGAATTAATACAAGCCGGCACTAATCTAATTTTCAATAGCATGCAAGACTTTTACCTACAAATGGATTTTCTGTTAGATTGTTGCAAAAAAAGATAGTTTTTCTACTCTTTTTTCTTCATTCCATAATTCTTATCTATTTTCATAAACGGAATAATAGCCAAGGTTGGTATAGCACAAATCATTACCAAAATAAAAAAATGATTGTAACCCAAAAAATCCTGTAACCAACCGGCAATCATACCCGGAAGCATCATTCCCAAAGCCATAAATCCTGTACAAATAGCATAATGAGCAGTTTTATGTTCTCCATCCGAAAAATAAATCATGTAGAGCATATAGGCAGTGAATCCAAATCCATAACCAAACTGTTCAATAGCAACCGCAATATTGATTAGAATCATACTTTCAGGGGTAAACCATGACAAATATAAATAGGCTAAATGAGGTAACGTAATGCACAGAGCCATAGGCCATATCCAATATTTCAGTCCTTTACGTGAAGCAGCAATTCCGCCAACAATTCCCCCCAAAGTTAATGCTATAACGCCAACCGTTCCGTAAACCAATCCCACTTGTTCTGTAGAAAGGCCTAAGCCTCCAATATCTCGTGGGTCAAGTAAAAAAGGAGACGTCATTTTCACCAACATGGCTTCTCCTAATCGATATAGCAGCATAAACGCAATAGCCAGTCCGATTCCTTTTTTCTGAAAAAAAGAGGCAAAAGTCAGTCCAAATTCATGAAAAATTGCTTTCACATTTCTACCTTTCTTAGTTACATCCGAATCAGGTCGTGGTAAAATAAAACGGTGATAAATAAAAAACAAAATAAATATACCTGCCAAAATAAAAAACACGATGCTCCATGCCAAACGTATCTTTCCGGTGTAATGCTCTAATGCTCCGGCCAAAATAATAAGCAACCCTTGTCCGGATATCATAGCCAACCGATAAAACGTACTTCGAATACCTACAAAGAAAGATTGTTGTGAGCTATCCAACGCTAACATATAAAATCCGTCGGCAGCAATGTCGTGTGTAGCGGAACTAAACGCAATCAGCCAAAGTACTGCCAGCGTTCCTTGAAAGAAGAACGGCATCGGAATCAAAAAAGCGACCCCCGCCAATCCAGCTCCAATCAGCAATTGCATGGTAACTATCCACCAACGCTTGGTCTTAATAATATCTACAAATGGACTCCAAAAAGGCTTAATCACCCATGGCAAATACAGCCAACTGGTATAAAGGGCAATATCGGTATTCGAAATACCCAGGCGTTTGTACATGATTACCGCTACGGTCATAGCGACCACATACGGAATGCCCTCAGCAAAATACAGAGTAGGTATCCATGACCATGGGGAACGTTTGGATTGATTATTTTTCATTTGATTTTGTATCATTTTTAGTAGAAAACATTATTAATTCAGCCGTCCTGAATTTCGACATCGGATATTCTACTTCTTTACAAATATGATTGTGTATTTCTTCATATTCTTCTCTTTGAGTCAACTCCTTACAAAAATCCAAATAATCCAAATAACTTTCTGCTTTTTCTGTTTTGTAATGTGACACTTTCTTTTTTTCGGGTAGTCCCATTAAATAATTATATACTTTACTATCCCAAATTGCGAAAGCTTCTGGATTAATAAAATGGAGTAATTTACTTACACCTATGAGAGAATGATCTAACGTTTCTTTTAGGATGTCAAGGTCTTCTTTTGTTAGAGGTAGCTGGCCAGATTTGGCTTTATTCAGAATTTTCAATACTTCATCGAAATTTTCAGAATGAAATCTTAAACCTCTAGGCATCCAACCGTAAACGAAGTTAATTCCAATGATAAGATTGTGTTTTTTTATCTCAGTCGTATTTTTGAAATATTCTAAAAACTCAGGATAAGAAATGTAATAAGAGTTGATTTCGTTATCCTTTTTTTTAGAAATATCCGGTTTTTTGATAAACCTTGCTCCATGCTCTCTGAATGTTTCAAATGGCACCTTAATTCTGAATTCTTCTATTATTCCCATTAAAGATAATTTTTTAATATATTTTCTTCAATTCCGCCCCTCTGAAATAATGCAGCAAAATTTCCTTGTATCTATATCCTTTTTCGCCCATCACGGCAGCACCAATCTGACAAAGACCTACTCCATGCCCCCAACCTGCTCCGGTAAAAATAAAATCGCCACCGGCTGTTTTATCAACCACAAAAGCAGAACTATATAAGTGCGAACGTGACAACCATTTGCGAATTTCTAATTCTTTTCCCACAATCAGAGTACGTTCCGTTCCAACAATCTTCATTTCTTGTATTCTTCCTGAAACACCCCTTTTTAAAGGAATTAAATTTATTATCTGTCCAAAATCGACACCCGAACGAACACGAACAATTTCCGATAATTCGGCTTGTGAATATTGTACCTTCCAACGGTAAAAATCGTTTGTTTCCTGATCGTAATTATTAAGAACTTGTGTTAAAGTTTTTTTATCGGCAGTATTACAAAAAGATGGTGGAGAAGTACGTATCCACTTTTCTGCATTTTTTTCTTGGGTTAAATCCAGATTTGCAAAAGAAGCCTCTTCGCCATCCACTATTTTTGTTAAATACGGTACGTCTTCATCACCCCAACAAGTACTAAATTGTTCGGTAACACCTCCACACGATTTAGAGAAACGAGCATCACAAATAGCATCTTCAAACATCAATACCTCTCCTTTGGTTTCAGCAACAGCCTCCACAACCGCAGGAGTATTCGCTCTTGTAACACCTTGATAGCGTTGGCAATGATCATCGGCACACACGTCGAAAATATGGTGTGTTTCATGGTCATACCACTTGATATAGCGTTCTGTATCGGGCACCAATCGTGCCGCATTTTGTGTAGATAGCTTACCTTTATGTTCTATCTGAGAGAGCACCCAGCTACGAGAAATAACGGCGTGAGCCTTAAGCAATTGCAAAGAAGATGTTGCACTCATTTCCGAAGAAATAACACTGACCAAATAATCTTCAACCGGAATCTTATTAATCGCAGTAACTTTATTATCTTCGACTACACACTTCAACGAACCCTTGAATTGTTGATTTTCCCTGCGTTGCCAATGGAAATCAACACCTATAAGCACTTGTTCCAATTCAAAAACACTTGCATTGTAATCAATGGGTTCAAAAATAACTTCATCGAATAAAATACCCTGAAATGCAATTTTACCATTCTTCACGGAAACAGAATAGTTACCGGAGTAAATATCATCCGAAACAGTAGAACGGAAATCACCCCTTAAACAAAATTTTACCTCCGGTTCAGAAAGAATGCCGACGGTAAGTGTTGGTAATACTAATTTGTCTATGACTTCTTGAGGTGTAAAACAGAGTTGACTAATAATATTCTCTATTTGAATTTCGGTTATTTTTTCGAAATCTTTTTGCAAAGGCGTTATAAGTACCCCCCCTAAATCGACGGAAGCTGGACTCAGCAATATATTCTGGTCTCCCTCTGCAAAAAATTGCCAAGGTCGATGTTTCTTTCTGGGCAAAATCACCAACACATAATTCATTCCATTGTGCCAACATAACACATTCATCATCGGCTCCTCAACATTAACTTGCTGCAAATTTTTATACAAAAATCGAAAACGTTCCTCAGCCAACTGTTTATTTTCTGTTTCAATAATCAGTGCATTGAAAAATGTGTTTTGTAAATACTTTATGTGCTGATGAGCAAAAACGGGAACAGCTTCTTTGTCCAATTTACTATAATCTTTTTCCAATGGTAAAAATCCTTTGTTTCCAAGTTGAAAATGCATATGGTCAGGAGCGGAGGCTCCGCATTTAGGCCCATTGTAAAAGACCAGAAAATCAGGAAAGTCTTTCGCCAAATCAAGCATATCACCAATGTATGGCAAAATTTGTTGTGGCTGATGTGTATTTATTGGAACTGTAAAATGCTGAGGAAAAATAGGAAAAGGATTCACCAATATTTCGAAACGTTCGTTATACGAAATGCTTTTTTGTTCTTTCGGACGATTTTTTGCACACAAAAAGCAAGGACGAGCCTGAATACTTTTAACATCTGTTTTTGCAGCAGAAGAAACAATTCGCTTCGGATTAAATTGTACACTTAGTTGCACTCCATCACATACCAACGAACGAGTCTCTACAAGACTAAGAGCTTCATAATTATCTTTGGCCATCGACCATAACTGAAGTTGATTTTGCAAAAATGAAGACAAATCTATTGGAATATTATTCATGCAAGCAATTCATATTTTTTGAAATTATAGGCAAAAATACACTATTTTTGTTTTAAAACAGTGTATAAGAGAGTTTTCCGAATAAAAAAAGCGTCTTTATTCTTCATAAAGACGCTTTTTAATTTGCCAAATAATTGACGGATCTTAAATCAGATTAATATCTTTTAAAACCACCATCTCTTTTTTGTCCGTAACTACTGCTACCACCGCTTCTTCTAGAATCTTCGGTTCTTTCTCTTGCTTCGTTTACTACGATAGGACGTCCGTCGATTTCTGTACCATTAAGTTCTTCAATGGCTTTTTTTGCAGCTGCATCATCATCCATTTCAACAAAACCAAAACCTTTACTTCTTCCAGTAAACTTGTCTGTGAGAACTCTAGCAGAAGAAACTTCTCCGTATTTCTCAAAAATCTCTTTTAACTTGTCATCTTTTACTCCAAAAGATAAACTTCCAATAAAAATGTTCATTACGTAAATTGTATTAAAAATAATTCCGCAGAGATACGATAATTTATTGACATCTCATCAATTTTTGAAAAAAAAATCAAAAAAAAAGACATTTTTAGTAAAAATGAGAATATAAATGAATTAATTCTGCTTTATGTGAAAACTTTCTTTGCAAAAAAATCTTAAAAAAAATAGAACAGGCAATCATTTCTATTGGACTGATTATTACAACAAAATCAAGGTTTAATAATTTGTTTTTTAAAAATTATTATATACCTTTGGCAACCATTTTGAATCTATGAAAAACGTTTTATTTCAACATACTCCTTTAAAACTGACACTTATAACTTTAAGTAAATACGTTTTTTACAAAATCATTCTTGCTTTTTTTATTTCGAAAATCTCTTTTAGTTTTTGTTTGGTAGCAAATTCATCAAGAAATCAATAATTTACTAAAAAATAACCTAATCATTAATTAAAATCAAAAAAAAATTATTATGAAAACAAAAAAAGAAAACAAGCCTTCAAAAGCATTTAGTTTATCATCCGGATTGGTAATTATATGCTGTTTTATTGCCGCTTACTTAATTTTTACTTACGTATTTGGCAACCCTGATAATTTCATGAATGGCGACCCTAAAAATCATCCACTTCCTGGAAACTTATTGGGTACTATTTACAAGGGAGGTATCATTGTTCCAGTCATTCAAACACTTTTGTTAACGGTTTTAGTATTAAGCGTTGAACGTTACATTGCCATTCGTAAAGCTAAAGGCAAAGGTGACTTAGTAAAATTCATTCAAAACGTAAAAGCTTTATTGACTGAAGGCAATATCACTGCTGCTCAAGATTTATGTGCAAAACAACAAGGTTCTGTTGCAAACGTAGTAAATTCAGCATTGGTAAAGTATGCTGAAATGGAAGCTGACACAACTTTGTTAAAAGACCAAAAAATAGTAAGTATCCAAAAAGAGGTTGAAGAAGCTACTTCTTTGGAATTACCATCTCTAGAACAAAATTTAGCAGTAATTGCAACCATTACGACGTTAGGTACTTTGATGGGATTGTTGGGAACTGTGGTCGGAATGATTCGTTCATTTGCTTCTTTGGCAGGTGCTGGTGGCACAGACTCTGTTGCATTGTCACAAGGTATATCTGAAGCTTTGATCAATACAGCATTCGGTATTGCAACCGGAGCTTTAGCCGTTATTGCCTACAACTTCTTCACTAGCAAAATAGACAGTCTTATGTACTGTATCGACGAAATTGGGTTCTCTATTGTAAACAGTTTTTCTGCTAATCATAAATAATCAAAAACAAGCCAAATTATGCCAAAAGTAAAAGCAAAGAGGAAAAGCACTGTTATAGACATGACTGCAATGAGTGATGTTACTGTGCTTTTGTTGACCTTCTTCATGCTTACTTCTACATTTGTTCAAAAAGAGCCTGTTGCGGTTACGACGCCTGCATCAGTATCGGAAATAAAAATTCCAGACGTGAACGTGTTGCAAATATTAGTAGATCAGCAGGGAAAAATATTTTTGAATTTAGATAAGCAAGAAGATAAAGTAGCTGTATTAGAAGCTGTTGGAAAAGAATATGGGATAACTTTCACCAACGAAGAATTAAAAAAATTTAAAGTAATGACCTCGTTTGGTGTTCCTATTCAACAAATGAAATCTTTTTTGGCGTTGGAACCGGACAAACGAGATCAAATTTTACCTACAAAAGGCATCCCTTGCGACAGTTTAAATAATCAATTCAAATCGTGGGTACGAAATGCACGTAAACAAAATAGCGAATTGCGCATTGCCATTAAAGCTGATCAATCAACGCCTTATCCAAACATTAAAAACATTATGTCTTCATTACAGGAAATTCGCGAAAACAGATATAATCTGATTACTTCGTTGAAAAACCAGTCTGAAGACATGTAAAATCAAGGAGGATAGATTATGGAAATGGAAATGAAAGAAAAAGGAAAGTCTAAACAGAAAAAGAAAAGTGTCCGTGTGGACTTCACACCGATGGTAGACATGAATATGCTACTTATCACTTTCTTTATGCTGTGTACATCCTTGAGCAAACCACAGACAATGGAAATTAGTATGCCGACAAAAGACAAAGTAACGGCAGAAGAGCAAACAAAAGTACAGGATACTCGTGCTATTACATTCATTTTGGATGGGAAGAACCGTGTATTTTACTACCTTGGAGAACCAAACTACTCAGATTACAAGTCATTAATTGAGTCAGACTATACTGCAAATGGGTTGAGAGCAATGCTTCTGAAACGAAACAAAAAGGTAGTAGCTGATATGGATGAGTTAAAGAAAAAGAAACTAAATCTGAAAATAACAGATGAGCAATTTACTGAAGAATCCTTAAAGATTAAGGATGATAAATCAGCTCCGGTTGTCATTATAAAAGCTACTGATAAGGCAAATTACAAGAATCTTATTGATGCATTAGATGAAATGCAAATTTGCAGTATCGGGAAATATGCTATCGTTGATATAACTCCAGCCGATGAATTTCTTTTAGCTAATTATGAGGCAAAAGGAACTCTTAATGGAAATAGTGTTCCAGCAAACTAAAAAAATGAACAGTTATGAGTAAAATAGATATAACATCCTTTGAATGGTGTGATCTGATTTTTGAAGGGAAAAACAAAAAGTACGGAGCTTATGTATTGCGCCAAGAATCTTCTAAAAGACATATTAGAGCATTAATTATTGTTTTGGTTCTTTCTGTAATTCTGTTTTCTCTTCCTACTTTAATCAAAATCATCACTCCGAAACAGGATAAGCTATCTGTAACTGAGGTTACAGCACTTTCCGATTTAAAAGAAGCGGAAGAAGATAAAAAAGCTGAAGAACCAATAGAAGCGGTACCACCACCTCCTCCTTTGAAAAGTTCTATAAAATTTACGCCTCCTGTTATAACCAAAAACGAAGTTCGTGAAGAAGAGGAAATTAAAACACAAGAAGAAGTAACTCATTCAGATGTAGCCATCTCTACTGCAAATATAAAGGGAACAGATGAGGTCAACGGAAAGGATATTGCCGATTTGAATCAAATGGCACAGGAAAGCCAAGAAGAAGAAAAGCCCTTTGTAGTGGTAGAACAAATGCCTCAATTTCCAGGTGGCCAGGATGCAATGAATGCATTTATCGCAAAAAATTTACACTATCCGATTATTGCTCAAGAAAATGGTATTGAAGGTAGAGTTATCATTCGATTTGTGATAAACAAACAAGGTAAAGTCGGTAGAGTAGAACTGGTCAGAGGTATTAATCCAGATTGCGATAAAGAAGCTATGCGAGTTATTAAGTCAATGCCTGATTGGATTCCTGGAAAACAAAATGGTGTGACCGTACCCGTTTCATACACAATTCCAGTACGTTTTAAATTAATGAACAATTAATTTATACTCAGATTAAAATGGAAAAACAAGAAAAAGAAAAGTTTATGAGAAGTACGTTCGCAGTTGTTTTTGGTCTGTTCATGGTAGTTTTCTATATTACAATGGCTATTCTTGTTATATTCACTCCTATATTTGGGTTTACAAATTCGCCGGTTCTTCGATATTCGTTAGGTATATTATTCCTTGCCTACGGTATTTACCGTGGTTGGAGGGAATGGAAAATGAGAAAATAACATTGTTAAGCAGCAGAAATGTTGCTTAACAATCTTTCTATTTATTCATGAAGAAATTTGTTATCTTAATACTTGCCTTATTGTGTTTTTCGTGTCGAAGAGAAAAAGAGGATACAAAACACACAGATACCTTTACGACAGGGGTCATTGCTATTGCTGCTGATGAAAGTTTTGCTCCAATAGTACAACAGGAGTTAGATGTTTTTGAAAGTATGTACACTGGGGCTGGAGTTGTCCCCAAGTACGTAAGTGAAGTAGAAGCTATCAATCTCTTGTTACGGGATAGTGTTCGTTTTGCTATCTCTACTCGCCGTTTAACACAAAAAGAAAAAACATATTTTGAAAGCAAAAAATTTTTTCCAAAGGAAATTAAAATTGCTACTGACGGAATAGCCATAATTGTCAACAAGAACAATACTGATTCTTTATTGTCGGTGAATGATTTACGAAAAATTCTGACGGGTAAAATTCGTTCATGGAAGTCTTTGGATAAAAGCTCAAAATTAGACAGTTTATTATTAATTTTTGACAATCAAAATTCAAGTACAGTACGTTATGCTATTGATTCTATTTGTAAAGAAGACTGTTTTACAGGTAATTTGAGAGCTCAAAAAAATAATGCTGAAGTAATTGATTTTGTAGCTAATAATCCTAATGCTATTGGCATTATTGGAGCAAGTTGGATTGGTAATAAAAGTGATTCGACCCAACTTTCATTTAATGAAAGGGTTCGGGTTCTTGCCATTAGTCGAGAAAATATGGCAACTCCTGAGAATAGTTTCAAACCCTATCAAGCTTATTTAGCTTTAGGCAAATACCCTCTTACACGCAATGTGTATATTATATTAAACGACCCGAGAGGAGCTTTAGCTTCAGGTCTTACTTCTTTTATGGTTTCAGACAAGGGACAACGTATTATTTTAAAAACAGGCATTGTTCCGGCAACACAGACCATTCGCATCGTAAATATTAATGATGACAGTAATTAAGATTCAACTATTATATACAATATGAAAAAAACATCAATTTTATCGATAGCTTTATTTGGTGGAATTTGTAGCTCCGCTTTTGCAACAAATAACCAAATAGGTATTGAATTTTTTAAATTTGGAGCAATTGAGCAAGCAAAAGAAATTTTCTTATCGGACAAGAAAATTGGTAACATAAATGCTGAAACAGATTATTACTTGGGAGAAATATATTTCTCTCAACAAAAATTAGATTCTGCTAGTTTCTATTTTAATGACGGTTTAGCTAAACAACCCGAAGATGCATTAAATAAAATTGGGATAGCAAAACTTAATCTTACAAAATCTCCGAAGGAATCAAATGCAATTCTAAAAAAGATTGGAGATAAAAACAAGAAAAATCCGTCAATCCTCATTGCCATTGGAAAGGCTTATCTTGATAATAATCAAAGCGAAAAAGCTTTGCAATATGCACATATGGCAAAAAAAATAAAGAATGCAGGAGGATACGTTTTAGAAGGAGATATATATGCTTCTAAAAATGAACTGGGCAAGGCATCCGGAAGTTATGAACAAGCATTAACCTTTGACAAATCTTGCAAAGAAGCGTATGTACGATATGCTAATGTTTATATGTCTGTTAATCCAGACCTTTCTGCTAATATTTTAGAACGATTAATCGAAGTTGACCCTACATCGCCGTTTGCTCAGCGAGCAGTAGCTGATGCTTATTATGCAGGAGGACAGTTTAGAAAAGCTGCTGATGCTTATTCTAAATATGCCACCAGCGAATATTGCGTTCCCTCTGATCTATCAAAGTATGCATTAATTTTATTTTATAGTGGCGACTATCAAAAATCTTGGGAAATTGTAAGCTCTTCATTGAAGACAAATCCAAATGATTTCGTTATGAAACGACTTCTAATGTACAATGACTACGAATTAAAAAAATATGTTGAAGGCTTACCGGCAGCTGATAATTTCATGAATAATAAAGCTGACAACCAAAAATTTATCTATTTAGATTATGTTTACTACGGAAGATTTCTCCAAAAGAGCGAAAACTATAACAAGGCGGTGGAACAATATCAAAAATCAATTGAATTAGATTCTACAAAAATAATCGCTTACAAAGAATTAGCCAGTACTTTCGAATCGTTAAACAATTACGAATTGGCCATAAAAAATTATCAATTGTATATTTACAAAAGTGGAGATAAAGCAACTTTTGGCGACCAACTGGCATTAGGAAAAAATTATTATTACGCAGGAAACGCGATTCAAGTAAAAGATAAACCCAACCTTGAAAAGAGGAAACAGCTGTTGCTTGCTGCTGATAGCATATTTGGCTACGTAGCAGGGAAAAGCACCAATAGTTATCTAGGAAATTTTTGGCGTGCTAGGGCTAATTCATCCCTGGATCCGGAGACAGAGAAAGGATTAGCAAAACCTTATTATGAAGCGGCTTTAGAACTTTTAGAAAAAAATGCTCAAAATAATGTAAAACAAATTGTTGAGTGCTACAGTTACCTAGGATACTATTTTTATGTGAAAGGTGAAAAACAAACCTCCATTTCATATTGGAACAAAATATTGAAGATTGATCCAACAAACGAAGTAGCGAAAACAGCCCTTGCCGGGATGTAAAAGTTTTTTTTGAATGAAAATTCTGAATAGTAAATAAAAAATACCCCAAAAGTTAGCAAAAAAACTTTTGGGGTATTTTTTATATCAAAAAGAATCGAAAGGATAATCTTTCAGAGAAAGTTACAAATACCACGTGCAATACAAGCATCATCAAATGGACTAAATCCAGTAAAATTCCGCACTTAACCTCTTTGGTTTAATTATTAAGCCCATCAAATTTTTAGATCATTCAAATTGGGGATATTTTTTTGTGCCATACTTAGTTCTACTATTTTTTATCCAATTGTCCAAAAACTCGTTGTAAAAGAGTAGTAACACGAGCAGCAGGATCTGTACGAATAGCCTTTTCTTCTGCGGCTACCTTCACAAACAAACCATCTAAGGCTTTCTCAGTCACATATTGATTCAAATCAATGCTTATCGATTTTAATCCGGCAACTGAACCTACCGGGCTTTTAGCTACCTTATTATAGGCAGAAGTTAAAGCATTCCATGATTGATTGGTAGAAACATTTGCCACTAAAGGCTTTTCTAAAGATTGCTTTACTTTTGGCATAAAAGCGGCACTTAAATCGCTATATGTTGTTTTACGAAGATACTCAGTAGCTGCATTATTTGCTCCAAACAAAATTCCGGTGGCATCTGAAATACTCATATTAAGAATTGACTTTTTGAAAATGGGTGTTGCTTCCTTGACAGCATCCTCAGCCGAACGATTCAAAGAAAGAACGGCTTTGTTCAATAAATCTTGTCCACCCGGTATTAATTTTATATTATCTACAATTGGTTGGGCTTCCTCCGGTAAAAGTAACTTTAATAAGGCATCATTATAAAAACCATTCTCTACACCCAATAAACTCACTGCTTTTTCGATTCCAACATTCAGCGAACTTTTTAACCCGGAGATATTTTCCGTATTAGTTATTGCTGTTGTTGAAGTAGATGATAAAACAGTAGGAGCAACCTCACTCGCAACATTCAACAATTCAGTACACGAACATAAAGAAATGGCAAGAGCCGAGATAACAATTAATTTTTTCATAAGTTAGTTTTTTACTTTTTAACTAAAGACAAAGGCTCTACAAAGTTATTTTATTTTTGATAAAAGTAAAATATAGTGTTACCAAGATTAGTTAATCAACCTTAACCTACCTTAAAACAAGGCTTTCTTGCAAATATTCCTGTTTTATCTGTTCAATGGTTTCCTTTACGGTCATTATTCTTTCTGCCAAATACGCATTGCTTCCGGCAAAAGAAAAACCTTTCGTAAAATCACCTTTTGCAGCATTAAATAATGCTTCCGCAACGCAATATTGAACTTTTTTGAAATTACAAGTTTTTAAACATTGCCATGCACAATTAATAGGTTTTTTATTACCCAATTTAATTTCACGCACAAAGTCATTCATAATGACCCTACCCGGCAAACCAACAGGACTATCAATAATAGTAATATCTTCTTTTTTGCAAGCAATATAATTTTGTTTAAATTCTTCCGAAACATCACACTCCGTTGTAGTGACAAATCTCGTTCCCATTTTCACTCCTTTTGCCCCAACCTGCATAATATCATACATATCCTTTCCCGTATAAATTCCACCTGCTGCAATAACAGGAATCTCTATTCCCAGTTTTTGCTGAAATTGATCAATTTCCGTAACTGTCTGTCGAATAATTATATCAAGTGCATTTTCAGGATTTTCCAACTCATCTTTTTTAAATCCAATATGACCTCCACAACGCGGACCTTCTACAACTATTGCATCTGGCACTCTATTATATTTTTTTAGCCAATAATCAAAAATAACTCTTGCAGCTCTTGCTGAAGATACCTTAGGAACAAACTTGGTTAATGTATTTTCCAAATTAAACGGCATTTTTAAAGGCAATCCCGCACCAACAAAAACCACATCTATTTTTTCTTCTACCGCTACATTTAATAAATCTTCATAATCCGTCAATGCCATCATAACATTTACGCCTATAACGCCATCCGTTTTTGCCCTTGCTTTTCTAATTTCTTTGCGTAAAGCTATTTTGTTACATTCTTTAAAATTTTTCTTATAATCGGGCTCAAGCATTCCAATTGCAACTCCCGAAATAACACCAATTCCTCCTTCATTGGCAACAGCCGATGCTAACTCCGATAATGAAACACAAATACCCATGCCACCTTGAATAATTGGCAATTTTGCTTTTAAACCTCCAATGTTTAATGCTTCCATACTTTTTTATTGATAAATAATTGCCGCAAATGTAGAACAATTAAAATCTATGGCTAAAATTTAGGGATAGGTTACTAGAAAAAGGGGCGATATGGAATTTTAGGGGTGAAAAAACACCTGAAAAAGGATATGAGATATAGAAAAAACATCAAATGATTTTATTAAACTCATTAATATAAGTCTGCGATACCAAAGCGGGAAAATCAATACCTTCAAAATACAGTTTGTAGCCTTGTGAATTACCCTGAATATCTTTAATGAAATTTATATTGACAATAAACGAACGATGGCATCGCTTAATAAAATCAAATTCGGAAAGCATTTTTTCAACCTTTTGGAGAGATACGCGAATCATCTGCTTTTGAGGAGCTTCCTGATTTTGGTAATAGACCTCAATATAATTATCAGCAGATTTGATCAGAATAAGAGATTCTGATTTAATAACAAGACTATCCTTTTTATAATCTGACTCAAAATGAATTAGTTTTTGTTTTCTTTGTTTGCTATCCAATAATTTTTTGTT